>Ga0182024_10016819_pt1 | contig 13818 bp, 12 predicted proteins | sample P32metaG_FD_120480 | JGI IMG/M metagenome (GOLD analysis project Ga0182024, IMG submission 120480) | Permafrost microbial communities from Stordalen Mire, Sweden - P3-2 metaG (Illumina Assembly) | ecosystem: Environmental > Terrestrial > Soil > Wetlands > Permafrost | place: Sweden: Stordalen... | reverse complement strand
GAAAATGGATGACCAATTTCGCGTAATCGGGCGTCGGGCCGACGTTGCGCACAGCCGGGCTCCACTGGATTGACCCGATTACGGTTCCCGTCGCGGTGTACCGGTTTTCGCAGGTGCCGGCCGAGCAGCCGGTGGCATCAGAGAAGACGCCGGCGGTGACGGTTTCCTTGTAGACATCCACCTCCGTGACGCTGACGAGCGGTGTGCTGTTGAGCCCGTCGCTGTCCATCCGCGAGATGGCGATCGTGTCGGCGTTGTTCGGCTGAGGGATCCCGGTGTTGTCGTAGTTGCCCTCGGCGGCGATGGTCGCGACCCCGATGTCCGCGGCGTACTGCATCGCGTTGGCGCCATAGAGGTAGAAGCCGGCGTTCATAACTGAGAAGATCAGGAAGAACAGCAACCCGCCCACGATGGCGAACTCAACCAGCCCCTGGCCCGAAGACCGGCGCCTGCGCAGTCGCCTCACACGCGTAGAAATGGTCGGATCCTCCAGAGCGGTGGTGCCTTGTGACACCGACCTGTCCACCCCGAATGCCAGTATCGACGCGATCTCCGTCCACGCCCGATTGCAATGTGTGAAGAGTTGGTTGCAACTCGTGACGGAACTCCGATACGCCTCAGGCCGGCGCGGTCAGCGATGTCGGTCGGCCGCCCAACCAGCAGTCTCGGTCGAGGCATTTTGTCGGGAACTCGGGCAAATTCCCGAAAGTGCTTGCCTAAGCTGCCGCACTAGTGCAATTAATGCGCGGCAAATAATTCCGTCAGGCGCTGTCCAGGAGGTCGCGATGAGCGAGAGGGCCAAGACCATCGATACCTTGCTCGACGAACGGCGCACGTTCGCTCCGAGCCCGGAATTCCTCTCCAAGGCGAGGGTGACCGATCAGAGCCTCTTCGAAGCGGCCGACGCCGATCCCGAGGCGTTCTGGGCTGAGCAGGCGAAGAAGTACATCAGCTGGTACAAGCCGTTCGACACGGTGCTCGAGTGGAACATCCCCTTTGCCAAGTGGTTCGTCGGGGGACAGCTCAATATCTCGTACAACTGTTTGGACCGTCACGTCGAAGCAGGGAAGGGCGAGAAGGTCGCGTACCACTTCGAGGGCGAGAAGGGCGATACGCAGACCATCACGTACGCAGAGATGCTCTCCCGCGTCTGCCGGTTCGCCAACGCGCTGAAGACCCTCGGGGTCAAGCGTGGCGACCGGGTCGGCATCTACATGCCGATGATCCCCGAGCTCCCGATGGCAATGCTGGCGTGCGCGCGGATCGGGGCGGCGCACTCGGTGGTCTTCGGCGGGTTCAGCGCTGAAGCAGTGCGCGACCGCATGAACGACGCAGGCGCCGTGGCGATCATCACCGCTGACGAGGGCTGGCGGCGCGGCGGCCTAGTACCACTCAAGCGAAGCGTTGACGAGGCATGCGAGGGCTCCCCGACGGTCAAGAACGTCGTGGTGGTCCGCCGTACGGGCAATGAGGTGCCGATGACCGAGGGTCGTGACCACTGGTACCAGGACCTCGTCGAAAAGGAAGCCGACACCTGCGAGCCTGAGCACATGGAGTCGGAGGATCTCCTCTTCACGCTCTATACCTCGGGCACCACGGCGAAGCCGAAGGGGATCAAGCACACCACCGCGGGGTATCTGCTCTACGCGATGTTCACTCACGACCTCGTGTTCGACATCCAGCCGGACACCGTCTACTGGTGCGCAGCCGACGTCGGCTGGGTGACGGGGCACTCGTACATCGTCTACGGACCGCTGGGCAACGGCGTGACCTCGGTGATGTACGAGGGGACACCGGACTACCCGGCCAAGGACCGCTGGTGGTCGATCATCGAGAAGTACGGGGTCACGGTCCTCTACTGCGCTCCGACGGCCATCCGCACCTTCATGAAGTGGGGGCCGGAGTTCCCGCAGCAGCACGACCTCTCGAGCCTGCGTCTGCTCGGGACCGTCGGCGAGCCGATCAATCCCGAGGCCTGGATGTGGTACCGCGAGCACATCGGCGGCGATCGCACCCCGGTGGTCGACACCTGGTGGCAGACCGAGACCGGCGGGATCATGATCGCCCCACTCCCCGGGGTGACCGTGCTCAAACCGGGATCCGCGACCAAACCGCTGCCGGGCATCGGTGCTGCAGTTGTGGACGAGAGCGGCACGCCGGTTGCGCTCGGTGGCGGCGGCTATGTGACGCTGACCACGCCGTGGCCGGGGATGCTGCGCGGCATCTGGGGCGACGACGAGCGGTACAAGGAGACCTACTGGAACCGCTTCGGCACCCAGTACTTCGCGGGTGACGGCGCTCGCATCGACGAGGACGGCTACTTCTGGTTCATGGGCCGCGTCGACGACGTCATGAACGTCGCCGGTCACCGCATCTCGACAGCGGAGGTTGAGTCCGCGCTCGTCGACCACCCGGCCGTCGCCGAGGCGGCAGTCGTTGCCAAGAGCGACCCCGAGACTGGACAGGCGATCTCGGCCTTCGTCACCGTGCGCGCCGGCTACGACGAGTCAACCGAGCTCATCGCCGAGCTGCGCGACCATGTCGCAAAGCTCATCGGTCCCATCGCCAAGCCCAAGTGGATTGCGTTTACGCCAGATCTGCCGAAAACTCGAAGCGGAAAGATCATGCGCCGCCTGCTCCGCGACATCGCCGAGAACCGCAAGCTCGGCGATACCACGACGCTCGCAGATTCGAGCATCGTCGCGGATCTCCAGCGCCGCGCCACTGAGGAGGAAGCCAAAGAACAGTAGATCCGTCGCAGTGGGGGACAGTTCGAGTACGAACACGCTCCGGAGTGCGATCTACTCCGGACTCATTGGAGGGCTACAAACCTATGGCAACCGTAGCTTCGCCCGGGCCCGTTTCGCCCGGTCCGCCATATGTGGCGGAGTCGGTGGCACTGGTCGCAAACCCAGCCCCACTCGGGCTGATCGGATTTGGACTGACGACACTCTTGCTCTCGGTCATCAACGTCGGCTTCATCTCGGCGGCTCCCGGACCGACCGCCGGCTCGCTGTCAGTTGTCCTGGCAACGGCAATCGCGTTCGGTGGATTCGGGCAGATCTTCGCCGGGATGTGGGAGTTCAGGGTCGGTAACACCTTCGGAGCAACTGCATTCACGAGTTACGGGTTGTTCTGGATCAGCTTCGTGCTGATCGAGACGACGTTCGCACCGGATCTCCCCAAGGATCCGACGCCCATCCTGGGCATGTATGCGCTCGGATGGGGCATCTTCACGGCCTACATGTTCATCGCCTCGCTGGGTGGAGCATCGCGTGGGGTTTCGGTCGTGTTCTTCCTGCTCGCCCTCACGTTCATCACGCTGGCAATCGCCTTCTGGGCGAAGAGCCTGCCGAGCGCGGGGTGGAACCAGATCTCCGGCGGCCTCGGCCTTCTCACCGCGATCGCAGCCATCTACTGCTCGTTCGCGTTTGTGACGAACGCCAACTTCAAACGAGCGGTGCTGCCCGTCTGAGGGATAGCGGTGACGGTGGCGTCGCGGCCCTTCGGGGCCGCGCCGCTGCCTCCCGGGTGGTGGGAGGGCCAGCTGACGCCGACGCCGCCCAAGGGGGCGGTGAGGTCCCGGTCGTTGGAGTCCTCACTCCGCACTTGCGCCATGTCAGAGCGTTTGTTACAATAACGCCGTTCGATCGGAACGACGCGTTAGCAGCGTTCGCACATCGAGAGAGTAGGCGGGACGGATGAACGGAGGGCGCTGGGGAGGCGCCGATCAGGAGGGTCGATACATGCGGCAACACGGATGGGCGAGAAAAGCTCGCACCGTTTCCATCGGCGCGAGCGCCATCCTCGGGATTGCCGTGGCAGGACTCGCTACCACGATGTCCGCCTCGGCGCACTACATCCTCGGCACCACGCCACAGCCCTCGGTGGGCGTGGTAGGGACGACGCCTCTCGCTGACCAGGCGCTCGTGTACGCCGACAGCTCCCGTCACGTGGTCTTCTTCCTCTGGGGGCCGGGAACGTGCGGCGTCCAGGGTGCGGCACCGGTCTTCACGGATAGCGAGCCGGTCACCACGGCGTCGCTCACCGACAGCACCGTCACCTCGAACACGTACGTCCCGCGGACCACAGGAACGTTCGAGTGGACCGCGGAGATCGTGATCACCAACGGTGGAACCATCGAGTCGGGTCCGACCGCGTGCGGCGATGAGCCCGTAACGGTCAACAAGACCCCGACGAGCATCGACACGACGCCGTCGCACGCCAAGGGCGCGCCTGTCGGCACGGCGCTCACCGATTCGGCGACCGTCAATGGTTTCAACCCCACGGGGAACGTGCGTTTCTACCTCTTCGGGCCGGACAACGCGACCTGCAACTTCAATCAGACATCACCAAACGCGCCCAATGGCTGGATCTTCATGGCAGGGCCGGTTGCGCTCGTCAACGGACACGCAAGCGTCCCTCCGCCAGGATTCGTCACCACCGCACCAGGTGTGTACCAGTGGGTCGCCGACTACGGCGGTGATACCAACAACACCGAGGCACGCAGTGTCTGCGGCAAGGAAGCAGTGACCATCGGCAAGATGCCGACGAGCATCAACACGCACCCGTCGGGTCCCAACGGCGCGCCGGTCGGTACCGCGCTGACGGACTCGGCGACGGTCATCGGCGACTCGCCAACCGGGAACATTCGCTTCTACCTCTTCGGCCCGGGCAACGCGACCTGCAATTTCAACCAGACATCGGCGAGTGCCCCGCACGGCTGGATCTTCATGGCAGGACCGATCACGCTCGTGAACGGGAAGGCCAGTGTTCCGGCGCCGGGTTATGTCACAACCGAGACCGGGCAGTACAAGTGGGTCGCCGACTACGGCGGTGACGCCAATAACACCGAGGCGCGCAGCGGCTGCGATAAGGAAGTCGTCACGATCGGCAAGCACGCGGATGGCCTTACCTCGACGCCGTCAGCCGGCGGCGTGGTGGGTACCGTGATCTTTGATACCGTCAAGGTCACCAACGGAGTGGACCCCGCCGGCACGGTCACCTTCTCGCTCTACAGTCCTGCTGACGCGACGTGCAGCGCCGCGGCGATCTTCACCAGTACCGTTGCGCTCGACGCGGACGGCAGTGCCAAGTCCGCGAGCTTCGCCGGGACGCACACAGCCGGGACGTACAACTGGATCGCCGTCTACAACGGTGACGCGAACAACGTCAGCTCGAATGACAAGTGCGGCGATGAGCCGGTGCGACTCACCGCAGTCAGCAGCGGCGTGCAGGGCATCACGACTCCGGGCACCGGCGTCGGGTTCCCGGGTGCTCCTGCAATCGGCCTCCTGCTCGGTGGCCTCGGCGTGACCTCCCTCGCTGCGGCGGAGATTCGCAAGGAGCGTCATCAGAGCTAGGGATTCATCACAGGACAGGGAGGCCGCCGGCGCGTGAGCCGCCGGCTGACTCAGGGGGACCTCGCCGTTCGGATGCGGCGGGGTCTCTCGCCATTTAAGGACCCGCCCGAAGGAACGGATGCGTTCGCACCTGGTAGGTGAATCCTTGTCCACATGCGTTACCGGACCGTTCGTCGCCGAGCGCCACCGGGCTTTGCCCAGGCAGCGCAGGCACAAAAGGGAGCCAGCGCGCTCGCGTCTGATCTCGCCGTCAACGCCGTGCAGCGCGCCGAGACAAGAACCCGTTGGTTACGCTGGTTGAGGACCCCAGTCGCCGAGCTCGAACGTCTCGAGAATGGATCGTGCCTCGGCAGTCTGCTCAGGGGTGAGCCGGCGGGTGAACTGTGTTGCCTGCTGCTCGCGGCGGCTGGCCGGCGTCGTTGCAGTGACGGCGTTCGGATGCACGTTGACAGTGCCGTGATGCACCGTGAACTTCGGGTCCTCCGACTCGACGATGTACTGCTCCATGGCGGGCGACCACTGCAAGCCGATGCGTGCGGTCAGCGCCTGAAAGTTGGTCAGCGGGTCCAGGCACAGCTCATCGTGCGACGCGACGATCCACGAGGGATTGCGATCGGCCGCCTCTTTGAGAGCTCGGGTCAGCAGGCCGACGTTCCAGGCGGCGATCTTGACCGGCGAGGACGTGCCGTTGGGCGACTGCAGGCCGAGTGCGCTCAGGTATCGCTCACGAACCAGTGGATGATTGCCGATCGCGTGATCGGTCCACATGCCGAGCACCAGCCAGCTGGACACGATATTCAGCGGATTCCGACGGAGGATGACCACCGTCGGCGAGTATCGCTGCGCGATCCAGTCCAACGAGAAGATGGAGTTGACTGATTTCACGACGACGTGGCGCGGACGCCGGCGCACGGTTCGCGTCCCCTCCGCCAGACCTGCGACAAGGTAGTCGCGCATCAGGGGTGGGACGTGCACCAGGCGGCGACCGGCGGCGCGGGCCGACTCGACCTTGTCCCAGGGCCAGCCACCTGCGAACGCGAGGTCCCAGATCAGCCGGTACCAGTAGCTGGACTCGCGGTCGGCGAGCACGGGGTACTCGCCGAGGCGCGTCGCGGCAACGGCGCCGAGAACATCGGAATTATGCCCGTCGGGCTCGTAGACGATGCGCGTGTCGGTGGCGTGCCCAAGAACGTTTGCGGCCCAGGTGCTTCCGCAACGGGCCGTCCCTGCAACCAGCACTCTCATGGGCTGGTTGGGCCGGGGGCGACCGTGGGCAATGGATGCGTGGGTTGCTTCTTCACCTGCTTCGCCCGGCGCGGCTTCGAGGCCGCCGTACCACAGGTTTGCTGATTCTTGGCTACATGACATGGTTTCGGCAGCGCGACCGCCCCTTGGTTGAGTGGCGCTGCGGCGTATGAGGGAGCAGTCGTCGTGGTGGCGGAACCCGATGCGCTCGTGGCAGCGAAGATCACCCCGGTGAGTGCCGCGAGCATGAGCACACCAGACGCGACCGCGGCGGATGCGGGAGTACGTGCGATGTTGAGGCGCTTGATCATCGCGATGTGACGCTCATTGTCTCCGCACCGCCTCGACGGGCTGCAGGAGCGACGCCCGCACGGCGGGATAGAGGCCGGCGCCCACGCCGATCACCAGCGCCACTCCGGCTGCGACGAGCACGGCGAGGCCAGTCACCACCGGCGCAGGCAGGGCCGTCAGCACGTCGCCCATGAAGGTAGCCCCACCAAAGCCGAGAGCAATCCCGGCAATACCGCCGAGCACAGCGAGGAGGAGCGATTCGAGAAGGAATTGCCCGAGAATGTCCTCACGGCTCGCGCCGACGGCACGCCGTACACCGATCTCATACGCGCGTTCGCCAACTGTCGCGAGCATGAGGCTCATGATGCCGATCCCGCCAGTCACCAGCGCGATGACTGCGACAGCGCCGAGCATCCATTGCATCACCGTGCCAAGCTGCTCGGCGTTGGCTACGAGGTTCTGTTGGGTTTGGACGGTGAAGTCGGCGAGCGCCGGGTCCGTGATGTTGTGCTGATGGAGCAGCGTATTGCTCACCTCGGTGGCCACCGCGGACGTCTTGCTGGGACTTGTCGCCACCACGAGGATCTGTTGGATCCGGGGCAGTGTGGTCGGAAGAGCGAAACTCCAAAGGGTCGAGATCGGCATGGCCACGAGGTCGTCCTGGTTGAACGTCCCGGAATAGCCGCGTGCCGCGTACTCGCCGATGACCTTGAACTCTTGCGTGTCAATGAGAACGTTCTGACCAATGGGGTTGGCAACATCGGGAAACACTTCTCTAGCCACCGTCTGGCCGAGGATCACCACGGGCTGCCCTGAGTCGACTTCACTCACATCGAACGCCCGTCCCTGGCTCAGCGTGTACCCGCGGGCCGCTCCAAACCCTGGGTAGGAGCCGATGACATCGGTCTGCCATGTATGCGAGCCCGCGCTGACGTTCGTGCTGACCCCGGCGGTGGGGATGGCCCCATCCGGAACAGCGTCAGGGACGAATGCGGGGTTTTCCAACGCTTCGACGTCGCTTTGCGTCAGGCTCGACCCGCTGCCGATGTTGGCTTGAATACCCGACGCGGATGGACCCGAGGGGAGCACCACGACGAGGTTGGCGCCGAGACCCTCGACTGACGCCTTCGCCGAGCTGCTCACCGCGTGGGCAACGGAGACGAGCATGATCACCGAGGCGACGCCCGCCACGATCCCGAGAACATTGAGTGTCGCCCGCACCCAGTGACGAGTGAGGCCCCGGTACGCGACGAGGAGTGCATCGCGGAGCTTCATCGCGCGCTTGCCGGCAGCGGCGGAGCCGTTTTCACGGCACCATTAGGGTCCGGCGCGGTGCTGCGTCCCACCTCGCTGATGGTGCCTGATTCGATGCGCACCACCCGCTGCGCGAGGGCGGCAACAGCCATGTTGTGTGTCACGAGCACGATCGTTCGTGCCTGGTCGTGCAACTCACCCAGGAGCTCCATCACCTGCTCCGCGCTCGCGGGATCGATGCTGCCGGTGGGTTCGTCCGCAAGGATGAGCGCGGGGTCGTTGACGAGCGCGCGGGCGATCGCCACACGCTGCTGTTCGCCTCCGGAGAGCAGGCTCGCCGGGTGGTCCGCACGATGCTCCATCCCCACGCGCTCGAGCGCCTTTGTGGTCAACGCTCGACGTTGTTTCGTCACACCCGCATACACGAGCGGGAGCTCGATGTTCTCGTAGACCGTCAACTCCGGCACCAGGTTGAACATCTGGAAGACGAAACCGATGGAGCGGTTGCGGATTCGGGAGAGCTTGGTGTCATTGAGGGTACTCGTGTCCTCGCCGAGGAAGAACAGGCGCCCTGACGTCGGTTGATCGAGGCAACCGATCAGGTTGAGCAGCGTCGACTTTCCGGAACCCGACGGACCAACGATGGCAACGAACTCACCACGCTGAATCACCAGATTCACGTCAAGCAGCGCCGTGACCGGGGCCGAAGCACTCCCAAATGTCCTTCCCACCGATGTGAGCTCAATCATGACTTCGCGACGACTCGCCTCAATGTGCTGGCGCGATCACGTCGGCGACGGCGACGACGCCGGCAACTGTGTCGCTCCCGCGGGCGACTCCATCACCTGCTCGCCTGCCTGGAGACCCGATGTTATCTGTGTCAGCGTATTGCCGACGAGCCCAATTCCGACCGTCGTGGCGTACGCCTGCCCATTCGACCAGACGTCGACCTGGGTCTGGTTGTTCGCGCCGGTGAACAAGGCCGTCGACGGAACTGACAGCACGCTGTTCGCGGTTGCCACAGTGACGCTGACCGATCCGGTCTGGCCATTTCTCAGCCGGGAATCCGACTGGCTGAGAGAAATCTCCGCGTAGTACTCGGGGACGCCGCCCACCTGCGTCGCGCTCGGCTCGATCGAAGTCACCTTCGCGGGAAGCGTCAGGCCCGGTATGGCGTCAACGCTCACCGTTGCCAGCTGCCCAGCCGCTAATTGCACATCCTCTGTCTGGCTGAACGCCGCCCAGAAGGCGAAGCTCGTGCTGTTACCGACGACGATGAACCCGTTGGCGAGCGCGGAGCCGCCGTTCACTGCCGGATTCGTTAAACCCGAGTTTCCGGCGCTCACATAGTCCCCCGCGATGCCATTCACGGCAAGAACAGTGCCCGGTTCGGGGGCGCGCAATTTCGTGGCTGCCTCGTCCTGGTTGGCCTTGAGCAAACCGACCTGCGCCTGAGCCAGCTGCGCCCGCGCCTGGGAGATCTGCGCGCTGGACCCGCCGGCGATTGCTTGGGAAAGGGCGGCTTCGGCAGCATCGACCGCATAGTTGGCGGCATTCACCTCGGCCTGCTGGTTGCTGTCGTTCAGCGTCGCGACCTGCTGATTGGCAGTCACTTTCTGACCGACAGCTACGTCGATGCTCTGCACCTGCCCGGAGATGGTGAAGTTGACGTTCTCCAGATTCCCGGGCTGCAGCACTCCGGACGCGGTGGCGAGCACCGAGAAGGTGCGATTCTCGGCTGTCGCCAGAGCCGGACTGAGCTTCGCCTTCGTGAAGTGGGCGAGCACCATCGGTCCCACGGCGACGAACGCGAGGACGACGACGACTCCTCCGACGATCAGGAGTCTACGAAGCAATGTTTGCCTTCTCATCTCGACATGTCCTTCCCTGGCCCCACCTGGGTCACTCTGCCATCAACGCGATTCCGGCGATGCGCAATGGTGGCCATCCACACCCCAAATGAATTGCTCCAAGGCCACGCCCGGAATGCATCGATCATACACCATCGGCTCGGACGCCATTCCCCGGCGATGTCGGTGCATCCCCGTCACTCGAGTCGGGCTGCAACGCAAGCAATGCCAAAACCCTCGGCGCAACCGATCGTTTGCAGATGAGCAGATCGGGCATGTATGGATCGGCCTGGTTGTAGACGAGAGGCGATCCATCAATGCGTGAGCAATGCAATCCCGCCGCCATTGCGACCGCCACGGGCGCCGCCGAATCCCACTCGTATTGGCCGCCGGCGTGCAAGTAGATGTCGGCCGCACCGGACACGACGGTCATCGCCTTGGCGCCTGCTGAACCCATGTAGATCAGTTCGGCGTCGAGGGCCCCGGCAACCTCGGTCACGATCTCGGGCGCTCGAGATCGGCTCGCAACCATGCGCAGAGGTCCCGAATCCGCCGCAGCATCCGGAAAAGAGCTGGTCGTAGTGAAGACGCGCCCCTGAGCGGGCAGCGCTACCGAACCGGCCACCGGCTCTCCGCCCACACAGAGGGCAACGTGGACCGCCCAGTCATCGCGCGGGGGCTCGCCGAATTCGCGGGTGCCGTCCAGGGGATCAACGACCCAGACACGCTCATGGCCAAGACGTTCCTGGTCGTCCTTGCCTTCTTCTGACAGGATCGCGTCATCAGGGCGGAGCTCGGCGAGACGCGCCATGATCATCCGGTGGGAGCGAGCGTCGCCCTCGTCCCGGAGCCAGCGCTGGTCCGCGGACTCAGGCATCGACCGGCGCAGATCCAGCAGGAGACGGCCGGCCTCAGTGGCGAGCTGTCGCGAAACCTCATGATCGTCCCAGTCCGCTTCCACGGACGTGCTTTCATCCAAATCTCTGTTCACTGGTCTCCTCGGCCATTCGCGGTTGAGTTCTCGGGCCCCTCTACCCTATGATCATGTTCCATACGCCTCGAATGTTTCACGGCGTGGGCGGAAAGGCACTGGAGGCGATCACATGGGGCTCCGGGCGGGAGGTCTGCTGCGTCGGGCTGGCGCTCTTTCTGTTCTGACTGCCGGCGTTTCCCTGTTCACCATTGGCCTGTTGCCCGTCCAGGCGGCGGCCCGGCATCCCAAATCGGTACCGACAGCTCCCTCGTGTGGGCACCAAGCCAACCTCAACGATCCGACGAACTCGACCAACAAGGTGCTGGAGAGTTACTGGTTCGCAATTCAGCATGCCGGACAGACGACAACCGTATGCACACTGTTCGGTAACGTTTCAGCAGGGGACGTCGTTACCGCGCACTTCACGCTGGTGGCGGCTTCGCCCTCGGCCGGCGCGGCAGGCCCCGAGATCACGCTCGTCAGCAACACTGCGTCCGCCAGCAGCTCACAGCAGACTCTGTTTGACTGCGCCAGCTATAGCGCGGGAGCCGATCCCGACGCCACCGGGGACCCGTGCCTCGCGGCCACAACGCAGGTCCTCACGGTGCGCGTGCCGGACTGCGCCTTCCAGGTCGATCTCATCTACGGCGAGCCACTGACGTCGATGACGATCGGCGAGTACCGGAGCGTGCATCGCTGGATCGATGGGCAGGTTGGTGACCGGTCGTCGACCTGCACCTCCACGACCCCAACTCCCACGCCCACCGCGACTGCCACACCCACCGGCTCTGTCGCCCCGGCGACAAGCGTCCCGACGCCGGTCGTCCCGACGCCGGTCGGCGGGGTGCAGGGCATCACCACCCCGGGAACGGGTTCCGGCGGCAACATGCTTCCAATCGGCGGTTTGGCGCTCGTCGGTCTCGGTGTCGTCGCGATCGTGCGGAGCTCGCGTCACTGGCCCTCGCCCCCAACGCCGTAAGCGCAGTCCTCGCGGTTGGCCTTGGGCCGAGACTGAAGCTCGCACCGTGAGCGATCCTGGAACGGGCCGCATTCTGGTTGTCAGCTCGCCGCGATCCGGGAGCACGTGGACCCTGCGGACACTCTCGTTCGCCGAAGGAACGTCGTTTGTCCGTGAGCCGGACAACGTGGATACCGCCGCAGCGGTCCGCACGGGCGTCACGCGACTTGGGTTTGGCCCCTACCCGGTCGTCGAGCCGGACGAGGCTGCGCCGCAGTACGCGGCTCTCTGGGATCTCGCATTTCAGGGACGTCGAGCCCTGGCCCTCCGGCGCGGTTGGGGTCGGCGCGTCACCAGGACCGCCTTTGCACTTCCACGCCCGGTGCGCGATCCGCTGCTCAAGGTCGCGGCCCGCGGTCTCGGGGCGATGGCCCCGCGGCGGTCCCACGTGGTTGTGTCGTCGGTCATGGCGCACTTCTCCGTTGAGTGGATTCACGAAAAGTTTCACCCAAGGGTCGTGGTCCTCCAGCGCGATCCGCTCAACATCGCATCGAGCTGGCTCCGTCTGAATATCGATGCGTTCGACGTGCACTCCCGGCCTGCGATCGTCGAACGACATCTTCGTCCGCTCGGGGTCGAGCCTCCCCGTCAAGACGCCTCGACTGCCGCGCTGGTCGGGTGGTGGATCGGCGCGCTGGCGACCCAGCTGGGCTCGCTCGTCGAGCGTCACCCTGATTGGATATTGGCGACTCACGAGGATCTGTGCGAAGCGGCGGAGACCCAGTTCGGTGACCTCTACCAGCGCCTCGGTCTAACGTGGACGCAGGAAACGGAAACCCATCTCCGCGAGGGTGGCTACATCGAGCCCCTGTTCCGCGGAGGCGCCAACACGTTCACGCCGTCTGCAGGAGGCTCCGACGCTGCAACGCGAGTCCGTCGCGAGCAGGTGGACGCGTGGCGAACGCGCTTGACGCCGGACCAGCAGTCGGAACTGCGCGAGGTACTCGCGACCTTTCCCAATGGTGGCTGGGTAAGGCCTCGCTGACGGCGAGGTTGGCGATCATCCCCGAAGGGTGGTCAGCTCGACGAAGCACTTCTCAGCTGCGCGGTGGACGGGCCGTCGACAGTGCCGGCATAGCCGGGGCCTGGTCCGATCGAGATCTTGTTGCCCTCGACCAGCACCTCGGTGATCGATCCCCTTCCCAACGGTACCCGCCAATCCTCTCCAGGAAGATTGAGGATTGATGACATCACGAGGCGGATCATCACGGCGTGCGAAATCGCGACGACGCTCTCACCCGCATGCCGCCCACCCATCAAACGAATGGCTTCCAGCATCCGATCCTGAGCTTGATTGAGGCGCTCACCGTGCGGGCAGACAGCCTGAAGTGGCGACGTGCGATACAGGTTGAACGCGACGGGGTCGTACATTGCAGCCTCTTCGGAGGTCATGCCTTCCCACGCGCCGTAATCAAGGTTGATGAGGCCGTGCAACATGCGGATGTCAGGGACGCCCGCTGCATCGGCAATGATCTGCGCCGTCGCGATCGTCCGCCGCAGCGGCCCCGTGTACACAGCGGAGATACCGCGAGCTCCGAGAAACCTGGCGGCATCCACCGCATCCTGATAGCCCTGAGCGTCAAGAGGAATGTCGCGCCGCCCCCGGTAGCGGTTCTCGATGTTCATCGTCGTTGTGCCGTGGCGCACGAGATACAGCAGGCACGGCGCGGTATCCGTTCGCACGCGCGGCAGGGCCACGCGATCGCCGGCGGATGAGACCTGCTCGTCGATCATCGCGTGCACTCGGACTTTCGCCCGCCCCGCGAGTCAGCAGCGCAGACACCGAGAACCTCACCGCGTGCGTAGCACCGCACGCTAAGACAT
>Ga0182024_10016818_pt1 | contig 13818 bp, 11 predicted proteins | sample P32metaG_FD_120480 | JGI IMG/M metagenome (GOLD analysis project Ga0182024, IMG submission 120480) | Permafrost microbial communities from Stordalen Mire, Sweden - P3-2 metaG (Illumina Assembly) | ecosystem: Environmental > Terrestrial > Soil > Wetlands > Permafrost | place: Sweden: Stordalen... | reverse complement strand
GTCTTGGGTGGTCTGTATGACAGTAACGCTTGGAAAAATCGGTTTTGTGTTTTCAAATTTGGCGATGCCTGCGCTTTCCACATTCTCAAATTCGTACGTGATCGCATCGTTTTCCTGAAAAAACTCAGATAAGGACTCTTCATCAGTCCATGAGCAATTAAAGAAGCGCCCGGCCATCTCTTTTGCCGGAGCTTTGGGATCCGGGTCGTAAATCGAAACTGTGCCACCAAGTTTATAGATGCTTTCGGCCAGCATCTTGCCCAGCTGCCCACCACCCAGGATGCCGATGCGCTTCATCAGGGCTTCACTTCCTGCTTCAGGCGGGCGCGCACCTTAGAGTTTCCGGACAGCGCCGCATCTGCTCGTTGCTGCCGGTATTGCTCCAGCTTTTCGCGCAGTCGAATATCTTCCAGAGCGAGAATTTGGGCTGCGAATAAGGCGGCGTTGGTAGCACCGCCGGTGCCAATGGCAAATGTGGCCGTGGGCACGCCGGCAGGCATTTGCACAATCGAGAGCAAGCTGTCAACGCCTTTGAGCGACCGCGACTCGATCGGCACGCCAAGGACAGGCAGGGTCGTCAGCGCTGATACCATTCCGGGCAGATGCGCGGCACCGCCGGCGGCGGCGATGATTATTTTCAACCCGCGCGACTGGGCCGTTGTAGCATATTCATACATCACTTTCGGCGTGCGATGCGCGCTGGTGACCGAGATTTCGTAAGGAATCTCGAAGTCGATGAGAATGTCTTCAGCATGCCTGAGTGTGTCGTAGTCAGATTCACTGCCCATCACTATTCCGACTATTGCGGTTTGCATTGCTCACTCTCCCTGATATCCAGAGGCAGGCGGGACGCCTGCGCTCCCGGATGCAATTTGCGCTTGCAGCTGTCCAGTCGCGGTTGTCCGACTGTTAGTGTTTGAAACATCTTTGCCCGGTAAACAGCATTGTGATACCAGCTTTTTCGCAAGCAGCAATCACCTCTTTGTCTTTCAAGCTGCCCCCCGGCTGCACAATAACGCTGATGCCGGCTGCCGCAGCCGACTCAATGTTGTCTGTGGCGGGAAAGAATGCATCGCTGGCCATGACCGCTCCGCGCGCCGCTTCTCCGGCTTGCTTGAGAGCGATGTTGACTGAGGCAATGCGGCTTGTCTGACCAATCCCGAAACCGAGTGAACATCCCTCTTTTGCAATGAAGATGGCGTTGCTGGTCAGGTGTTTGACTACGGCCCAAGCGAAGGCGGCATCGACAATGTGCTCGTTCTGCAGCTGCCCACCAGTGACGCATTGGAATTGCGCCAACTGAACGGGCGGCTCGACGTCCTTTTCGATAATCCAGCCGAAGTCTTGCAGGTCTTTCAGGTGCCAGGAGGTGCTCTCAGTGGGTAGAAGCAAGTCGGCGCGCAACTTCAGAACTCGGACGTTCTTTTTGGCTTTGAATATTTCCAGGGCCCCGGGCTCAAAGCTCGGTGCGGCCACTATTTCAATGAATCCTTGAGTGATTTTTTCTGCCAGCTCTTTCGTCACTTTTTCCGTGAAACCATATATGCCACCAAAGGCAGAGGTCGGATCGGTGGTGTAGGCTTTGTCGAAGGCATCCATGAGATTCTTGCCCACGGCAACACCGCATGGGTTGTTGTGTTTGATGATGCAAGCGGCAGGCGAACCGATGTCACGCAAAATCTTGGCCAGGCAATAAGTATCCGTTATGTTGTTGGACGACAGTTCTTTGCCTTGCAACTGCTCGAATGGGGGGAAATTGTTCTTGCCCTCTTTGGTGCCTGAGAATCTGCCGTCTGAATACCATACGGCTGCCTGGTGCGGATTTTCACCGTAGCGCAGAGCCTGAAACAGAGCCAACCGCAAGTTTACCGACTCAGGCAACTCGTGCTCGGCACCGGCGGCGATGGCAGCCGGTGCGTCAGCCGGGCCTTGAGACTGAGCGAAATAGTCAGCGATGGCTGTGTCGTATTCCGATGTGCGTTGAAAGGCCGCATGTGCAAGCTGCCGTCGTACAGTATGGCTCAACTGCCCTTTCTCAGCCGACATTTCAGTGAGAATGAGGTCGTATTGCGAAGGCTCACAGGCAACCGTGACGCGGGTGTAGTTCTTTGCGGCCGCGCGCAAAAGGCTGACGCCGCCGATGTCGATGTGTTCGATCATCTCTGGCTCGCTCAAGTTATGCGTCAACTTCTCCTCAAAAGGATAGAGATTAACGATGACCATGTCGATTTCGCTGATGCCATGCTCCGACAAGCTGTCCCTATCTTCCTTTGAGGAGCGGGCGAGAATGCCGGCAAAAACCTTTGGATGCAATGTTTTGACGCGCCCATCCAAAATCTCTGGAAATTTTGTCAGCTCTTCCACAGCTTCACATTGGAAGCCCGACTCCTCAAGAAACTTGGATGTGCTGCGTGTGCCAATCAATCTCAATTGATCGAATTTCTCCATTCCTTTAAGAAATTGTGCTAACCCTGTTTTATCCCAAACGCTCACTAGTATCGTGCGCATCCTACTACTCCCTTCATTTGCCTAACTGCTTACTTATGGTCAAGACTTTCGATTTTGCCGTATCACTGTCAGCGTGCACTTCCATTATGCCTTTGCGATCGCTCACGCAACCGACCTTTTGGGCAATGCAGCCGTGCTGCTGAAAAACTTTGATGATTGTTTCCACGGCTGTTTCAGGGGCCACAACTGCCAGACCCATGCCCATGTTGAAAGTGGTGAAGAGCTCGGTGGTTGAAACGTGCTCGCCCAGAATAGAAAAGATTTCCGGCTGCGGCAGTGGATCAGTTATGGAATAGCCGACATTGTCATTCAATCGGAAGAGATTTCGCCAGCCACCACCTGTGATGTGAGCGGCGCCCTTGATGCCGACAGTGGCATCGGCAAGCAGCTGCACCATCGGTTTGACGTATATCTTGGTCGGCACAAGCAACTGCTGCCAGTGCCCGCGGGGCACGACTTTTCGCGCCAGGGAAAAACCGTTTGAGTGGATGCCACTAGAGGCGATGCCTATGACCGCATCGCCCGGGGCAATATTGTCTGCCGTGAGCAGTTGGTTTTTGCTCACTGTGCCCATAGCAAAGCCAGCCAGATCAAAATGATTTTGCGCGTATAAATCAGGCAACTCGGCCGTCTCGCCGCCGACAAGCAAAATGCCTGCCTGATCGCAACCTTGCGTAATGCCGGCAATGATCGCATCGGCGTGGCGGTCGATCAATTTTGGTGTGGCATAGTAGTCCAAAAACGAGAGCGGTTGCGCGCCTACGCAAATGAGGTCGTTAACGCACATGGCGACCAGATCGATGCCGATTGTGCTGTAGTCGTCTAACTCTGACGCCACCAGAAGTTTGGTGCCCACACCATCTGTGGTGAGGGCGACAGCCAGCGTTTCCGTCAAAGGCACAACTGAGGCGTAGCCACCGGCAGCGCGCCAGAGCTGATCGTGACCGGGGCGCCTGGCACTTAACTTTAAACGATCGACAAAGGCTTCGGCTTTGTGAATGTCGACTCCGGCAGAAGCGTAGGTGTGTTCCATAATCTCCTCAGTTTAGCGACGAAAGAGCGTTGCGGAAGATTGCCAGACCATGCGGCAGATGAGCAAAATCCGTCGAGCCTTCGTGCTCTTTTATCTCTGCTTTTCTGGTTGTCCAGGCGGGAAATTGAGTCCAGCGCACAAAGGCTTCCGGGTGCGGCATCAGCCCCATGACGTTGCCTGCTTCATTGGTGAGGGCGGCGATTTTTTCAAAGCTGCCGTTTACATCATCCACATATCTCAGTGGTGCCCTCTGACTGACGAGAAAACTATCTTGTGACTCGGCCGAGTCCAGAGCCAACCGCCCCTCTCCATGGCGTATGGGCAGTTCTATTTCGCTTAGATTGGCAAAGAAGCGGCCGCAGTCGGCGCTCACCTTCAACTTTACCCATTGATTGACAAAGCGACGGTGCGAGTTACGAATAAGGCTGACCAGGCGAGAGCTTCGGTCGACAGAATCAGGCAGCAAACCCAGTTGCACCAGAACCTGGAAACCGTTGCAAATGCCCAGCACCATGTTGCCTGAGTCGATGTAATCGTAGAGGGCGTTTTGCAAACGCTCCCTTAATTTGATCGCCAGCACTTTGCCTGAGGCAATCTCGTCACCATAAGAAAAACCGCCCGGCAAAACCAGGAGTTGGCTGGCTGTCAGTGTCTGCGCCCTGCCCAGCAAATCGCTGACGTGCACGACCTTCGCTTCAAACCCGACCAGCTCGAGCGCATAGGCCGTTTCGGCATCACAGTTGATACCATCGCCTGCCAAAACTATCGCCACTGGTTTTGTCATCTGTGCACCATTAGTCAAAGGGTAGGGGTGTGCGCCAGGCCCGCTCCAATTCGCCGATGGCAAGATCGACTACAAATGCCTGCTTGTTCATGATTGTCAGCCTCTGGCGCTGGGAAACATTTCCCATCTCGATGATGTCGCAGCCTTGCATGACTTCTTCCCATTCCTGCTTACTGGCCGGATCGACAGTGAGCAATAAACGGCCCGGCCCTTCGGCAAAAATGACGGCGTCCAGGCGGCTTAAGATTCTGCCCGGACTATAAGGCAGATTGGCTGAATCTCGCGACAGATAGGTGATCAAATCATCAAGTTTGATGCTGCAACCGAGATTTGAGCCGATCACGCATTCTGCCAGAGTGATGCCCAGCCCACCATCGGAAAGATCGTGGGCAGAGTTGACCAAACCCAGTTGCATGGCCGCGTGCACTTTGCGATAGAGCTGAGCGGCCTTTGCCAACTCTAGTTGCGGGGTCAGTGCTGATTGCCAGCCGCAGATCTCTTCCAGGTGGCTGCCCGCCAGACCTGGTTTGCCGGCGACGACCAGATAGATCAAGTCGCCGGTTCGCTTAAACTCGCTGGTTACGCATTTGCTTACATCCGGCACCGGAGCAATCGCCGAGATCAGAAGTGTCGGTGGCACAGATAGACGCAATGTGCCATCGTCAAAATCGTTCTTCATGCTGTCTTTGCCTGAAATAAGAGGCGCCTTGAAAGCCAGCACCGCCTCCTTCAGCCCCTGGCAGGCCCGCACCAATTGAGCCAGTATGCTTTTGGCGTGCGGATTTTTCGGGCTCATAACCGGATCAGGCCAACAAAAATTGTCTAAGAGGGAGATTGAGCTTGGATCAGCTCCGACGCAAACGATGTTCCTTACCGCCTCATCAACCGAGCAGACAGCCATCAGATGAGCGTCATGCTCGCTTAGACGCGGCGCCAATCCGTTGGATATCGCCAATCCTTTATTGTCACCGTATATGGGGCAGATGACGGCGGCGTCACATGGTGCTTGTTGGCGGTTGCCCATGAGCGGCTTGATTACGCTCATCCCCTGCACTTCATGATCGTACTGACGGATAACTTGATCGCGGCTGCAAATGTTCGGATGAGCTAGCAGTTTGAGCATCGTCCTGTTCAGGTCGGCCGGCATAGAGCCAGTCGTCATGGTTATTTGCGAAGGTCGCCACTCTGCTTCCAACTCCAGGGTCGGCACCCCCTGATGCAAAAACTCCAGCTCAAGATAGGCGACCGGCTTGCCCGCCCTGGTTACCTCGAAATAGCCGCTCTCGGTGAAACGCCCAATTTCAGTCGCTTCCACATGGTGCTTGAGGGCAAGCTTTTGCAATTGGTCGAATTTGCGCGTCGATAGAGTCATGCGCTCCTGTGATTCAGAGACGACTATTTCCCAGTCGGCCAGCCCGGGATACTTCGTCGGCACGCGGTTGAGCTCGATCGTGGCACCACCTGTGAAGAGGGCCATCTCGCCCACTGAAGACGACAAACCACCGGCGCCATTATCTGTGATGCCCGTGATCAGCCCGGCATCTCGTGCTTCGAGCACGAAATCGAGCACTCGTTTTTGCGTAAAAGGATCGCCTATCTGCACGGCCGAGACTGGTGAGCCTTCGTGCAACGACTCAGAGGAGAATGTGGCGCCATGGATGCCGTCTTTGCCCACACGGCCTCCGACCATGACGATGGAATCGCCGACCTTGGTGTGCTTGCCGAACCCACTCTGACCATGCACCACTAGTGGCAGTATGCCACCAGTGCCGCAAAATACCAGGGGCTTGGCCCGGTAACCGGCATGGAAAACGATGGATCCATTGACTGTGGGAATGCCGCTTTTATTGCCGCCGTCTTCTACGCCTTTGCGCACACCGTCAATGATCGATTTTGGCGGCAGCAATTTTGGTCTGGCTGGCAGCTCTGATGATGGATAGGCAAAACAGAACACATCGGTATTGAAGAGCGGCTTGGCACCGAGGCCGGTGCCCAAGATATCGCGATTGACACCGAGAATGCCCGTCAAGGCACCACCATATGGCTCAAGCGCCGACGGAGAATTATGCGTTTCCACCTTGAAGCAGATCGCCCAGTCATCGTTCCATTTGACGACACCACTGTTGTCTTCAAAGACGGAAAGAAGATCCTTTCTTTCGCTCATCAACTGTTTGGTCGGCGCCTGAATAAATGTCTTGTAAAGGCTGTTAATAATGGTCTTGGTGCGACCTTCGTTAGTAAAGTCGTATTGCCAGATGGTGGCATTAAAGATTTTGTGTTTGCAGTGTTCAGACCAGGTTTGGGCCAAAATTTCCAACTCCACATCAGTTGGCGCTGCCGGCAAATCGTAATAGTCTCTGTCTTTTTGCACTTGCTTGATCTTGAAATGGGCGCGGATGGCCCGCATTTCGGACAAATTGAGGGCAAGCAGCCGCTGATCGCTGAGCTTTTGCAAGCCCTCATCGCTCAGATCCAGATTGATCGGCTGCGCCGCCACCGCTTGTGGAAATTTCACTGCCGGGAAAAGCAACAGTTCGTCAAGGCATTCCAGCGACGATAAATCGTGCACTTTGAACGAATCGGTGAGTGGATGGTAAACAGAATATCTGGCCAGTTTTTCCACTGAATCGGAATCAGAATAGATCATCGGGAAGCTGAGAGTTCTGTTCACAGTCTGTGGGGCGGGCATGGTGCGATCGCGATAGAGATAGCCTGCGCCCGATGCTACCTTGATGCCAGCGAAACCTTTCAGCTCAAGCGCCTCTTCTACAGTGTGAGCAAGGTTATCTGTCACACCAGGAAGAAACTGTCTTTCTGCCCACCAGCGATAGCCGCGCCCGTTCCAGGTTTCCATCCAGGCTGTACGTTCAGATGGTTTGGCAATCAATAACTCTTCTTGCAAAGGATCGGTAAGAATCTCTTGCAAGGCTTGCTTGATTTTATCGACGTCTTCTTTATGGTGCTCCGGCACCGCCAGCCAGTAAAGAGGGAATGAATCGTATGTGTCTTTGGAGACAACAGCCAGACAAAATTCTGTGGACGCTTGCGCCTGCTCCCCTGACTTAGTTTGTTGGGTTGAAGAATGCTTTTGGCTCATATCTCCACCGACTCCCTCTCACGAATTTGCAGCTTGATTCCATTTTGAGAAACTTGTTGCAGCACACGCGGATAGAGCAAGTGCTCGACTTTCAGTCCGCGCCGCATGAACGTTTCCAGGGTGTCCTCATCGTGTCGCGGAAAGGCTTGCTGAGCCAAGATGGCACCGTGATCGACCTGATCGTCTACTAAGTGCACCGTAATTCCGGACACTTTGACACCATATTTGAAGGCTTCTTCGTATGCCGATTTGCCTGGAAATGCAGGCAAGAGTGATGGATGAATATTGATCACCCGATAGAACCCACGCGGGTCGCGGAAGTGTTTGAGAAAATCGGGTGTGAGGATGCGCATGTACCCTGCAAGAACGATAAAATCAAAAGTATAAGAGCTCAAAGCAGTAAGAATTTTGCTCTCATGCTCCTGCCGGCTGAGCCCCTGATTGGCTACCACAACTGCAGGAATTGCGTATTCTTGAGCAATAGTCACGGCTGCGGCTGTGGCATCGTTGGCCAAAACCACGGCTACTTTTGCGTCTAATTCGCCGTTTGCACATGCGCGCGCGATCGCTTCCATGTTTGAGCCGCGCCCAGAGACAAAGATGGCTAGATCGATAGACACTTTTCGCAAGCCCTCCTGGCAATGTCTGAGCGATAGTCTTTGCCTTTAAATGACACCAAATCCAGTGCCTTGTAGCACTTTCCGGCTGCTGCCAGCATGTTGCTCTCTTTGGCGACAACGGCCAGCACTCTTCCTCCGTCGGTGACGAGCTTGCCGCTTTCGTACTTTGTGCCGCCGTGAAAGATAAACGTCTCCCCTGGCAAAGAGGCTATGGCAATGGGCTCGCCACGTGATGCTGAGGTGGGGTAAGTTTCGGTCACTGCCACAACACAGCAAGAGCTGCGGCTGCTCCACTGCAAATCGACCTCATGCAATCGTTCTTCTGTGCAAGCCCAGAGCAAATCAAGCAGATCGGATTCGAGCAAGGGCATCATCGCCTGAGTTTCAGGATCACCGAAACGGGCGTTGAACTCCAGAACCAGCGGCTGCCAATTTTGACCGTTGGGGACGATCAGCCCGGCATAGAGCACGCCTTTGAAAGAGAGGCGCCCGGTGGCAAGAGCATTCATTAACGGCTCGATGATCATCCTTTTGATCTGCTTGCGGACAGTCTCGTACAACTGAACCGGAGAATAGGCCCCCATGCCGCCCGTGTTCGGCCCGGCGTCGCCATCAAAACGCCGTTTGTGATCTTGACAGGGCGAGAGAATTTTCAGGGTGACTCCGTCACAGAGCATGAGCAAGGAAAGTTCCTCTCCTTCAATTCTCTCCTCCAGAACTACGGAATCGCCTGCGGTGCCAAAAGCCTTCTTCTCGAAAATTTCGTGCAATGCTGCGAGCGCTTCCTTCTCATCGTCGCAGACAAACACACCTTTGCCTAACGCTAGCCCGTCAGCTTTGACTACGCGAGCCCAGGCATTTTTCTTAACTGCCGCTTTCGCCTCTTCCAGTGAGTGAGCGATAGTGAATTTTGGCGTCGGCACACCGACCCGATTCATAAACTGTTTTGCGTAGCCTTTGCTCCATTCCAGCTGCGCTTGCTGTTTGGTCGGTCCAAAAACACGCAGCCCGGCACTTTCGAGGTGATCGACAATACCTTGCGCCAGCGGATCGTCAGGACCGACAACGACCAGATCGATTTTCTCGCAGAGAGCAAAATTCGTCAGCGCCTCGAAGCTCATGACGGCAATCGGCACATTGCGGCACTTTGCCTCATGTTCGGTGCCACCATTGCCGGGGGCGCAAAAAATCTCCTTCACTTTGGCACTTTGAGCGAGCTTCCACGCCAGAGCATGCTCTCTGCCGCCGCTGCCTATAATCAGTAATTTCAAATTTTCGGATGGCACAATCGAGAGCCTCTAAGTTTGTTTGGCGGGCAGGCCGGCAGGCACCAGATGCGATGGCATCGTTTGAACAAAGTCTTCCAATTCAGGATGGTCGGGGAAAATGTGGGTATCCGTTAGATGGTTGGCCAGCACTCCGTATAGCTGATCGACAACTTCTTTCACTGGGGCTGAGAGCTTGTCGGGTGAGCAGTGCAGCTCATCCACGCAGATATCTTTCCAGGAGCGGCTGGGATCAGTTGCAGCTTTCAACTGCGCATCTTTGAGCGCCGTCTCCCAGGCGCTACCGCGATAAACCTGGCGAATCATCTCTTTGGAAAGATGGCAATTCTTGTAGATCAGTCGCAGTTCATCCGGACCGATTGAGTCTGCCAGTTTCAATTTTCCGTGGGCCAGAATCATCTCCAGTTTTCCATCCCACAGTTCGATCTTGCGTTCGGCGAAAATTACAAACAAGGCAAGAGCAGTGTCAAATGCCAGTTCCGTCATGTTCTCAAACGGTACCAGGTCCAGTTTTGCCATAAGCGTAGCTTCTTGCAGGGAAAGCAATCTGTCTTTCGGCTCCAGCTTTGTGAAAAACTCAATTACAGGATGCTCAAACATTTGGTCGGGCTCAGGTTTCTTTTTCAAGCCCAGCGTTTTGATGTACTGTGGATCGCGCTCCAGCCGCTGTGTCAGCGAGCTGCCGGCGGGCAAGCCGAAGCGGAATACGATCTCCAGTGGTATCAGTCTTTTTTCAGGCAGCACCGAACATTCGTAGAAATACAGTTGATTGCCGTGGAGAACGTAGGGTTTGGGGCGTACTATTTGCGCGCGCTCCACCTCCATCAAGAGTGGCTCTTTACCCAGGCAGAAGCTGGTGAAATCGGAAATCTTATCTTTCCCTTGCAGCAAACCCTCAAAATGAGTCGGTGCGCCGTGGGCTTGCAGGTTTCTAAAGACCGGGTGTTGGAAGCGCTCCTTCAGCCACTGGGCATCAAACTTTTGCAAGTGCTTGTTTGTGGGTAGTGTTTGCCAAAATTCCTGGCGCTGCAATTGATCGAAGAAGAAAGCACCCATCACTGCCATGGCGTTGCCTTTATTCTCAATCGTGTCAGGCATTTTCCCCCAGTCGAAGACTGAGTAATCATCAGTGAATTCGAACCACAGGCTGGCGTCGTTGCCCGGGCAAGACAAGACGCGTTTCACTGATCCTTCATAGAGTAAATTCAATGTGTCTTGCACGATCATCGATTCAACCTCAAAGGGACGAGTGTTTGTTCAGTGGTGCCAGCTCTCGATCTTGCAGGCGCTTGCTTTCGAATTCGCGACCGCAATCAACATCAGTTGGATACTTTTGCGTCAGGCAACCCGTGCACAGGTTGCGCTGGTTCAAAGCCTCTCGCAACCCTTCTACCGTTTGAAAGACAACCCGGTCGACGCCCAACTCGTCGGCTATCTCTTCATCAGTTCTCTCGAATGCCACCAACTCGCTGGCGCTGGGAAAGTCGATGCCGTAAAAACAAGGACTGTGTATCGGCGGGCAAGACGAGACGAGCGTCACTTCTTTTGCGCCTGCCTGTTTGATCAGTTTCACTATCTGCTTGGCTGTGTTGCCGCGCACGATTGAATCATCAACGATCAGGCAGCGCTTGCCTTTGAATTCGGAAGCAATCGGGAAAAGCTTGCGGCGAATGGCTTCTTGTCTTGATTCCTGACCGTCAAGGATAAATGTGCGATTGACGTAGCGATTCTTGATCAACAGTTCGCGGAACGGCATTTTCAAGCCTTCCGCCAGAGCCACAGCGGCAACCCGGCTTGTCTCCGGAACGGGCACGACGATATCTGCTTCGATGCCCAGATGTTTGATTGTCTCGGCAAGCAAGAGCCCGAGCCGGAACCGGGCATCATAAACCGTGGTGCCGCCAAACTCTGATTCTACCCGAGCGAAGTAAACCCATTCGAACATGCATGGTGAATAAGATTCTTGCTTCAAGATCTCGCGGGTCACCAGACCCTCTCGGTCGACGTAGATCGCCTCGCCCGGCGCCACTTCATTGATTTCTTCGAAACCGAGAAAGTTGAGCGCGGCTGTCTCGCTTGCCAATGCATAGGTCGTCTCGCCTTCAGGGCTGGTTTTTGTGCCAAACACCAGGGGGCGAATGCCGTTTGGATCGCGGAAGCCGAAGATGTCTCCATATTTTGTCAGACAAACGATGGAGTAGCTGCCCACAAGCTTATCCATAGCCGCGCGTATGGCCTTGAACACGGGTTTGGGACCAAATGGAGCGCTGCCAGGATTGTCGCCAAGATTGTCGACCAAAAGACGCAAGATCAAGGCTGAATCAGACTCAAGCGCTAATGGACGCTCTTTGGTTTTAGCGATGTCTTCGCGTAGAGAGTAGAAATTGACGATGTTGCCGTTGTGCCCCAGACCAAGCCCTGATTCGTAGTCGAGGAACGGCTGTAAGAGATTGGGATCGTCTCGTCCAATCGTTGCGTATCGCGCATGCCCAATGGCAGCAGTGCCTTTCAGGTTTTTGAGCGAGCGCTCGGAAAAGACATTTTCGATTAAGCCGCTGCCTTTTTGTAGATGAAAGCCGCCCGGCTTCTTGCTGTCAACCGTGAGGATGCCGGCGCCGTCTTGCCCTCGATGCTGCAAGTTCATGAGCCCGAAAAAGACTTCGTAGGCAGAGCCCACGTTTCCTGAGACCGCTATAAGGCCGCACATATAAGTGACTCCAAAGTGTCCATGCCGCGTTCAAGAGAATCCTGAGCCGTGGGGGTACACCGCAACTGCCGACAAGCATTAGATTACGACCTTCTGGAGCCATATCCAAGCAACATAACCAATTCTTACGGAACTCTGCAATCTCCGCGACGCCTTGACCAGGGGTGCCTACTCTGGCTTATCTTTTTTGATATATTTTCGACCGCAGTTTTTGATCCGAGTAAAGGCCACAAACGGTTGCCATTGTTACTTCAAACGACACCTGCTTGTTTCTTTCGAATTATATCGAATTGGGTAAGTCGAGGTAGGGTGCCCTGCAAGACCCCCAGATTGATAAGACTGCCAGCGTCCACATGACAAGCGTTCTTGAATCGCGGGAGTTTGTTGATCTTTGTCACAATGAGTGCCTGCTCAGGTGAGGTGGGTCTAGTCAACCTACGTGGTTTAAACACTTATGGTTAAGACCTGGAAGCACCAGAAATGGGTGCGCTTCCTCCTGAAACGGGCATCACTGCCGGGTTTACTGGTTACTGTCCCACGTCACTTTTAATAAGCTTTTTAAACACATATGTTTAAATCGCGTAGATATGCAGGGCAAGGTGCCGCAAAGGATGAGAAGGATATGAAGGAGCAGCTGATTTAATCTGAATGAAACCAAGCTTTGTTAGAAGAATTGCCATTCGCACTCTGGTGTTTCTGGGAATGTTTTTGCCTCCAGGTTGCGCATAATGTGTTGGAATTGAGTTGTGTATGTGTGGTAGAGCATTTGGAAGAGACGACCGCAAACGCCAGCTTTGATGAGCTTATCGCGGCAGCCGATGCCGGCTGCGTGTCGGCGCAAGAGCGCGTTGGCTTTGCTCTGGCTAAAGGGCAGGGAAGAGATCCTTTGCGCGCGGCTCATTACTATGAACTGGCTGCCTGCCAGAATTCAGTTATCGCTCAGCACAATCTCGCATGCATGTATCAACAAGGAGATGGCGTCGCCAGGGACATAGGCAAAGCACTGCACTGGTTCAAGAAAGCGGCTGAGCGTAGTGACGTCGATTCCCAATTCAATCTGGCCATGATTTATGACAAAGGCACCCAGGTTACGCCCAACATGGAGGAAGCGTTGCGCTGGTATCAGGCAGCTGCCGAAAACGGTTCTGCCCGCGCCCAATACGATCTTGCTTGCATTTATCTTCATGGACGAGGTGTGGCAAAGAACATGGAAGCGGCTGTTTTCTGGTACACAAAAGCAGCGGCACAGGGGCTGAAAAGGGCTGAAGATCATCTTGTTCTCTTGCGTAATATGCTATAAATTCTGGGGCACGAGGAAGAGAATTATGGATGACAAATTAGGAGAGCGCATCGCTATTGCTCTCGAGAACATAGTGGAAAAACTTGCTGCAATCGAGATCAAGATTGAAGAATTGTCATATGAAGTGCAGTCGCAAGGCAACATGATTTGCGAATCGCTGGCTCCACCACTCGAATGCGACAACTAACTAAGATTGCGGCATTGTCAGGTTTAGCCTGGGCTTCATGCACAGGTGCCAGTTTCGCCGGCAATTGCGAGGACGGCGTCAAGCTCTACAACCTGCATAGATACGCGGAAGCGGCTGCTTGTTTTGAGCGGTGCATGCAGGTTCCGGTGATGGATCCCAACTTTGTTTATTACGCTGCCTTGAACGCGCAGCAGTTGCAACAGTACGACAAGGCGCGCACCTGGTACACATCCCTGGCCAGGTCTTTTCCCAACAGCCAGGCGGGAAAGCTCTCTGCTACTGCTTTGCACAACATG
>Ga0182024_10016817_pt1 | contig 13819 bp, 15 predicted proteins | sample P32metaG_FD_120480 | JGI IMG/M metagenome (GOLD analysis project Ga0182024, IMG submission 120480) | Permafrost microbial communities from Stordalen Mire, Sweden - P3-2 metaG (Illumina Assembly) | ecosystem: Environmental > Terrestrial > Soil > Wetlands > Permafrost | place: Sweden: Stordalen... | reverse complement strand
GATATGCATGGCAACTCCTCCTTGAAAAAAGAGCTTGCCATTGTGGGCATCTCGAACCCGTCCCACCAACCCCAGCTAGCACTCGTCTGCTAGCCGTAAACAATAATTGGAATGCGTATAAGAGTCAATTCCGAAATCGACCGTCCAAATGGCTGCCAGTGCGGGAATCACATACACGCCGTTGCCAAACTCCTTTAAGAAATCCAAATCCCGGTCCGCCGGGCGCAGCGATTCTCCATACGCGTCTCGGAAACCTTGATCCGCGTGCGTATTCGCCAAAACTGCCGACGTGCCAATCCCCAGCGCCAGCCATTCCAAGCTGGCGCAGCGATAAAAGTATCGTTCGTCGCTTTGCAGATTGTAGACAATCGGCCGATCTCGAAATCGCGATAAACCATCTGCATCCACGGCAGCCGCCGATGCCGCGTTCCCATTGAGGCTCGCCACTGGATCGGCGCCTCCTCCCATTCCAGCCCCACACATTCCACCCAGATCATCGGGGCCATTCGATTTGGCCGAATTTCCGAAAGCAACTGAACCATCAACAGGCGGCAGTTCCCGCGCCTCGGGGTCATACATCGCCGCACTCCCGGGTACAACCGTAGTGTCATATGCGACCAGTGTGATTTTCGCAGTCTGTGTTTCGTCAAACATCGTCCATCTGATATCGCCATTCACGCCGCTCATTTGCTCACTAATAGCGCCGCCCGCTTCCGGCATTTCAGCGCGTAGAACGTCTTGGCGCAGTGGTGCTATTGCGCAGACCATCAACACTGTCACCAGGGCAATTGGCAATCGCTTCATAAACGAGCGCGCAGTCTGCCCCCGCCCGCCACTCAAAAGAAAACTCAGATTGGGAAACTATAGATAAGGAAACGCACGCGGCAGATTTCGCGGAGTCGTACACCGCGCGGTAGATAAGGCCGCCAAGAATATCGGACGCTCCTGCTCCCAGCAAGCCGATCGGCTGCCAACACTGCTAGCACGCTGCTACAAGTCCGCCTTTTGTGCAGTCGCTCTTGACGTTCGCCGCTGCAACCAGTATTTACCCACACGTTTATCTCTTCGTCGTTTAGCACTTTAAGTGCTTGGCGACCGCCGTTCGGCAACTCATCGATCTGTCTTCGCACCTATTCAAGTGTTTAAACATTGCGCCGTGGGAAAACCGTGGCTGGCAATCGCGATTTTCATAGTGGCCATGTGGCTGTCAGTTTCGGCGCGCGCCCAGCGAGTCGAATTTCCCACGCCTGCCGCTCCATCCACGTCGCCGCCACTGCTGTCTCCCTCGGCAACGTACGGCGCCGCGGTCCAGCCCCCGCCGCCCACTTTCGATCCCTACGCACTGCCCAGCACGTCTCCGCCAATGAGCGCACCATCATTGGCGCCCGATGCATCACCCTACTCCGCGCCGGTTTACAGCGCGCCGCCTCCAGCTTACGGCGCACCTTACGATGGCACCCCCGGTGCTTTGTATCCCGCCGGTGGTGCCCCCGTTTATAACGGTCCCACCTTCGCCCCCATCACCGACACCTGGACGAAAACCATGCGCTTTCTCCAGGAAGTCAACGCCGACGAAACCTGGCTGGCACGTGGCGGCGGTGAACACGCTCTCGGAATCAACACCATCAACACCTGGGCCACTTTCGCCCTTCCCTTTTATTGGAACCCCAACCCGATCCTGATCACCCCCGGCTTTCAATTGACCTTGTGGGACGGCCCCGAAGATAATTCTGTCCCAAACCCGCCGAATCTTCCCGGCCAAACCTACGGCGCCTACATCGACGCCGCCTGGAATCCGCAAGTCACCAATTGGTTCGGCGGCGAATTGGAAATCAGCCCCGGCATCTACACCGATTTTCAACATACCAACAGCGACAGTTTCCGCATTCTCGGCCGCGGCCTCGGCGTGCTAACTCTCACTCCCACGCTGCAATTCAAGCTCGGCATCTGGTATCTCGATCGCAATCTAGTGAAATTGCTTCCGGCCGGCGGCGTGGTTTGGACTCCCAATCCCGATGCGCGCTACGAAATATTTTTCCCGGCGCCCAAGCTTGCCCATCGTTGCTCGACCGTCGGCAACCACACACTCTGGGCGTACATCCGCGGCGAATATGGCGGCGGCGCCTGGACCATCGAACGCGCCAATTTTGGCCCCGACGATTTCGATTACAACGATCTTCGCTTCGCCATCGGTATCGACGTCTTGCCGGAAACGCAGACCGGACTGCGCGGTTACATCGAAGTCGGTTACGCCTTCGATCGTCAACTGGTTTTCCGCAGCAATCAACCCGGCACGTTCAATATTTCCGACACCGTCCTCGTCGGCGGCGGCCTTGCATTTTGAAGTGATAAATGATGACTAATATCACGCAATCAAACCGAGCCAGAATCTTGCCGCCCCTCCTGGTGGCGACAATCCTGGTCGGCTTCGCGCAATCCGCTCGTAGCCAACAACCCGGCGAGCCCTACCGGATCGAAACTCCACCAAGCGTGCAATCTTCAAACACCGATTCTCTCTCGCCGCTGCCCCCTCTGCAGCAACTGCCCATTACGCAATCACCTGCTCTACCTTGGCCATCGTCGCCTGCAAATCCGCAACTTTCCTCAGAAGGCTCCGACCCCAATCGCATTCGCTTGGCAACATTTCCGCGCGATGCAACCGAGCCCCTCCTTGATCAACCCAATAACTTCGTCCTCATTCCCGAATCTCAGCAGCCCAATCTCCCGCCGCAGCGCGCCGGCATGTTCCAGCGTATTTCCGCCACGACAACCTACTTGCCGCGTTTCGATGAAAACAACAGCGTCGGCTTCGAAGATACAGAAATCTACGGCGTCTTCGGCGTCCCTTGTCCCACTCGCGATTCCCCGCTCCTCATCGAACCTGGCACCGACTATTGGGTCGTCGATGCCCCCGGCTTCAATCTCCCCCCTACGCTCCACGACGATTACGTCGAATTCCATTGGCTCGGCAAAATCAACGATTGTTGGGGCGCCGACCTAATGGTCACCCCCGGCTGGCACAGCGATTATCAAAACGCCAACGGTTCGCAAGCCTTCCGCCTGGAGTCGCATGCCGTCGTGGCTTACAACTGGTCGCCCGATTTAAAAATCGCCGTAGGCGCTGCGTACTGGGGTCGCCTCAATGCTAATGTTGTCCCCGCGGGCGGCATCATTTGGACTCCCAACGCAGACACTCGTTTCGAACTCATCACACCCAAGCCGCGCATCGCTTATCGTGTCGATTGCGGTCCCACCTTCGAGCGCTGGGCCTACATCGCTGGCGAATTCGGCGGCGGCCAATGGGCCATCGAGCAAGCTCCCGGTTTCGATAACGAGCTAAACTACAGCGATTACCGCGTCATGCTCGGCGTGGAGCACAAAAGCCTCAACCTCGGCCTCAACGGTTTCGCCGAAATTGGTTACGTCTTCGGGCGGCAGCTCGAATACCAATATCTCCTGCCCGACCAGAGTTTGCCGAGCACGATGATGGTGCGGCTGGGGTTGTCGTACTAGGAAATGAATGGTCGATTAGCGTCGACTTATCGACCCTTCTAGCTTACCGGCCTGCCCCATCGCTCGCTGCACCGCGGTTCCCATATCCGCCGGGCTTTCCGCAATTTCAATTCCCGCCGCCTTGAGTGCCGCCAGTTTTTCCTCCGCCGTCCCTTTACCGCCGCTGATAATGGCCCCGGCATGCCCCATCCGTTTGCCTGGCGGCGCGGTGCGCCCCGCAATAAACGCCGCCACCGGCTTGGTCACATGCTGCTTTACATAAGCTGCGGCTTCTTCTTCAGCTGTGCCGCCGATTTCCCCCATCATCAAAATCGCTTCCGTGCCTGGGTCATTCTGAAACATTTTCAATAGATCGACAAACGACGTCCCCACAATCGGATCGCCCCCCAATCCAACGCAGGTCGATTGCCCCAGCCCTAAATTCGTCAATTGCCAAACCGCTTCATAAGTGAGCGTACCGCTACGGCTCATCACGCCAACTTTTCCTGGTTTGTGAATGTAGCCCGGCATAATGCCGATTTTGCATTCGCCGGGCGTAATCACGCCCGGACAATTCGGCCCCACCAAAACCGATTTACTCCGCTTCACAATCGGATACACCCGCGCCATATCCAGCACCGGCACCCCTTCGGTAATGGCGACCACGGTTTTAATTCCCGCGTCGACCGCTTCCAAAATGGCATCGGCTGTAAACGCCGGCGGTACAAAAATCATCGTCGCGTCAGCGCCGGTTTTCTCCACCGCTTCCATCACCGTGTCGAACACCGGCAACCCCTCAACCGTTTCGCCCCCCTTCCCCGGCGTTACCCCGCCGACCATTTTCGTCCCGTATTCCTTGCACCCGCGCGTATGAAACTGCCCCACCTTGCCGGTAATTCCCTGGCAAATCACTCGGGTCGATTTATTGATCAAGATGCTCATTGTGATTTCACGCGCAGATCACTTCGCCTTAGCCGCCGCTACTATCTTCTTCGCGGCATCCGTTAGTCCTTCCGCGGAAATTATTGCCGCCCCGCTGTTGGCCAAAATCTTCCGCCCTTCCTCTACTTCCGTCCCTTCAAGTCGCACCACTAGCGGCACATTAAAGCCCACGCTCTTATATGCCTCAACCAATGCATTGGCGATGGTAGTGCACCGCATAATGCCGCCGAAAATATTCACTAGCACGCCTTTGACATGCGGATCGGACAGCAATATCCGAAACGCCTCGGTTACTTGTTCGGTATTCGCCCCGCCGCCGACGTCCAAAAAATTCGCCGGCTCGCCGCCATGCAGCTTGATCAAATCCATCGTGCTCATCGCCAGGCCGGCGCCATTCACCAAGCACCCGATCGTGCCGTCGAGCTTCACATAACTCAGCCCGGCTTTTTGCGCCCGCACTTCCGTCGGCTCTTCTTCCGAAAAATCCCGCATTTCGAGCAGTTCGGGATGCCTGAATAATGCGTTGTCGTCAAAACTCATCTTCGCGTCGAGCGCTACCAGGCCGCCGCTCTTGGTGACCACCAGCGGATTGACCTCGACCAAACTTCCGTCTTTCCAAACCAACACCCGGCATAGCGACCGCAAAAATTTCTCGGCCGCCCGGATGCTGTCGCCTTGCAGTCCAAGCTTCACCGCCATCTTTCGCGCCTGATAGGGCTGCAAGCCAGCCTCGGGATCGAACGCTTCCTTAAAAATCAATTCCGGGGTCTTTTCGGCCACTTCCTCAATGTTCATGCCGCCCGAGCACGATGCGATCAATACCGGCCCGGCCATCAATCGATCGACCACTACGCCTAAATACAATTCCCGCGCAATGTCGCATCCCTCTTCCACCAGCACTTGCTGGACAACCTGGCCTTCCGGCCCAGTCTGAATTGTCACCAGCGGTTTGCCCAACAAATTGCCGGCCACCTTGGCCGCTTCATCGGCCGACTTCACCAACTGCACGCCGCGCTGCTGCGAACCTTTGATGGTTCCCTTGCCGCGTCCGCCGGCATGAATTTGAGCTTTCACCACCGCCACCGGACCGCCCAATTCGCGAAATGCCTTGGCCGCCTCCTCCGCCGTGCGTGCTACCATGCCGCGCGGAGTTGCCACCCCCGCATCCCGCAAAATCTGCTTCGCTTGAAATTCGTGAATTTTCATCGCTTACCTGGGAGGGCAAAGCTCCCGCTGAGCCGATTTGCCTCCATTTAGCAATTGTCCCCATCAGCCGAATCGCGGATTATAGAGCGTTGAATCCGCAAGGGTCAATGAGCCTGCCGGCCGACCACTCACCTCTTACACCGTCGCCCGCCGCATGTCCTTCCAAGTTGAACTCAGCGAATTTCGCGGTCCGCTCGATCTGCTGCTGTTCCTCGTGCGCAAGCACGAAGTGCAGATCACCCATATTCCCATCGCGCCAATCACCGAGCAGTTTCTGCAGTATCTCGAAGTGTTGCAGCAATTGAATGTCGACGACGTCGGCGACTTTGTCGAAATGGCGAGCACGCTGATCGAAATAAAATCCCGCAGCGTGTTGCCTCGCGCTGAAGAAGTGGAAGAGCCGCTGGAAGACCCCCGCCAAGATCTGGTCCGCCGCCTTCTTGAGTACAAACAATTCAAAGATGCCGCCAGCATGCTGGAAGAGCGTGGCCGACAATGGCAGCAACATTTTCCCCGGCTCTCCAACGACCTGGCCCAGCGCAATCGCGATCCCGCCGAAGAGCCAATCCACGAAATCGAAATGTGGGACTTGGTCAGCGCCTTCGGCCGCATTCTGCGCGAGCGGGCCGCGGCCAGCCCCTCCAGCATCGTCTACGACGATACGCCCATCGAAGTTTACATGCAGCGCATTCACGCCCAATTGCTCGAGCGCGGCAAACTATCGATTTCCGAACTATTCCAGCCGCATACCAACCGCTCGAAACTGGTGGGCCTGTTTCTTGCCACGTTGGAGCTCGTGCGCTACCACGGTGTGCAATTGGAGCAGGGAGATCTATTCGACGAAATCTGGATTCTGGCTGGCAATGCGGCTGGCAAGCCGCTGGATCTTTCGGCCGACAATTACGAAGCCTCGGTGAGCTCAGGCGAAAGCACTACGCCAGCAGAAAAAAAGCCGGCCAGAAAGCCCAGACCGCCCCGCAAATCCGTCAAGCGAAAGACGGACGAACAGCAGTCAACCGAAAACGACTAATACTCGTCCCGTCGAGAGCGCCGAGTCCGTTTCTCATCTCGCGCTCCCCGCCGCGCTGCCGATTCGTCCCCCTTCAACCGTTTCGCCAACCGCCACGAAAGGTTAACCATCGATTTGCGAAGTGCGCCCAAATCCGGCGGCGTCTTTGCCTTGGGAATAGCGATAAAATCCAATCCGCCTGGCAGTTGCTCACGCGACAAACGAAATGCTTCCCGCATCAACCGCTTCCATCGGTTCCGCGTCACGGCATTGCCGCATTCACGTGAAACGGACAAACCCAGGCGCGGATGGGTCAGCTCGTTCAACCGACCCACAAGCCGCACGACGTCATCGCCGACCGCACACCGCCTCTCATACACTCGCCGAAAATCGCTGCGCGATAGTAACCGTAACTGTTTGGTAAAACGCTGATCTACCATTGTCACGGTTATCTCCGGGCTAACTTCCCACTAAACCTGAACCCTACCAATTATCGATTCAACGTCCCCGGCGTTTGCGCCAGCATTGCCGCCGTCTGCGCGGCCGATGGCGTTTCATTGGCAGACGCTACTAATTCCTTTTGCACGCTGCCCGATTCCTGGCCGCCCACGCCCAGCACTTGCCAGAACTTGTGGTCCGACCGGGCCAAAGTATATCCAGTATTAATCACGGGTTGTTTTGTCTTGGTATCGTACGCCACCAAGACAATTTTAGCCGTCCCCATCGATTTATCGCGTTCCACAAGCGCAATTTTTGGAATGGCCACGGTTGCCGGCGGCGGCAGTGCTATTCCTGGAAATCCGAAAAACAAATCGTTGTGGTCCGTTCCCACGCCGCCGCTGCCGACTTCCACCACGACGTCCGAATCTTCTTGTTTGGCCACCAGCATGCAGTGATTCGCCAGTAGCCGTTCATGCATTGCCACAATAATGTAATTCTTGTCAACGCAATCCAAATATTGCGTGTCCACAAACACCTTGGCTCCGGCAATCGGCCGCAGGTCGTACTTATCCAGCGCCCGATCGTCGGCGCTCGATATTAACAACTGTTCGATGCCGGTACGCGAAGTGTCCGATTGCTTGATACTGGCGCAACCCGTCAGATTGCCGGCCACCATCGCAACGACCAAAGCTGGCCCAAACCACAAAGTGAGATATTTCATAATGGTAGGAAGAAGAGAGATAGCAGTGGCGTATATGCTCTTTCGAAACAACTTTCACATTAGTATCGACCTGATAAACCTTAACGGTTGAGTTGACTTTACCGCGAAGCACCCTGCAGCGCAAGCAATGAAAGCGGATACGCAAACCTCGCACTCGCAAAGGGCCCGAAAACAAGCCCGCCGTGCAAGCCAGGGCCCTCAACGCCGCCCACTTTTCTTGACCCGCCGGGGTTGCAATTCTCAGCTTTTCGGGCAAAATGTTGGGTTCGCTGCTTGTCTTGCTGGCAATGCATGTCGGCTGCTAGCGGCAAATCATTCCGACCACAGGATTTGTGTCCAACCGTGATCCGTAGCAATCGCCGTTGGCCGCATTACAAAGTACATGGCTGAAACACTCCAAGCAGAACCCAGAGACTCGCGCGGCAAGCGCAATGCCAAACGCCTTCGCGCCGGCGGCAAAGTACCGGCCATCCTCTATGGGCACGGTCAAAAAACCCTTAGCTTGGCGGTCGCGACCGACCAAATCACTGCCGCCATCCGCCACGGCTCGCGCGTGGTGAAGCTCAAAGGCGCAGCCAACGACAGCGCGTTGATCCGTGATCTGCAGTACGACACTTTCGGCCTGGAAATCCTCCACGTCGATTTCGCCCGCGTTTCGGAGCATGAACGAGTGCGGGTGAAAGTTCCACTGGAAATTCGTGGCCAGGCTGCCGGCATCAAGGAAGGCGGCGTCGTCGAACATTTGATTCATACCGTCGAAATCGAATGCCCCGTCAGCGCCATCCCCGAAAAAGTCGTCATCAATGTCGCTGCCCTGAAATTAGAAGATTCAATGACGGTCGGTCAGGCGACGCTCCCTGAAGGGGCGAAAATTGTCAGCGGCGCTGATGAAATTGCCGTCCAGTGCATCAAACCCAAGGTAGAGGAAGAAGAAGGCGCTGCCGAACCAGGCGCCGAAGGCGGCGTGGAACCCGAACTCATTCGTAAGGAAAAAGCCGCTGAGGACGAAGAAGAAAAAGAGTGACAGAAATTATCAGAGTGACAGGGAAATAAAGAGTGACGGAGAAATGCTGGCGAGTCGCTGTTGGATCCACTGCAAAGCGGCCTAAGTTTCCAAACATGAACCCAGAGCTCGCGTGCCGTGAAACTCGTTGTAGGGCTGGGAAATCCTGGCCGAAAATACGAGGGCACACGCCATAACGTCGGATTCGCGGTGCTCCACGAGCTGGCCCGCCGCAACCATGCGGCACGTCCAAAAACTAATTTTCAAGGAGAAATTACCGAAGCGGAAATCCGCAGCCAAAAAACCCTGCTTTTGTGGCCGCACACTTTTATGAACCTCAGCGGAGCCAGCGTTCTGGCCGCCCGAGATTTTTATAAGTTGGAAAGTGCTCAATTGCTGGTCGTTTGCGACGACTTCAATCTGCCGCTGGAAAAATTGCGGTTTCGCGGCGAAGGCTCGTCCGGTGGCCAGAAAGGCCTAGCCGATGTAATCGACCGCTTAGGAAGTGAAGCAGTATCCCGTTTGCGAATCGGCGTCGGACCCGTCCCTCCGAATTGGGATCCAGCCGATTTTGTTTTAAGCCGTTTCACAAAAGAAGAACTTTCCGTCGTCGAAACCACCATCATAACTGCAGCCGACGCCGTGGAAGATTGGGTCGCTCAAAACATCGAAACTTGCATGAATAAATACAACGGTTAACCGACTCGCTCAGACCCACTGATACGCAGCCACACAGTTATCCAGACACTCAGTCATCCATACACACAACACCCCGACATATAGACACCGATCCAAGGAGTAAACCTTTGTCCCAGCACGTTTACGAAGGCATGTTTATTCTCGACTCCAATCGCTATGCCCGCGATGCCTCCGGTACCGTCCAGCAAATTCCCTCCACGGTCGAACAATTGGGTGGAAAAATGCTCGCTAGCCGCTTATGGGAAGAACGCCGCTTGGCCTACCCGATCAAAGGTCATCGCAAGGGGACCTACTGGCTCACCTATTTCCGGCTCGAAGGCGATCAGTTAACCAACCTTTCCCGGCAATTCCAGCTAAACGAAGCCATCCTTCGCAACCTGGTGCTCAAAATCGAGCCCCGCATCGCCGACGCTATGGTGGAGCACGCGCTTACCGGCGGCGGTCCTATGGCGGAACGCAAACCTAAGCCCGAAGTCGAAGTCAAAATCGCCGACGTGGAAGCCATCGAAATACCTGAAGAAATCGCCGAGGAAGAAATCGAATAAAGACTGAGTTTCTTCGTGTCGGGGTGCAGGCAACAGCTGCTTACTCCGCCAATTGTTTTGCATCAGCGAATTTGTTAGCCTAAAGGCCGTCACGATACGTTTGTTCAGCGCACGGCTCAGCCCGCAGGAGGCCAACCATGGCAAGTTTCAATCGCGTTATTCTTGTCGGAAATCTCACTCGTGATCCGGAATTGCGGTACATTCCCAGCGGAATGGCCGTCACCGATGTTGGCCTCGCGGTCAACGATCGCCGCAAGAATGCCCAAGGCGAATGGGTGGAAGAGACCACCTTCGTCGATGTCACGCTGTGGGGCCGCACTGCGGAAGTTGCCAGCGAGTACCTCGGCAAGGGTTCCCCCTTGCTTATCGAAGGCCGCCTGAAGCTTGATACCTGGGAAAAGGACGGTAAAAAGAACTCCAAGCTCCGCGTCGTCGGCGAACGGATGCAAATGCTCGGTTCCAAGGGACAAGGCGCCCCTGGCGGCGGTCCCGGCAAAGGCGGCGCCAGCCGCGGTCCACGCGACGCTGCTCCGCCCGCCGAAATGGAATATAGCGCCGCGGAAGCCGCCTCCTTCGATAGCGGCGCCGAACCGCCGGCCGCCGATCTGCCATTTTAATTCAGCCCTCATTTGAACTTCGTAAGGTCCCTCGCATGCCAGCAATCAAATCCAAAAAACTTCCACGCGACAAGCGCCTGAAGCGCGGCGAGCACGGCGGCATCGAATTGTTGCTGATTCAATCCGTCGACCATCTCGGCAAGCAAGGCGAGGTTGTCGAAGTCAAGCGCGGCTACGCCATGAATTATTTGCTGCCGCAAGGTTTGGCCACGGTCGCCACCGACCATCACAAACGCATGGTCGATAAGCACAAGGCCAAGCTCCTGCAAATTCAACACGAACGGCTCGCCGGCCTGCGGCAATTAGCCGACCGCATTGCCGCCCAAAGCGTCACGATCGAAGCCAACGCCAACGACGAAGGCCACTTGTACGGCTCCGTCGGCGCCCCGGAAATCGTTCGGGCACTGAAACAGCACGACGTCACCGTTACTGCCGACCAGGTCCGTCTGAAAGGTCCGCTCAAAGAACTTGGCCTCTACACGGTCGAGGTGCATTTAGGGCAGGAAATTGAAGCGCAGTTGAAGGTTTGGGTCGTGCCCACCGTCGGCGAAAGCGAATCCGCCAAACCGGAAGCCAAAGAAAGCAAAGAAGCAGAACCCAAGGGCGCCGAATCAAAGTCGTCCGAACCAAAATCTTCCGAAGGAAAATCCGGCGGCAAACCGCGCAAGTCGAAAACCGCCGAAAAAGAATAAACCCGTCTATATCGCAGTCGGTATCGGCAAGGCATTGAGTCGATTTGGTGACGGGGCTTGTCTCGCGTAGTTGGCAGTCGTTTGCAGCAGGGAGGACTCGCACATGGCGACGGTCGATCGCAAGCCAACATCCAAACCGGCGCGCAAAGCCCCGGTCACTTCCGAAATTCTCGACCGCCAGCCGCCGCGCAGCTTGGAAGCGGAAAAAGCAGTCCTTGGTAGCATTCTTCTGCTGCCTCATGTTTGCGACGATGTCTCGCTGATCATCCGACCGGATGACTTCTACGATGATGCGAACCGGAAGGTATACACGCACATCGTCACAATGAACGATGCGGGTAAGCGAGTAGACATGACGTTGCTTGTGGAACGTCTTCGTAATTCAAATGAGTACGACGAAATTGGCGGCGCGGGATATTTGGCGGAGATTTCTCGGAGTGTACCGACCGCAGCAAATGCAGTTCACTACGCTGAGATCGTCCGCGACAAGGCCGTGCTTCGAGCTCTAATCGAGTCTAGTACTGAAACTCTTCGAGATGCCTATGACGAAAATGTCGACGCACGCGACCAAGCAAGTCGCGCCGAGCAGCGAGTTTTTTCAGTAGTGGATAACCGTCAGAGCAGAAAAATTGTTGATGCACATGATCTGTTGTTGTCCGCGATGGAGCGTATTGATAAGCGAGAGAGTGGCCAACATACGATCGATGGCGTCGACACTGGATTCAGCGAATTGGATGGATTAATGGGTGGGCTTCACAACGGAGAGCTCGTAATCTTGGCCGCGCGTCCGAGCATGGGAAAAACTGCGCTAGCTTTGAATATCGCAGAATATGTGGCGTGTGACCTCAAAGTGCCCACGCTGGTTGTTAGCCTCGAGATGTCGCAAATCGAGCTTGCCGACCGCCTGCTCTGTGCACATGCCCGGGTGGACGGAAAAAGGATTCGCTCGACTCACCCAACAAAGGATGATCGGTCGCGGCTCATTGCGTCATGCGGCGCTATGAGCGAAGCTCCACTGTATATCGACGACAGCCCGACACGCACTGTATCTGAGATTGCATCAACGTGTAGGCGATTAAGTCGGATTGTGCAAAAGCGGTTTAGAGGTGATAAATCCAAACAGCTGGGTCTCGTTGTCATAGACTATTTGCAGTTGATAGAACCTGACAACCAGAAGGATCAGCGGCAAGAACAAGTTGCTCGGATTGCTCGCCGGCTCAAGGGCTTAGCGCGGGAACTTAAAATTCCAGTGTTGTGCCTAGCGCAATTAAATCGACAAGTAGAGCAGGGTGGAAGTTCGATTCCACGGCTGAGTCATCTAAGAGAATCTGGGGCAATCGAGCAAGACGCCGACGTGGTGATGTTCATTCATCGCGAAGAGTATTACTTGACTCCTGAAGAACGTGAAGAGAGACGGAAGGATGGAGGCGACCCAGACGGGATTTTGACCCGGGCGGATATAATCGTTGCCAAGCAGCGCAATGGTCCCACAGGTGATGCACGATTAATGTGGCAAAAAGAATATACTCGATTCGTGAACCTCTCACATAAACACCACGACGAATTCGAGCAATTCGCCCCGTCGAGCGAGCCTTTTTGAATGATGGACGCATTTTCGGGAGTCCGCTTAATGATCGAAGACCTAAAACGAGAGCTCGATGATTTGTTCGCAGAATGGGAAGAGCGTCATAAGTTTCGCAGTGAGGAAGGGTTCATTCGTGACGGAATTTTCGACGGCGAAAAGTGGTTCTCCTCACAACGTAAGATTCTTTTCGTGCTGAAGGAGGCATATAACGAGAAGGAACACAAAATAAAAAATGTGTGCGAATATGTTCGCGACGTAAAAAAGGGGCCGTTTAAGAAAACATGGTGGACTGTTACAAATTGGGCTTATGCGGCACAACATACAAGTGAAAATACATCTCCTGATTTTCCTTCGAAGGAAAAACGAAGAGAAGGTTTGCTAAGCAGTGCAGGTGTAAATATAAAAAAGAGCGATGGTAGAGGAACATCCGATCTAAAAGACATCGCTGGCTATGCGGAGAGAGATGGCGATTTAATTCGCCGTGAGATCAAGCTACTGGACCCGGACATTGTCATCTGTGGAAATACTTGGGACGTAATTAAAAATAACGTGTGGAATCACGAAGACATAAAACCGTTATTTGAACGCATATTTCTGATAGGTCGTGCACACTATCTCGACCTTTGGCACCCTGCCAACACCAGGGTAGGAAAACTAAAGAATTACTGGGAATTGGTTAAGCTATTACGTGATGGGATCGCTGGTAGGCTTCCGCAGCCGGAATGCCAGCCGGTGCCAGCCTGCTAGTGCGGTCTTCCGTTAGCTCTAGCGCCCTCTGCGAGAGCTAGGTAGATTAGGTCCACCTATGAAGGAGGTGGGCTGATGAATAGCTATTCGAAAGAGTTTCGGCGTGAGGTGTTGGCAGCT
>Ga0182024_10016816_pt1 | contig 13819 bp, 13 predicted proteins | sample P32metaG_FD_120480 | JGI IMG/M metagenome (GOLD analysis project Ga0182024, IMG submission 120480) | Permafrost microbial communities from Stordalen Mire, Sweden - P3-2 metaG (Illumina Assembly) | ecosystem: Environmental > Terrestrial > Soil > Wetlands > Permafrost | place: Sweden: Stordalen... | reverse complement strand
GCGCCGGCGGTGACCACGCCGCCGACCACCGAGCCCCCGGCGCCGACCACGACCACCACCGCGGCGCCCCCGCCGACCACGACGACCACCACGGCGCCGCCGCCCCCGCCCGCCCGGGTCTACCGCCACTACGCCACCGGCCAGGCCACCTGGTACGCCGCCGCCCCGTCCGGCTACTGCGCCAGCCCCTGGCTCCAGTTCGGCACCCAGGTGCACGTGGTGAACGACACCACCGGGGCCAGCACCGACTGCGTCGTCGACGACCGCGAGGCGGCCGGCCCGCCCCGGGTCCTCGACCTGTCCCCGTCCGGCTTCTCGCAGATCGCCAGCACGAGCCAGGGCGTGGCCCCCGTTACCATTTCCTGGTGACCCTCACGAGGTCGGACGTCCAGCGGCTGCTGGGCGACCACGGCCTCCGACCGAGCCGGGCCCTCGGGCAGAACTTCGTCGTCGACCCCAACACGGTGCGGCGCATCGCCCGCCTGGCCGGGGTGGTCGAGGGGACGCCGGTGGTCGAGATCGGCGCCGGGCTCGGCTCGCTCACCCTGGCCCTGGCCGACGCCGGCGCCCACGTGGTGGCGGTGGAGGTCGACCGGGGGATCGTGCCGGTCCTGCGCCAGGTGGTGGCCGGACGCGACGTCACGGTGGTGGAGGCCGACGCCCTGGGCCTGGACTGGGGGGCGCTCCTGGGGCCGGTCGGCCCCGGGGTGCCCGGGTGGGCCCTCGTGGCCAACCTCCCCTACAACGTGGCCACCCCGGTGGTGGTCTCGGTCCTCGAGCGGGCCCCCCAGGTGACCAACCTCCTGGTCATGGTCCAGCGGGAGGTGGCCGAGCGCCTGGCCGCCGGACCGGACCACCCGGCCTACGGGGCGGTCTCGGTCAAGGTCGCCTACTGGGCCGAGGCCCGGGTGGTGGGCCGGGTCCCGCCCACCGTGTTCGTCCCCCGGCCCAGGGTCGAGTCGGCGCTGGTCCGGATCGACCGCCGGCCGTCACCGGCGGTGGACCCCGCCCTCGTCGGCTACGAGCGGCTGTTTGACGTGGTCCGGGCCGGCTTCGCCCACCGGCGCAAGATGCTGCGCCGGTCCCTGGGCGCGGTGGTCGAGCCGGGGGCCTTTGCCGGGGCCGGGATCGACCCCGGGGCCCGGGCCGAGGACCTGGGGGTGGCCGAGTGGGGGAGGCTGGCGGCGTGGACGCCTCCGACCGCCCCGGGGTAGCGGTGGTGCACCTGGTGGCCCCGGCCAAGCTGACGGTGACCCTCGAGGTGCGGGGCCCCCGCCCTGACGGCCGGCACGACCTGCGGGTCGAGATGGTCTCGGTCGACCTGGCCGACGAGTTGACGGTGGACCCGGGTGGCGAGGGGCTGGAGGTGACGGCCGAGCCGCCGGCCGTGGCGGCGGGGCCGACCCGGGGGCCCGAGAACCTGGTGCAGCGGGCGCTCAACGCGGTCGGGCGCCGGGCCGGGGTGCGCCTGGTCAAGCGGATCCCGGTGGGTGGCGGCCTGGGCGGGGGCTCGGCCGACGCGGCGGCCATCTTGCGGTGGGCCGGGGCCACCGACCCCGAGCTGGCGGCCTCCCTCGGGGCCGACGTGCCGTTCTGCGTGGTCGGGGGGCGGGCCGAGGTGACCGGGATCGGTGAGCGGGTGCGGCCCCTCGGCTACGAAGAGCGGTCCTTCGTCCTGCTGCTCCCGCCCTTCGGGGTCGACACCGGCGCCGTCTACCGGGCCTGGGACGCGCTGGCGGCGGGGGGGGGACCGGGCGACCGGTCGTCGGGCGGGCCCAACGACCTCACGGCCGCCGCCCTGGCCGTCGAGCCGCGCCTCGCCCGGTGGCGGGACCGCTTCGCCGAGGTGAGCGGCCGGGAGCCGGTGCTGGCCGGAAGCGGGTCCACCTGGTTCGTCGAGGGCGGGCCCGAGGAGCTCGGACTGGCGTCCCGGCGGGCCCTCACGCTCGACGGGGCCGAGGCGCCGCTGGTGGCGGTGCGCACGGTGCCCGCCGGGTGGCCCGGCCGGCCCACGGCGGGCGGGCCCGGGTCCTGACGCGGCGGAGCCGCCCGCGGGGGGCGGCTCTTCCAGGCTGGCGAGTTGGCGGCTGTCGTGGGGGGCCGGCGGTCGCCGTCGCCGGGGGCGTCCGGCCTATTTGCCGGCCCGGCGCTGCCAGCGGGTGGCCTTCAGCATCTTCTTGTGTTTCTTCTTACGCATACGCTTGCGGCGCTTCTTGATGAGGGATCCCATGCCGCGCGGCAGGCTAGCGGTCGGCCGCTCCGACCGCCAGGTAGCCTCGCCCCCGGGCCCGGCCGAGCGGCCGGGTCCCGACCCGGAGGTGCCCGTGTCCCACCAGCTGGTCGGCCTGGACCATGTGCAGTTGGCGATGCCGGTCGGCGACGAGGACCGGGCCGAGGCCTTCTACAGCGGCCTCCTTGGCCTCGAGCGGCTCGAGAAGCCTGAGCCCCTGGCCTCCCGGGGGGGCTGCTGGTTCTCCAACGGGGCGGTGACCCTCCACCTCGGTGTGGAGGAGGACTTCCGGCCGGCCCGCAAGGCGCACCCGGCGTTGGTGGTGCGCGGTCTCGGCGCCCTGACCGACCGGCTGGCGGCCGCCGGGCACCCGGTGCGGCCCGACCGTGAACTGCCCGGAGTGGAGCGCTGCTTCGTCGACGACCCGTTCGGCAACCGTATCGAGCTCATCGGCGCCGCCTGAGAAAGGGGCCGCCGACCCGACCCGGGACGAACGGCCGGGAAAAGGGCACGAGGGGGGCGGGGCTTGCCCGCCCCCCTCGTGCCGCACACCGCCGGTGGGGGGGACCCCGGCGGCTCCCTGGTGGACGACCGTGTCCCGGGCCGATCCAGCCTCGCTGCGGTGACGCCCCGGTTGCGTGGTGCGGCGGACACGAGGCTGTGGGTCTCGCGCCCTTGGCGGTCGCTGGCTGCTGGTCGTCGGTGGTCGGTCGCCCCTCAGGGCACACCCATCCTGGTCGCCGCCGGTTAACGCAGATCGAGACCGTCGTAAGAAGATCCGAAGAAGCCCGGCTCAGTCCTCGACGGGGACCTCGGCCGGCTCGGCCACCTCGGGCAGGGCCAGCCGGAGGAGTGCCCCGCCGCCATCGGCGTCGGCCGCGGTGACCTGGCCCCCCTCGGCCTGGGCCACCTGGGCCACGATGGCCAGGCCCAGCCCCGATCCGGGCAGGCCCCGGGCGGCCGGGGCCCGGTAGAAGCGGTCGAAGACGTGGGGCAGGTCGGCCGGGTCGATGCCCGGGCCGTGGTCGCGCACCGACACCTCGCCGGTGGCGCAGGTGACCTCCACCACGCCGCCGCCCGGACTCCACTTGAGGGCGTTGTCGAGCAGGTTGCCCACGGCCCGGGCGATGCCCTCGCGGTGGCCCGTCACCCACGTCGGCTCGGCCGACAGCTCGAAGGTGACGCCCCGGGATCGGCCGTGGGTGGCGGCCACCGCCACCGCGTCATCCACCAGCTGGTCCAGCCGCAGCGGGGCCGCCTGCCGGTGGCGCTGCTCGCCCCGGGACAACTCGGCCAGGTCGCCGATCAGCGTGGTCAGCTCCTGCATCTGGGTCAGCACGTCGTCGACCAGCACCGTCCGGTCGGCCGGGGAGAGGTCCTCGATGCGCCGGACGACCTCGAGATTGGTCCGCAGGCTGGTGAGCGGGGTCCGCAGCTCGTGGGTGGCGTCGAGCACCAGCTGGCGCTGGGCCTCGTGGGACCGCTCGAGGGCGGCCAGCATCCGGTTGAAGGCCCGCCGCAGGCGTCCCAGCTCGTCGGGGCCCCCGGCGTCCAGCCGCTTGGAGACGTCGGTGGTCTCGGCCACGTCCTCGACGGCGGACGTCAGCTCGTCGAGGGGCACCAGCGCGGTCCGGGCTACCAGCCACCCGAGGAGGATGGCCAGCAGGATGCCGGCGATGGCCACCGCGGTGAGGGCCAGGCCCAGGTTGGTGAGCTGGCTGTTGACCCCGCTGAGCGGGGTCGCCAACTGGAGGGCGCCCCCGTTGGGGAACTGCTGGACCCCGGCCCCGGTGCTGACCAGGATGCCGGGGGGCACCGGGGTCACCAGCTCCCGGTAGGGGGTGCCGTCGACCTGCACGGTGGCGAAGTAGGGCTTGGCCCGGCCGGTCGCCACCGCGCAGACCGAGTCGGTGACCGGGAGCGGGTCACCCGTCGCCGGGCAGCTCGGCGGGATGACCGAGGCATCCTCACCGTAGAAGTCGTTCTGGTCCAGCGGGCGGGGATTGCGGAGGGCGGCGCTGATGCTGGTCGACGCCCGCGACGACAGTGAGTTGTCGAGCGAGTTGATGAGGGCGTTGCTGGCGGCGAAGTACGAGGCGATCGAGGCGACCAGCACGGCGAAGACGACCGCCACGGTGGCGGCGAGCACCAGCCGGGTCCGGAAGGTCATTGCTCTTTGAGGACGTAGCCGACCCCGCGCACGGTGTGGATCAGCCGCGGCTCGTCGCCGGCCTCGGTCTTGCGGCGCAGGTACCCCACGTAGACGGCCAGTGAGTTGGTACCCGAGTCGAAGTTGTAGCCCCACACCCGGTCGAGGATCACGTCGCGGGTCAGGACCTGGCGCGGGTTGTTCAAGAAGAGCTCGAGCAGGTCGAACTCGATCCGGGTGAGGGTGAACGAGCGGTCGCCCCGCCGGGCCTCGCGGGTCCCGGGGTCGAGCGACAGGTCGGCGAAACGCAGGACCTCGGCCCCGTCGTCCGAGCGCCGACGAAGGAGGGCTCGCAGGCGGGCCAGGAGTTCGGCCAGGGCGAACGGCTTCACCAGGTAGTCGTCAGCTCCGGCGTCGAGTCCCTGCACCCGGTCGTCGACGGCGTCGCGGGCGGTGAGCATGAGCACCGGCGTGTCGTTCCCCGCCGCCCGCATCCGGCGGCAGACCTCCAGCCCGTCGATGTCGGGGAGCTGGAGGTCGAGCACCACGGCGTCGGGCGGGGAGAGGGCCAGGGCCTGTAGGGCGCCGTGACCATCCGGGGCGGGGGTGACCTCGTAACCCTCGAGGCGCAGTGCCCGGTCGAGGGACCCGCTGACCGCCGGATCGTCGTCGACTACGAGGATCCTCATGCGATCGCCGTCTCCTTTGCGGGGATGGCCGGCCGGTTGTTGGCCGGCGAGGCCGCCGGGCGACGGCGGCCACCCCCGATGGCGCGGAGCCTACCTGCGCCGCGCCGGCCCTACGCAGGCCTTTAGGACATTCTTACCGCCGCCGGGCCGGCCGGGGCCCCGGTCGATAGGCCCGCCGGGGGGCGACCGGGACGGGTCCGGCTCCGGCCGTGTGGTACGCGTGGTGGACCCGATTGGCGGGTAGTTCAATCGGCAGAACGCCGGCCTTTGGAGCCGGATGTTGGAGGTTCGAGCCCTCCCCCGCCAGCGAGCGAGGCGACGACGGGCCGAGAGGGCCGACCGATCGGCAACCGACGACCGGTAGCTCACCGGTCGGCTACCGGTCGTCGGCTGCCTTCGGCACGGCCGGGCCCGGCCGATCAGTACGGGCGCACCGGGGCCGGCGGCTCGACCACCGGCGCCTGGGCAACGGGCCCCTGGGCGACGGGTACGACCCCGCCGACCACCGGCGCGCTGTCGGCATAGGCGTCCGTCGACTGGGCGACCACCTTGCGGCGGGAGAAGAAGGTCGGTGAAACGGCGGCGACGATCAGGACGATGGCCCCGACGATGGTGTAGAAGACGCCCGAGGCCGTGGTGAAGCCCCACATGGTGGAGAACGGCGTGGGATCGATGGCCACGATGAGCCCGAAGGCCAACAGGACCACGCCGAGCACGGCCATGGTCGACCTCGCCGTGTCGGGGTAGGCGCCACCCCCGAGCAGCAGGACCCCGACGATCACCTGGATGAGGCCCGACATGGAGGTGAAGCCGAGCCCGGCGACCTGGGTGCGGGTGAGGGGGACGACGTGGGGCGAGAGGTGCAGCCCGGCCCGGGCCAGGGCCACGCCCCCGATGACGATGAGGACGATCCCGGCGGCGGCGGCGACCAGCTGGGCGGGGCTCCATGGGGCCCGTCGGGACTCGCGGTAACTCGAGCCACCCTGGGTGACGACCTGCCCCGCCGGGTTGAGGAACTGCTGGTTTGACTGAACCATCGAAAGGCCTCCTCGCTGCGCCCGTCGGGCACGTCGGGTCCAGACCTACCCCGTGGTCGCGCGCCCAAAACCCCCGTGGGCCGGCCCCGGAGGGCGAGGGGCGACCGGGCGCGCGCCCCTACCAGCGCTTTCGGTGACCGCTGGCGTCGAGCTCGGCCAGATAGCGGTTGTACGCCGCCAGCTCCTCGTCCTCCACCTCGTCGCCACCGGGAAGGGGGGGAGCCCCGGGGACCCCTGGGTCGGGGCGTTCGGCCGTCGGCTCGTGGACCAGCCGCCACCACATGTAGAGGGCGTAGGCCAGGAAGAAGGGCCATTCGAAGACGTAGGCCCAGCTCAAGGTGTTGCCCGAGGTGGCCCGCCGGACCTGCCAGAGGAACAGCAGGATGAAGGTGGGGGTGAGGGCCAGCAAGAGGAGGTGGAGACCCACCGACCGGGGGGAGAACCACACGCGGCGCACCCCGGAAGGCTACGCCGGGCCCGGCGCCCCCGGGCCACGCCCGTCAGCCGACGAAGGCCTCCAGCAGTCGGGCCAGCTCGACCGGGCGGTCCCCCTGGACGCTGTGGCCCGCCCCCTCCAGCCGCTCGACCTGGGCACCGGGGAGCCGCCGCAGCAGCTCGGCCTCGTCCTCGTCGTCGACGACCGAGCCGGCCGCCATCCCGCGCACCAAGAGCACCGGTACCGACAGGGAGGAGACGGTGGACCACAGGTCGACGAACTCGGGCCGGACCCCGGACTCTGTGTCCCGGAAGCGGGCGTAGCGCCAGACCCAGCTCCCGTCGTCGAGCTGGACGGCATTGTGGAGTATGCCCCGGCGCAGGGACGAGACCGACCGGGTGGGGTTGTGCTCGATCGTGCGGGCCAGGATCTCGTCGAAGCTGGCGAACGCCGGGGGCCCGGCGATGAAGGCGGTGATGGCGGCGGCCTTGCCCGGGGTCACCCCCGGCGTGATGTCGACGAGGACGAGCCGGCGGACGAGCTCGGGCGCGCGCCCGGCCAGGGCGAGGGCGCTCAGGCCGCCGAGCGACATGCCGACCACGGCCCGGGCCCGGGGGGCGAGGTCGGCGACGGCGACGGCCAGGTCGACCCCGTTGCCGTGCACCGAGATCGATCCGTCGGCCCCGCCGTCGGAGTGGCCGTGCCCGGGCAGGTCGATGGCCACCAGCGGGCGCCCGAGGGCCAGGGCGACGGTATCCCAGGTGTGGGCGTTCTGGGCCCCCCCGTGCAGGAGGACCAGCTCGGGCTCGCCGGTACCCCAGACCAGCGCGCTGAGCCGGCGACCCTGGTCCACGGCCACCGACTGGCGGCGCACCACCGGGGGGCCGTCGTAGGGCAGGCCGAACTCCTCGGCGTTCTCGTGGAACAGCCCGAACTCGTCGTACTCGACCCTGGCCACCACCGGCACAGTACCGGGGGGTGCCGCCGGGGGCCGCGAGAACCCTGGTGGGGTGGCCGGGAGCCCGAGCGGTCCCGGCATGCGCGCCGCCCGGGGGCCGGGGGCGGAAGAATGGCCCCATGACCGCCCAACCGCTCTCCGCCGTCGTCCTGGCCGCCGGCGAAGGGACCCGTATGCGCTCGACCCGGCCCAAGCCCCTGCACCGGCTGTGCGGCCGGCCGATGGTGCTCCACGTGCTCGACGCGCTGGCCGAACTGGAGGTCGACCGGGTGGTGGTCGTGGTCGGGCACCGGGCGGAGTGGGTGACCAAGACGCTGATCGACCACGCCCCTGGTCGGCTCGACATCGAGTTCGTCGAACAAGCCGAGCAGCGCGGGACCGGGGACGCCACCGCCGTCGCCCTCACGGGCCTGCGCGACGAGGACGAGGAGGGCGACGTCGTCGTCCTCCCCGGCGACACCCCGCTGTTGCGTCCTCCGACACTCGCCGCCCTGGTCCGCTTCCACCGCGAGCATGACGCCGGAGCCACCCTGCTCACCGCCGAGGTCGCCGACGCCACCGGCTACGGCCGGGTCGTCCGCGGCCGCGACAACCTCGTGGCCCGGGTGGTGGAGGACGCGGACGCCACCGACGAGGAACGGGCGATCCGCGAGGTCAACACCTCGATCTACTGCGTCCGGCGCAGCCTGCTGGCACCGTCGCTGCGGCGCCTGAGCCCGGCCAACGCCCAGGGGGAGTACTACCTGACCGACGTGGTGGGGGTGCTCTACGAGGCCGGCTACCGGGTGCAGTCGCTGGTGGTGGCCGACCCCATGGAGGCGGCCGGGGTCAACGACCGGGCCCAGCTGGCCGTGGCCGAGGCCGAGCTCCGGGACCGCATCAACGAGCGGTGGATGCGCCGGGGGGTGACCATGTGGGACCCCGAGCGCACCTATGTGGACGCCGATGTCCAGCTGGCGCCCGACGTGGCCCTCCTGCCCGGGGTCATCCTGCGGGGGGACACCTCGGTGGCCGAGGGGGCCGAGATCGGGCCGTCCTGCATCCTGGAGGACACCGAGGTGGGGGAGCGGGCCGAGGTCCGCCAGAGCAGCTGCAGCGGCGCGGTGATCGGACCCCGGGCCCGGGTCGGCCCCTACGCCATCCTGGGTCCGGGCACGGTGGTGGCCGAGGGGGCGGTGGTCCCGCCCTTCAGCGCGCTGCCCCGGGACGCGCCCTGACACCGGCGGGGCGACCGGCGCCCCGGGGCGACCGGTCGCGCCAGGGGGTAGCGTCGGGCCCGTGGAGCTGATCCCCCGGCGGCGCCTGGAGCTGGTCTCGGGCCGGTCGCACCCCGCCCTGGCCCAGGAGATCGCCGGACACCTTGGGGTGGAGCTCGGCGAGGCGAACCTGCGCGAGTTCGCCAACGGCGAGGTCCACTGCCGCTACGACACCTCGATCCGGGGCTGCGACGTCTTCATCGTCCAGACCCACTGCGGCCCGGTGAACGACTCGCTGATGGAACAGCTCATCATGATCGACGGAGCCAAGCGCGCCTCGGCCAAGCGGATCACCGCCGTCTGCCCCTACTACGGCTACTCGCGCCAGGACCGAAAGTCGACCGGACGCGAGCCCATCACGGCCAAGCTGGTGGCCGACATGCTGCAGGCTGCCGGAGCCGACCGGGTGATCAGCGTCGACTTGCACTCCGGCCAGATACAGGGGTTCTTCGACGTCCCCTTCGACCATCTCACCGCGGCCCCGGTCTTGGAGGGCTATCTGCGCGAACACGTGAAGGGCGACCTGATGGTGGTGGCCCCCGACGCCGGCCGGGTGAAGGTGGCCGAGCGCTACAGCCAGCACCTGGGGGCCGACCTGGCCCTGGTCCACAAGACCCGGCCCCGGGGTTCGGCCAACGCGGTGGAGGCCCGCCACGTGGTCGGTGACGTGGCTGGTCGGCACTGCGTGCTGATCGACGACATGATCGACACGGCCGGGACGATCTGCGCCGCCTCGGAGCTCCTGGGCGACTCGGGTGCCGCCGACATCTGGGCCATGGCCACCCACGCCGTGCTCTCCGACCCGGCCGTCGACCGCCTGAAGGCGTCGGCCATCTCACGGGTGGTGGTGACCGACACGCTCCCGCTGGCCGGGGACCGTACCTTCGACAAGCTCGAGGTCCTGTCGGTGGCCAAGATCATCGCCGACGTCATCGATGCCGTCTTCGAGGACACCTCGGTCTCGGAGATCTTCGGCGGCGAGAACCTGGCCTGAGCGGCCGCCCCGGGCCCGCCGTCCCCAAGGGCCGCTGGTCCGAAGTGTTCGAGGCTGTTGTTGCAGTTCGCCGAGATCTTCGCCTCATTGGGCTCCGGCCCGCAGGCCGCCATCATGAACCTGAACATGTCCTCGGTGCTGTCCTCGAAGCCACACGCCGATTGGATGGGCGTGCCGCCCCCGACATAGATGATCCCCTCGGCCAGGGCCGCCGCTTTTCCGGTCACGTGCCACCAGTCCCCGATCGTTGCGGGCCCGATCATGACGGGAAGGACCTCCGGTGCCTCATCGATCGCCAGCGTCCAACCGGGTCGTTCAGGTCCTGTCCGAGTGGGACTGCGGACGTACCAGGAACGGGAAGCCGTAGTGGTGGAGGAATGGTGCGGCCACGATCGTGGCGACGGCCTTGTCACGGCGCGTCATGTGCTGGTGCCACGCGATGTCCGGGCGGAGGGGCACAGTGCCGGTCCGGAATCGGACACGGTTGCCGAAAACGCTGTGGGTAGTCGACAGGATCACCTGGTCCGCCTGGTCACCCATCGGGAGTTCGGCGGCGGGTTCACCCACCCAGTCGACGATGGTCTGCAGCGCTCCCCTGGGGTCGGCCACAAGGTCTTCGTAGCGCAGCGTCCTGAAGCGGTGTGGCACCAGCGGGCGAACAAGTACGTTGGCGTAGATGTTGTTGACCAGCCACCGCAAGGACGTGATTTGCGGGCTGTGGACGTCGTTGCCAGTCTGGTCGAGATCCTTGGTCCACGAAAAGGCCACACCGCGCGGATCGCGCACAAGATGCAGGACATAGAAGGTGATGCCGGGGATCGACGACGCCAGGATTGCGTCACCGGGCAGGTGGGAGGAGTCGACCACGACGCTCGCTCCGGATTGTTCGGCGACGGCGCGATATTGGCGCGCCAGGGCGTCGGCGTAGATGTCGTACTCGGGGGAGTGCAGCAGGCCTCGAACGTGGAGCCAGACTTTGTGCACCTTCCTTGCGCCCACCATGTCTCTTTGGACGGCGCCGATGCGGAGGCCTGTACTCTCGTAGTCCTCGCCCAGCGCCGACTTGACCACGCCCAGCCAGAACGGGCAGTCCCGGACGGGGAGGCCACACCCGCAGATCCCGGTGGCGTAGGCCGAGCGCCATAGTGTCCACAGCTCGCCCACGTCGCAGAATTCCGGGATCTGCCCCAGAATCTTGCTCAGAAGTGTGGTCCCGCTGCGTCCGACGCTCGAGATGTAGAGCACCTTCAGTGGCGACGCCCCGTCCGGTGACGGGAACGTCTCCATGTCGGCGCTCAACAGGAGGACCTACAGTGGATCCCCTGGCCCTCAGACTGCCGTTGACCGAACGTCATACCTCGACCATTCTGTGCGAGGAGGGCTCTGATCGCGCTCTGGACGTCTGGATCCGGCGGATTGTGGGTCATGTGAACAATCTCCAGTTGTGAACACCGACCCAAGACCAGTCGCGCTCATCGGCCGGAGGCGCCGACACGACCGCCACAAGTTACAGGAAGTGGTGGGGTCTCGTCCACGGCGCCGTTTCGCGGGGAAACCCCGGCCAAAGCCCATGTTGTCCCGATGACGCACGTGACCGCTCGGTTATTGTTTTCCTCAGACGTGGCTCTCTTGTTGGGGATCTGGGCGGTTCGACGGCACCATCTTCTCATGGAGGTTGGCCCCCTTTGGCGATCCTCTCCGATCAAGGCGACGACGACGCCGGCCGACGCCGTCCCCGCCTGGCGGGAGTCGGGTCGGTGATCCAGGTACTGGTTGTCTGTACCGCCAACGTGTGCCGTTCGCCGTTAGCCGCCGGCTTGCTGGAGGTGGCCTCGACCGAGTGCCGATCAGTGGAGATCCACTCACGGGGACTGCTCGAGGGCGGCCGATCGGCGCCGGACGAAATAGTTCGTGTGGCCAGCGAGTACGGGCTGGATCTGGCGGCGCACCGTAGTCACCAGATCAGGCGGTCCGATATGATCGATGCCGACTTGGTCATCGGCATGGCCCGGTATCACGTGCGCGAGGCGGCGATCCTCGAGCCTTCCCGCTGGCCGGCGACTTTCACGCTGCGAGAACTGGTGCGTCGGGCTCAGGCCACCGGACCGCGGCGACCCCGCGAGCCGTTGGAGGAGTGGCTGGCCCATCTGCATGCTGGCCGGCGTGCGGGCGACCTGCTCGACGACGACCCCGCCGATGACATCAACGATCCCATCGGAGGCAGCTACGAGGGATATCAGGCCATGGCCCGTCAGGTGTCCACACTCATCGGGGACCTCCAGAGCCTGACCTGGGGTGAGGCGCCCTCCCCGTGATGTGGCTCAGGCTGCCTCGCGCCGGCGGCGGGCCCGCCGCCGGGTGGCGACGATCACGAACGAGCCCACGGCGATGAGCGCAAGTCCCCCGACCACCATGGCTGCGATGTCGGCACCGGTAAAGGCCAGGCTGGGGCTCGCCGTGATGGGGGCGGCCGTGCTGGGCGAGGTTGGCGCCGCAGTCTGGACGATGGTGAGGGTGACCGTGTCGGCGATGGGGGCGCCGGTCGGGCTGTCGCCGTCGGCGGTCACCGTTGTTGTGCCGTAGCCGACAGAAACCGGAGCGTTGCCATTCACTGCGACGTGGGGGTCGGTGATGCTGATTGCGAGCACGACCGAACCGTCGGAGGCGGCGACACCGCTCCCGTCGGGGGTGCCGTTGACCGCGAAGTCAACCGCCGAGCCGGCCTTGAAGCCAGCTGCGGTGGTGCTGGCGCTCTGTCCGGGGGTGAAGGTGCCGAGAAACGTGGCGGTACCCGGAGGGTAGGCGGCCGCGACGGGCGCCGCCGAGATCACGAGGGCGGCTCCGGCGATCACTCCGGCGACTAGGAACCTTCTCATCTGGTCACGATGCGAGGTCTGCGATCCACGATTCCCCCAGAAACCCGTATTCGCCCTGGCTCGCACAAAGCCTGTGAGGCCCCATGTCCGCTCGTCAAACCGGCCCGACTTGGCCGATCGGGCCCAACTGCCCAGCTAGTGGTGCTGCATCCGCCAATTTACCACGGTCGTCCGAGTAAGGCTCCCCTCGCGCACCCGACCACCTTCAATTCTCCAACCGGGCGCCGACAGGTCGGCCGTGAAGGTGATCGGGGTGAGTCGGGGTTGGGGGACGTACGTCAAGGCCAGCTGTCCCGCCGTCACGGCGTCGCCGATGGTGGTCGTGAAATCAACGGTCACCCGGTGCTGGGCGAGTACCGAGATCGACGTCTCACTCACCTGCAGTCCCGACTCGGCCACGCTGCCGATCTGCGTCGAGCCGCGCGGTCCCCACAGATACACGTTGCCCACGTACTGGCCCGGGATAATCGACGTCTTGTCGTCGGGTCCGAGCTGATAGGAGGGCCGCTGTCCGGTTGGGGCCAGGTTCTCCACCGTCACCGCCGTGTCGACGACGGCCGAGCCCCCAACGTCAACGTGTACGTCCTGGTGGACGAGCACGTGAACGTAGTAGTCGAGTTTGTTGGCGCCGGCGTTCTCGACCGCCACGTGGAATGCACGGGTGGGGTTCTCGGCGTCGATGGCACCGGAAGCGCCGTAGCGGATCAGAGTGGCCTCGTTGGTGGGCTGGGCATCCCAGAGGATCAGGTGCCGGCCCGCGACATCCCGGGCCAGAGAGTGGGCCAAGGCGGCGACGTCGACCGGGCGCGTCGACAAGGCGTGGACCACGGCGCCGGCGACCGCCGCGTTCTCATCCTGGCGTTCGGTCTGGCTGCCCGCCGGCGCACCGACGTAGAGCTCGTGCAGCAAGAGCCCCTCCACGTTCGCCGCCGTGACCGGTTGAGGGATGCCGGCCACGGTGACGGGTCCGGTGAGGGCCAGCAGACTGGCCAATGTCGGCACGTCGAGGGCCACCACCCCGTCCACCGGCTGTCCCGCCCCGGCGGCGGACATGGCGGCGAGGTCGGTCCCGCTCCAGGGGAAGTCGGCGGTGGCGTTGGCCGACTGCCAGAGCTGGGTCGGCTGGAATCCCCCGAACACCGTTTCGAGCCCGGGGGGCAGGGGGACGGCGACGGGTTCCGCCAGTGGGTAGTC
>Ga0182024_10016815_pt1 | contig 13820 bp, 13 predicted proteins | sample P32metaG_FD_120480 | JGI IMG/M metagenome (GOLD analysis project Ga0182024, IMG submission 120480) | Permafrost microbial communities from Stordalen Mire, Sweden - P3-2 metaG (Illumina Assembly) | ecosystem: Environmental > Terrestrial > Soil > Wetlands > Permafrost | place: Sweden: Stordalen... | reverse complement strand
GGCGAGGCGCGCGCCTTCGCCATCCTCGATATCATCCAGACCGGCGGGGGGCTGGTCATTGGTCTCATTCTGATCGCCCTCGGCTTCCACGCCGCCGGAGCCATCGCCGGATCGGGCGTCATCGCCGCTATCGGCCTTCTGTGGGCGCTGCCTGGGGAGCTTCGACGCGGACGGGGCGGCCATTTCGACGCGGCCCGGGCCCGCGCCTACGCCGCTTATGGCGTGCCGATCGCCGCTTCCCTGGTCCTTGCGGCCGCCCTGGCGACGACCGACCGCTTCCTGCTGGCCATCTATCTGGGCGACACCTCGGTCGGCATCTACCACGCCGGCTACAGTCTCGCGAGCCGCAGCCTGGACGTCCTTTTCATCTGGCTGGGCATGGCCAGCGGACCGGCGCTGATCATGGCCCTGGAGCGCGGCGGCATGGACGCCTTGAAAATCAACGCCCGCCAGCAGGCCTCTCTGATGGTCGCCCTGGCGCTGCCGGCAGCCGTCGGCCTGGCGCTGGTGGCGCGGCCGCTGGCCGAGGTCATGGTCGGGCCGGCCCTGCGCGTTGGCGCGGCGCGGGTTACGCCGTGGATCGCCGCCAGCGCCCTGTTCTCGGGGTTGACGGTCTATTATCTCAACCCCGCCTTCACCCTGGCGCGGCGGACCGGCCTGCTGCTGGGGGTGATGACGGCGCCGGCAGTGGTCAACATCGGCCTCAACCTGATCCTGATCCCGAAATTCGGCCTCGACGGGGCGATGTGGTCGACGACCGTCAGCTATGGCCTGGGCATGGTCGCTTCCTTCGCGCTCGGGCGCCGCGCCCTGCCCTTGCCCATCCCCGCGGGCGATATCGCCCGGGCCGGCGCCGCCAGCCTGGCGATGGCCATGGCGGTGATGAGCCTGCCCAGCCAGGGCGGAGCGCTCGAACTGATGGAGAAGGCGTCCGTCGGGGCGATGGCCTATGGGCTCGCGGCCCTCAGCCTCGATCTTTGCGGCTTGCGCGCACGCCTGGGCGCGATGCTCGCCCGGCGGCGGGAGAGTCTGGCGGCCTAAGCTAGATCGCGCTGCGAAGGAAGGGCAGCGGCTCGAGGCCGGCGCGATTGAGGAAGATCCCCGCGCAGCGGCCGCCGGCGGCGGCGATGGCGTCGCGCAGTCGGCCGGGGGCGCCGATGTCCGGCTGGTCGGCGGCGACCACCAGGACGGTGTCGTCCACCAGGCGGGCGATGGTGAGGGCGGCGCTCGAACGGTCGGCGGAGGGGGCGTCGACGACGATCAGATCGGCGTGGCGACGCAGCGCCTGCCAGTACTCGGCGCCGGCGGTGACCTCGACGGTCTGCGGGCCGCGCAGGGCATCGGCGCGAAAGCGGGTGACCCAGAAATTCGCCGCTCCGACCGCATGGGCGGCGAAATAGCGAGCGTCCGACCACGGCCGCCCGTCGGGCCGGCGAAGGGGGGGCTGGACAGTGAAGAACACCGCGCCGTTGGGCGAGGCGGCCGAAGCCGGGCCCAGCGGCCCATAGCGCCCAGCCTCGGCGGCTATCGCTCCCGCCTGCGGCGAGGTCGCCAGGTCGAGGTCGACCAACCACACCCGCTTGCCCGCCTTGGCGGCCGCGTGGAAGGCGAATTCACGGGCGATGGTCGAAGAGCCCGCGCCGGTGGTGGCGGCGACGAACTGGACGAGCCGCGTGCGGCCGCCGGGGAAGGTCTCCAGCGCCGTCCAAAGTCCGGCTGCTTCAGCGCTGAGGTCGACCATGGATGAATTCGAATCGCCGCGAACCGCAAGATCCCCCTTCAAAGCTTAGCCCATTTGCACCGACGTCAGAACGGAAAGGCTCAGGCCTTCATCGCCGCCATGCCCAGAACGGGAAGCTCCAGCGTCCGGGCGGCCGTCGCGGGCGCTGGCAAACCCGGGCGCAGAACGACGCGGAGAAGGCCGACGCACAGGCTGGAGAGGGCGGCGAACAGGAAGGCCAGAGCGAGAATCGGCGCCTTCAGGCTCACCCCCTGTGAGGGCGGCGTCGCCGGCTCGACGATGCGGATGTTGTCGTTGGTGCTCGCGGACATCTCCTGGGTCGCGCGGCTCTGCTCCTCCTTGACGGTGAAGTCCCGGACGTTGGTCCGCAGGACGTCGCGGTCGCGCGCGAGGGCGGCGAACTTCGGCTCCAGGCTCGCCAGCTTGAGCTGGCGGGCGGTGAGCTCGGCGCGCTGATCGCCCAGCGCCGCCAGGTTCTTCTTGAGTGCGGCGATCTCGGCCACGAGCTGCAGCTTCTCGGTCTCAAGGGTCTGGTAGACCGGATTGGCGCCGGTGCGCAGAACGCCTTCGCCGCGCACGTGGCCCTGTCGAATGGCGGCATCGAGCTGGGCGATCTGAGCGTCGAGAGCACGAACCGGCTGGGCGTTCGGCTGGTATCTGGCGAGCAGGGACTCGCGCTGGATCTCGAGGTCGAGCCGCTTGGCGGCCGCAGTGTTGTCGATATCGCGATAGATTTCGGACTGGGCAGGGACCTGTGAGAGATCGCCATCCAGTCCCGTCAAGCGGCCCGAGCGCTCCTGGAGCTGGGCGGCGGCGGCGTACTGTTGCTGCTCGATCTGGCCCTCCAGCTGGGAGAGGGAGGTCTTCTGCGCCTCGAAATCGCCGATCTGGTTGCTGGTGAGGAAGTCCTGGTAAGCGACGTCGGCGGCGCTCAGACGGTCCTGGAAAGAGCGTTTCTGTTCATCGAGGGCGGCCGCTGTCGGATCCAGCAGCACCTTGCGCCGGTAGACGAGATAGTCGGCGAGCAGGGTGTTGAGCACCTGGGCGGCCAGATCCGGATCGGTGCTCGAATAGGTAAGGCGGATGATCGGCGTGTCCGGCGCGTTCTCGATCTTCAGACCACGGCCGAGGGCGGCCACGGCCTGGTCGAGCATCCCGTGGCGCTGGCTCGGGCCGGCCGAGGCAAACGCCTCGCCGCGGCCGGGGTTCAGGCGGCCATAGCCGATGTCGGCGATGACCTGCTTCTTGAGGGCGTCGCTGCCCAGAATGTCGCGCTCGGAATCCAGCACCTGCTGTTCGGCCGGGACGGCGCCGCGGGCGGCATCCCCCGCCAGCGGTTCGTAGACATATTCCTGGCCGAGCCGCACCAGGACGCTGGAATGGGCCGGGTAGAGCTTCTTGACGCTGAACGCCAGCGCCACGCCGGCGAGGAAAATGCCCAGAAACACCAGGAACATCAGCCGCCGCTCCCGCCACAGCATGGCGGGCCAGTCCGCGGTCGCGTAGCGCGGCCTGGTCGGCGTTTCGGAGGGCTCGGCGAAGGCCGAGGGCGCGGGAATGGAGGACCCTGGCGGCGGCATGAGAGTTCCTTACGGGCGCCTTGGAGTCCTTAAAGCGGAAATCACAAGATCGGAGCGGCCGATTAACGCTCCGTTACCCATTCCCTTCGACCTTCAGGCCCCATGGCCCAACACCTTCGAGCGCGCTTCGTCATCGCCGGACTCGGGGCTCTGATGCTGGGGCTGGTATCGGCCCCGAACGGGGCGACGGCCGGGAGCGCCGGCGTCGCGCCGGGGACTGCCTTCCCCAATATCGGCTACGCCACATGGTCCGAGGGCGAGCCCGAATACCGGCTCTATCCGGGGGACTCCGTCGACATCGCCTTTCCCACCGCCCCCGAACTCAACAGGACCGTGGTCGTCCAGCCGGACGGCAGGATCACCCTGCCGCTGATCGCCCCGGTGATGGCCGCCGACCGGTCGGTCGGCCAGCTCGAGGAGGCGCTCGGCGCCGCCTACGCCGATCAGCTGAGGGATCCGGAGGTCGAGATTACCCTCAAGGCCGCCGGTCCGCTCAAGGTGTTCGTCGGCGGCGAAGTCGGCAAGCCGGGCGTCTACGACATGGAAGGCGACATGGACGCCCTTCGCGCCATCATCGACGCCGGCGGCTTCACCATCGGCGCCAGGCAGCGGCAGGTGGTGATCATCCGCCGGGGCGTCGGTGGCAGGCCGATGATGCGGACGGTGGATCTCAAGCGGGCGCTGAAAGGCGAGCCCGGAGCCGAATTCGTGCCCCTGCGGCGGTTCGACATCATCTTCGTGCCCAAGAGCTCGATCGCCGAGGCGGGCGTCTTCGTTCAGCAGTACTTCCGCGATCTGATGCCCGGCCAGGTCGGCTTCGCCTACTCCATCGGCGGCTCGGCCGTCACCGCGGTGCCATAAAGGGATGAGTCTGTAATCTTCTCCCTCTGGCGGAACGCCGACTTCGGCGCTTTGTCGCGCCGAGACGAAAGGGGCTTTCAGCAGCGGAGCTTCGCTGGAGCCCCTTCACCGGTTTCGCCGGTGCTTCCCCCAAGGGGGGAAGATTCAGTGGGTTTTCAGCCGGCCAGCCATTGGCGGGCGGCGCGTTGGGCTTCGGCGATATCGGCCGGATCCATCTCGTCGCTTAGTTCCTTGCGGTAGATCTTCGCTTCCACCGAACCGCGCATGGCGGCGAGATTGAACAGCATGTGGGCCGAGACGAAATCGAGTGGCGCGCCCCCTTGGCCGGTCGAGTAGAGAAGGCCCAAGCGGAACAACTCATCGCCCGTGGAATGGGCGTCGGGCAACGGTAGACGTGTTTCGGCTTCGGCCTGTGCTTGGTTCAGCATTGACTTGACCCCTTGACCTTTCACGGCGGGGCCTTCGTGAAGTCGAAAGGCCCGCCGGCGAACTGACGGGCGCAAGGAAAGTCGATGGGCGCTGAACATATGGTTAAGCCCGCCGGCGGCTTTGGCCGCACCGTAGCGGCTGGGTCACACCTCCGACCGACGCCTCAGCCGATGTGTCAGCGGGCACGCTGGCCGAAGAGGACCTTGCGCGCCGCCTGGGCCTCGGCGCTGCTTTGCTGGAGGCCGACGCCGCCGCGCACCGACCTGCCCTGTTCCAGGGCCCGCTCGACGGCCGGACGGGCGGCGATCTTGCGATGCCACGCGAGGAGATGAGGGAAATCGTCGATCTCCAGGGCGGAGCTGGAGCGGCCGGCGATCCACGGCCAGGTGAGCATGTCGGCGATGCCGTAGTCGCCGGCCATGTATTCGGCCTGGGCAAGCCGGCGGTCGAGGACGCCGTAGAGCCGGTGGACCTCGTTGGTGTAGCGAATCGCGCCGTAGGCTGCCTGGCGCTGGTCGGCCAGGAAGCTGGGGGCATAGTTGCGGAAGTGGTTGCGCTGGCCGGCCATGGGACCGAGGTTGGCCATCTGCCAGAACACCCACTCGTCCACCTTTACACGCGCCCGCTCGTCGGCCGGGTAGAACCGGCCGGTCTTGCGGCCGAGGTATTGCAGGATGGCGCCCGATTCGAAGATGGCGATGGGCTCGCCGCCCGGGCCATCGGCATCGACGATGGCAGGCATGCGGTTGTTGGGCGAGATGGCCAGGAACTCCGGCGTGAATTGCTCACCGGCGCCGATGTTGACCGGCTTGATCACGTAGTCGAGACCCATCTCCTCGCAGGCGATGGTGACCTTGTGGCCATTGGGCGTGGGCCAGTACCAGACCTCGATCGGCGCGGTCATCGGCGACGTCCCTCCCCTCAATCCTTGATCAGCTTGGCGCGGAGGATCTGGTTCACCGCCGCCGGGTTGGCCTTGCCGGCGGTCTGGCGCATCACCGCGCCGACGAACCAGCCGATCGCCTGGGGCTTGGCGGCCACGGCGGCCGCCTGGCCCGGATTGTCGGCGATCACGGCGTCGATCATGGCTTCCAGCGCGCCGGCGTCGCTGACCTGGGTGAGGCCGCGCGTCTCGACGATCGCCGAGGGGGTCCCCTCCCCCGACCACATCCGCTCGAAGACGTCCTTGGCGATCTTGGAGGAGATCACGCCCTCCTCGAGAAGGCGGACCAGCTCGGCCAGGTCCCGCGGCCCGATAGGGCTGTCGGCGATCTCCAGGCCGTCGCGCGCCAGGCGCGCCAGCAGCTCGTTGGTGGTGAAGTTGGCGATGAGCTTGGCGTCGCGACCGGCGGCGGCGGCCTCGAACCAGTCGGCGCGGTCGGCCTCGATGGCGAGCACGCCAGCGTCGTAGGCCGAGAGCCCATACTGCGAGGCCAGGCGCGCCCGCTTGGCGTCGGGAAGTTCGGGAAGGGAGGCCTCGATCCGCGCCACCCAGGCCGGATCGAGATCCAGGGGCAGCAGATCCGGATCGGGGAAGTAGCGGTAGTCATGCGCCTCTTCCTTCGAGCGCATCGACCTCGTCTCGCCGCGCCCCGGATCGAAGAGGCGGGTCTCTTGGTCGATGACGCCGCCGGCCTCCAGGATTTCGACCTGCCGGCGGGCTTCGACGCCGATCGCCTGCTGGATGTAGCGGTATGAATTGACGTTCTTGATCTCGCAGCGGGTCCCCAGCGGCGCGCCGGGGCGGCGAACCGAGACGTTGACGTCGGCCCGCAGATTGCCCTTCTCCATGTCGCCGTCGCAGGTTCCCAGATAGCGCAGGATGGCGCGCAGCTTCTTGACGTAGGCGGCCGCGTCCTCGGCGCAGCGCATGTCGGGATAGGAGACGATCTCCATCAGGGCGGTGCCGGCGCGATTGAGATCAATCAGGGTGGCGTCCGGATCGATGTCGTGGATCGACTTGCCGGCGTCCTGCTCCAGGTGCAGCCGCTCGATGCGAACGGTGAAGCTCGAGCCGTCGTCGCGCTCGACCTCGACGACGCCCTCGCCGACGATCGGATCCTTGTACTGGCTGATCTGATAGCCCTGCGGCAGGTCGGGGTAGAAGTAGTTCTTGCGATCGAAGCGCGACCAGGGGTTGATCGTCGCCTTCAGTCCCAGGCCGGTCTTCACCGCCTGTTCGACGCAGTGGCGATTGATCACCGGCAGCATGCCGGGCATGGCGGCGTCGACGAGGCTCACCTGGGTGTTGGGCGGGGCGCCGAAACCGACCGCCGCGCCGGAAAAGAGCTTGGATTTCGAGGCCACCTGGGCGTGGACCTCCAGTCCCAGCACGATCTCCCATGGCCCGGTCCGGCCCTCGATCAGCTTTCCCGCGCGCGGCTCGCTCTTGGCTTGCGTCATGGCCGGGTCATACAACACGGGCAGGCGTTTGCGCTGGACAAATGGCCTTGGCCAAGGTTCCTGGAAAATCGACGTCAACCGTTTTCATACAAGAGGAATTCTCAAATGCGCTTCGCCACAGCCGGTCTCGCCGGTCTTCTCATCGTACTGGCCGGGTCCGGCGCCGCGGCGCAACCCGCGACCTCGGCCGCGGCGCCCAGCGCTTCGGTCCCGTCGGTCGAGACCACGTCCATCGCCGACCTGCTCGCCGATCCGGCCACCAAGGCGGTGCTGCAGAAGGACATGCCGGCGCTGATCTCCTACGACGGCCTCGACCAGATCAAGGGCATGACCCTGCGCGACATCTCCAAATACCCCCAGGCCCAGCTCGACGACGCCAAACTGGCCGCCATCCAGAAAGACTTCAACGCCGCCAAGGGGCACTGAGGGAGTACTTATACAGTCCACCATCGGTCCGGCTTGGCGCGGAAGGCGGCGGCTTTTTCGAGGGCGGCGGCGAGGGAGAAGACGGTTCCCTCGTCTAGCGCCCGGCCGATCACCTGCAGGCCCAGCGGCAGGCCCGAGGCGTCGAGGGCTCCTGGGACGCTGATCGCCGGCAGGCCGGCGAGGTTCACGGTCACGGTGAAGATGTCGTTCAGATACATGGCGATCGGATCAGCGCTGCGCTCACCCAGGCCGAAGGCGGCCGAGGGGGCGGTGGGGGTAAGGAGCGCATCGACGCTCTGGAAGACCTGGTCGAAGTCGTCGGCGATCCGCCGGCGGACCTTCAGCGCCTTGAGGTAATAGGCGTCGTAGTAGCCGGCCGAAAGCACATAGGTGCCGATCAGCACCCGGCGGCGGACCTCCTCGCCGAAGCCGGCCGCCCGGGTCTCCTCGTAGACCTCTCGAAGCGTGGGCGCCTCGATGCGCAGGCCGTAGCGCATGCCGTCGTAGCGGGCGAGATTTGACGAGGCCTCGGCCGGAGCGATGATATAGTAGGCCGGCAGGGCGTAGCGGGTGTGCGGCAGGGAAACCTCGACGATCTCGCAGCCGGCATCCTTCAGCCACTCGACGCCGCGCGCCCACAGGGCCTCGATCTCCGCCGGCATGCCCTCGACACGGTATTCCTTGGGGACGCCGACGCGCAGCCCCCTGACCGACTTGCCGACGAAGGCGGGGAAATCGGGGACCTCTGCCGGCAGGCTGGTGGAGTCCCTGGCGTCGTGGCCGCTCATCGAGCGCAGCAGGATGGCGGCGTCCTCGACGGTCTTGGCGAGCGGCCCGGCCTGGTCGAGGGAGGAGGCGAAGGCGACGATCCCCCAGCGCGAACAGCGCCCGTAGGTTGGCTTCATCCCCACCGTGCCGGTGAGAGAGGCCGGCTGACGGATGGAGCCGCCGGTGTCGGTGGCCGTGGCCGCCAAGACGAGGTCGGCGGCGACCGCGGCGGCCGAGCCGCCCGATGAACCGCCCGGACTGAGCGCCTTGTTCGAAGCCGGCGATCGCCAGGGATTGATCACCGGACCATGGGCGCTGGTCTCATTGGACGAGCCCATGGCGAACTCGTCCATGTTGAGCTTGCCGAGCATCACCGCCCCGTCGCGCCAGAGGTTGGCGGTGACCGTGGACTCATAGGTTGGAGTGAAACCGGCGAGGATCCTCGACCCGGCGGTGGAGGCCACCCCTTGGGTGCAGAAGAGATCCTTGATGCCGATCGGCGCGCCGGTGAGCGGACCGGCGTCGCCGGCGGCGAGCCGCGCATCGGCCTCGCCCGCCATGGCCATGGCCTTCTCCCGCGTCTCGACGACGAAGGCGTTCAGCGGCCGGGCCGCCTCGATGGCGGCGAGGTGGGCCTTCGTGAGCTCGGCCGACGAGAACCGCCTGGCGTGCAGACCTTCCAGGGCGCCCGCCAGCGTCAGGGCCGTGAGCTCGCTCACTCGACGACCTTGGGGGCGACGAAGAAGCCGTTCCTGGCCTTGGGGGCGTTGGCGAGCACGGCGTTTGCCTCGCCGCCCTCGGTGACGACATCCTCACGCATCGGCAGAGCCACGGCCACTGCCGAGGTCATCGGCTCTACGCCGTCGGTGTCGACTTCGCGCAGCTGTTCTATCCAGCCCAGGATCCCGGAAAGCTCGGCCGCGAGGGGCTCCAGCCGCGCCTCGTCGACGCGGATCTTTGCGAGCATGGCGACCTTGCGCACGGTGTCGGCGTCGATCGCCATCTTGCCTCGCCCAACTCCTTACGCCGGCGCCCAAGCGCCAAGGGCACCGGTTATCCGCCCGCCTCGCGGTTTGACAAGGCCGCGCGGTAAAGTGAAAGCCGCGCCATGGCCATCGTCGCCCTTGCCGATCTGCCGGGTTCGCTGGCCCGCGGCGAGACGCTTTTCGGCCTCGACCTGGGCGAGAAGACCATCGGCATCGCCGTGGCCGACCTCACCGGCATAATCGCCACGCCGCTGACGACGCTGGCGCGGACGAAGTTCACCGCCGACGCGGCCAAGGTCTTCGCGCTGATGGGCGAGCGGGGCGCGGGCGGCCTGGTGATCGGCCTGCCGCTCAACATGGATGGCTCGCAGGGCCCGCGGGCGCAGTCGACGCGCGCCTTCGCCAGCAATCTGCTGCGGTTGAAGGACATCCCCATCGCCTTCTGGGACGAGCGGCTTTCGACCGCGGCGGTGAACCGGACCCTGATCGAGGAGGGCGACCTCTCTCGCCGGCGGCGGGGACAGATCGTCGATCGGGCGGCGGCGGCGTGGATTCTCCAGGGGGCGCTGGATCGGTTGCGGGGCCGGGGGTCGCACCCTACAAGGGCGCTTTGATGGAGATCAAAGCCCCTGTCGCCCCCGGCGCCGACGAGGTCCGCCGCCGGACCTTTCCCTTCCCGCGGCGCCATTTCCTCTCCATCGCCGATCTCGACCCGCCGCAGGCCGTCGAACTGCTCGATCTGGCCGAAGGTTTCGTCTCCCTGAACCGCGAGCGGGCCAAGAAGCTCGACCTGCTCAAGGGCCGCACCCTCATTAATCTCTTCTTCGAGGCCTCGACCCGCACCCAGAGCTCCTTCGAATTGGCGGGCAAGCGCCTGGGGGCCGATGTCGTCAACATGAGCCCCCGGGCCTCTTCGGTCACCAAGGGCGAGACCCTGATCGATACGGCCACGACCCTGAACGCCATGCAGCCGGATATCCTGGTGATCCGCCACGAAGCCTCGGGCGCGGCCTCGCTGCTGTCGCAAAAAGTCTCGTGCAGTGTCGTCAACGCCGGCGACGGACGCCACGAGCATCCCTCCCAGGCCCTGCTGGACGCGCTCTCCATGCGCCGGGCCTTCGGCCACGTCGATGGACTGACCGTGGCCATCTGCGGCGACATCCTGCACAGCCGGGTCGCCCGCTCGAATGTCGCGCTCCTGACCATGCTGGGGGCAAGGGTGCGGCTGGTGGGACCGCCGACGCTGCTGCCGATCGGCGTCGAGCGGTGGGGGATCGAGGTCTGTGGGGACCTGAAGTCGGGCCTCGCCGGGGCCGACGTGGTGATGATGCTGCGGCTGCAGAGCGAGCGCATGCAAGGCGCCTTTGTTCCCTCCAGTCGCGAATACTTCCATCTCTGGGGCCTGGACCGAGCCAAGCTGGCGGCGGCCGCCAAGGGGGTGAAGGTCATGCACCCCGGCCCGATGAACCGCGGCGTCGAGATCGATTCCGACATCGCCGACGATCCGGCGATCAGCCTCATCCAGGATCAGGTGGAAATGGGAGTAGCGGTGCGCATGGCCATCCTCGCTTCCCTGGCCGCCCGGCTCGACAACCGATGAGCGAGCGTCCGATCGCGTTCGTGGGCGCGCGGCTCATCGATCCAGAGAGCGGCTACGACGGCCCCGGATCGCTGGTGACCGCCGGCGGCCTGATCGCCGATGCCGTGCACGGTGACGGCCCGCCGGCGCTGAACGACGATTTCCGGGTGGTCGACTGCGGCGGGGCCCTGCTCGCGCCCGGACTCATCGATCTTCGGGTCAAGACCGGGGAGCCCGGGGCGGAGCCAAAGGAAACGCTGGAATCGGCCGCCCGCGCCGCCGCCGCCGGCGGCGTCACCACCGTCGTCGTCCAGCCCGACACCGACCCGGTCATCGACGATCCCTCGGTGGTCGACTTCATCCTGCGCCGGGCCCGCGACATCGGCCTCGTCCACGTCTATCCGGCCGGCGCGGCGACCAAGGGCCTCGAGGGCCGCGCCATGGCCGAGATCGGCCTGATGGCCGAGGCCGGCTGCGTCTACGTCACCGACGTCGACGCCCCGATCGTCGATTCCCGGCTCATGCGCCGCCTTTTGGCCTACGCCGGGGGCCTGGGCATCCTTGTCGCCCACCGGCCCGCCGACCCCTGGCTGATGGACGGCGCAACCGCCACCGAGGGCGAGTTCGCCGCCCGCCTGGGCCTCATCGCCGGACCGGCGGCGGCCGAGACCATCATGCTCGAACGCGACATCGCGCTGGCCGCCCTGACCGGCGCCCCGCTGCTCGTGGACCAGGTGAGCACCGCCGGCGCCCTGGCGAGCCTGGCGCGAGCCAAGGCCTTGGGCCTGCCGATCCTGGCTACCGCCTCGATCAATCATCTGTCGTTCAACGAGCTCGACATCGGCGACTACCGGACGTTCTGCAAGTTGATCCCGCCTTTGCGGTCCGAGGAAGATCGACTGGCGCTCATCGACGCCCTGGCTTCCGGCGTCGTGGACATCGTCGTCTCCGCCCATGCCCCGGCGCCCCCGGAGGACAAGCGCCTGCCGTACGACGAGGCGGCGCCCGGCTCGGTGGGCCTGGAGACCCTGCTCCCGGCCCTGCTGACCCTTTGGCATGAGAAAAGAATCCCCCTCGCCCGCCTGATCGGCGCCGTCACCCTCGCCCCGGCCAAGGCGATCGGTCTGGCGGCCGGCCGTCTGGCCAAGGGCGCCCCGGCCGACCTGGTGCTGGTCGATATCGACGCGCCGCGCCTCATCGACGCCGCCGCCCTCACCTCCAGATCCCGCAACTCCGCTTTCGATGGCCGGCGTCTTCAGGGGGAGGTGAGAATGACCATCGTCGATGGCCGGGTGGCGTACGAGCTCGGAGTTCCGAAAACGTGATGGCATTCGATACGAACTCGAACCTGGCGCTGATCGCCTGCGCCGTCGGCGGCTATCTGATCGGCTCCATCTCCTTCGGCCTCATCGCCATGCGCCTTGGAGGCGCGGGCGATATCCGCAAGGTCGGCTCGGGCAGCATCGGGGCGACAAATGTCCTGCGCACCGGGAGGCGGGACCTGGCGCTCATCACCCTCATCGGCGACGCCGGCAAGGGGGCCGTCGCCGTCCTGCTGGCGGGCGCCCTCACCGGACCCACCGGGGCGACGATCGCCGGAGGCTTCGCCTTCCTGGGACACATCTACCCGGTGTGGCTGAAATTCCGCGGCGGCAAGGGGGTGGCGACCTACTTCGGCATCCTGCTGACGATCGCCTGGCCGGTGGGGATCGCCACGGGCTTGGTGTGGATCGCCATGGCGGCGATCTTTCGCATCTCCTCCCTGGCGGGCCTGGCAGCCGCGCTCTTCGCACCCGCCATCCTCATGCTCATGCGCCGCGAGACGCTCGCCAGCCTCATACTGCTTATCGCGATGGCGGTCCTGATCGTCCTTCGCCACCGCGAGAACATCGACCGTCTCGCCAAGGGCGTCGAGCCGCGCATCGGGGCGGGCAAGACGCCTCCCGCGCCGTGATCTCGCGGCGATGACGACGCGCATCCTGGCGGAAGGCGAACGCCGCGACTGGCTGCGCCTGGCGCGCAGCGAGGCGGTCGGAGCGGTGACCTTCGCCCACCTTGTCGGGCGCTACGGCGAGGCGACCTCGGCCCTCGCCGCCCTCCCGGATCTCGCGCGCCGGGGCGGCCGGACGCAGCCGCCAAGGACCATGTCGGCGGCGCAAGCCGACAAGGAGCTGGCGGCCGGGGCGGCCCTGGGCGCACGCCTCATCGCCGCCTGTGAGCCCGACTTCCCGCGCCTGCTGGCGGTGCTGGATCCGCCGCCGCCTCTGATCTGGGTCTTGGGAGACGCCGAGCTGCCGCGCCGGCGTCTGGTGGCGATCGTCGGGGCGCGGGCGGCGTCGGCGGCCGGATCTCGGTTTGCCCGCGCCCTCGCCGGCGATCTGGGGGCCGCCGGCTACGGTGTCGTCTCCGGCCTGGCGCGCGGAATCGACGCCGCCGCCCATCAGGGCGCGCTCGATGCCGGAACCGCCGCGGTGATGGCCGGAGGGGTGGACGATATCTATCCGCCCGACAACGCCGCGCTCTACCAGGCGATCAGTACGGCGGGCGCCATCATCTCCGAACGAGCGGTCGGCCACGGCGCCCGAGCCGCCGACTTTCCTCGCCGCAACCGGATCATCTCGGGACTGTGCCTGGGCGTCGTCGTCGTCGAGGCGGAGTTGCGATCGGGCTCGCTGATCACCGCTCGCCTCGCCGGCGAGCAGGGCCGTGAGGTGTTCGCCGTGCCCGGTTCGCCCCTCGATCCCCGGGCTCGCGGCGCCAACAGCCTGCTACGCCAGGGCGCCATCCTGGTCGAGGAGGCGGCGGACGTGATCGACGTCCTCGACGCCCAGGCCGGCATTGCCGAACCCGACGTCCGGAGTTACGACTTCGACGAGCAGGCCGACAGCGAGGGCGGCGCCACGCGCGCCGCGGTGTTGGGCCTAATTTCCACCGCTCCGGTCGCCATCGACGAAATCGCCCGCGCCGCGGGCCTGCCGACCCCTCTGGTTCTCGCCGCCCTGATGGAACTCGCCCTGGCCGGCCGGGTCGAAATGATAGGTGGCGGC
>Ga0182024_10016814_pt1 | contig 13821 bp, 10 predicted proteins | sample P32metaG_FD_120480 | JGI IMG/M metagenome (GOLD analysis project Ga0182024, IMG submission 120480) | Permafrost microbial communities from Stordalen Mire, Sweden - P3-2 metaG (Illumina Assembly) | ecosystem: Environmental > Terrestrial > Soil > Wetlands > Permafrost | place: Sweden: Stordalen... | reverse complement strand
CGTCGAGGTCCTTCGACTCCGCGCCACAGGGCGGTGTCACGCGATCGATCCGTGCGGCGCTTCGCTCAGGATGACGTTTTTGCGGGAGTTTTGACGAAAAACATCCCCATTAGGTTAACGCTTATGGGACGCAGTCCTGGGTTAGCTTGCACCATGGAAAAGTCCCGCAGGGACGACTGAGAATTTACCCGACCTGCGATCACGAAGGCCCATCCTCTCCGCCTCTTTGACAATCCGCAGTATTGTGAAGTCCCGCTCATCAGCCTGGAAAATATCTTCTACACTCAAAGAGACCAGCGATCACCGCCCTTGGACGGCGGTTGGTGACGCGCTGCACCATCGCATCATCGATGAAAAAGACCACAGGGACACCAGGAATGCCGAGTTGCCACTTTCCGGCCGCGGTGATCACGTTGGTCTTGTGGCTGGCAGGGGTGCCTCTCCTGGGTTCCTCGCACGACAAACAGCCCCGGCCCCCAGAGCCTGAGGAGCGGATTCCGGTTGGCCCCTTGGGCTATCGGCCGCCGGGCCCGCTGTACATGTTGTCGGGAAAAGCCTTCGCTTCCCTCGATTTCATCGATGCCCATCACTTGCTGTTCACTTTCCATCAGCCGCGGCTGATGCGGCGCGAGACAAATCCCGGGCGGTTCGACAATGACCAGGTGATTCAGGCGCTTACGCTCGACTTGCCGGATGGGACAGTGCAGGCGTCCGCGGAATGGCGAATGCATGACCGTTCCAGATACCTGTGGCCCTTAGGCAGCGGCAGGTTTCTGGTGCGCCAGCGAAACACCTTCTCGCTTACCGACGCATCGTTGAAACTGCACCCCTACATTGACGTAGCCACTCCGGTGCTGCAAACGGAGGTCTCCCCCGACGGCCGCATCCTGGTGGTCGAGCACCAATATGAAAGGCATAATCCCGAGGAGCACAGCAAACTGGAAGCCCAGGCGAGACAGTACGGAGAACCGCCTCCTGCCGAAGACACGCAAATCACTGTGTTGAAAATAGCTTCCAGAGAAGTGCTGGCGGCGCTGAAAACGGAAAACCCGATTCACGTGCCCATCACGTCCACCGGCTATGTGGGCGTGGCAAAAGACAAGGGGGAAGACCAATTCCTGATTCGCTTCATCCCCTTTGAAGGCGAGTCGCTGGTGTTGGGTAAAGTGGCGTCCACATGCACGCCCCGCGAGGAGTTTCTCTCACCCGTTGCACTCATGATCGAGAGCTGCGGCCCCAAGTCCCCGGACGTTTATCTCGATGCGTGGACTACGGCGGGGAAGAAGCTCTGGACCGGGCAGCGCGAGGGCCACCTGGTGTGGCCAAACTTCGCCTATTCGTGCACCAGCGGCCGCTTTGCCGTAAGCCTGCTCCGCGTTAACCATTTCATCGACTTGGTCGACTCGCTCAACGACGAAGATGTGCGCGAGCAGGTGGTGCAGGTCTTCGATTCAGCAACCGGGGCGCTCTTGATGGCGACCACGGCATCGCCTGTCCTGACCGCAGGACAAAACTTTGCGCTCTCCGAGGATGGAGAGCGCCTGGCGGTCCTGCGCGAGGGCGCGATCGAGATCTACAAGGTGCCACCACCTACGGCGCCCGGAAATCCCGGTCCCGCGGTGGCGAAGAAGAGGTGATCCCCTAGATAGGACGAGACTTAGCTACGCCGCTTTGTGGGTAAGCGCCTTCACCCGGGCATGCAACCGGCTTTTGTAGCGAGAAGCCGTGTTTTTGTGGAGCACACCCTTTTGCACACTCTTGTCCAGAGCCGAGACGGTTTTGCTGTACTGCTCAGCGACGCTCGAGGTGTCGCCCTTGGTAATAGCCTCGCGCAGGGCGCGAAGTGACCTGCGGACGTGGCTCTTATTGGAGCGGTTTACCGCAGTGCGTTTTACTGTCTGACGGGCGCGCTTCAGCGCCGACACATGATTTGCCATCGTAAACCCTTAGCTTTCTTGAACTGGGAGCAGGCGGAGGAATACCGGATCGCCCACAAACATTAAGTTTACGGGCTTTCCCCACGGGGGTCAATCTCGCTGCATCCGGCCCACATGCACCCCGGTGCACTGCGGTGCATCCAATTAGGCAAGAATTCACCGATTAGGCGTTGACGCCAAGATCGGCAAACGCTACTCTGTGCCCATCCTCGGGAAATATCTGGTGATTATCGCCAACCCGGCCAAGCATCCGATGCAGGCGCCCTTTCCTGCGTCGCTGCCCTTCCTCAGAACGTGTTCTGCAACCAACTCAACCACGATGTCAGTCCTTCGGGATCTGATAGGAGGTCATTTCTCCGCTTGATGAAAAAAGCCCTGGAAATCACGCCCAACCTGGAGCCCCTGTTCGGGACTCGTGATGAGAATCTCAGGCTGCTCGAGCAAAATCTGCATGTCCGCATCGACTTGCGTTCCGATGCCCTGCATGTGGAGGGCGCGCCGGAGGCAATAGCCCGGTTTGAAAGGGTGTTTGCCGACTATGAGCACTTACGGCGTAACGGAACGCTCCTGTGCAACGGTGAACTGCACGGAATGCTCAAGCTGGTAACCGCCGATCCAGCGGTCACCTTGCGTGGACTGGTGGAGACCGGGAAACAGCGCTCCGCCGGCATCAAGCGTATGGTTCAGCCCCGTTCCATCAACCAGAGTCGTTATTTCGAGGCCATCGAGGAGTGCGACATGGTCTTTGGGGTCGGCCCGGCCGGCACCGGCAAGACCTACCTGGCCGTCGCCATGGCCGCTTCTGCGCTGTTGGCAAAAAAGGTGAGCCGGATCATCCTGGTGAGGCCTGCGGTCGAGGCAGGCGAACGCCTGGGTTTTCTCCCCGGAACACTGCAGGAAAAGGTAGATCCCTATCTCCGTCCGCTCTACGACGCGCTTTACGACCTACTGGAGCAGGACCGTGTGGACAAAATGCTGGAGCGAAACGTGATTGAGGTCGCTCCGCTGGCGTTCATGCGCGGCCGAACCCTCAACGACGCTTTCATCATTATGGACGAGGCGCAGAACACGACCAGCGAACAGATGAAGATGTTCCTGACCCGCCTGGGCAGTAACTCGAAGGCGGTGATCACTGGCGATGTTACCCAGATCGATCTCCCAAATCCCAAAAAGAGCGGGCTGGTGGAGGCGATTGAGATTCTGCGCGGTGTGGATGGCATCCGTTTCTGTCATTTCGAAGACGGTGACGTCGTTCGCCATCACCTCGTACAACGGGTCATCCGCGCGTACGATAGCTTCGGCCGCGCACAGAGGGAACTACCGCTCAATCTGCGGGAAGGCGCCCCGGCAAAGTCAGCCGCCAAGCCCCAGTAGGCTTGGGGTCCCATTTCGGTGCAGAACAGGGCGGCTGAAGCATACTGCGGCCGCCCGTTCGATAAGACGGCTTACATCGTTAGTAACCTGGACCGTAATTCCTCGGCTCTTCGGCGCCGCACAATCCGTTGACATGGAAGTAGGGTGCGGCTAGATTACGAGAGAACGGAAAGCTTCCCGCAGGCGCGTAGTAAGAGTGTGCCGCCAAGGCGAATTTCTGCAGTGTTCCGGAGACGGTGCCTTTAGATACCGTAACGGAGGATCGACGCTATATCTACAAGATACTAGCGGCCATGTATTTACTGTTTTTAGCGCGTATCCAGATGCGCCGGGAGCAGGATTTTATAGAAGTTTTCGCTGCGTGGTTTTTTAAAGGAACCGCTTCCCCCGGAGGTTCCAACCCCGCCGAATAAGTAGTTCATGGTCGAGCAAAGGCTTTGAGTTACGCCTTCGATCATGAAGTTACTAAAGTTTTTGTGTGCAAAAAAGGGCTCATGTCACCGTCACTACAGAAAGCCGCAGGGTCACCTCTTCCCCCATACAGTTGCATAAAATCCGCGGCATTTTGCGCGCAAATCGGGCGCCGGCCCTGGTACAAGAGCAGCTCGCCGTCTTGTAAAGACGGGACTCAGACCAGGGACAAGGCTGGAAGGGTTATATGAAAGTAGCCTTCGTCAATCAGGCCATCGACACCATTATTCCTCCCGGGCAAAACTCTGTGGGAGCGTGTACCTATGGCGTCGCCAATATCCTTGCCAAGTCCTGCGATGTTGTGGTCTACGGGGCGAAACGCAGCAATCAGGCGCAGGGCACGGAATTCTCAGCCCAGGGGGTGAAATACAAATTCTTAACCACTGCCCGCAGCGATCGATGGCTCGTTGAGGCTCGGAGGAAATATTCGCGGCTGGCTCCGAGCGCTCCGCCTATTTCCACTTCCAGCTTGCTTTACCCTTCCTTTGCAAAGCAGGTCGCTATGGACTTGCAGCGGCAGCAATGCGATGTGATTCACATCCAACACTGTTCTGAATGTGTGCCGGTCATTCGTGAATACAATCCAACGGCAAAGATTGTCTTGCATCTGCATGCAGAGTGGTTTTCCCAGGGCGACTCCGGAGTCTTCGAGCGCGGGCTCAAAGACGTTGACCTTGTAACCGCCGTGAGCGGTTATGTTGCTGAGAAGACGCGTCGGGATTTTCCGTCGATCGCCGACCGCTGCGAAGTGATTTACAACGGTATCGACTCGCAGGAGTTTGTCCGTGGGAAAGACTACCGCGTTGCAGCCGACAAACCGAAACGCATCTTGTATGCGGGCGCGATCTCCCCGCACAGGGGATTGCACGTTTTGCTTGAGGCGTTCAAGATCGTAGTCAAGCGATACCCCAACGTCCGGCTCGACCTGGTCGGCCCTGAAGGCAATCACGCCCTCCAGGATACCTTCGACAGCCGAGATGGCGCGTTGCGACAGAGCGTAGCCGCGTATTACGCATTCAGGCCCATGTCGTTCCTCAAAGCTAAATTTTTCCCGTCGTCTCCCAACCGGGCAACCTATCGCTCCTATCTCCAGGGTCTGATGCCCGCCGAGGTGTCCGAGAAAGTCACGTTTCACGGCTTGGTCCGCCATCGTGCGCAGTTGATTGAGCACTACTACGCGGGCGATGTCTTCGTGCTTCCCTCCATTTGCAATGACAGTTTTGGCATACCCGTAGTAGAGGCGATGGCAGCCGGCTCCCCGGTAGTCGCCAGCCGGTCGGGTGGAGTTGTCGAGACCGTGAAAGACCGCGACACCGGCTTCATCGTCGAGAAAAACGATCCCCAGCAGCTGGCGTATATGCTTCTAAAGCTTTTGGAAGACGATGAACTGCGGGAAAAGATGGGAAGAGCCGGACGGGAGCGGGCACTGGCAAAGTTCACCTGGGACCTGGTCGCCGAGACGATGCTCGAGCGCTATCGGTCGCTTGCTGGAGTTGGTACTTCGCTCCCAGCAGAAGCGTCGCTTGCACCATTGATGGAATATGCTTCGGCGAATATGGCGTCATAGAAGCGCGAAATAGGAATGGGGTCAGGCAAGACCTGATTTCGATCGTTTGCGTCTGCCCTCCGTCCTACCTGCTCCGCCCCTTACCTGCTCCGTCCCCGTGCTCCGTTCAACGCCAAGTCCATAATTTCCTACCCGGGCAGGAATGCCCCAGTTCCGCGTGAACCCACAACCGCGACGGATTTAAGCCGAGGTAACATACAATGAACCTTGCACTCTGCGTCGAGAAGATCGTGGAGATCTTTTTCTCCCTGATCCTGCACACGCAGAGGGCACGGCAAGATGATTGTTATCGAAGCTGCCCGAGCGAAGACCTTACCGGCCGCCTCTGCTCTCGGTAAGCGTGACCTGAACCGGTTTCTTGCCTGCGCTACCGAAGCGCTCGGTTTGACCGGCGAATTCTCCGTCCTTCTGACGGGAGATGAGCGACTACGCGCATTGAATCTTCAATTTCGAGGCAAGGACAAGGCCACCGATGTGCTCTCGTTTCCGGCTTTGCCGCAGGCTGCGAACGGCGGTCAGGGCGGCGATCTGGCCATTTCTCTGGAGACCGCTTCGGTCCAGTCAGCAGCCTACGGGCATACCTTGCAGATGGAAGTTAAGATATTGATCCTGCACGGCCTGCTGCATTTGGCCGGCTATGATCACGAACGCGACCAAGGGCAAATGCGGCGCCGCGAAACCCGGCTGCGCAAGCAGTTCGCATTGCCTGCCGGCCTAGTCGAACGGAGTAAGGTCGAACGGAGTGAGGTCGAGCGAAGTAAGGCAGCCGATCATGAGCAACCACGGCCGCGGCCACGGGCCCGCAAGCCATGAGCCTCGTTTCCGCCATCGTCATCGCCCTTCTCCTCGCGATCCTGACCCTGTCTTCCTACGTCGCCAGGCTGTATGCCGAGATGGGCAAATTTCTATCCGGCGAATTCCAGGAAAACATCGATGTTTGGGAGCTGAAGGTGGAGCCGCGCCTGGGGCTCAGCCGGGAGCGGATCTCGCTTTCTGCCGCAGTCTTAACCCAATTCTCCCTGGCTTCGCTGGCCCTCTACTTCGGCGTGCTGCTGTTTGCGGGAAACGGCGGAGCACCGCCCAGTGTGGCGGAGGTGGCGCAGGCGGTGCTTGGCGCCGTACTGGTCATCGTTCTCTTCAACCAGTTCCTGCCCTTTGTTTTTTTCACCCGCACGGGCGGCCTCTGGGTCGTACGCCTGACGTTCGTCATCCGCATTCTCTTCTACCTCGTGCTGCCGGTAACGATATTGCTGGCCTTCCTGCTCTCCATCGCAGCCCTGGCAGAGCCCCGTCCAGGCAATCTCGAGGAGGATCCCAGCGAGGCGGCGGTCGAGGCCCTCATCGAAGCAGGAGAGGAAGAGGGAATCATCGAAGAGAGCGATCGCGATCTGGTCCGCTCCGCGGTGGAGTTCGGCGATAAGGTGGTCCGTGATGTCATGACTCCGCGCCCGCATGTGTTTGCTGTTCCGGCGGAGATGACGCTGGAAGATTTCATCTCCGGGTTGAAGAAGCATCCCTACTCCCGCGTGCCGGTGTTCCAGGGTTCGCTCGATCACGTGACCGGCATTGCCTTCGCCCACGACCTGCTGCATATCGCCGATGCTGCCGCCGGCACCCAGACAGTGGCCAGTATCCAGCGGCGCGCCGCCCTGGTGCCGGAAACCAAGCGCGTCAACGAACTGTTGCGGGAAATGCAGCGCGAGAAACAGCACATGCGCATTGTGATCGACGAGTACGGAGGAGTCGCCGGCCTGGTGACCATCGAAGATCTGCTGGAGGAGATCGTCGGGCGCATCAGCGATGAGCACGAATATGACAGCGACCAGGACGCCCCGATTCACGAAGCGGGAGGCACCTGGCTGGTTTCGGGAAACCTCGAGGTATCCCGCCTTGAAGACCTCTTGAGCGGCGCCTCCCAGGTAGCGCAGGAGTACCAGGCAGCCACCGTCGGGGGAGTGGTGAGCGAGATCGCCGGACGCATCCCGCTGCCGGGCGAAGTAATCGTCGCCGACTCATTGCGTTTTGAAGTCGTGGCCTCAACAGATCGCAGGATTGAGCGGGTGCGTGTGGCGGCGATTGAGAGCCATGATCGTTGAAACCGTTAAGGGGGACTACACTGGGGTGTGCGCTCTGGTTTCGTCTCCATCCTCGGCCGTCCCAATGCAGGCAAATCGACGCTGCTGAATGCGCTCATCGGCGAAAAAATTGCGATCGTCAGCAACAAGCCGCAGACCACGCGCAACCGAATTCAGGGAATCGTCGAGGTGCCGGCGCGCAAGGGCCGACACGCCGCTCAAATAGTTTTTGTGGATACCCCCGGCGTCCACCGGCCGGGCTCTCAACTGGACCGGCGCATGATGCAGGAGGTGTACGAAGCCCTGGAGAGCCGGGACATCGTCATCCTGATGGTGGATGCCGCCCGCTACAGCGAACCTGCCCCACCGGGGAAGAAGCCATCGCCCCGGGCAGAACGGGAAAGCAGTGAAGACGCATTTGTCCTGCAATTGATCCAGAAGCTCGACTGTCCTGTGTTCCTGGTAATCAACAAGATCGACCTCGTTCTACGCTCGAAGCTTCTGCCTCTCATCGAACGATTCAGAGCCTTGCATCCCTTTGCTGAAGTGATTCCCATCTCCGCGAGCAAGAGGGATGGTCTGGACACTTTATTGATGAAGTTGGTCGAGTATCTGCCCGAGGGCCAGCGATACTTTCCCAAGGAGCAGTTCACCGATCAGCCCGAGCGCTTCCTGGTGGCAGAACTGATCCGCGAGCGAATTCTGCTGGAGACGGGAGAAGAAGTTCCCTACGCTTCCGCAGTAGTGGTGGAGCGCTTCGAGGAACCGGAACCTGTTGCGGCCAAGTCATCGAAACTGCCCCTCACGCGGATTTCGGCGGTAATTTACTGCGAACGCTCGGGGCAAAAGGCAATTTTAATCGGCAAGGGTGGGAGCAAACTCAAGAGCATCGGTGCGGCAGCCCGCAAGGAGATAGAGTCCCTCCTCGGCACCCGGGTCTATCTTGAACTCCACGTGATCGTCGAAGAGAACTGGCGGGAATCAAGGTACTTTGTAGACTCCCTCGACTGGCGCAAACAGCTGGAAGACCTGGCGCTGGCCTCGGACCACAAGGTTGAGGCGAAAGCGGCACCCGTCCAAAAAACTGGACGGGTGCCCCGGGTTCGCACCAGCGTACCTGGGACGAAAAAGAAGGGCGAAGCCCCACTACTTCCTTAACCTTGACGGCCCAAAACCGTTCAACCCTGGACACGCGAAGGGTGCCCCAGGTCTCGCTTTTGAGACCTGGGATCCTCCTAGGAAAGGCCAATCGATTCCGCCTTAAAGAGTCTGCGTGAGAACCTACTCTCTGAAGGGTACGGGCTTCAGCCCGTACATTAACGATGCGATGCAGGACGGGCTTTACAGACTGCGGAAAAACTCGCTTTGTTTGAAGGGTACGGCCTTCAGGCCGTACATAACTGCTGTGTAATGAATCCGGCTTTAGCCGCTGAGGGCTGCTTTCTTCACAAAATCGGCATTTTTCCGCAGCCTGTTCAGCCCCTGAGGGCACTTCTTTTGGTCGCTTAAGCAGCCCTCAGCGGCTGAAGCCGGTTCATCTTGACGGTTAAATGTACGGCCTAAAGGCCGTACCCTTCAAAAGGTGCGTTCTCACGCAGACTCTTAAGGCCGTAACCGCCCGAAAAAGGGGTTTTCCGCCAGCCTACCTACTCCCGCACGCTAATCCCCAGGCTCTTCATCTTGCGATACAGATGACTCCGTTCCAATCCCAAAGCCTCCGCCGCACGGCTGACATTCCCGTGGCACTCATCAATTTTCTTCAGAATGTAATCGCGCTCATAAGCCTCCCGCGCCTGGTGCAGGGTGCTGAATTCTTCTCCCTTGCGGCCGCTGCCGCGGAAGACCAGCATGGGTAGATGCTTGCGTTCGATACGGATCGTTTGCGGGTTCAGGATCATCACCCGCTCAATCACGTTCCTAAGCTCACGCACGTTACCCGGCCAATGATATTGCTTAAGCACCGCGATCGCCTCATCGCTCATCTCAATACGCGGACGCCCATACTGCCGTCCGAACTCCTGCAGAAACTCGCGCACCAGGAGCGGAATATCTTCCTTCCTGTCCCGCAAAGGCGGTACATAGAAAGGAATCACATTCAAGCGATAGAAAAAGTCCTCGCGGAAGTTGCCCTTGGCAATCTCCTCTTCCAGGTCTTTATTGGTGGCCGCAATGACGCGGACATCGACCTGGATGGTCTGCGCGCCCCCAACCGGGGTGAAACGCTGCTCATCCAATGCACGCAGAACCTTGGCCTGCATTTTGAGGCTCATGTCACCCACTTCATCGAGAAAGAGGGTGCCCTCATCGGCTCTTTCAAACGTTCCCAGCTTTTCTACCGGACCGTTCGGAACCGCGCCATGGCGATAGCCGAAGATCTCACTTTCGATGTAGTCCTCGGGAATGGCGGCACAGTTCAACTCCACAAACACCCGGTCGCTGCGCAAGCTCTCGCTATGGATAGCGCGCGCGATCAGCTCTTTCCCGGAGCCGGATTCACCATAGATGAGCACTCGTCCATTGGTAGGCGCCATCAGTCTGATCTGCTGGCGCAAAGCCTTGATGGAGACGCTCTCACCCGTGATGGGCACATGCATCAGCAGCTGGCGCTTGAACTCCTGATTCTCGCTGCGTAACCGCCGCGCTTCCACGGCATTCTTAAGCAGGATCAGAGTCCGATCGATGGAGAGCGGCTTCTCCAGGAAATCAAAGGCACCCAGCTTGGTGGCCCGCACCGCCGTCTCGATCGTGCCGTGACCCGAAATGATGATCACTTCCGGCGTACTCTCGATCGCCAGCGAACGAACCTCCGTCAACACATCCAGCCCATCCCGGTCGGGCAGCCAGATATCGAGCAGCATCACATCATAGGAAGCGTCGCGCAGCAGGATCAGAGCCTCGGAGGCAGTCGCCGTGCTGGTCACGGCATACCCGTCTTCCTTGAGGATTTCGCCCAGGGACTCGCGGATCTCGGCCTCGTCATCGACGATGAGAATGTGGTTCATGACGAAAGCCTGCCGTTAGCGCCTGCCAGAGCTGCTTCATGCGAGCTCTTGGCGTCGGCCAGCGGCAGTTCGACGATGAATCGCGCTCCGGTGGGAGTGTTTTGCTCCGCGCGAATGGCCCCGCTGTGTTCCTGAATAATTTTCGAAGCAATGGCCAAGCCCAGGCCTGTTCCACGCTGTTTGGTTGAGAAGTAGGGCAGGAAGAGCCGCTCCCGCATTTCGTCATTCAAGCCATGACCCGTGTCGGCCACCACGATCTCCGCCGTGGTATGGCCCTCGATCAGCCCACTTTCAATGGTCAGTTCCCGCAGCAGGCTGCTCTGCATGGCTTCGGCCGCATTGTCGATGAGGTTGGCAAGCGCGCGCTTCAACGCTTCGGGATCCGCTAAGACCGGGGGAATACCGCTCCCCAGCCGTTTCACGATGCGAATATGCTGAATTCTCCCCGCGAACAGGGCGAGTGCGCTCTCCACAATGGAGTTCAGGTCGCAGACCTTCGGCCGCGAAGTGGGGAACTGGGCCAGCGAAGCAAACTGATCCACCAGCCTGCGCATGGTTTGCACCGAACCCAGGATAACCGCGCTGCATTTCCGAATCACAGAGTCAGAATCTGGCGTGGGCCGGTCGACATGCTTGCGGATTCTCTCCGCGGAAAGCGCGATCGGCGTCAGCGGATTTTTTATCTCGTGAGCCACCCGCTGGGCTACTTCCTTCCAGGCCATCTGGCGCTGGGCATGGAGGAAATCGGTCACGTCCTCCAGCACCAGAATGCATCCCTCGCGATCCTTGCCCAGCTCCAGCCGGGCGATGGTCGCGGTTACGTTGAGCGGGCCACGGGGTCCGGGCAGCTCTATTTCCGTGGCGGCCAGGCCCATGCGTTTGCTACGCCGCAAAAGCACGATCAGCTCATCGGCGATTTCGCGGGGCAAAATCGACTCCAGCGGCATCCCGGAGAGGTCGTGGTGATCACGCGAGCTGAGCAGGTTGCGCGAGGCTCGATTCGCTTGCAGAACGCACATTTTCGGGTCGAGCGTGACCACTCCGCTGGGGATCGTTTCCAGTACGGTCTCCAGTTCGCTGCGGCGCTCTTCCAGTGCCCGGTTCGCGGCTGACAGCTGGGTCGTCGAGGTTTCCGCCAACGCACGGCTCTCTTCCAGGTCCTCTGCCATGCGATTGAACGATCGCACCAGTTCCCCCAATTCCTCCGTGGCCTCTACCTTGACCCGGTGAGCGTAATGGCCGGCAGCCACGGCATCCATCGCATCCGCTAAAGCCTCCACCGGCCTGGTCACTTGCTTGGACAGAAAGAGCGCCAGCCAGCTGCTGGCGAAAAAGACCAGCGTCGTCATGAGAAACAGCAGCAGAAGGTAGGTGCTACGGATGCGGTTGCGCGCCCGGTACAGCGTCTGATAGTCGCGGGACCCGGAGCGAATGTCCTGAACCGTCGCACTTAGCCCTGCCGGGAGAGGAAGACCGGCGACCACGATTCCCCCGTCTCCGGTGCTGGCCTCACCCAGTACATATTCCTCTCTGCCGGTCACCAGCATGGGCACATCGCTGCGCTGAGCTGCGTGCAAAACGGTGGTGGTTAAAGAATTCTGTCCCTGGGCGACATCGCTTTCCCTTTCATCCATCCAGGAACGAATGATCGCTCTGCCATCATCCCGGGGCAGCTGGTATTGTCCGATAGCCACGCCGTTCCGCAAGACCACCGCGAACCCACCCTCGAGCGTGATGCGGTGCGATCCTATTTCCCGCTGCAGGGCGTCGGAATCTCCGGTTTGCACGGCATGAAGCAACCTGGGCGAACTGGCCAGTGATTCAGCTTCGGCCCTGGCGTTGGCAGCTGCGTATTCAGATAGTTCGAGCGACACCCGCGTCGAGTCCTGGCGCAGTTGTGAGGCCGGCTGCGAGAACCAGCGCTCGATGGAGCGATTCAGCAGCCCAAAGCTGAACAGGAACATAAGCACGGCCGGCGCGAACGAAAGCAGAAGCGCACCGACCAGCATCCGGCTGCGAATTCTCGACCCGAGCACCCGGCTGCGCTGGTCGGCCAGCAATTTCACGATGTTACGGAACAGCAGCACCAGCAGCGTCAGTAGAAGCAGAAACGCCAGCACTGAAAGGGCGGTAAACAGGAAGATCTGGCCCGAGCCGAGAGGGCGCAGAAACGGCGGTAGGGGATTGAACGCGTTCAGCGCAGCCAGTACCAGGAGAAGCAGGAACATGCCGCCGCCGAGCGCTACGACCGCACTCCTGCGGTGCTGGGATTCCGTTCCCATGCGTGTCCCCCTGTGTCTAACAGACTACAGCCCCAGGCATCCTTCGGAAAATGATCTGCGGTCCGGGCGATTGCTACAGCGAGTTCATCTTGAGCAGAAATTCCGCATTATTGCGAGTCTTGCCAAGGCGGTCGACCAGCAACTCCATAGCTTCGACAGGGGAAAGAGGGTTGAGCACCTTACGCAACACCCAAATGCGCTGCAGATCTTCCTTGGGGATAAGCAACTCTTCCTTACGCGTGCCGGAACGTTGGATATCGATCGCCGGAAAGACGCGCTTGTCGACCAGCTTGCGGTCGAGAATCACTTCCATGTTGCCCGTACCTTTGAACTCTTCAAAAATGACTTCATCCATGCGCGATCCGGTATCGACCAGGGCAGTAGCAATGATGGTCAGGGACCCGCCTTCTTCAATATTGCGGGCCGCGCCGAAGAAACGTTTTGGGCGCTGCAGTGCATTGGAATCGACACCGCCCGAGAGTACCTTGCCGGAGGGCGGAACGATGGTATTGTAGGCGCGCGCCAGTCGGGTAATGGAGTCCAAAAGGATGACCACGTCGCGCTTGTGCTCGACTAGCCGCTTGGCCTTTTCGATCACCATCTCGGCCACTTGTACGTGCCGTGCTGCCGGCTCGTCGAAGGTCGAACTGATGACCTCACCCTTCACCGACCGCTGCATATCCGTCACTTCTTCCGGGCGTTCGTCGATCAGCAGAACAATCAGAGCGACTTCAGGATGATTGGTGGTAACAGAATTGGCAATCGATTGCAGCAACATCGTCTTGCCGGTGCGCGGAGGAGCGACGATCAGGCCGCGCTGGCCTTTGCCCACCGGGGTGAGCAGGTCCATGACCCGTCCGCTGGTGTTCTCGTGGACGGTCTCCATCTTCACTCGTTCCTGAGGATAGAGAGGGGTCAGGTTATCAAAGAGGATCTTGTTGCGAGTCTCCTCAGGAGACTCGAAATTGATAGCCTCGATTTTCACCAGGGCAAAATATTTCTCGCCTTCGTGGGGTGGCCGTACGTTGCCACTGATGGTGTCACCGGTCTTCAGGTCGAATTTGCGGATTTGCGAGGGCGAGACGTAAATGTCGTCTGGGCCGGGGAGGTAGT
>Ga0182024_10016812_pt1 | contig 13822 bp, 6 predicted proteins | sample P32metaG_FD_120480 | JGI IMG/M metagenome (GOLD analysis project Ga0182024, IMG submission 120480) | Permafrost microbial communities from Stordalen Mire, Sweden - P3-2 metaG (Illumina Assembly) | ecosystem: Environmental > Terrestrial > Soil > Wetlands > Permafrost | place: Sweden: Stordalen... | reverse complement strand
CCGACGGACAGAAAGGAACCGACGGCGAACAGAGAGCCGAAGGAGCCCACCGAGCCGATCGACAGCGCTGACCCGACCGAGCTGATCGAGAGCACCGAACCCTTGGACGCGATGGAGAGGAACGAATCCTGAGAGGCGAGCGACCACCTCGCTCGTTGTCCGACATGCTGTGTCACGTCCTCATCATGACCCATGCCCGGGCCGATCCGCTCTCCGCCGGGGACAGTATGGAACGGGCGCATGGCCAACTCGGGGTCGGGCATGATGCTACGTATGTCGTTTCGCACCATCATCGAGCCGTTCCGCATCCACTCGGTCGAGCCTCTGAGGATGACGACTGAGGCAGATCGCCAGCAGGCGGTGCGAACTGCGGGCTACAACCTGTTCTCGTTGCGGTCGCAGGACGTGCTGATCGACCTGCTGACCGACTCCGGCACCGGCGCGATGTCACGAGACCAGTGGGCGGGGATTCAACACGGTGACGAAAGCTACGCCGGGTCGCCGTCCTGGTTTCGTTTTCTCGAGAGCGTCCAGGATCTTTTCCCCTTCAAGCACGTCATCCCGACGCACCAGGGCAGAGCGGCCGAGAAGATCCTCTTCACAGCGGTCGCCGGACCCGGCAAGGCAGTGCCGAACAATACGCACTTCGACACGACGCGCGCGAACGTCGAGTTCACCGGCGCCGAGGCGGTGGATCTCGTCGCCGCGGGGGGTGGGGATCCCTCGGCGCTGCCGGCGTTCGGTGGCAACATGGACATCGAGCGGCTGGACGCGTTCCTCCGAGGGCGCCCGGGATCAGTTCCCGTGGTGTTCGTGACCGTGACGAACAACTCCCATGGCGGCCAGCCCGTCTCCCTCGCGAATCTCCGCGACGTCCGCGCCGTGTGCGATCGCCACGGTGTTCCGCTGTTCCTCGACGCCTGCCGCTTCGCCGAGAACGCCTGGTTCATTCGCGAGCGCGAGTCGGGACAGCAGAGTCGCGAGGTTCGAGACATCGTGCGCGAGATGGCCTCCCTCGCAGACGGCATGACGATGAGCGCCAAGAAGGATGGGCTTGCGAACATCGGTGGCTGGCTCGCAATGAATGACGACGAGCTCGCGGCGACATGTCGTAATCTCCTCATTCTGACCGAGGGTTTCCCCACCTATGGCGGTCTTGCGGGTCGCGACCTGGAGGCGATCGCGCAAGGCCTCGAGGAGGTGGTTCAGCATGATTATCTGCGCTACCGGATCCGCTCGACGGGCTACCTCGGCGAGGCCCTGGTGCGCTTGGGCGTGCCGATTGTCCAGCCACCCGGAGGGCACGCTGTGTACATCGACGCGCGTAGTCTGCTTCCTCACATCCCCCCTCTTCGGTATCCCGGCCAGGCGCTGGCCGTCGCGCTCTACGAGACGGGAGGGATCCGCAGCTGCGAAGTGGGCACGGTGATGTTCGGCCGGCAGTCCGACGGATCTGAGCAGCCGGCGGAAGCGGATCTCGTGCGCCTCGCGATCCCACGGCGCACCTACACACAAAGTCATATGGACTACGTCATCGAAGTATGTGGCGAGGTATCTACGCGAGCAGCAGAGCTACCTGGCTACCGCATCGTCGAGGAACCGCCGATGTTACGTCACTTCACAGCGCGCTTTGCGCCCATAGGCGGCGATGACGAACCGCCGGCCATCACGCTGGATCGGTGAACCGGCTCTTGCGCCGGCCGGCCGCATTGGGTCACGGCGCCTGAGCGTCAATATTCGGAAGCAGTAAGACGGGTTACCGGAGTCTCAGAGGTTCGTCATGCTTCGCCGCCTGTCGGTGAGACCGACAGGCGCAAGCCTGGAGCAGCGAACGCCACGGTGGCTGCATGAAAGTCGCTTTCGGCGACTGAATTTCCACAAGCCACGTGGGCTCTCAGGACGAGCACATCGGCAAGACTGCGAGCGGCGAGCGGCAGTGGTGGCAGCAACGATGGGTCACGCTGGATCTCTGCTCGTAAGGCGGCCGCAGCCGTCATGGTGGCGGTGGCCTCGAGCTGGGTCGCCGCTGCGTGCGCACGATCGAGCAACGGCGCAGCCTCAGCCTCCCTGCCGGCGAGAACGAGAGCGAGAGCGCGGAAGCCACCCGGGAGATCACTCATGACGCCGAGATCGGGGCGATTCGGCCGATCCAGGTGTTCGAGCGCTTCCCCGGCCCGGCCTGCGAGGATCAGCTCAGCCTCGATGATGAGGCTCGCCATCGCCGAGACGGGATCCACCGAAGCAGCGGGCGGGAAGGGCGGAGTGGCGCCGGAGGCCCCGCCGGCGACGGCGGCGCAGAAGCTCGCGGCCCATCCGAGCCAGGCGTCCCCACCATGGACCGACCCGAGCACCCGCTGCAGCTCGGCCGCCCGCTCCGAAGCTTCGCCGATACGGCCGCTCAGGCGCGCCATGACGACGAGCAGGCTCCGCCCGTGGGCAGCGACCTCGAGAGCACCGAGGTCCTCTGCCAGATCGGCGAGGCGCCGAGCGAAACCCTCCGCGGCCGTGACATCGGCTGGACCGCCACAGAAAGATCGAAAGAAATGATTCCAAGTGAGTGCCGAGAGAGTGCTGACCTGCCGTGCCCGGTCGCCGGCGGCGTCCGCGAACTCGAGGGCGCGTGCCAGCCACGTGGGAACCCGTCGGTCGGTCGGCTTCGCTATGCAAAGAAACGACGTTGTCGCCAGGACACCGGACTCATCCCCGACCTGTTCGAACAGCGCCAGGCCGCGCTCGAGAGCGGCGACGGACTCGCGCATCCGGCTCAAGTTGAAGTAGCAGACCCCGGCATTCGAGTGTGCCCAAGCCTCCTTGGCGAGGTTTCCCGCCTCGCGCCACCGCTCAGCCACCGCCTCGAGACGCGGCGCGGCCCAACCAGGATCGTCGAAGGCCTCGGTGTTGGCTGCCGTGTGGTCCCGCTCGATGGCTACCGTCGGGTCGACAGCGTCGTCGTCCACTAGACCGAGCGTCGCGAGTGCCTCGGCGTGGTGACCGCTTGCGCCCTGCACCCTTGCCAAGGCGAAGAGGGCCGAGGGGCGCCGGCAGCCGAGGGCGACGGCCCGCTCCAACACCCGCGTCGCGTCGCGATGCCGGTACAACGTGATCAGTTGCTCGCCCTGCTCCGCCAACGCCTCGGCCGCCTCGAGGGCGAGCTCGGTGTCTGCCGAGAGATACTCGGCTGCTCGATCGAGATGGCGGACGTGTTCCTCGCGGCTGGTGGCTGTGGAGGCGGCGAGGCGATGAAGTTCCCCGCGGAGGTTGCGCGGCAGCGTCTCGTAGGCGACTTCGCGCAACAGCGAGTCGGCCACCTCATAGCAGCCGTCCGATCCGTGACGCACGAGACCGATGTCGGCCAGCGAACGAAGTACCGCGGGCGCCTGCGGTGTCCCAAGCTGGGACACGAGCTCAGCGGTGGCCGCCTCCCCGAGCAAGGCGACGTGTTGCAGGCCCAGCTTCTGCCGGGGCTCGAGGGCGTCCAGCCGGGCTGCAAGCATCGCCTGCAGCGTGGCGGGGATCGCCTCGTGGGCCGTCAGCCGGTAGCAGTCGCCGGCGTCGACGAACAGGCCGCGCGCCTGCGCCATGGCGATCAGCTCCCGCAGGTACAGCGGGTTGCCGCTCGCCCGTTCGGCGAGGAACTCCGAAGCTTCCGCTGCGAGCGGCATGTCCGGCACGAATGCCCCGGCAAGAGCGGCCGCGTCGGCGCGACGAAGCGGCGCCAAGCGAACAGAAGTTGCGTTCGGGAACCTCGCGAGCCAATCGGCCGGCTCGCTCCGGCCGGCCAGCACGATGAGCACGGACACGTCGCTCAACCGGCTTGCCACCTCGCTGATGAGCTCGAGGGTCCGGTCGTCACCGTGATGCATGTCGTCGATGATGAGAAGCAACGGTCCTTCGCCCGCCTTCTCCTGCAGGAGCTTTACGAAGGCCCAGAGCTGCTCCTGCTGCATGCCGGACGGGTCGATCGACTTGAGTGACGGGTCGAGGTCACCACCGACCGAGCGCACCCTGGCGTTCACAGCGGCGTCGGTGGCGGGACCGAGCTGGCGCACGAGTTCTTTCGCGAGGCGCGCACCGGCCATGACGCCATAGGCCGGATGTGTCGCCCGGATGACAGTTGCCTCCTCGCCGGCGGCAGTGGCGAGCTCGCTCTGCAGGCGCGTTTTGCCGGAGCCGGCGTCCCCGGAGAGGAGGAGAACGCTGGACTGGCGTTCCTTCAGCGCCCGCCGCCATTGCGCCACCAGGAAACCCAACTCGTCGTCCCGCCCGACAAATCGCGGTCCCTCCGCCACCCACTCGGTGCCAGCCGGACGCATGGATTCGGCGACCCAGGCGTCAACGGGCTGGCGTTTCCCTTTGAGGAGCACGGGCTGGCGCTCGCGGAACCGGACGCGGCCACGCGCCAACTCGACCGTGAGGCGGCCGCAGAGGACCTCGCCCGGGCCGGCGGTCTTCTCGAGGCGGGCGGCGACGTTGACAGTGTCACCGATGACGGTCACGTCGCCGGCCCTTCCCACTGCCGTCGCCATGACCTCGCCCGAGTTGACACCGATGGAGAACGCCAGGTCGCCACCCAGGTCTCGCATGGCCAAGGCAGCTGCAACCGCGCGCTCGGCGTCGTCGTCATGGGCCACCGGCACCCCGAACACGGCCATCATGGAATCGCCCATGAACTTGTCCACCCTGCCCCCATGGGCGTCAACGGCCTCCCCGAGCTCGCGGAAGGCAGCGTCGACCATGCGGGCGACGATCTCGGGATCGGTGCGCTCCGCCAGAGACGTGAACCCCACGACGTCGGCGAACAACACAGTCACCAGCTTGCGCTCGTCGAGCTGCGGGCCGGGCATGCCGGCGGGCGCACCTTCGACGGCGGACCCGCACTGCCCGCAGAATCGCTGACCCGGCGCGTTGGGCGCGTCGCAGGAAGGGCACCTGGCTACGGCCAGGGGCGAGCCGCACTCCCCGCAGAATGCGTATCCGTCGGGGTTTGCGCTGCGACAGCTGGGGCAGGCAGCCACCGCCTCACAGTACCGGTGGGCTTGCGGCAGGCTCCGCGTCTCGGCCACGAGAGCCGGATCCGCTCCTCTCGTGCCCTCACGATGGGGCTCGGAGGCCGGGCGCGGCTGCTGGTTATCGAGGCGCGGTCGTCCGGGGGTTATCGAACCTGAACGGGCACGCAATGGATGGCGTTGCCGCCGTAGCCGAGACGGTTCCACGCTGGTCGGTCCGGTTGGCTGCGGCCGGCGAGATCAGTGGCACGGGCGCGGACTGTTGTGAGACCTGGCTTCGAGACAGTGGTGAGAAGCTCCCACCACTGCCAGCTGTGGCGGTGCCGCTCGCCGACGAGCCGGGCGGTCTGCCAGGCGCCATCGCCGACGCTGACATCCACGCCTGCGATGTCGGCCGCACCGGACCAGGCCACTCCGCGGATGACGAGGTGACCGAGCGTCAGCTCCTCGTCAGCGGCCGGTTCGGTGATCACCGATCGGACCTGTTGAAGGCGAACGGGTTCGCGGTCGACCGCCCCGTCCCGCTGCCACTCGTAGACGTACCGGTTGGTCTGGAAGTAGCCCTCGAACGGCACCTCGGTGACCTCGATCTCGGTCAGCCACTTGACCGACGCCACGGCGTACCAACTCGGCACGATGACCCGAAGCGGATAGCCATGCTGGATCGGGAGCAGATCACCGTTCATGGCGTATGCAAGCAGCGCGTCCGACTCCCGGGCTTCGACGAGCGACAGGCTCCGCTCGAACCGGATCTGTTCGGTCGAGGCTTCGACGAGGCCTTTGTCGGCCCCGCGGAGAACGATCCCGCGGGCTCGGGGCTTCGTCCCAGCACGGTCGAGAACCTCGGCGAGCGCCACACCTGTCCACTCGGCAGTGCTGACAGCGCCCAGCTGCCACTGCTCGCCTTCGATGCGTGGTGTGAAGGCCGACCGCCCGTTGCCGGCGCATTCAAGGGTGGCGACAAGCGTCTGAGAGGGCATGTTCTGCAGGTCGCGCAGGCTCAACCGCAGCGGATGCTCGACGAGGCCGCAGACCTCGAGTCGCCAGGTGGTGGCGTCGAGTTGCGGGACCGCGAAGTGGTTCCGAACGTAAAACCGGGAATTCGGCATGACCACACCGCCGATGAGCGCGGCAATCGACGTCTCGCAGTTCAGCGGGTCGGCGCTGTGCACGACCAGACCGGCGTCGGCCCCGGTGACGACGGGCAGGCCCGCTGCAGTCCACGCGCACATTCCCCCTGCCAGATTGACCGCTTCGAACCCCCATGAGCGGAGCGACTCGGTCACTACCGCGGATCTGCCGCCAGAACGACACACCACCACGATCCCGCGGTTGCGGGGCAGCTCGCCCTGGCGCTGGCGCACCAGACCCATCGGCATCGAGTGCGCCTTGGGGGCATGTCCGGCCTGCCACTCCTCGGGCTCCCTCACATCGAGGAGCAGCGCGCCAGACTCGAGCAGCGCTTTCCCGGCGCGGGCGCCGACCTGGGGCGCCCTATCAACCAGCCGCGCAGTTGGGCCCTCCGAAGTGGGCAGCCCAGCGCCCTCCCAGGCGGCATAGCCACCGAGGACATCGGAGACGTCGCCGAAACCGGCAGCGATCAGGACGCCGGCGGCGATCTGGGAGCGGTACCCGCTCGCGCAGTAGACGACCACCGGTCGGGCGGGATCGAGCGCCGAGAGGGAGTCGGCGAGCACCGCCAGCGGGATCTCGCGAGCACTCGGCAGTGTTCCTCCTGCGGTCTCGGCCGGGCTGCGGACGTCGACGATTTGCGGGACGGGTTCGATTCCGAGCAGTTCGGCCAGCTGCTCGATCGTCAGTCGAGAGCTCTTCTCGATCAGCTCGGGTCGCGTGACGAAGAGCTCCGCGAGCCCGCCCAGCTGCCCGACGACCCAGTCGTAACCAATGCGCCCGAGACGAACCTTGCTCTCGACGGCGAACGCGGGATCGCCCACGAGGACGACGTCGCGCTCGGGTGACAGCACAGTTCCCGCCCACTCGGCGAATCGGCCCTGTAGGCCGACGTTCACCGCGCCGCGCAGGTGCCCGGCAGCGAAGTCAGCCGGTTCACGGGTATCGAGCAGAACCGCCCCGGCATCGGCGTACTTCAGGACCTCCTCGACCTCGAGTGATCCTGGGGCGCCCTCGTCGAGGAGCGGATGGAGCTCGCGGTTGCGTTGACGTGCTGAATGGGTTACGTCTGCCTTGGCCACCCTCGCACTCCCCGCTCGTCGCCTCTGCCGACAATCGTACTGCAACTATTCCGCCATAAATACGTTATTCATCATTTGCATAGACTCGATAGCTATAAGTCGGAAGTACCGCTCAGCCGCCTGCGTCAGGCTTCGACCACGCGTCCGTATTGATCAGGCCCCGGCACAGACGCGGGCTGCCGAAGCTTCCGGCGGGTCACGGCGAGCCGACACCCGCATGGGCGAAGTCAAATCGCTTGAGCTCTGCTGGGAGCGGCCCTGGTCGTCCCAGGTAATAACCCTGCCCGTACTCAACTCCGAGATCACGAAGTGTGTCCAGTTCCTCAGCGGTTTCGATGCCTTCGGCGACGATGCACGCACCGGTCTCCACGCCGAACGCCACGAGGGCAGCCGTCAGTGCGCGCTGCGAGCGCACAGCGTGGATGTCCCGCGTGAGGGAGATGTCCAACTTGATCGAATCCGGAGCCAGCTGAAGGATGTGTCGAAGGCTGGCGTACCCAGCGCCTGCGTCGTCAATCGCAAGCTTCACGCCAAGACGCCGTAATTTCGCGAGTGCCCCCCGTAGCTCCGCGTAGTCGGCGATATGAGCGTGCTCGGTTATCTCGAGGACGACCCGGTTCGGAGGAAGCCGGTCGAGCACGGGGTCGAGGCGGCACGACAGCACGGCTTCCGGCGACACGTTCAACCCCACCCGCAACTCAGGCGGGATCCGTGGGAAGAAGGCGACGGCCGCCGCGACGGCGGCCAACTCCAGCTCGACGCCGAGCCCGAGCGCTGCGGCGTGGGCGAACCAGACGTCCGGCCCATGGAAAGGCTCCGAGGAAAACCTCGCGAGCGCTTCCAACCCGATGGCTTCTCCGCTTCGGAGCGACACGACGGGCTGGAAGACGATCGACAGGCCGTCGCCACCTTTGAGGACGGCACGAATGCGCCCGTCCCACTGGCGAAGGAGCGCCTCGTCATGCCGCTCGGCTCTCAGCCGAGTCGACAGGTCAGTGACGACGTGATGCGCGATGGAGTCCGAGAGGACTGATCTGCCGACCACGCTCCCCCGCAGGGCGGCGAGGATCGTCTGGGGAGAGGCGCCCTTGACGAGATAGCTCCCAGCCCCGGCGGCCAGCATCTCGTGGACGCTCGTCTCGTCCTGGTGCGCCGTGAGAGCAATGATGGCGGTGGCCGGTGCCATGCGGCGGATCTCCCGGGCGGCCTCACCTCCGCCGCCGCCTGGCATGTTGACGTCGAGGAGGACGACGTCGGGATCCACGACCTTCGCCAGCTCGATGGCCTCGGGCGCGTCGCTGGCGAGCCCCACGAGCGTGAGGGACGGGTCGGTCTCGATCACATCGGCGAGTACCGCCCGCATCTCGGCGTCGTCGTCGGCCACAAGGACGCGGATGGGGACTGACACCGCAGCGCGCCTATGCCACTGAGCCGGAGGAGATGGGAAGCCGGACCGTCACGACCGTCCCGCCGCCTTGCGTGCTTTCGATGGTGCAGGTTCCCCCCGCCAGTTGCGCCCTCTGGCGCATCGACGTGAGTCCGAGGTGACCTCGGGGCGATTCTGATCTGCTCTCGACATCGAAGCCGACCCCGTCGTCAGTGACCTGCACGAGGTAGCTGTCCCGCTCGCTCCGCAGCTCCACGTGCACGCGCGACGCTCGAGCATGCTTGCGCGCATTGACGAGGGCCTCCTGGGTGATGCGGAACAGGACCACTCGTGCCACCTCCGGCGGCTGAGAGCTGAGGCGGTCGCTCAGTTCGTAGGCCGGCCGTCCTTCGTAGGCGAATTCCTCTTCGAAGAGCTGACGAAGGGCAGGGCCGAGGCCATCGCGGTCGAGCACGTACGGCCTCAGCTCGAACATCAGGTGGCGCATCGACTCGATGGAAGCCTGGACAGTCGCTTTGGCCTTGACGAACCCCTCGTCGTCGGAGAGCTCGGGATGCGCCATCGCGAGCATCTCGAGGCGCATGCTCGCCGCTGTGACCTTCTGGATGGCGTCGTCGTGGAGGTCGGAGGCGATCCGCTGCCGCTCCTCCTCCTGGGCGCTCACCAACCGGGAGAGCAGTTCCAAACGCTCCGCATCCGCCCGCCGCAGCGCGGCCACCGCCTCCTCCAGCTCGTTGGCCCGGGCTTCCGAGGCTTCCTTCAGGCGGGCCTGCCGAAGGGCGACGGCCATTTGGTCGGCCATCTCTCTCACGACCGCCTCGATACCCGGATCGATCCCCGCGACCCTGGCGCTGGTGAGGTTGATCTCCCCGATCACGGTTCCCTCGTCGATGATGGCGGCCGACATCATGCTCCTGAAGCCGGTAGCAATCAGCTCCCGGACGATCGCCGGTGGCTCCGCGATGTCGCTGATGTCCGCGAATGACCTCACGTCCCGCCGTGCCACGCGGGCAAGGGGCATGAAGTCATTGAGGCAGATTGTTCTTTCGAGGGGGCCGAGCGCCCCCGGTGGCTCGACGGCAAGGAAGCTCGCAGCCTCGGCGACGGGATCGAACAGAATGACCGAGGCGCTCTCGGCACCTACCATGCGCCGCAGCTTGCTGAGGACAGTCCGGGCCAGATCCGCCACCGAGTCGCTGTCGAGGATGGCTCTGTCGACCTCGTGGCTGAGCTCGAGACGCTGCAGGTTTCTCGACATCTCCTGTTCAGCCGCCTTCTGCGCCGTGATGTCCCGAACGAGGAGGCAGACCGTGTCGGACGAGCCCTCGGATCCGGCGATGGGAGCCAGCCTCCCCTGGAACCACCGGCTGCCGGCCGGGACGTCGAGGCAGAACTCCCAGATCTCCGGGCAACCCGTATCAAGGACATGGCCGATGACTTGGATCAGGCTGCGGCCCAGCTCCTCGCCGATGCCCTCGCAAACTGTTCGACCGAGCAGTTCGCTGCGAGGCGCAGCGAGGAGCGCGTCATTGGTGGTCCACACACCGAGGTAGGTACCGTTCCTGTCAAGCTCGAACCCGAGATCATCGAGAGAGGAGAGGAGCGCCTGCAGGCGAGCTTCGCTCTCCCGCAGCGCTTCGGTGGCTCGCCGGGACTCGCTGATGTCGATGAGCACGCCCTGCCATACCTGAGGAGTGCCGTCGCTCCCGCGCACGAGAGCCATCTGGTCGTGCACCCACATCACGCTGCCATCGGGTGCCACCATGCGGTACTCGGCTGACAGCGATTCTCCGGTCCTCTTGCTGTGAGCGTTGGCCGCGAGCACCGATGCAAGGTCTTCCGGATGGATAGCGGAGTCGATGAGTCCTGGAGAAGCCACGAGTTCCTCGGGGGTGTGGCCGGTGAGCTCTTCGATCCGCGGGCTCGCGTAGCGGCAGCCCTCGAGGTCCGCCCGGTTGACGTACGCGACGGCAGGCAATTGGTCGACCAGGGTGCGGTATCTCTCCTCTGCCTCTCGCAACTGCTCCTCGGCGCGTACCCTCACGGTGACATCCCGGACGACTCCCTGGACCGCTGTCAGGCATCCATCCTCGTAGAGGAGCCTCTCCCGGGTCTCGGCCCACATCTGGGACCCGTCCTTCTTGAACCAGCGCAGCACGAGGGCGTGACCGGGATCACCCGTTCGCAGCGCCGCGAACGCGGCACGATCGTCGGGATGGATGGCCTTGGCCGGCAAGTCCGCGTCGTCGTAGAACTCCTCGGCGGAGTAGCCCGTCGTCGCCGACGCGGACGGGCTCACGTACTCGAAGGCGGGCACCGGCAGGATGCGGAGGAGGTAGACGAAGCTCAGGTCGTCGTCCGCCAGCAGTCGATACAGCTCTTCGCTGCCTCGTAGTTCCCGCACCTCTTGATCGTGCGATAGTTCGGCCAGCTTCGGTCCTGTGATGTCGAATATCACGCTGTCGAGCCACTGCGGCCGACCGTGCGAGCCAAGAGTGACTCGTCCGTGCTCTGCCACCCAGCGCGGATTCCCGTCGGCATGGATCACGCGGTATTCGACCAAGTAGGGCGATCGCCGGTCGAGGGACCGGTTGATGTCCGCCATAAGGGCGGCGCGGTCGTCCGCATGTATGAGTGAGTCGTACTGGCGCGCCCGGTGGCCGACGAAATCGGTGGCCGGGTAGCCGACGACGGTCTCGATGTGGTGGCTCATGAACTGCATCGTCAACGCTGCGTCCCATGCGCGTCGATTGAGGGCGCCCGGGATGTTGGATACCAGCCCGCGCAACTGCGCGCTGTCGCAACCCGGCGCTGCGGCGTCAAGTCTCCTGCTCTGACGAGCGGTCTCTCTCCTGACTTCACTCGCCGCGAGTGGGCGCGCCAAATTGGCCACGCACTACGTATCGGCTCGAACCCCGGGATGCTGAAGCTCTTGACTCAGATGACCTGCGGCTTTCGCTGCCCTGACGTGGGTCGAAGCGATCCGTCGAGCGCGTCCAGGCGTGCCAGGAAGCGCTGACGCACGTCTACACCGTCGACGGCGGATCGCCGTCGCTGGACCACCTGTACGTTGCTGTCGGTGCCTGTGCTCGTCGATCTCCAGGACGTGTCGGTCACACGCGCTGATCGCACGTTGTTCCACAATCTGTCGCTCACGGTCACGGACCGCGATCGCGTCGGCGTGGTTGGCATCAACGGCACGGGGAAGTCGACGCTACTGCGGGTGGTCGCCGGCCTGGAACCGTGCGACGAGGGGCAGATCCGTCGCGGGCGAGGCGTCCGCATCGGCTACCTCGAGCAGCAGGCATCGCTGCCACCAGGATCGGTACGGGGCGTGATGGGTCCGGGCTGGGAGGCCGAAGCGGCTCTCGACCGCCTCGGTATGGCCGCCGCCGGCGGCACGGACGTCTCGGAGCTTTCGGGTGGGCAGGCAAAACGCGTGGCGCTCGCCGCCGTGCTCGCTCGGCCGGCGGAACTGCTTGTCCTCGACGAGCCCACCAACCATCTGGATCTGAAGGCGGTGGCCTGGCTCGAGCAATGGCTCCTCGATTTTCACGGCGGCCTCGTGCTTGTGACACACGACCGGCATCTCCTCGACCGCGTCACTACGAGGATGATCGAGCTCGATCGGGGCCGCGAGTACGTGCACGAGGGCGGGTACGCCTCCTACCTGGCTGCAAGCGCCGAGCGGGAGGAGCGGGCGGCATCTGCCGAAGCCTCCCGGAGGAACCTCGCCCGCAGAGAGCTCGCCTGGCTGCGACGGGGAGCGCCGGCCCGCACGCGCAAGCCGCAGGCACGGATCGACGCAGCGATGCGCGTGGTCACGGGTCGTGCGGAAGCATCGGCTCGGGCATCGGAGCTCGAGATCGCATTCGGGACGCCGCGCCTGGGCGACAAGGTCGTCGAGTGCTCCGCCGTCGGCTACAGCTACGAGCCCGACGCCGAACCGGTGCTGTCCGGGGTTGATCTCCTCCTCGCTCCTTCCGAGCGGTTAGGCCTGGTCGGCGCGAACGGGTCGGGCAAGTCCACGCTCCTCGACCTCCTGGCGGGACGGCGTCGTGCGACCTCCGGTCGGGTCGAGCGCGGTCCGACGGTGGTCACGGGTTACTACGACCAGGAGGGCATGTACCTCGATCCGGATGGCCGCGTGCGCGAGCTCGTCGCAGGAACGACCCGGGTTCCGGGCGCGCCGGAGGACGTGGCGCTCATGGATCGGTTCTGGTTCAGCGGAGCCTTGCAATTCGCCCCGACGCGGACGCTGTCCGGTGGCGAGCGCCGGCGCCTGCAGCTGCTCTTGGTTCTGGCCGCTCGACCAAATGTTCTCCTGCTCGACGAGCCGACGAACGATCTGGATCTGGACACGTTGCGCATCCTCGAGGACTTCTTGGAGGATTGGCCCGGAGCCCTCGTCGTCGTGAGTCACGACCGGACCTTTCTCGGGCGCACGACCGAGCGTCTCATGGCGGTGGAAGCCGGAACCCTGGCTGCCATTGCTGGAGGACTCGATGCCTGGATCGCCCGTGCGGAGGACCCCAAAGTCGCAGCGGCACCCTCCGCCGGGCGCGTCCGGGCAGCAGAGGCCGGAGCCATTTCGACCCGGCGGCGGCGCTCGCCGAGCACGATCGGTCGGCAGCTGCGGGAGGCCGAGAAGCAGATAGCGCGGCTGACCCAGCAACGAGACGAGCTGAGCGAGGCGCTCGAGGCGGCTGGCACCGATCACCTGGTGCTCGCCCAGGTGGGCAGCGCCCTCGCCGAGGTGCAGGCCGACCTGGCGGAATCGGAGAACCGCTGGTTGGCCCTCGCGGAGGAGGCGGACTCGGTACCCTGAGGTTCCCTCCAAAGCAACCAAAGCAACCAAGGCAATCAGTCTTCGGTCTTGTCCTCGATTTCCCATGCGTGATCGAGAACATGCCAGGCCATACGGCGGAGCCCATAGCGCCGCGGCCATGCCGTGGCCTCGCCGGCCATGTCCGTAGGACCCGCACTCGCGCTGGGGTCTCTCCGGAGCGCGGCAATGATCACCGCTCGTTGATCTTCCCACGGTGTCCGCTTCGGGACACGAGCTCCAATCTTCGGCGCGTAGGCGCGTTCGGCCTCGCGGACATGGTCGACGATCCCGTCCCGGTCGCGCCCGCCACCTCGGGGTCCTTTGCGCAACGTCGCCGGTGCGCTGGTGACAATGGCGTCGAAGGCGCGCCATGACGATTCGAGCAGGG
>Ga0182024_10016811_pt1 | contig 13823 bp, 20 predicted proteins | sample P32metaG_FD_120480 | JGI IMG/M metagenome (GOLD analysis project Ga0182024, IMG submission 120480) | Permafrost microbial communities from Stordalen Mire, Sweden - P3-2 metaG (Illumina Assembly) | ecosystem: Environmental > Terrestrial > Soil > Wetlands > Permafrost | place: Sweden: Stordalen... | reverse complement strand
ATCCACAACGAGTACGGCCAACTTCCAGAAATCCGCTTGATAATCCAGCCCGTCATCAAAAATCCTGACGGCAGTCCGAAAGTTCTCGACATCGCCGGCCATCTGATCTTCGACTTCGTCACCCGAACGCCCGATCCCTCCCCGCAAGGCAAGGATTGTTTTCCCCGTCCCGTACCGGACACGGCTGCGTTTAACTCGGTAATCGCCGATCTTGTGTCTTTACGAAATAAATTGAGCGATGGCAAATTCGGAAATCACGCCGTAAGCACTGTAGGAGTACCTCTAGGTGTGCATCCTGGTTTGGCAGATCCAGGAACAGTAAACGCCGTGCGGGCGGAAATGTTGTCGTTCCTACAAAAGCATCTCGTCGCCGAGCGCCTGGGTTCTATGGCCGTTGCAGCACTGCCCTCGCCGGCGCCCGCACCGTGGATATTCCTGTCGATCTTGGCCGTACCGCCAGGCGTGATTCCAGCTTTACCGAGTGGCGGGTTCATTCCCGTTCACGGTCCCACCCTCGACGGCACTCAATTCGCGCAAATGTTAAACCCGAAAGGCACCAATCCACGAGCAGTCCCCGCGCCGCAGACGAACAATCTCAACCCTATTACCTGCAGAAACGCCGCTGTCTTACCCACAAGCAGTCTGCCGATCGAGCAACGCAAAGGAGTCTCAACTTCAGCAGTTTTCGCCAATCCTTCGATGCCTGCCGATCAAGCCAAACAAATTCTCGATACTATCGCCGACCCACAAAAAAGTTTCTTCTTCAACACTGACTGCATAAGCTGCCACACGGAAACCACCCTCACTATGGACGTTCTGCAGCTAAAAGAAATCCCTGGGATTAATCGGGCCGCCCTACCGAACGGTCTTTGGGACGTTCGCAATTTCGGCTGGGGTGACACAAAAAGCGGTATGCAAGCAACCGTGACGCGCCGCGCAGCCAATGAAACCGCTGCAGCGGTAGCATCCATCAATTCCGAGCGGCTTTCTATACAACAGTAGTAAACCACAGCCCTTATTTTTGACAGAAACCAAGACGATTAAAGGAGCTCCCCAGTGAAAGAAGCGATTATTGCAGTTTTCTTAGTTGCCTCCAGTTTTTGGCCGTTGCTAAACGAACCGCAAGGACACTCGAAATTAAAGCCTCCATGCGAACGCACGTTAGCAGAATGTCCCGACGAAGGATGCGGGAAGAGCTTCGATTCCAATCTCAATCGGCGCAAGAATATTCGTTCCGATGATCAAACTGCAACGCTGCGAACGCTCACGTGGATGAAGAAGCTCGAAGACCCGGAAAATTTTACCGAGGGGGGCAGCCGTGACGAGTTGACTGCCCTAGGGGAGGGTAAAAAAATTACGGTGGTAGCGCACCTGCTTGTAGCTAAAGCCGAGCTTGGAGGCGAGTCCTGCAATTGCGGGCTTCACACTCCAGAGGAGACGGACAATCACTTGGTCTTGGTATCGAAAACGACGGTGAACAAATTTCCGCTCTCTTCGGATCCGAATACGAACAAACAAGTATTCCACTCACGTGAACTCGAATCGGTGACCGCGGAATTTACCCCTAGGGTGAGACTTGACCATCCGAACTTCACGCGGGAGCATATGCAGGCGCTGATCGTCAACACGCCTCAACAAGCGCTCCTTGTTCGGGTCACCGGACTTCTCTTGTTCGATTCGGAGCATTTTATCAAGAACCATCTCGTTCGAGTTAACAATTGGGAGATTCACCCAGTTTTTAAGCTCGAGGTTTGCACGACTGGAGACGCTTGTGTCGGCGATAGTGATTCTGGTTGGGAATCAATTGATAATTAGACATATAATATTAATATTTAAAAGTTAATGTAATTATATATATAATAGAGCATGTCAAAGTTAGCGCGGGTGATCTTGACCGCGCTCGGATGCATGCGCGCCCACATTTCGTCCGGCCGGGGTGCGGCCTGAGGCGCTGCGACGGCCCTCGCTGCGATCACGGTGGTTGGACTTCTCTGTAGCCGGAGAATCTCAATCTTATCGAGGATTGCATCTCGGCGTTCGCGCGAGGAGCACTTGCCCTGGGTCTCCTAAGACACAGCCCTTGCAATGGCCGAGCGTGGCTGCGAATTGGTCCACCCGCCAACCGCCGCAAGGGGACGGCATCAACCGAGTTTCTTGGCTGGTTGACGCAGCGCCGATATGTCGACGTTGTTGATCTCCATCCATCTGGCAGCGACCTTATCCCCCAATATTCCAATTCTGCCGTTTGTCGACCTCAGTGCACGCGATTCGGAGATCGCCCATTATCTTTTCGGCCACGGAAGGTTCTGAGGGCACATTGTTCTTGAAATTTTGGTCCTGTCTAATGCGATAGCAGGCCCAACCAGTATTCCCGAGACTATTGCGAATCTCTATCGCCCGAGTAATCTCTTTCTCGGCCTCCCCATAGTCCGGGGGGTTTTGACGTGACATGGCATATGAGAGTTCCGAGTGGTTAAGATGAAAGCGGTTTCCTATGTCGTCAGCGATTAGAGTAACTGAAAAAATCGAAATTGCACCTTGGAGCTTGATGTCGTAGTCGTGTGCATCGCGATCACCCGATGCCTCTTTGGTTTGATTAGAAATTTGCGCCTTGAGCGGTGACGAGGCTGCCTTAATGACTTTAGCGAGATTCTCTGGGTCAGCGGGCGGGTCATCACGTCCTCGGTTAAGTTCGTGGGTAATCATCGCAAACGCCTGCGCGTCGGCCATCTGCCTTTGTTGTAGGCGGTCGACCTTTTCGCCCAGTAAGCGCACTTGGTCCGCTTCAGTGAACCATTTCTTTGGAACTGCTCCACGCTAGTGTTGGGACGGTAACTCGTCGAAGGTTGGACTTGGCGAAGCTCATCGAGCGATTGTCGAAAAACGGCGTGAAGACGATACGGACAGTCTTTCCGACAAGTCGGTCTATTTCATGGGGTTCGCAAGCCAAAACCAAGCTGCGATGGTCGGACGCCCCCTTGTCGGGGGCCGATCCGCAGAATCAGCAGGGTTTCGAGCGCGGAACCAAGCGTGACGCAACCCGCGAGATACGCCTTGGCTTTCTCACAGCGCAGCGCTCCCTGCCAGTAGACGCGGGATAGCCGCCACAATTCTTTTTCCTGCTGATCGGTGAGCGTGGTGAAAGGCATTGTTGCATTCCTGTCTCAGGTGAGGAAAGCTCAGGGCGAGAGGTAACGTGCGCTGTGGGCCGGCGTTCAACACAACCGAAAGCACGTGGAGCGCTATGATAGGTGCGTGAGCGGACTAGCGCCCATTGCGGACAGTCTCGCATACAGATGACGACCGCTGCTTACCATGAGGCTGGGCACATCGTCGTAGCGGCGTCGTTGGGACTTTGCTTGCGACCGGAAGGCATCATGGTCGGACAGGATGCGCAAGGTCTTGCGTGCTTCTGCAAAGAGCCGGACGGCACGGACGCATCGGTGGAGGCCAATATCCTGGCATCCTTTGCCGGGTTTTATACCGAGAGGAGGCTTCGTGCGATGCGCGGCTATAAGCCACGTGATTTCTTGGCTGTCATGTGGAGTCCCGACTGGATAGAGGCTCGTGCAAAAGAAAAGCTCTTTTCTGGCAGCTACCTGGCTGGCCGGACAATACCTGCGGTTCAAGAAACCTTGGAAGTGAGGGCCGAGCAACTCGTGGCCCAGTACTGGTCGCCGATTGAGGGACTTGCGCAAACTCTTTTAAGTCGGGACTGGGAGCCTATCAAGCCCTTGAAAAGCGGCATGCGATGGAGCGAATCCGAGGGGGCAAAATACGTCACCGGCCACGAGGTCGTGGACATCCTAGGTCGGTTGGGAATCACTGCTCATTCTGCGCCGTGATGCCGATGGCTTGGTTACACTCGGCCGGCTTAATTGGGTTTGCATTTGAGCCCGGCCCGCAGGCTCCTGCCATCCAGGGCGCTTCGCCCAATCGGCTTCCCGTCGGTTTGTCATCCGTCCGGCAGGCGATGCCCCAAATTACCATGCCGTGTCCGAACTGCGCGGCATACAAGAAGAAGTCCTCCTGGTCCTTGTAGCCGAACATATAACGGAAGCGCTCACCGTATTGCTTGATGTTCGGACGCGCGCCAGTCACGCGTGTTGGCAATAGAGAGGCGAGAAGTTTCGTCAAATCCTCCGTTCCCGCTGTCTGGGGCTGATATACTCCGCTGAAGAACTGATGGTTTTCGGTAAGGAATTTGCCTGTTTCGCGGTAATAGAGGGCGTGCACGAGCTTCCTTCCAGAGATCTCGATGGCCTCCTGGACACTTGGGGTTATCTTTATCGAGAGCGCTGGAGGGGCCGGAGTGATGATGGAACCATAGAGGTTGATCGGGAGGGCTTTCGCAAGGTCAGGAAGGGCCTCTGGATAGTTGTTGCGAATGCCGCGAATAAGTTTAGATATCTTCTCGCGGTCGTCTTCGCTTGTGAACTTCGTAGGATCGAAATCCACTATCATGGTGTATAGCCCGAAAATCTGATCCTGCTTGTTCGTTCCTTGATTGCAGTCGTTGCAAGCGGGGGACTCAAATCCGTCTGGGGCAAAACCGTCGGGGAAGCAGGCGCGGGGCGGAACATGGTCAACGGTGGCGGCAGAGCGTGTGCCGCCACAAAAATAACAAAACGGGTGGTCCTACAAAAACTGTTGCTTTCTCTTTTTTCTTGCCCTGCTTTCGGACATTCGCAGCTCCTAGTCTCTATTGTAGAAGCCGAAAGGAATTGAGCGAAGAGCAGGGAATCTATATTCGGAAGCTCTAGCGCTTTCTGCGCGATCTTTACGTCTTTTGTTTTTGTGAGACCCGGAGGCCAATCACCGGCGTCGTTGTGAGCGACATCCAATTCAATCATCGGTGCGTCTTCACTTAAATCGAAGCCGAAACCCTTCAAGCCCTCGCCAAACCGTTCCTTCAGTAGGGCCACAACCATGTTGACATCGAGCTGAATGCGAGTTTCCATAATCCGTGTGGTGGCGATATCCGCTTCATGATCGAGGCATTGGTTTCCCCTGTGGCGCGCAACGCGTGCGCACCGATCTCGAAACCCAACGTTGCCGGCTCTTTGCGCCAAGAGGTGCGTCTGTCGAACCTCTGCCGCAGGACTTACACATGAACGTTCTCCAATCGGAGATCGCGACCCACCCAGTCACACAATCACTCTTCAATGCTGCTGCGCAGCAATTCGGCACAATGACCTTACACCCCGAGAACGTCGGGAGAATGGTCGAGTTTAATCTTCTGATTGAGTGGCTGGCCTTCGTCTCCATGGTCAATTGGTGCGGCAAGTTCGTTTCCGAGGTAAAGCCGCCTTGGTCTCACGAGATGTCGTGTCGCCCGCGGTAATCGCGTATGGAGACCTGACGCTGATGCGGCGCCGCGGCAGATTAAGGTCGAAAACTTTTATCTCGGCAAAACGTCGATTATTCGCGAGGACGAACGAATCTCAATTTCCTCGATGTGTCGCAGCTAGAGGTCGGTCCTTGTTGGCAATTTCGGTTCTTCAAGGTGACTGGAAACAAAGAAGTTGAACACGACTCGCTGGAACTGGTCGGAGTTGATAGGCTTTTGGCCGTCAAGGCCTGCAAGATGAGGCTCAACATCTTGTGCAAGCAGAAGTAAACCCAATCCATTCAGTCAGAGCATTTTCCGTGCTCGCGTGGAGTTGCTCATGGTGGTTTTCGACAATGCGCGCTTTGTAGGAACGCGCCTCCGCTTCGGAAAGACCCACCGTCGACGCAATTGGCGCTTTCGATGCCAAGCCGAACCACATCGCCAGTTTGGGCGACAACGGGTAATAGAACTCGATTTCGACAGGAATTCCTTGAAATCCCGCTCGTCGTTGATTCTCTGGCGGCCTGATCCGTTACTAGGCAGCCGAGTTGCTCATCAAAACGGAGACTGAGCAACCGAGCGCCGAGGGAGGTGTTTGTGTTGCTAGGGAGGCACAACTCGGTAAAGTTTTCGAACTGCAGCCCGAAACAGAGGCCACAATGGAGAAATGGTAGTTCCAGTACTAGAGCTGCTCGTACAGTTGTGCAATTGACGGTTCGCCGTCAGAGGTTTAGTATGAGAAATCAAGTTAGCAACCCACGGGGAGAGTTTGCGAATATGGCGCAAGAAGGTCAAGCCAGAGCCGGTGATCCTGCTCAAATAACAGATTCTGCCCTACTGGAATTCATTGCCAAGGAGTTGGCGGCCTCGTCGTCAACGCTCGTCACAAAGCTCAAGCTTACCCAAGAACAGGTCCAGTCGAAAATTCAGCCGCTCATTGAGCGTGGCTGGGTGCGAGCGCAGGGTGCGTTGGAAAACCCTTCGACCGTCTTTTCGATAACCCAGGGCGGTGCCGAAGCGCTCGAACGTAACACGAAACGGGGACTTTCGGCGTATTTTTAGGCCGGACCCTTAGGTAACTCCATCGGGGGGATTCATGTGCCTGGTATTTGCGACGGGTGTGTCGATCTTCCTTCTTACTCTCTTCCTAGACCTGCTCGAGATGTCCTTTGGACGAATTCTTTGGTTCATGAAGACGCTTCGGTTCTGGCTTTATTTCATTCTACATTTTGGGATTTCCTGTTTGTCGGCCTACCTGATCCACTCGAAATTAACGGATTGGTACCTGCTCGCTTTTGTTTCTACTTTCCTCGGGGTTGCCATTATTTCGAATACGAACGTAAAGATCGCTGGTATTTCCATCGTCCCCGTCGCCGATCTGTTTGTTTCCATCAAGACCAAAATGACGGCCCAGGCGGCGGAAGACAAAGCGACGGTGCTCATGAAGGCCCAACTTGTGGGGCGCTTGCGAAGACTCAGTCTGGCGAAACTCGAGGAAGCTTGTTACGCTGCCCTGATCGCGGCCGGTTGGCAGGCAGAGCGGGTGCAAAGGAAATTGGAGTACATAGAGGAAACGGGAAAGAACAAACCCGACTACCAGAAGAATCTCCTGGTCGATCTGCTGCTAGCTGTCAATATGGATTTTGTTGAACAGAGCATCGATAAGTGGGAGAAAAACCCATAAAGCAGGCGCGTCAGGTTCGAACCACATAATCCAAACAGTCACTCTCTAGCCTGGACATTCGCGGAACCGAGCTGTCATGTCGTCGTGACCGGACGCGGCGTGGCTGCTCGAGCCGTTATGCTCCGTCCTTCTACAAGACTGCCATTCAAGGCACCAATGGCCTGAGTTGCCTCTGACTCAGAACTCATCGCGACAAACCCAAAGCTTTTTTGGCGCCGAGTCTGCCGATCCTTCGGCAAATGGACCTCGACCGGATTCAACCCGTGGTTTTGGAAAAGGCTGCGAACGCTCGTTTCGGTCGCTGAATAAGGAAGGCCTGCCACATACAAACGCTGCGTGATATCGACGCGAGGAGTTCGTCCGTATCTCGGCCGATGAACCTGATCTGAAAGGCTGTAAGCTTCGTTAACGATCAAACGTCTGCCCTTCAGAACGACATTCCGTGAATCAAGTGCCTCCATCGCATTTCTTCCATCAATCATGTCTACAAATGCAGACCATCGGGTGGCATTAGGTGAGGATCGAGGTGGAGTGACGACTTCCGCGATGGCCAGCCCCGATCCCACAAAGACGGCGCGCAGCTCCTCGGTCGTGGTGATAGGAGGGAGATTACCGACGTACAAGCGCTTCGAGAATTCAATTTCTGTGGCACCAACCGGCGCGGCTACGCTCGCTTACCCTTCGCGTCTGCAACGCGAATGATTACGCGCTTCCCGAGAGCTCGCGCCGCCCGAGTGATCGTATCGAGGGTCACCGAGACGTTACGAGGATCAAGGAGGCGATCTAGTTGCGACCGGCTGGTATGAAGCTGCCTTGCCATTGCCTGCTTTGTCTTCTGCTGTTTCTGCATGGCCTGTTCAAGTTGCCACGCGAGTACCCGCTTGGTTGCGATGGCCTCGACTTCCTCTCGGATGCCTTCCTCTTCGAGGAAGCCATTGAAGGTTGACCCACTGTGGTCCATTTTTCTGCGCCTTTTCCTCACGTTCATTGCAGTCCCCTCTGATGCTTGCTCTTGTTTCCCCTCGCCAGCTCTAAGTCCTCACCCGGTGTCTTCTGCGTTTTCTTGATAAATCCGTGGAGCAGGACCATCCGGGTCTTTCTGTCGATGTAGAAAAGCACTCGTGCGATTCTGTTCTGAGCCAGGCCTGACCGCACCTCATAGATGCCACCCCCAAGTGGCCTGCAAACCGGCATCCCGACTGGCCAGCCGAACTCCACGGTCTTGATGTCCTCGCCGATACGCTTCCGATCGTCGGGCGAAAGTCCCTTCAGCCATTCCCGCACCGGCTCGCTGCCCGCCTCCGTCCGATAGAAAATCGCCGGAACCCGCTTACCTTGATTCTCGGGCGTCTCCGATTGGACCTCTGCGTCCTTGGAGCGGTTCGGGCCTCTTGCGCACCGAAATAGTGTACCACATAAGGTACACACATTGCAGGGATTGGCGTCGCGATGCTCTGCGTTTCCGTGTAACCTTCGGCTCAATCCACGTAAATTGAGGAAGGCAAACGATGATTGAAGCCATTTTAGAACAACCGCTGGCTTTGGCACGACACCGAGCGGCACCGCTCTTGCGAGAACGCGAGCAATTCCTATCCCACCTCCTACGGCAGGGAACAAGTCGCCTCTGCGTCAGATCGATTGCGGCTTATTTGATTCACATTGTCCGTCTACTGGAACTTACAAGTCTTCGAAATGTCGAACTGGAAGAGGTTAAGAACGCCGGCGAGTATTGGGCGAGGTACCAAGGATCCCACCGACGAAGGCGAGCAGGGATATCCGCTGCATTCTGCTTCACCAATGTTGCAAAGAGGTGGTTCCGTTTTCATGGCCGATTGACGCTACCGCAAGCCCCGACAATTCCGTTCAGCGAGTTTGTACACGACTTCATCGAGTGGATGCGTTCGCGGCAAGGACTGTCGCCAGCCACCGTTAGAACCTACAGCCACAAAGCTGGAGTCTTTCTGACGTGGTTGGCGGGCCGACAGAAGCCGCTGTCTTCGGTGTCGCTCAATGACGTGGACGATTTTCTCGCGGACAAAGCCGCGCTTGGCTGGCAACCGAGTACACTTACCTCGCAGGCGCAAGCTCTCCGAGCGTTTTTCGAACATGCCGCAAGACGAGGTTGGTGCGCGCCGGGGATCGGACGAGGGATCCGAAGCTCCGCTGCACCGAAATATGACGGCAAACTCAAAGGGCCGACATGGGCGGAAGTTCGGCGATTGCTCCGTTCTACGCGGGGCGCTGAACCGGCGACGCTGCGCGCCCGAGCAATTTTATCGCTGTGTTCGATTTATGCGCTCCGAAGTAGTGAAGTGGCGCGGCTGCGTCTGAGCGACTTCGATTGGCGGGACGAAAAGTTTTCCGTACAGCGTGCCAAGCAAGGCGGAGTACAACATTATCCGATCCAGTATGAAGTCGGAGAGGCAATCCTTCACTATCTGAGGAAGGGAAGACCTCGTTGTCCGTGCCGTCATGTCTTCGTTACATTGCATCCTCCTTATCGACCGGAAGCAGATCGCCGAATTCCTTGGCCATCGCGACTCAAGATCGGTCGGGATATACGCCAAGTACGACACTCGCTCTTTGCGAAAGGTCGCCGATCTCCGTTTGACTGGTCTGCGATGAAGCTCTTCGAGCACATTCGAAGCTTTGTCGAGCGAAAGCGGACACAGGGATATAACTACGTCGCATCCGCATCCATTCTTTCGGCCTTTTGCGCACATGTCGGCGACATTCCACTCGACCGTATAACCGAACGCCAAGTGGCGTCGTTCTTGGCCGGCCCGCGGACTTCAACGAATACGTGGCGAGGCAAATATGGCTTGCTCAAAATCTTCTTCGAGTTCTGGGCGGCGCGCGGTGAATTGCAGGCGTTGCCCATGCCGCCGATTCGCTCTCGGTACCCCCAAACGTTCGCTCCATATATTTATTCTCGAAGGGAACTCCGACATCTTCTAAGGACAGCGCGGTCAAGTCAAAAGCGGGTTGCATGTAAAATCGAATCGCGAACTCTCCGAACGTTGTTGCTGTTTCTGTACGCCACGGGTGCTCGCACAGGCGAGGCGCGGGCCTTGTTGCGAGAAAGCGTCGACCTCAAAAAGGCTGTGCTCACGATTCACGGTGGCAGGTTCAATCGAGTAAGACACATTCCGATTGGACCGGACTTGCAAAAGATATTGCTGCGGTATGCGCGATGGACTGCCCAAAGAACGAGCGGAAGTGCGAATTTCTTCGTGACGCAAGATGGCCAAGCGATAAATGAGGTCACACTGAACAAGAGTTTCCAAAGGCTTCGCCGGATTGCGGGAATCGCACGTTACGAGGGCGCTCACTATCCCCGCATGCATGACTTACGACACACGTTCGCGGTTCATAGGGTGACGACGTGGTTTAAGCAAGGAGCTGACTTGAACCGTTTGCTTCCAGCGCTCGCGGCGTACATGGGACAGGTTGGACTTGGTTCCACTGAACGATATTTGTCGATGACTCCAGAACGCTTTCGCAATCAGCTTGTGAAGTTGAGCCCGCAACGAAGAAAGAGACGCTGGAGCGACAACCCAGCATTGATGAGATTTTTGGCGGAGTTGTGAGCGTGGAATTTCGTTCGAGCGAGCATGACTGGCAAATAACGTCTCAGGTATTCCGAGGCAAGAAGGTGCAATACCGGATTGCCCTTGTAGTTGAAGTCGACGACAAAGTCGCAGGAAACTGACCCACTTCGACAAAATTATGTTTTATGCTGAATAGCTTGCCTAGTAGGCAAACTAATTGACACGAAATATTGCATATACTTTAACTCACTTTAACTTTGGGCTTGCGTGCGCGAAGCCTTTGTAAACTCCCGAGACGATAGGAACGAGAAGAGGCCACCGACGCTAGAAATGACCGCAAACGATAACAGGAACGGAAACATAAACGGATCGCTTCGGTCGATTATGCTGAAGGTTGGAAATCCTAACGCAAAAAAAGTCACGGAAATTGAGTTTCTCATCGGCGAGTGACCCTAGCGCTCTTGTACGAAAGCGGGACTCAGAGCCGACAGCTGTTTCCGGAAACGATTTGGGGCCAATGACAAGTATTCTTCCGTGGAGGACAGGTTCACATGTCCCAAATACGCCGCCAAGATCGGAAGCATTCTCCGGAGGTCCTTCTTCCGGTCGGTCCATGCTTTCAAGCAGTGGACGGCGAATGTGCGTCTCAGGTCTCGCAACCTTGGCTGACGGCCCATGCCGTCGACCCGCGAGACTCCCATACGGCGGCGAACGCTCTCGAAGGTTCTGAGTAGCACCCTAGGCTCGATAGCTTTGCCATTTTTGCGTGTAAAGAAATGTTCGGCATCGTAACCGTCTGAAACCGAATATACTCGGAGCCACTGGGCAAGAGTCGGCCCGATGGGAATCGTCCTCGCGCTCCGCGTGGAACGATGGAACGTGACTGTCTGATTTCTTAGATCGATATCGCCCTTCGTTAGGGCCAGCGTCTCGTCGATACGCGCGCCAGTCCCATAGAGAAACATAAGGACCGCGCGGACGGTAGGCGGTTCGACTGCGCGGGAAGTCAGGCGATGCATAAAGCACGTTCCCCAGAGCAATCGCCGTATATCGGAAACCGAGTAGATGTATGGGGCGACTGTAGGACGACCGGCAGCCGCTCTTGGACGCGGCATCGGCAACTCTCGGAGTTCTCCTCGCGCTATCCAATATTCGAAGGATGCTTTCAGCATTCGGTATTTCACCATCCATGTCACGTCGGAGGTGCGACCGAGATCGAGGAAGCGGAGCACATTAGCCTTAGTCGCGGAACCGAGGGGCACGTCTCCCATCTGTCGCGAAAACGCGCGCAACATTCCGGCGCCCTTCTTATTGGAAATCCCGAACGATCGCTTCATATCTATGTGTTTTTCAATGGCATTCGAGAGCTTCATAACTCCCCGCAAGGATCGAGTGTGGAGACTTCGCAGAGGGCCTTCATGTCGAATTTCGCGTAAATGCCGACGGACTTGGTGTCGCGATGTCCGAGAAAGTCTGCGATCTCCTGGAGCGACGCGCCTGTCATGCGCAGGCGCCACTCGCAGAGGGGTTCACTCACGCCGTGGCAAAAACCCGGCTGTCGCAGAAGGAACTGAAGAATCTCTATGGAGCGGAAATCAAAGCATACGCGATCGGTCAGAAGATGATTGATCCGGTCGAGGAGAGCCTGATCATGGACTTGCGCCATCGAGAGCGGCAAAAAGGTGAGCGGCGAATTTCCGTCCAGCACCGGGACGACGTGGGGATCACCCGGCCTGCACAAACATCATTCGGATGGCTGGGCATATCCCTAGGCGCGCTCCGGGTTCCAGTGCTTCACGGAATGGGGCGGCACGCCCCGTCTCCTGTTCTCTTCTTTTTTTCGTGAGGGATCGTCACCGGATGGGCGGGACGCGGCCCGGCGAGTCCGTAGGTCTGTCCGCGGCGAACAGAGCCCCCCTGTGGTTCGGGCGAGCTTGAGGGAGCATCGGTTTGTATATCACAAACTCTGTGATAAAATCGAGTCGTCGCAGGAGATCGACGAATGCAGCCGAAAACCCTGAGAGTCTGTAGAAAACAGCGCGAATGGACGGAAGCGCACGCTGCCCAACGGCTTGGGATGTCGCAGTCCTATCTGGCGATGCTCGAATCTGGGCAGAGGAAGGTGACGCCTGCGCTCGCGCGTAAGTTTAAAGCCGTTTACGGACTGAGCCCGACGGCTTTGCCGACTCCCGATCCGTTCAATCCTCGCGTGGACGTAAGCGGTGAGGAGTTCGCAAGTATGGTATCCGCATTGGGCTATCCCGGTTTCGCCTATATGAAGTCCCGGACTCGACAGAGAAACCCGTCCGAGGTTCTTCTTGAAGCATTGAAGCAGGACGATCTCGAGCCCCGTGTAGTAGAGGCTCTTCCTTGGCTCTTGCTGCATTATTGGGACATGGATCGAGTATGGCTGGTAAGGCAAGCCAAACTGAACGATCTGCAGAATCGTCTGGGTTTCGTCTCTAGCTTGGCGAAGCAGGTTTCGAAGCGACCTACGCCGACCAATGCAGGTCGAGATCGCGCGCTCGAAGACCTCGGCAACACGCTGGAAGAAAGCCGGCTGGTGCGCGAGGACACTTTCGTCAAAAGGGTGAACACGGACGTTGAACGGGAATGGTTGAGAAAAAATCGGTCGGAGGAAGCGAAGCACTGGAATCTACTGACGAATTGGCGACCGGAACATCTTCGATATGTCCTCTAACACCGAACGAGATCCTCCTTTGCCGTGGAGCGCATTTCTCGATGAACTGGATCGGGCTATAGCGGAGCCTATCGAACTTCATTGTATAGGCGGCTTTGTCGTCAGCCTCCTCTATGGTCTTCCGCGGCCCACAGGCGACGTCGACTACATTGCAGCGATTCCGCGTTACCGCATAGAGGAATTGGAACGGCTCGCAGGGAGAGGATCGAAACTCGCCACAAAGTACAAGGTTCACCTGCAGCATGTGACCGTGGCAACCATGCCGGAAGACTATGAGTCGCGGTTGAAAGAAATGTTTCCTGGACGGCGAAAAAAGCTGAAGATTCTTGCACCCGATCCATACGATTTGGTTCTGTCCAAACTGGAGCGCAACAGCCCCAAGGATCAAGGCGATGTCGAATATCTCGCAAAAACGGTGCCGCTAGATCCTAACAGCTTGCTGAAAAACTCGGAAATTTTGTAACGCAGTGACGCGCGATGCGTCTTATTGGGCATGCGAGGAAACGATCAACAGCAGGGACATGTGTTCAGTTACCTTTCGCCGGAGCAGCGGGT
>Ga0182024_10016810_pt1 | contig 13824 bp, 4 predicted proteins | sample P32metaG_FD_120480 | JGI IMG/M metagenome (GOLD analysis project Ga0182024, IMG submission 120480) | Permafrost microbial communities from Stordalen Mire, Sweden - P3-2 metaG (Illumina Assembly) | ecosystem: Environmental > Terrestrial > Soil > Wetlands > Permafrost | place: Sweden: Stordalen... | reverse complement strand
GAGCTTGAGCTGCCGGGCCGCAGCGTCTTCTGCCATCGGCGTACCACGATCCTGGGCAAACTGCAGCCATTCCGCCCACGCCGCCGCGAACTCCGGCGTGTTCAGGGATTCTGGGATCGTCGGCTCCGTACGCTTCGCGTTCTTCTTCTTCGTTCCCATGACATGTCTCCGTTCGTTTCGAGATTCCGGCCTTCGGCACCGCGAACATCGCGACGCCACGACAGGACAGTTACCTCGTGTTCGGGGAGACAGCAAGCGCATTATCCGGAATTGCCAGCTTTTTTGTCGCATATCGGAAGAATGGGCGGGGGCGACGGGACGAGGCCCGCGCGGGAAGGGACGTCATTCCCGTAATACTCGATGTTCGACCGCCGAGCCAACGGGGCATGTTCGTAATACTCCATGTTGGGGCGCCCTGAGACGGGTCGGCTCCGAATCTCCTGCCGACTCGCGTGGACGTGCCCGCGGCGTGGGTCCGCGCCCGTTTTCCGAAAAGAAGGGATACAGTCCAGGCCAAGTGGGTCGCTTCTTTGCCCGCCGGAAATGAGTGCGGATCGGCGCTCCGTTGTTGCTGTCGGTTTGGAAGAATATAAGATAATGAGCGCGCGGTCTGCTCGATGAGACTCTGGTGGTATAGATGGGGGAGTTCAGGCGCACGCCGCGCATCAACCAGGGGGGCGGCCGCGACCACTGGAATCCGCGGCGGCGTGGTGCAAGTCTTCTAAGGTAAAGATTTGAACTAATGGTTGTCTCGCCTTCATTAAGCCGTTCCACAAGATCGTACCGGAAAAGGAGACCTTCTTATGCAGCCAAGTCCGATGAATCAGGGACATAGCGAGGCTCATCAGGCAGGAGCGTTGCGCAATCCGCTGCAACCGGCGCCGACAGATACTCTGCGGGTGGGATCGCGGCGCTGGTTTCTGCAAACGGGCCTGGCCGGGTTGGCCGGGTTGAGCCTGGCGGACACGCTGCGGCTCCGGGCGGCTGCCACCGGCTCCGACCTCCGTAACCGTGATCCCCGTGCGGTCATCTTGTTCTGGCTCTCGGGCGGGCCTAGCCAGATCGACATGTGGGACACCAAACCCGATGCTCCTCAGGAAATCCGCGGGCCTTATCGAACCATGGCGACCAGCGTGCCCGGCATTCGGGTGTGCGAACATCTGCCGCTGCAAGCCCGGCTGATGCACAAGCTGACCGTTATTCGTTCGGTCGATTGCTCGGCCAGCGATCATACGCCGATCACCATGCAGGCGGGCAACCCGTTGGCCCGGCGAACCAACGACGGCCGGGACGGCGGCGGCTACCCGTCGATGGGTTCGGTGGCGGCCCGGTTTCGCGGCGCCAATGATCGGCACATGCCGGCCTTCGTCGGCCTGGCCAACTCTCTGCGGGCCGACGTGTGGGGCGCTGGGCACATGGGCCCCACCTATGAACCGGTCAATGGCAATGAGCTGCCAGGACGCCTGTCCCTGCCGGAAGGTCTGTCCCTGGCCCGGCTCCAGCAACGCACCGAGTTGCGGCGGCAGTTTGACGCCCTGCGCCAGTCCGCCGATGCCGGTGAAGCGCATCCGATCGATCGCTACGCGGACATGGCCTACGACATGGTCCTGTCCCAGCGGGTGGAGCAAGCTTTCGCAATCGACCGTGAGCCGGACCGGGTTCGCGATGCTTACGGCAGGACCAGCGTCGGCGAGAAAGCCCTGCTGGCCCGGCGGCTGGTCGAGGCCGGGACCACATTCGCGGTCGTCAGCGGAGCCTGGGGCTACTTCGATCATCACGGCGATAACGTGCCGCCGTGGGGAGGCATCCAGAGCGGTTTGACGCCGATTTTGCCGACCGTGGACCGCGCTCTGTGCGCCTTGATTGAAGATCTGGAAGTTCGTGGCTTGCTGGATTCGACGCTGATTCTGATGCTGGGGGAATTCGGCCGATCCCCGGTGATGACAGCCGACGGCGGCCGCAATCACTGGACCAGGGTCATGTCGATGCTGCTGGCCGGCGGCGGGCTCAGGCACGGCCAGGTCATCGGCAGCACCGATTCCCGAGGAGGTGAAATCCGCGACCGCCGCGTGATACCTTCCGACCTGGCAGCGACGGTGTTCCAGCATCTGCAAATTCCGCTCGACGCACAATGGGTCACGCCGTTGGGACGGCCCATCCCCATCGTCGCGGACGACGGCAGACCGATCAGGGAGCTCGATCAACGGGACTTTACGTCATACTTCTCGAACCAGGCAAGCACGCGGCGATAGATGTCCTCGCGATGGCGTGGCTGGCGTATGCCGTGGCCTTCGTTCGGATAGATCACCATTTGCGTCGGCACGTCGTTGGCAAGCAATGCCTGATGAAATGCCTTGCCCATCGGCAGCGGGCAGCGGCGGTCTTCTCGCGCGTGCAGGATCAACGTCGGTGTCTTCACCTTCGCGACGTGGGTCAGCGGACTATGTTGTCGATAACGCTCGGGCTGCTCCCACGGATAGCCGCCGAACTCCCAGTGGGTCCAGCTTTGAATGTCGCTGAGGGCCCACATCATGTTGAGATCGGTGACAGCGTTCTGAGCGACGGCGGCGCGGAATTGCTGGGTGTGCCCGACGAGCCAGCTGGCCATGAAGCCCCCGTAGCTGATGCCGTAGACGAACTGGCGCTTCGGATCGACCTTGCCCTCCTTGACGAGCTTGTCGATGCCCGTGAGGATGTCGCGCATATCGCCACCGCCTAAGTCGAAACGATCCGCGTCGATGAACTTCTGCCCATACCCTGAGCTGCCGCGAAAGTTCGGCTGAAAGATGGCGTAGCCATGGGCGGCGAAGAGCTGCACCGTGAAGTCGAAGCCGAGAGTCGAACGGCCGTGCGGGCCGCCATGCGGATAGACGATGAGCTTGTAGGGCGGCTTCGCGCTTTCGGGCGGGGGAGCGGTGAAGATCCCCTGGATGTCCAAGTCTTCGTTCTTCCATCTCACGATTTCGCTTTTTGCCTGGTATCGGTCGTTCAAGAAACTGTCGCTCGCGGGCAGCAGAGTCCGCAAGCGCTGATCCAGCTTCAGGAACTTCGTCTTCGCGATTCCGGAGACGCTCGCCTGGGCAACGTCGATGATCAAGCGCATCGAATCGGTTCCGCGCTCATCCCGGAACAGGAACCGGCGTTCATTCTCCCAGCAGTCTTCCGGCAGTGGAAACCCGGGTGCGATGAGCGTCTCCTGGCCCGGACGGTCAACGATAAGGCGTGACGTCGCGACTCCCCCCTCGAGCGTCACGACACCCAAATGGAAAACATCGCGATGCGATCCCTGTCGAGGCACACTGAGATACGCGATCTGCTTGCCGCTGGGCGAGAAGCGCGGCGAGACGTCGGGGCCGGGGTTGGTGGTAAGTTGCTGCTGTTTCCTGCTGGCCAGGTCGATGAGGTAGAGGTCGAAGTTCTTGTTGATGCTGAAGCGTACCGATTCGCGGTCTTTCGTCTTGTTGGCGTGGACGACGATGGTCTTGCCGTCGGGCGACCAATGCGGATCGCCGTACCAGACGTCATCGTTGGTCAGGCGCGTGATCTTCCTGGCAGCGAAATGGGCTGGCTGCATTTCGAGATCGGCGATCCAGATTTGCGCCGGGCCATAGCCGGTGTAGCCCTCGCCTTGATCGGGTCGAACGATCTCGACGTCGTTAGCGATCTCCTCCTTGGTGCGCGGATCGGCCCCGTCGTCGGCGACGAATACCAACCTTGCGCTATCCGCCGAGAATGCGATGCGGCCATAAAAGCCATCGTGAAACGCACGGCCCCACGGCCTATCCGGGCCGCCCAGCGGAATGACCTTCGCCGACCTGACGTGATAGAGCCAGATGTCCACATACGGATCCGAGTACGGCGGAGTCTTCGGCGCGGCCTTCGGAAATGGGGCGAAGGTGTCGGGCCGAGCCGAAAGAAACGCAATCCATTGTCCGTCCGGCGAGATTACTGGTGAACGGCCATCGGGTTCTCCCTCCTCCAGCGGCTTGCGCGTGCCGCGTGTCTCCGACAGGAGCCAGAGCGCGTGGCGGTCCATTTTCGTTTTCGCATCAATCCAGACACGCTCGCAGACGAGCTTGTCCTCGTCCGGAAAGAGCACGGGCGAACGGAAGTTTTCAAAAAGGTAGAGGTCCTCGACCTTGAGCGGCTTTTTTGGCGTCGCTTCCTGGCCGCTTGTCACACAGACGCCGAGGAGCAACCACGTCGATAGCAACGGGAACCAGCGTGGTTTGGACAGAAGCTTCATGGCCTAGACTCCTTGCTTGCGAAGAATCACTTTCCCGGTATCAGCCGCAGCACCTGGTCTTCACGGCCCTGCAGCCAGTCGGCATCTTCGCCGCGGAGCAGTTGCACCATCACGTCGTTCACTCCCGAACCATAGAGGCCGCGATTTTGTTGCGAGACGACTTTCGCTTCCACGCGTGCCTCAGTCGGACGATAGCCGGGGCCGGTCGCCGTGATGTGCACGACCTGTCCCGGCTTCAACCGGTTCGCCTGTGCCCAGAAGTTTGAGTAAATCATGAACTGTGCCTGGGCCTTATCGACCGTTTCCAGCCGGCCCGACATGCCCTCCGCGGTAATACGCTTGTCGATCCGATGCGTTTCCAATTTCTTGAGCGTCTCCAGGCTGGCGTCGTCGGTCAAGAGCATCGCCACCCGACTCTTGTCGCGATAGACCCAGGTCATGAACACGCGATCGCCCGGCTGCATGGGAAACTTCTCGACCAACTTGCCGTCCAACCATTTTCCGCAAGCGGGATCGATTGCGAACGCATGCGCTTTCTGTTCCAGCGGCTTGTCACCGGCGAAGATCTGGGCGACAAAGCTCGCTGCGCCGTTCACTTCGAGAATCTTCCAGGCATGGCCATGACCCTTCATTTGCGAGATTTCATCCTGAAAGTGGACGACGTAGCCGCGCCGATGGTTGGCGTCGGGGTCGAAGAACATATTCATCTTTTCGCCGGGCAGCAGGTCGTCGAAGCTGGCGGCGTAAGACAAATGACGATAGGTCGTCGCCCAGGGCAGGACGTGCACCTTGAAGACTTCTCCCGGGGGATCCTGGGTGACTTCCGCTTCCCAGGTATCTGGGTTCCATTTCTTCCAGACAAACCAACCCCGCGACTTGCCGATCAAACCCGGTGCGCCAAACTTGCGTGGGTGAACCGCAGCCAGGGCCCGCGCCGTGGCGATGCGCCGCATTGCCTGCTCCCGTTGCTCGGTGGACAGCTTCTTCTCGGTCCGGGCCCGTTTCGCGATCACCTCTGCCGCCTTGGCTTTCCCGAAGATGTGCTCCTGGTTCTCGTGCTCTCCCGCCAGCGTGTACAGAACAAAGGCCTCCAGGTCGGATTGCGGCACCCCCTTGCCCGCCTCATACAACTCGCCAAGATTGAATTGGGCGCGGGCGTGCCCCTGCTCGGCCGCCTTGCGGAACCAACTGGCACCCTGGCGCGGATCGAGATCGACTCCGTGGCCGTGCGCGTAGTCGAGCCCCAGGTTGTGCTGGGCCGTCGTGTCTCCCTTCGACGCCGCCAGCCGATACCAGCGAATCGACTCCGCCCAATCTTGCGGCACCCCGAACCCGTGAGCGTAAATCGAACCTAGACTCACTTCCGCTGGGGTGTGACCTTGAGCAGCCGCCTTGCGAAACCAGGCCAGCGCTTTGGCTTCATCCTTGGCCACCCCCTGGCCGCCGGCGTACCTGCGCGCCAACTCATATTGGGCGGTTGGGTCTCCCTTCTCTGCCTTGGCCGTCCACTCCGCAAGTGGATCGCTCGCGGCAACGCGATCCAATCGAACTTTAAGAAAGTACACGACCGAACCGCTCAAGTATGCCGTGCCAATGTGCTGGTCATCGACCTGAATCGTGCGCGCGGAATAATAGCGGGCGGCGATGTTCGCGTCCGGCAACAAGGTCACGGTATGGTTCGTGTTCCAGGTCTGCCCGTCGTCGGCGGAGAAGTTATAGCGCAGGCCCTTGTTGGCGGTGCCCACTCCCCAGGTCACCAGCACGCGACCGTCCGACAGCGTGGTCAGGTAGCGTCCCTCGGCGCTGTCGCCGTCGGGGAAGGCAGGGAAGTTTGCGATCGAGGCCCAAGTGCGGCCCTCATCCGTCGAACGAAGAAATACCGGCCCCATCGCCAGCAGCGTCCCCTTGGCGGTGCGGACGATTTGCTGAAACGCATGTTGCCTGTCGTCCGGTCCCTTGACTGGGAACACGGCCAACTCGTTATTCTTGGAGTCGAACAGCCGCGGAGGCCCGACACGGAGAGGCAACAACCAGCGCCCCCCGCTCCAGGGAAGAACATTGTGGCGAACCGCACCCAGATGCTTGCCATCGACCGGGCCGATCAACTGCTGTTCGCTCCAGGTGCGTCCCTGATCGCCACTCAGCGAGTAGAGCAAGGCGCGCTCATAATAGCCATCTTTGGCCTTGTCGTCGGCAATGTAATTCCAGGTGACGACCAGTCGGCCATCCGGGAGCGTGTCGGCCGTGCCGGGGTAGACTTCGAAGATTTTCACTGCGCGAATGACGTCCGGCCGCTTGGCGGAAGTGGCGATCGCCTCGGGCTGCTCCCAGGTTTTTCCGCCGTCGGTCGAGCGTGCCCGCATCAGCACCTGAGGTCCCTTGTAGACGACAATGAGCGTACCGTCTTTCGCCCGGCAAATCGAAGGGTGAATGTGTCCCCCGGCCTGCGGAGACGCTGCGACCATAACTGGCGTGTCGTCCGCACCGACCCGCACGTTCCACGCGAGCAACGCCAGCGATCCGCAGCCAATCCCGAAGGCCACAACGAATGAAGCAACATGCGGCATGGTGGTTTCCGATCGTGAGAATGTCAGTGACTTCCGCGACAATCATCGGTCCTTGGGAAGCGGCGCAATGATCTTTGAAGCGTTCGCAAGGCTGTGATGGATCGTGTTCGTCGCCAGGGCCGCGTTTCTGGGAAACTCGATGGTGAGCGCGTCGCCGGTTTGCGGATTCGGTTCGTAAAGCGGCGCCCCCGTGCTGGCGATGGTCACTCGAATCCGGTGCCCCTTGTTGAAAATTTGGCTCATCCAGCCCACGTCGAAGGCAACCTTGTAGACTTTCCCCGGTTCCATGAACACCTCTTTGTCAAAGCCTTCGCGATAGCGCAGCCGCCATGGGTAGTCCACGATCAGGATCGACTTGCCGTCCGGATAAACGTCGCTGACGCGGACAATCACGTCCGTATCACGCGCGGTGGACGACATGAACAACTCCGCCTTGACACGCCCCGTCCATTCCATCGGCTTGTCCAGCGGCGCTGTCGTGAACGTCCGCACCTCCGCTTGTTTCTCGAACCCCCGCGCATCCTTCGCCCCCGGAAATGCCCCGCCCGGAATCTGCATCGGCTTGAGTGGATCGCTCCTGAAGCTGGTAGCGGAGGTCTCATCGGTCGGAGCTTTCGAGGAGAGCGCGCCTTCGGCATGCAAGTACAGGGGTGTCGCCGTTTGCGGTGGCGGCCAATCCTGCGCGGTTCGCCAAACATTGCCTGGGGCGCCGTCTTCGTCAACGGCGCCCATCGTGTAATATCGTACCGTCGGCTCTTTCTCGACGCCGTTGCCTTCACCGCGGAGGTAATGTTTGAACCAGCGCACCATGTGCTCGTGCTGCAGCCAGTTGGCGTTCTCTGGATAGATCATCTCATTGATGCGGTTGGTGCGTTTGCCACGGCCGTGCAGCCAGGGGCCGATGACGAGCTGCTGCTGGCCGCGCGAGTTCGTGCCGCCTTGATATTGCCGCCCCTGAAAGCTGGCAATCGAGCCCTGGTTCATGAAGTCGTACCAGCTGCCCAGCGTGAGGCAGGGAACGTTCATCTTCGCGAAATGCAAGGTGCAGTCCTCGTCGCGCCAGTAATCATCGTACAGAGGATGGCGGAACCACTCTTCCATGAGCGTGCGATTGTCGTCCGGATCCCGACAGACCTTGGCCATTGCCTTGAAGCGTTCTGGCCGGGTCGTGCCGCCGAGGCGATAGCCTTCGTGAAACAAACTTAAGCCCGTGTCCTCCATGTACTGGCAAACGAGGTGAGGCGGTTGCGTGACGGCGAGGAAGTTCTGGGCGTAGCCACCTTGCGAGCTGCCGCAGGTGCCAACCTTGCCGGTGGACCACGGCTGCGACGCGAGCCATTCGCAGGTATCGTAGCCGTCTTTCAGCTTGCCCCAGCCGAGGGCGCGATAACCGGCCCAGGTTCCCTCGGAGAGATGGGTACCGCGAAAGTTGACGATCCCCACGACGAAGCCTTCTGCGGCCAATTTCGCCGCTCCCTTGCGCGACGTCGGTCCGCGCGGGTCGGCATAGCGCTGCTCGAAAACGACCGGCCAGGGGCCTTTTCCGGGCGGGAAGTACAAATAGGCCGACAGGTGCTTGCCGTCGCGCATCGCGATCATCACATGTTTTTCGATGATTGGTTGGAGGTCGAGGTCGGATTTGTCCTGGGCACCAGCGCTCGTCGCAGACAAACACATGGCCAACAATGCAACCAAAGGACAAGGAAGACCAGAAGTATCGCGGGTGAGCTTTCTCAAGAGAGGCGCCTTTCTCGAAGGATTGGTGGGTCGTGGCGAACATCGACGAACCACCGAACATGATATCGGATTACGGGCCGAATAGCTTCGTCCCAGGAAAGAACGGCTATTTTGCATAAGGGACCCTTTTGAGAACAACTGTAGCCCTTCTCTTCGGAAAACGGCCGCGGACCCGCGCCACGGCGAGCATCGAGTATTACGGATATGTCGCATGCGTGTCGGCCTGGTTCCGGCAGGCGCTCCGACAACGCTGGGCCAATGCGTTGGAAGCAATATTCAAGATGCGGGCCAGTCCATCGACCTGGGCCCCCGCATGCTGGCATCAGCTGCGGTACTTGCTCAAGCGGCCGAGACCGGCTCGGCAAGCCGAGTGCGCACGCCGTCGGCACCACTTTCGCCATCCACATCAACGCATAGGGCCCTCTACTACTTCTGTGGCGGCGGGGGCGCCCTGGGGGTGATCGTCAGTCTCTCGGCTATCAGTGGAACCTGATCGTTGAACTGAACGACGATGCTGCCGCCCCCCGCAGATTTCAAGGCATCGTTGGGAGATATCTCCGCGGTCACTTCGTCTTTGACGAGTTCGAACCTGGTGTTCGGGCCAAACGAGACCTTAACCTCGGCGACTTGCCTAGGAACCTTCCCATTGGCGGGTTGAAGAACCTCGACCCAGAAGGTTCCCTCGCCATTGTTGCCGTTGCGATAGAAGCCCGCGATCTGGCCCTTCAGGGTGCTGGTTCGGGTCGCCTCGATTTCCCACAAAGTTGCTGACTTGTCGACGGCCCCGGTGAGCAGGTACCTGGCATCGGTGCTCAGAGCCACGCTCTTGAACTGGCGGGAAAAATCCGCGAAGATGCTCAGAAGTTTGCCGCCGCCGGCCGCATCCCACAACATCGCCGAGCCCTGAGATGTCAGGGTGACAAGTTTGCCGTCGCGGCTCATCGCCAGGTCGACAATGTCTCCGGAGCGTCCCAGAAGGGTCGTCAACTTCTTGCCGTTGCCGGCGTCCCAAACAGTGGCATTTCCGTCGTCGGATCCGGTCACGACGTACTTGTTATCGCCGCTCAGGGCCACGCAGTTGACCTGGCCGGGGAATGTCTGCAGCTTCTGGCCGCTGGACGCATCCCACAGGATCGCCGTCTTGTCGTGCGACCCGGTGACGGCGAGCATGCCGTCGCCGCTCAGCGCCAGGCAATGAACGGCACCGTTATGCCCCAGGAAAGCTTGCAGCTTCGCGCCGCTGGCCGCATCCCACAAGATCGCCGTCTTGTCAAAGGAACCGGTGAGGACGCGCTTGCCGTCGCCGCTGAGGGCCACGCGATAGATCTCGCTCTTGTGCCCCGTGAAGGTCTGCAGTTCCTTACCGTTGGCCGTGTCCCAAAGAGTCGCCGTCTTGTCCTGAGAACCGGTGACGGCGCGCTTGCCATCGCCGCTGAGGGCGACGCACGAGACCTTGGCGCCGCCTTTCTGGTAGACGTGTATCTTTTTGCCGCTGGCCGCGTCCCACAGAATCGCTGTCGTTTCTGACCCGGTGGCCACGAGCTTGCCGTCGCCGCTTAGGGCCACACTGCTGACACCGGCGATGTGCCCTTCGAAAGTCTGGACCATCGACACGGTCATCGGCCCCGGCGGGGGCGGTGTTTTCTCCTTGGACACATCCACTTTATTCTTGCCGGGATCGGCGGACTGGTTCTCTTTGCCGACGGGAACCCGGGCAAGCCGGAAGCCGACGAAGATTTGGCGACGATCCGACTTGAGCCTGCACCCGTCCGAAGCCCGGCAGTTGGCGGAAGCGCTGGTCCAGTTGCCGCTCCGGCAGAACTCGGCGAGGTCGACCCAGGCGCCGCCCCGGACCGCCTGCTCCTCTGGGTTCTTAGGATCTTCGCACCACTCCCACACGTTGCCGTGCATGTCATACAGGCCCAGCCGGTTCGGCGGATACGAACCCACCTTGCGCGACCGCTTCAAACCACTGCCGTCGAAGTTGGCCTGCTCCTTGGAAATCGTCCTCGACGGCTTCGCAAAATAAAAGTCAAACGCGCTCTCGGGTTGGTCCGTCATCGGTCCGCCTCGGCAGGCGTATTCCCATTGCGTCTCCGTCGGCAAGCGATACTCCCAGCCGGCTTCCTCGGCGTCTTTCTTCACTTTTTCATTCACCCATTTCACGAATGCCTGGGCATCGCTCCAGGAGACGTTCTCCACCGGGAAACGCTTCTGCTCGTCATCTCCAATCACCGTGTCAACACGCTCGCGGTTGAAGTGGCTGGGGTTCTTGCCCATGACCTTTTGCCATTCCTCCTGGGTCACCTCGTAAGCGCCCAGGTAGAAGTCCTGATTCATGTTCACTTCCTTCGTGCCTTCCTTGCCATTTTCGCCGCCCAGCCAAGACCTGCCCTTGGGCACGAGGGCGAACTCGATGCCCAGGCTGTTCTTGAACTTGTTGGCCGTGGAGGCTTTGACCTCCCAAAGGATCGCGGTCTTGTCGCTTGACCCGGTGACGACGAGCTTGCCATCGCCGCTCAGAGCCACGCTCCAAGTCTTGTCGGTGTGCCCCTCAAATGTCTGGATTTTTTTGCCAGTGGCGGCATCCCACATGATTGCTGTTCGGTCCCAGGATGAGGTGAACGCGTATTTCCCGTCGCCGCTCAGGGCCACGCCAAAGACGGCGCTGGTGTGCCCCTGGAAAGTGCGGATTTTCTTGCCGCTGGCCGCCTCCCACAGGATTGCCGTCCCGTCCTCTGACCCGGTGAGGACGAGCTTGCCGTCGCCGCTCAGGGCCACGCCGTAGACCGGCCCAGTGTGCCCCTGGAAGGTGTGGATTTTCTTGCCGCTGATGGCATCCCACGAGATTGCCGTGAGGTCACTTGACCCGGTGACAACGTAGTTGCCGTCGCGGCTCAGGGCCACACTTTGAACCGGGCCGGCGTGCCCGAGGAAGGTGTGGATTTTCTTGCCGCTGGCCGCCTCCCACAGAATCGCTGTCGTGTCGATGGAACCGGTGAGGACGCGCTGGCCGTCCCCGCTCAGGACCGCGCGCAGGAGCCTGGTATGCCCCTGAAAGGTCTGGATTTTCTTGCCGCTGGCCGCCTCCCACAGAATTCCGGTTTCGTCATTTGACCCGGTAAAGACGCGCTGGCCGTCCCCGCTCAGGGCCACGCAATATAACGGGCCAGTCTGGAAGGTGTGGATTTTCTTGCCGCTTACGGCATCCCACAAGATCGCTGTGCGGTCATTTGACCCGGTGACAACGTACTTGCCGTCACGGCTCAGAGCTACGGTTCCGATCCCATCGGTTTGGTGGAATTTCTGTACCATCGACGCGGTCCACGGACCCGGCGGCGGCGTTTTCTCCTTGGGCGCATCTTCCTTCTTCTTGGGCAACTCTGGGGGCGTTTCGCTTTGCTTGGCCGGATCGTTCTTCGCCAGCAGCTTATCGCCAAACCTCTCATCATTGCGCAAGAACTGCATCTTGCCGTTCTTGAAATCGATCTTGAGAGTGATTTTGTCGCCCTTCTTCATCTCGATGTAATCGGTCGCAAACTCGAACTCGCCCCGCTTGACGACGAATCCATGCTTGCCGGGTCTTAGACGAATCGGCTCTATGTCGGCGCCGTTGATCGTTGGGCCGTCCTTGTCGAAGACGACCTCAACGGCCGGATCATCGCTTTCGATGCGGATGACGCCGTCCGGAGTCGGCCAGAAGACGACGATGCCCAGGGCGATGGCGGCGACCAGGCCGCCGGCCAGCGCCAGCAGAACGGGCCTGCGGCTCTTGTTCCGGGCGCTGACGGACCGGTCGCTAACGCTCGCGGCTCGGTTGGGTGCTTTCGTGACGGCGTCGGCCAGGGGTTTTCGCTGGGTCAGGCCCGTCTTGGCGCTGGCAGCCGCCGTCACCTGGGTCGCTTGCTGCTCGTGTTCCAGAGCGCGCAACGCCTCCACCACCTCCAGGGCGCTGGCGATCCGTCTGGCTGAGTCCTTTTCCAGCAACTTCATCACCAGGTCCGACAGCTCGTCCGGGACCTCGGCGTTTAACTGGGCGGGGGGCGGCGGATTGGTCATCGCCACCTCCATCAGCGTCGCCACGGTGTCGTCGCCCTTGAACGGGAGCTCGCCGGTGCACATGCGGTAGAGCATCACACCCAGGCTCCACAGGTCGCAGCGGGCATCGAGCTTTCCGGCCCGGCATTGCTCGGGGGACATGTAGGCCGGGGTGCCGATGATGGCGCCGCTCTGGGTCAGGTGGGCTTGATCGGCGGTGGACCGGGCCAGACCGAAGTCGAGGATCTTGACATGGCCCTTCTTGCCTTCGAGCCAGGTGTTGGCCGGCTTGATGTCGCGATGGATCAGGCCTTCCTCATGAGCGGCCGCCATGCCCTCGGCCATTTCCCGGCCAATGCGCAACGTCTCGGCCAGCGGCAGTATCTTTTCCCGCTTGAGCCTTTCGTCGAGCGGTTCGCCCTTGAGAAATTCCATGGCCAGGAACGGAATGCCGCGATCTTCGCTGACCTGGAAAATCGTGACAATGTTATTGTGCTTGATACCGGCGGCTGCCTGAGCTTCGCGCAAAAAGCGCTTCTTGGCCGAGGCGCTGGCCGCGATGGTTGGCAGCATCGCTTTGATGGCCACCATGCGCTTCAGCGACGGATCTTCCGCCTTGAAAACAACGCCCATGCCGCCGGCGCCGAGAATCTTCAGCACTCGATACATACCGAGCCGGCCGATCTCGTCGGGTTGCTGAGGCGGGGCCAGGAAGTCCGTCAGACTTCGGTCCTCTTCGGCAGCGATGTCTTGCGTGGCATCCGGTTGATTGGCCAGGTTCGTATCTTCCTTGGACACCGGGGCGATGGTCCGGGTATTGGCGGGAGGCAAAGTCGCCGCATCCACTGCCGCAACGTCCTGGGGGGCGCGCGTCTTCTCCTCTGGAGGATTTGTGCCCGCCGAAGAATCACCCGCGGATGCGGGGACCAGCACCACCTGGGCACACTTGGGGCACTTCACCTTCTTGCCGGCCAATTCGGCTTTGACCTTGAGCTTGTTGCCACAGCTTGAGCAGGAAAACATAATGACTCCTGGCGAGGACTGACCGCGACTCTCCGCCTGCTTCAAGACCTTCTGGGCCAGGTCGCGGATGAACGTCGTTCCCACCGCGCTGGCCGGCCACTTCTCCTGTCGAATCGACGCTACGAGCGTGTCCTCCGGCAGGCGCCGCACCACCTGGAAGCAGCGGTCGCACGATTCGAGGTGCTCGCAGACCGTCTCGGCCTCGGCGGCAGG
>Ga0182024_10016809_pt1 | contig 13824 bp, 12 predicted proteins | sample P32metaG_FD_120480 | JGI IMG/M metagenome (GOLD analysis project Ga0182024, IMG submission 120480) | Permafrost microbial communities from Stordalen Mire, Sweden - P3-2 metaG (Illumina Assembly) | ecosystem: Environmental > Terrestrial > Soil > Wetlands > Permafrost | place: Sweden: Stordalen... | reverse complement strand
CGCCCGCTTCAAGGTGCTCGATCTCACGCGGGTGCGGGCGGGTCCGACCGCGGCCCGGCAATTGGCCGACTGGGGCGCCGACGTCATCAAGATCGAACTTCCCAAGGGTCTCGACGAGAGCGACATGGGCGGGCCGCGGCACGGGCCGGACTTCCAGAACCTGCATCGCAACAAGCGCAGCCTCACGCTCAATCTGAAGGAACCGGATGGCGTCGCCATCTTCAAACGCATGGTCGAGACCGCCGACGTGGTGATCGAGAACTACCGGCCGGACGTCAAATTCCGCCTCGGGGTCGATTACGAGACCCTTCGTGCGATCAACAAGCGCATCGTCTATGGCTCGATTTCAGGATTCGGCGAGGACGGCCCCTATCGCGAGCGGCCGGGATTCGACCAGATCGCCCAAGGCATGGGCGGGCTGATGTCGATCACGGGATTGCCGGGCCAGGGCCCGGTACGCGTCGGCATTCCCGTTGCCGATCTCGGCGCCGGCATTTTCTGCGCGATGGGAATTCTGGTGGCGCTATTGGAACGCGAGGTTTCCGGCGAGGGTCAGTGGGTGCAGTCGTCGCTATTGGGCGCGCAAATCTCGCTGTTGGATTTCCAGGCGGCGCGCTGGTTGATCGCCAAGGACGTTCCCGGCCAGGCCGGCAACGACCATCCGACCAGCATCCCGACCGGCGTGTTTCCGACCAACGACGGCCATATCAATATCGCCGCCGCCGGAAAGCATATTTTCAGGCGCTTCTGCGAAACGCTCGGTCTTTCGCAACTGCTCGACGACCCGCGCTTTGCCGAGGATGCCGCGCGCTCGAAGAACCGGGCCGCGATCAATCAGATCATCTCCGAAGTGACAAAGCAGCAGTCGAGCAGCGATCTGATCGCGCAGCTGAACAAGGCCGGCGTGCCCTGCGGCCCGATCAATCGCATGGACGAAGTGTTCGCCGACCCGCAAGTAAAACATCTCGGCATGGCCGCGCCGGTGCATCATGGATCGCTCGGCGATACCGCGGTCGTCAACCAGCCGGTAAAACTCAGCCGCACGCCGAGCCGGATCGCACATCCGACGCCGGAAAAGGGCGAGCACACCGAGGAAGTCCTGAAGGCCTATGGCTATGACGACAAGGCCATCGCCGAGTTTCGCGCGCGCAAGATAGTTTGACGCGACTGAGCTTCGATCACAGCGATAGTAAGCAACAACGCCTGCAGGAGAGCGCCATGAAAACCAGTACCGAGCGGATGATCGCGAAAAAGGATGGGCCGGTCGGCTGGATGCAGTTCAACAATCCGGCACGCCACAACGCGGTATCGCTCGACATGTGGAAGGCGGTCCCCGAAATCATGGCCGAGTTTGCAAAGGACGATCAAATCCGGGTGGTGGTGCTGGGCGGTGCCGGCGGCAAGGCGTTCATATCCGGCGCCGACATCTCGGAATTCGCGGAGAAACGTTCCTCGCGCGAGAGCGTCGAGGAATACAACAGGATTGCGGGCCTTGCCAACGCCGCCATCATCGACTTTGCCAAACCGACGATTGCGATGATCCAGGGCTATTGCGTCGGCGGCGGCCTCGGCGTGGCGCTGTGCTGTGATCTTCGCCTCGCCGCGGAAAACGCCAGCTTCGCGGTCCCCGCCGCCAAGCTCGGTCTCGGCTATGCCTTTGACGGAATCAAGCGCCTGGTCGACGTCGTCGGCCCCTCCTTCGCCAAGGAGATTTTTTACACGGCGCGGCAATTCAACGCGACGGAAGCGCTGCAGATGGGGCTGGTCAATCGCGTCATTCCGGCCGCCGACATCGAGACCTATGTCCGCGACTATGCTGGGAAGATCGGCGGCAACGCACCGCTGACGATCAACTCGGTCAAGCTGTGCGTGAACGAAACCGTCAAGGATCCCGACAAGCGCAACCTTGCCGCCGCGCAGGCCGCGGTCGACGGCTGCTTCGCATCGGCCGATTATGTGGAGGGGCGAACCGCCTTCATGGAGAAGCGCAAGCCGGCGTTTCGCGGGCGGTGAGGCTGACGCCGCTGGCCGAAAGAGGAACTGGGATCGAACCTTCTCCGCATAGCCCAGAATAGTCTGTCCCCGCGTCGACAGCTTGATGATCTGCTGAAGCCGCTCCGTTCCCTCCGCCATATCTTGTTGTTATTTCTTATGTTTTCCATTATTACGATAGTAGCTCCAGGATGGACAGCTCGCCACGAAACTGGGAGAAGCGTCGTTCAAAGTTGAACATCCAGCACCGCCATCGTCAAACACGTGCAGACATGAAAGCCATCAGCAGTCCGATCCGGCTCGTACCTCAAACGGCTCAGCCGATCGACTTTTCGTGCCCGCTGTGCGGGACGGTTCATGCCGCCTATTATTTCAGCAGTTCACGGTGCAAGATCTATCGCTGTGGCGGATGCGGGCTGACATTCTCCAACCAGACCGCTGCTTCTCCCGACGAAGCTGCTGCAAGCAAGCCCCAGCGCACCGAGGAGCAGCACAGGACGTTGATGTCCCTGCTTGGCGATCGAGCACGCACCGGCAACCTGCTTGTTTTCGCCGATCGGGACGACAGTATTCTCCCCCTGCTTGATGGAATGAATATCGCCGCCACGGTCGCGTGCGACGACAACGATCTGCGCGGGATGGCTTCGGGCCGAGGCTTCGATATGGTCGTGGTGTCCGACGCGATCATGCGCGTTGCCGATCCATGCCGCACCCTGAAGACGATCGGCGCGTTGATGCCGCAGGGAGCGTCCCTGATCTTCAACATTGCCTTGCTCGACGGAAGCCAGGCGCGCTTGATGGGGCGAAACTGGCATGAATGGCGGCCGGCAAATCGCTGGTATTTTACCCGCGAAACCCTGCACCTTGCGCTGCTCTCCGCCGGCTTCGAGCAGGTCTGGTTCGAGCCGGAGCGGCGAACCTATTCGCTGGACGAGCTGGCCGATCGGCTGGCGCAGAGCGATCAATTGAGCCTGTCCCAGCGCTGTCTGCTTGCCGTTCATGGCCTCTTCCCGAAGATGCTTCGCAAGTGGAAATTCCTGCTGCCCCAGGGAACGGTCGTCATCAGCGCGGTCGCGGGCGTCAAGCGCACCGAATGCGTCGTGTCGATCATCGTGCCCGTCTTCAATGAGCAGGCCACCGTCCGGCAGCTTCTCGATGCGCTCCTGATGAAGCCGCTCCAGGGAGGCCGCAAGGAGGTCATCATTGTCGAGAGCAACTCCACCGACGGCAGCAGGCCAATCGTGCAATCCTACGCGCAGCACGAAGGCGTCAAGATCATTCTGCAGCCCAATCCGCGCGGCAAGGGAAATGCGGTCCGCGAAGGACTGGCGGCCGCTACCGGAGACATCGTTCTGATCCAGGATGCGGATCTGGAGTATGATCTCGACGATTACGAAGGCTTGCTGGGTCCGATGTTGGCCTGGCAGTCGATGTTCGTGCTGGGCTCGCGTCACCAGTCCGGCTGGAAAATGCGCAAATTCTCCGACGCACCCTTCATGGCGACATTCCTCAACGTCGGGCATCAGTTTTTCCGGACATTGATCAACATTGCGCTTCGTGCGCAGATGACCGACCCGTTCACGATGTTCAAGGTGTTCCGCCGCGACGCGCTGTTCGGCATCGATCTTTTGTCAAACCGGTTCGATCTGGATATCGAACTGGTCATGAAGCTGGTGCGAAAGGGTTACGTCCCGCTCGAAATTCCCGTGAATTACACCTCGCGCTCCTTTGCCGAAGGCAAGAAAGTGAGCTTCGTGCGGGACGGCATGACCTGGATCACGACCATCATCCGCTATCGGCTCGCTGCGATCGGCCCGGGGCGCGTCGACTGGAAGTAAGCTAAACTAGACCGCACCCGGCCGCGATTTCAGGATCACCGCCGCGGCGGCCGGCAAATCCGGCACCCGGATGAGGTCGGCATCACCGCCGGACGCATTGCCGTGCGGCGCAATCAAGATCGGCCGCAGGCCAGCGGCAACAGCGCAGGCAACATCGCTCGCGCGGTCGCCGATCATCCAGGAGCCGTGACAATCGAGATCGAGTTGCGCGGCCGCGACAAAGACATGGTAGGGACCGGGCTTGCGGTCGAGCGAAGGGCCGCTGAAGTGCGGGACGGTGCCGTCGGGATGGCCGTACGAATAGTACGCGCCGTCGAGGCGAACGCCCTGCTCGGCCAACAGCGCGACAAACCGCTCATGCGCCAGCCACAGCGCGCGCAGCGACGTCTTGCCCTTGGCATAGCCGCCCTGGTTGGAGATCACCACCAGCGCGTAGCCGGCCTCCGCAAGGCTCCTCAACGCCGGCGCGACGCCCGGCAGCAACTGCACATCCTCCGACGCCAGCGGCGCCTCGCGCTCCCCGGTGTGGGAATAGAAAATCTCCTCGACCAAAACGCCGTCGCGGTCGAGGAAGATGGCCTTCCTGCTCACCGCGTCGATTCCCACTTCATTTCGTTGACGATGAGTTTCGGGTGCGTGACCATGCCGTGCCACACCACGGCCTGGAATGCTTCGGTGTGCGGCGTGACATTGTTGGGGTTGACGGTCGGAACCACCACACAGGCATCCGCAACCTGTTTGGTGTAGCCGCCGTCGCGGCCGACCACGCCGATCACTTTCGCGCCCGATGCCTTGGCGACCTTCAGCGCCTCCACGATGTTGGCGGAGATATTCTTCTCGGCGTTGCCGCCACCCACCGAGAAAACCAGAACCACGTCGTCGGCGCGGATGCGGCTGCCCTTGAGCCAGTTGGCGAAACTGGTCGGCCAGCCGTCGTCGTTGACCCGCGCGGTGAGTTCCGAGACGTTGTCGGTCGGGGCATAGGCCTCGATCCCGCAAAGCTTGCGGAAATCGTTGACGGCATGGCCGGCGTTTCCGGCGCCGCCGCCAACCCCCAGGATGAACAGCCGCCCTTTGCCGCGGACTTCCGCGAGGATGTCGATCATGCGATCGACCTCGCGCTGGTCGATGCCGCGCGCGACTTCGACAACCTCGTGGAAATAGTTCTGCGTATGGTCGCTCATGACTGCAACTGTCCCCTCAAATAGCCGTCCGCTTCCGCAAGACCCGACGGCGTGCCGATCTCGTAGAAACGCGTTGTCGCCTCATATCCGGCCAGTCTGCCGTCCCGCGCCAGGGCCGCATAGAGGTCGGACAGTTCGAACGCCTCGTCTCGCGTCGTCCTCAGCGTGTCGCCCTTCAGGATGCCGAGACCGTAGTCTATGAACTTCATTTCGGCGGAGGGATGGCGCTTGTCATAGCGGACAACGCGCTCGCCGTCGAACAGGACGTTGCTGGTATCCCACCGGCCCTCGTTGCGAAAAACCGTCATCAGGGCCGGCTTGCCGCTCCCGCGAAAGGCCGCCTGCACCGGCGCATAGGCGATATCGAGGTAGCTGTCGCCATACAGGACGAAGAACTGCTCGCCCAGCATCGGTAGCGCGTGGCGCAGCGCGCCGCCGGTGCCGAGCAGCCGCTCGCCGTCAAAACTGTAGGAGACCGAGAGACCGAAGCGGGCGCCGTCGCCGACGCTGGCCTCGATCATCTCGCCGAGAAAGCCGACGCACAGCACGACCCGCGCGACGCCCTCACGCCGCAACAGCGTGAGCTGATGCTCGATGAACGGCCGGCCGGCGACTTCGATCAGCGCCTTCGGGATGCGCTCGGTGACCGGGCGCATGCGCGTGGCAAGGCCGCCCGCCAGGATCGCAACCGGAAAGCTCGCCTCACCGGACGCATTCAGCATGGGCGTCTCACTGCACCAGCACCTTGGTGCCCTCGAAGTCCATGTGAAAGCGGACCTCCGTCAGGCCAGCCTCGCGCATGACATGGCGCAGCCGCACCTTTTCTTCCGCGTAGAACATCAGGAACCCGCCGCCGCCCGCGCCGATCAGCTTGCCGCCGATGGCGCCGGAATCCATTCCCAGATCGTACCACCGGTCGATCTCGGAATTCGACATGCCGCTCGAGCGCTTGCGCTTGTGCAGCCAGTGCTCGTGCATCAGCTTGCCAAAGGCGATGAGATCGCCCTGTTCCAGCGCCGCCTTCGAGCGCAGCCCGATGTCTTTCACAAAATGCAGATTGTCGATCATGCTGCCGTCGTTCTGCCTGGTCCGCGTGTCCTGGTCGCGCAGGATGTTCGACGCGGACCGTGCATAGCCGGTGAAGAAAATCAGGAGATTGTCGGCCAGCGCGTTGCTTGTATCCTCCTGAAGCGCAAGCGGGTGCGCTTCGACCGTTCCGTCGCGGCGGAAAGTGAAGCAGGTGATGCCGCCGAACGCCGCGATGTACTGGTCCTGCTTGCCGATCGGTTCCTTGAGGATATCGATTTCGACGTGGCAGGCCTGCTCGGCCAATTCGCGGGGATGAATGATGCTGCGGGACTGCGCATGAAGCGCCCTCAGCAGCGCGGTGGTGAAGCTGCCGGACGATCCGAGCCCGGTGCCGGCCGGGATGTCGGCCAGCGTCGTGATCTCGATCTGTTCGGCCACGCCGGGAAACAGCTTGAGCGCCTCGCGGACGATGCGGTGCCGGACCTGATCGACGGCATCGACATGCTCGATCTCGGAATATTTCAGGTAGATGCCCGGCTGGAACGGCTTGATCAGGCTGACATAGACATATTTGTCGATCGCGGCTGCAATCAGGAAGCCCTCATGGTCGCGGTAATAGGAGGCGAGATCGGTGCCGCCGCCGCCGAGGCTGATACGCAACGGAGATCGCACGATAATCATGATTGTGCCCGGTCATAGACGGCCTGGATGATGGCAAGATTGGCATAGGCGTCGTCGATGTCGCCGATCGCCTTTGCCCTGCCTTCAACGGCCGCGACAAAATTCCCGAACTCGTCGGTGAACGAGCGGTCGGGAGAAGGATACTCCCAAGTTGTCGTTTCCGGCGGCCCCATCTGCGGCAGCATGCGATGGAGCGTGAGACGCTCGATGCCATAGCTGCCGCCAAGACCCTCGATGGTGAGCTTGCCGTCGCGCCCCATGATTTCGAAGACGAACAGGTTCTTCCATTCGGTCCAGGAGGCGTGCAGCCAGGCCATTCGCTGCTCCGCTCCGGTGAGCGCCAGGAAGCAATTGTCCTCGACGGGGGCCTGCCAGAAATAGGTCGGCACCGCACCGTAGGCCAAGGTGAGCTCGCCGAGGAACCAGCGTGAGAGATCGATCAGGTGCGAGCCCTGATCGATCAGCTCGCCGCCGCCGGAAATCTCGGGCTGAAAGCGCCACTCCTTCTCGTAACCGATGCGCCCGCCGTGGCCGTAGCGGCCACGGACGAACAGCGGGGAACCGATCTGGCCCTCGTCGGAGAGCGCCTTGGCGCGCGCGATCGCGGGATGGAAGCGATGGTTGAACCCGACCTTGACGATGCGTCGGCGCTGCTTCGCGGCGGCAACGAGCGGCGCCACTTCGGCCGGCCGACGGCCAGCGGGCTTCTCGACCAGCACGTGACGGCCGGCTTCGACCGCCGCCAGTGCGATCTGCGCCAGTTGATCGTGGGGCGTCGCGATCACGACCGCGTCGGCATCGATGCCAATGACCTCGCGCCAATCGGTGATCGCGCGTGCCGAGGTCTGACGCGCAAGCCGTTCCCGGCGCCCGGAATCGGGATCGCAGACCGCGACGATCTCGTGGCCGGCCGCGGCCGCGGCCCGCTTGGAACCGATCAGGCCGCAGCCGATGATTGTCAGCCGCATTCAGCGATCTCCCCAGGCCTTTCCGCGATCCTTCGGCACAATCCGGCGTAGCGTATAGATGTCGGATTCCGCGATCTCCCGGCGCCGCTCCTCGGAAAACGGCCAGGGGTCCCACGGCGCCGCAATGAGCCGGCCCGTCAATCCGTCGCTCTCGGGGCCGGCCAGATAGCCGCACAATGCAGCACCGAGCGAAAGCGGCGTGCCGCCGTCGTGCTTGAGCTTCACCATGCGCGCATGCAGCGCCGCGCCGACACGCCCGGATCCCGCGGCAATCAATTGATCGGTTAGCCTGGTCATCAACGCGCCCGGCGCAATCGCATTGACGTCGATATTCCATTCCCGCACTTCCAGCGCAAGCGTCTCCGTGAAGCGTACGATCGCGGCCTTGGAAGCCGCATAGGCGCTGATGCCAGGCAACGGGCCGGTCGCGCCGCCGCCCGACAGCATGAGTATCTTGCCATAGCGGTGCGGCTTGAACGCCTCCACCGCCTTGCGTGCGCAATAGACATTCCCGGTCAGATTGATCGCAATGGCCTCGATCCATTGGTCCCAGTCGACAGCCTCGATCGATCCCATCGGGCCGTACACGCCGGCATTATTCACCAGGATGTTCAAACGGCCGAAGCGGGCTTGCGCGGCGTCGAACAAGGCGTCGACGTCGCTTCTCGACGAGACATCGGCGGGCTGGGCCAGAACGCGGCCGGCATCATGGGCCGCGGCGAGACGCTGGCGCTGCGCCTCCAGGTCGCCTTCGTTGCGTCCGCACAGGACGACGTTGGCGCCCTCGGCGAGGAAATGCTCGGCGATGGCGGCGCCCAGTCCCTGGCTGGCGCCCGTGATGATCGCAGTTCGGCCGGCGAGGTTCATGCGTGACGTCCGATCGAAAGGATGGTCAGGGCCGGATCCTCACGGACCGCGGTTGGCAGGAATGAAGCGGGGTCGAGCACCAGGCGGCCCTCCATCCCTCGGATGAAATCCTCGGCGCGCAACTCGAGAAACTCCGGCCACTCCGTCGCCAGCACGACGGCCGCGGCGCCCGCGATCGCGCCAGGCGCGTCTGCGGCAATCGTCACGACGTCAAACTCGGGAGGCAATTTACGCACGGCCGGATCGTACACCTGAACGGCTGCGCCATCAGCCAGAAGTTCACGCAACAGCTCGATCGACGGCGAGCGGCGAATGGCGTCGGTGCCGGGCTTGTAGCTCAGGCCGAGCACCGCGATGGTCTTTCCCTTTAGCTGTCCCATTCGCCGGCGCAGCTGATTGATCGACCATCGCCCGTGGGCGCGATTGCTGGCGACGATATTGCCGATCAACGGTGTCTGCAGCTTCTCCCGTTCGGCGATCGCCGACAGGAACTGCACATCGCGCGCCAGCGTACCGCCGGCAAAGGCCGGGCCCGCCTTCATATAGGCATTGGGTCCGATCCTGGGATCGCTGCGCAACGCCTTCTCGATATCCGGCGCGTCGGCGCCGACCTGTTCTGCGATGGCCGCGAGCTCGTTGGTGAAGGTGATCGACAGCGCGAGAAAGGCGTTGAGCGAGTGCTTGACCATCTCGGCGGATTCCGTGCTCATCCAGAGCAGGTTCTGGCAAAACCGCTCCAGCAGCGGCGCAAGTTTTTCGCGGACGCGCTCGTGGCGAATGCCGATCACGATGCGGCCGGGGTTGCGAAAGATTTCAAGCGCGCGACCCAATCGCAGATTTTCCGGCGAGCAGGCGAATTCAATCGCTCGTCCGTTGGCATGCGTTGCGAACGCTTTTTCGAGCCGCGCCACCGTTCCGACCGGCAATTGCGCCGACACCAGGACGACCGCCCCATCCTTCAGGTGTGGAAATGTCGCTTCGACCCGCCGGACAACCGCCTGCACGTCGGCGCGGTCGTCATCGTCGACCGGGGTATCGTGGCAAATCCAGACAATGTCGGCGTCTGCCAGCCTTGTCATGTCGGTGGCGAATGACAGCCCGCCGGACGCGATCCCCTGTCCGACCAGGTCTGCGAGGCCTGGCTCGTAAAGCGGCGGCTCGCCGGCGTTGAGTTTCGCGATCACATCCGGATCGTCGTCGATGCCGACGGTCGAAACGCCCGCACCCGCGACGCAGGCGGCGGTAACGGCGCCGAGATGCCAGAGGCCGAGGACGGCGACTTTCATGCGCTATCCATCACCCAGCGGTTTTGCGAAAGCCAGTCAACGGTGCGCACGATGCCTTCCCGGATCGTGAGCTTCGGCCGCCAGCCGAGCGCCTCGATGCGGGCCGTGTCGAGAAAAATGAAGCTGTTGTCGCCGATCCATCCCTGCGAGCCCCCGGAGTACGTCAACTGCGGCTTCATGCCGAGATGGCCGGTGATCCAGCCGATGGAATCGTTGACCTGGCAATATTCGGGCGTGCCGAGATTGAACACGTTGACCTTGTCCTGCGCCTGCTTCAGCGCATGCAGGATCGCGTCGATGCAGTCGTGCACGTAGAGATAGGATTTGCGCTGCCTGCCGTCGCCCAGCACCATGAGCTGCGTCGGATCGGCCAGCAATTGCCTGTAGAAGTCGAGCACGTGACCGTGCGTGTAGCGTTCGCCCAGGATGGAGACGAAACGAAAGATCCAGGAGCGGAATTTGAAGCCCTCGCAATAGGCCATGATGAGGCCTTCGCCGGCGAGCTTGGAGGCGCCGTAGAGCGAGGTCTGGACCGGAAACGGCGCCGTTTCAGGCGTCGGGAAAACCTCGGCCTCGCCATAGATCGATCCGGTCGACGAAAAGACGATGTCCCTGACCCCGCTGGCGCGCATCGCCTCTAGTACGTTAAAGGTGGCGATGGTGTTCTGCTCGAGGTCCTTGCGCGGATGCTGCAAACCGAAGCGCACGTCGGCATTGGCGGCAAGGTGGAACACGATATCGCAGCCGGCCATCGCGGCAGCCAGCGCCGCCGCGTCCAGAACATCGGCTTCGACCAGCCTGAATTCCGGATGCTGTAATGCCTCGGCGATGAATTCGCGCCGTCCGGTCGTGAAATTGTCGTAGCCGACGACGGAAAAGCCGGCCGCAAGCAGACGGTCGACGAGATTGCTGCCGATAAACCCCGATGCGCCCGTGACAAAGGCCTTGGCGTGACGCGGCTTATCCATCAGTTGCAGCCGTCAACATGGGGCGATACCGGCATGTTCGAGCGGGTCAGACAATCTTGAAGCCTGCCGCGCGCGCGTCATCGTAAAACATCTTGACGGTTTCAAGCGAGTATTTGTGCAGATCCTTGCCGAACAGCGGCAGCTTGGCGATGATGTCGGGCGTAGCCGTGATGATGTGACAGCCGCAATCTCCGGCTTGCGCGATGTTCAGAACCTCGCGCGGACTTGCCCAGAGCAATTCGGCCTTCGGCAAGGAAGACAACTTCCTGGCAGCCTCGGTCATGACCGGCACCGGATCGATGCCGGTATCGGCAATTCGCCCCGCAAAGATGGATACGATCGTCCGCGATGAGGGACTAACGGCGGCGGCCACGGTATCGACCTGGTCGAGCGTCAACATCGCCGTGATATTGAGCGAGAAACCTTCCTTCGACAGGCGGGAGATCAGAGGCCCCGCCGATTCACCCTTGGTGTTGGTGATCGGAATCTTGACGTAGGTGTCGCCGCCCCAGCTCGCGATCTCGCGAGCTTCCCGCTCCATGGTCTCGAAATCGTCCGAGAACACCTCGAATGAAATCGGCATATCCGGGATCGCCGCGATGACTTTTTGAGCGAATTGCTTGTAGTCGTTGATGCCGGCTTTGCGCATCAAGGTGGGATTGGTCGTATAGCCACTCACCAGACCGCGCCCCCGCGCAGCTATCATGGAGTCCAGGTCCGCGCCATCCTGGAACAATTTAACTCGAAGTGATGACATTGGACGTTACCTTGAGTGGTTCAACCGGGAAGCACCCTGGTTGGAAACAGCAGCCTGGCTCGGGGTCGGCCGGATTCGGGGTGGAAAGAGGCCCATCGTTCGCGTTTTGCCGCGCTGCCGCGCCAAATGCAACCGCTGCTGTACAGGTACGATGCTCAGGTCGCGATTGGACGGATTCTACGACTGCACGACCTTCGGCAAGCTGGCGGAGAGAGTGTCGCTCGCAGGCTTGTTTACCGAATTCTCTCCTCGTCCATGCGTGTTCAGAAACCCTTGGTACATAAGCGTTAACTGCTCCATCGAAGTTTTCGGCCGTCCATCCTTGTCGCCGCCAATCGCCGCTATAAGCTAGGGTAGAAGTTAGGGCGGAGCGAGCGTGATAGTTCGAATCCCGATCCTGCAATCGGGCGACGACAGAATGAAAAAATCCCAACTAAATCAATATAGGCGAAGTGGGGTTCGAATCCCACTTTTACGTTGAGCAGCTGACGATGGCACATCGCCAGATCGAACGGCTGTCAGCCCGACAGGTCGCGACCCTCACCCAACCAGGCCGTCACGCCGACGGCGGCAATTTGTATCTATCGATCTCGGGCGAAGGGTGGCGACGCTGGACGTTTCTCTATCGCGAGCGCGGCACCGGGCGGCTCCGCGAAATGGGTCTTGGCCCCGCAATCGGCCCCAAGCGTGCCGGACTGTCCCTTGCCGATGCCCGGCGCAAGGCGGCGCAAGCCCGTCAACTTCTCTACACCGGGACCGATCCGCTCGACGACAAGAAGGCCGCCAAGGAAGCCGCCGAACTCGCACGGCGCCAGGCAAAAACCTTTGGCGAGTTTGCCGACCAGTTTATCGACTCCATCGCCTCCGGCTTCAAAAGTGCCGTACATCTGGCGCAGTGGAAGTCGACGCTCAAGGAATATGCCGGTGCACTGCGGCCGATGGCGCTCAAGGACATCAAGACCGATGACGTTCTCCAAGTGATCCGGCCGATCTGGGAGACCAAGCAGGAGACGGCCTCGCGGGTTCGGCAGCGCATCGAGCGCATCCTGGATGCGGCAAAGGCCCAAGGTTTGCGCTCCGGCGACAACCCAGCCGCCTGGCGCGGTAACCTGAAAGAGCTCCTGGCGAATAAAAAGAGGGTACAGCGCGTCCATCATGCTGCCGTGCCCTACGACGATATGCCGGAATTCATGGTCGAGCTTCGCAAGCGCAATAGTATTTCGGCGCTGGCACTGGAATTTACCATCCTGACGGTGGCGCGGACCGGCGAAACCGTGGGCGCTGAGTGGCCGGAGTTTGACCTCGACAAGAAGGTCTGGACCGTTCCGGCCGAGCGCATGAAGGCCGGCCGGCCCCATCAAGTACCCCTGCCCGACCGTGCCGTCGAAATACTGGAGGCACTTCAAGTGCCAGGTGTCGCACCGACCGGCTTTGTGTTTCCAGGCGCCAAACGCGGCAGCGCCCTGAGCAATATGGCCATGCTCGAGTGCTTGCGCGATTTGCGTGGTCGAGGCGCGACCGTCCATGGCTTCCGTTCCACATTCCGCGACTGGGCCGGTGATAAGACAAAATTCCCTCGTGATGTCGCTGAAGCTGCCCTGGCGCACGCATTAAGGGACAAGACCGAAGCTGCCTATCGACGATCGAGCGCATTAGAAAGACGCCGGGAGCTAATGGAAAATTGGTCGGCATATCTGCGCAATGGCCAAGGAGAATAAGATGCATTGGTGGCAATTGGTCCCGATGCCAGACAATCACGAGTGCCTGAGGGGCTTGATCGACGAAGAGCTCGACGCCTTAGCGCAGCTCGAACAATTCCCTGATTTCGCAACTAAATTGAACTCGACAATCACCACGTTCTTCAAGGATCCAAAGCGTTCGGCTTCGTGGTCAAAAACGACAGCTGAAAACGTGACGAGCTTCCTGATGGATTTGTTTGTTCTAAAAATAAGAAGTGAGCAAGGCGTTACTATCGCTAGAAGGCCAAATACAACCGTGACAGAATCGCTGCGGCGGCTCGCAAATTGCACCGACGACTACTGGGATAGAGCGTGGTTCGAATTGCCCTGCGATGCGCTTTACGTCTTGCGTGCCGCAGAAGCGCACACGGGCTTGAAGATGAAGCCGCGGTTCAACCATGGAATATTGGGAATGTCGATTCCGGTCCGGGAAGTCGTTATGCCCTTGATCGAACCTGCAATCGCAATTGCTCCCATCTTAATCACGAATAGCAAACATGCTCGTGACGAAATGT
>Ga0182024_10016808_pt1 | contig 13824 bp, 15 predicted proteins | sample P32metaG_FD_120480 | JGI IMG/M metagenome (GOLD analysis project Ga0182024, IMG submission 120480) | Permafrost microbial communities from Stordalen Mire, Sweden - P3-2 metaG (Illumina Assembly) | ecosystem: Environmental > Terrestrial > Soil > Wetlands > Permafrost | place: Sweden: Stordalen... | reverse complement strand
TTCTTTGCCCAGATGTATTTTGCCTCCAGGCCCGACAGCCCTCACATTCTGATTCAGCTGAAGTTCCGGGAGGGGTTCAAGGCAGACCTGACGCCATTCGACACAAACATCAGAGAGGCCATCAGAGGAACGGTCGACGCGAGCGTCCCTATAGATTTCGCTCTGGTGACGGACAAGCCCTATGAGGCTGCCAGGCGATTCTACAAACGCACAGTGTCCCGGTCCGAAACGGGGCCGCCCCCAAATCGTCAAGCTTGATATCGAGCTCGATACGGCCCACCGCGGCTGGCGCGGCGCGTTTCTCGCCCGGAGACACCATCCTTCCTTTGTCGAAAGACTCTCCCACAGGTTGCGGGACGTGGCGGGAAAAACTGCTACCAAGAAAGCTGGAACATTCTTAATAAATGGCACATCTATGTAATGCCCGCATATGCCAGGATTGAGCAAGAAGAAGGCAAAAGCTGACGTCAAGAAAGTCGGCACAGACATCAAGAAGGCCGGCAAGGACGTCGAGAAGGCTGTCGAGAAGGGAGGCCAGGACGTGAAGAAGGCCGGTCAGAAGGTAAAGCGAAAACTCTGAAGGACAGAGTCGCTGCCCCCCACCTCCACTTTTTTGCTATCGCTTGTCGGTCAGAGAAGGGCCCGGTTCCTGACCGGGTGTCCCTATCTGGTCAGGGTCTGGACCCTCCGGGGCGGGCTGTTGAGCTGGAGTCGCGTCCGGTCTGTCCGCTGGACGCCGCCTGATTACCACCGTCGCTATCGCCACCACTGCTACCAGGATCGCCGCGCTGCCCCCGATCAGTAGCCAGGTCGAAAGTCCCGATGAGCCGGCGGCGGGGGCCGGGAACTCGAGGACGCGGACGTTGTTCGTATCAGATATCCACAGGTCGTCGTGAGAGTCGAAAGCTATCCACAGGGGTCGGCAGAGGGACGTCTCCGTCGCGGCGACGGCGCCCATGTTGCATTGGCTCGACGTGAAGTTGCTTTGCCCGACGACCCGGCTCGCGACCGGGGAGATGGTGCTGCCTACCGACGGGAATTCCAGGACCCTGTTGTTACCCGAGTCGGCGACCCAGAGGTCGCCCGCGCCGTCGAAGGCTATGGAGACCGGATAGCAGAGGGTGTCGTTTCCGGCGGAGACCAGGTTCCGGTTGCAGCCGAAACCGTTGAAGTCGCTCTGACCTATCACCGCGGTCGCCGTCGAAGAGACGCTGCCGTTGACCTCCGGGAACATCACGACCCTGCTGTTCCCCGGGAGGCTCGAGTCCAGGCCGAAGTCGGCCACCCAGAGGTTGCCCGCCTTGTCGAAGGCGAGGTCGCTGGGCTCGCAGAGGTCGTTCGCCGTCGCGTTCTGGAAGTCGTAGAGGAGGCTGGACTGGTCGCAGTTCCCCTCGCCCAGGTTCCCCTCGCCTATCTGCCTGGACGGCGTCAGGGATATCGAACCGTTCACAAGAGGGAACTCGAGCACCCGGCTGTCGGTGAGGTCCACCACCCAGAGGTTGCCGTGCGAGTCGAACGCGATCCCGACGGGGAGGAGTATGCCGTCGGCCGGGGCGAAGGGTTCGGCGGAGGTGAAGTTAGGGCCCACGATCTGGCTGATGTGCGGGGATATCGAGCCTCCCACCAGAGGGAACTCGACGACGCGGGCGCCCCCGCCGTCCGCGACCCAGAGGTCGCCGCTGGAGTCGAACGCGAGGCCGTCCGGGAAGCAGAGCGTGTTCGACCTCATGGTGGCGGGCCAGAGGCCGGCGCCGCAAGCGTCGGTGGTGAAGTTGCCCTGCCCGATCACGGTGGAGGCGTTGCTCGCGATGTGCCCATCCACGAGAGGGAACTCGAGCACGCGGTTGTCCTGCCCGTCAGCGATCCAGAGGTCGCCGTGGGAGTCGAAGGCCATCGCGAAGGGGTCGCAGACGGCGGTCTGGTTGGCGACGCAGACGCCGGCGCCCTGCTGCCCGGCCCCGATGATCTCGGTTGCGGTCTGGCTGGTGGTGGTGGTGGTGGTGGTGGTGGTGGTGGTGATCGTCATGCTCGACAGCGCGCCCGCACCGAGAAGGAAGGAGAGCAGGATGGGGAGCAGCAGCCACCTGAGGTACAATTGTAATCCTGGATGTTTGCGCGCTATTTAGCCGTGAGCGCCTTCCTCGGGAGACGCGGCGGCAGGGGGCCGATGTCCTGGATGGACGATCGCACGCCGCTTCTGGTCCCTTGATCCTGAGTCGGGCAACCTTCCCGGATTTATATACGCGAAATACCTCCGACCGGCACGTTGACGAAACTGGAGAACGTCACCGAGATCGCGGCTCCGGTGGACGCGGTGTGGGACGTTCTCACCGACACCTCCTACATAGTCAAGCTCTTCCAGGACGCCATATCTGTGACGATCGACCCGCCGGGCCGCTCCGCCCTGGGGCAGAAGTATCACGTGCTCGGCAAAGCGGGCCGCAGGAAGGTAGACATCTACTTGGAGCTGGTCGAGCTCGTTCCGAAGAAGAGGATCGCCAATATCCAGCGACCGGGAGGGCTCTTCAAATCGTTCAAGCAGCTCACCCTGGTCGAGCCCAAGGGAAATGGGACGGAGGTCGAGACCAGCTTCGATTACGAGCTCTCGATGGGTTACATCGGGAGGGCGCTGAACCTGGTGCTGGTGGAGAGGCTCGTCAGGGACAACTTGGACGGATACGCGAAGACGCTGAAGGAGATCGCAGAGCTCGTTCCGCTCCCCGCGGCGGAAAGCAACTGAAAGCATTAGAATAATCACGGTCTAACTTAATATCGGCCCATGAATAGGCTGGGCCCACCGTGACGAAGCTGCACGTGATCTCTGAGGTGCAGGCTCCCGTTAAGACGGTCTGGGAGGTCCTCATGGATTCATCCTACATAACCAGGCTGTATCCCGACGTGATCGCGGTCCAGGCGGACCCCGCCGGCCGCAACGCCGTCGGCCAGAAATTCCACATCGTGGGGAAGGCCGGGAAGAGGAAGCTCGAGATATTCATCGAGACGACGGAGCTGGTGGACGAGAAGAAGGTGGTGACCCGGAACCGCCCCGGGGGGCTCTTCAAGTCGTTCGAGTCTGTCCTCCTACTGGATCCGAGGGGCGCGGTCACCGAGGTGAAGACGAGCTTCGAGTACGAGCTCTCCATGGGGTACCTCGGCAAGATCTTCAACATGATGCTCCTGGAACGACTCGTGATGGACAACCTGAAGGCCTACACGAGGAACCTGAAAGACGTCTGCGAGCTGCTCCCTCTCTCTTAGAGAGAGTCGAAACGAAGGCTCCGTCGGTCCGGCGAACTCTTCGGGTGACAGACGGCCTGGTCCACCGTCGGGCGTCGAGCCAACTTGCTGCCATCTGCTCGGAGGATTGTCACCAGAGACGTAACAGAATCGCCGCTCGCTCGCTCGCTCTCTTCAAATTGGGGCCCGACTGATTGATCGCGTCCGTCGTGCAGACCATCCGCTTACGCGACCCATCCCAAGGAGACCCGCGAACTCACGGCGCTGCCGGGATGAGGCTGTTGATGGGCCGCATCAGCTCCCGTCCATATATAGTCTGACGACCATGTAAACGGCCATGCGCACGGTCCATGAGACGGTCTTGGTTCAAGCTACGCCTGCGGCGGTCTGGGAGGTCCTCGTGGACCCGCACTTCACGCCCAAATTGTACCCGGACATCCTCAACATGAGGGCCGAGCCTCCCGGGAGGGCGGTCGTCGGACAGAAGAGGACCGTGGCGGGCAAAGCAGGAAAGCGGCTCATAGAGTTCCGCACCGAGGTCGTCGGCCTCGTCCCGCTCAAGAGGTTCGAGCTCGCGGGGCGCGAGGGGGGCGCCTTCGAGTCGCTGTCGGAGGTGATCGAGCTAGCGGAGGCGAAGGGAGGCACTCAGCTGACCGTCACCTTCGTCTTCAAGGTCTCCGAGTCGTACTTCGGCCCGCAGTTCGACGTGCTCACGCTCGAGCAGATGGCCGTGAGGAACCAGGAAGTCTACGTCAAGAACCTGAAGGAACTGTCGGAACTGAACTCGATCGAGTGACCGCCCGAGGCCCGTCTGAGAAGAAGGGTGCCGCTGTTGTTGCGCTTAATAATGCTGGAGGGCGGACAATGCATGATGTGACAAGGGTCGAAAAACTGATTGAGATCGACGCGCCTACAGGAACGATCTGGGCCGTGCTCACCGACCCTTCCTACCTGCCCAAGCTGTATCCGGACATCGTGACGGTGGAGGCGAACCCGCCAGGCCGCACGGTGCGGGGCCAGAACTGCACCCTGATAGGAAGGGTTGGCACGAGCAAGATCAGGGTCGCGATCCAGTTCACCACGGTTGACCCTGAGGTGCGCCTGGTCAGCAAGAGCATACCTGGAGGCCTATTCGCGTCCTTCGAGCATACGATCACGCTTGAGCCGATGGGCCCGAGGACAATGACCAACGCGAGGTTCGACTACTCGCTCTCGCCGCAGTACCTGGAGAAGGTGCCGGACGCGAAGCTGCTGGAACACGTGGTGGAGGACAACCTCCGGATCTACATCCGTAACCTGAAGGAGATCTGCGAACTCCTGCCGTTGCCGGAATGAGAAAGCATCATTGAGGAGGGGGCGGTCGCTGCTGGGACTTGGGCTCGGACGGCTCAACAAGCTGGTGCTGGTCTGGGCGGTAATCGGGCTGGTCTTCTGGGGACTGTACATCGCGTTCGTTAGCTACTCCGCCCAGTTCCTCTACTTCTACATCTGGACGGTCGGCGCGGGCCTCACGCTCTGGGTCTTCCGCGACAGGCTGAGAGTGAGGCTGCAGAGTTCGAAGGGCAGGCCCGTCCGGAGGTACGTCCTGCTCGGCTACGCCATGGTGCTCTCGGAGGAGATAGTCGCAGCGTTCGTGAACAACCTGAGCGAGGGCTTCTCGCCGCACCTCTTCGCGATAAGGATACTGCAGTTCTGGGCGATCAACCTGCTGGCGTTCTCGGGATGGATAATCGCGTGGTCATGGATGTCGCGCTGGTTCCTCTTCTCGCTCAGGGAGCGGTTCTACCTCTCGGGTCTCTGGGGGCTGTTCGCGGAGAAGACGATATTCTACCTTTTCACGAATCCGCTGGCTTTCTTCTTCACCGCCCCGCTGGAGATGCTCACGTACGGGATCATCCTCGCTCCTGCTAACCTCAGCGTGCCGGCCGCCGGGAGCATGAAGTCGCTGCGGTGGGCAAGGTACGCCGCGGCATTCGTCCTCCCATACCTGCTCTCATTGCCATTCCTCGGCGTGCTCGTCGTTCTCAGGACGCTCTTCCCCTGGGCCTTCCCGCCGCTCAAGTTCATCTCGTAGTCCCGCGAATGGAATTACGGGCGTGCCTGCGTGGCTATTAAAAGTCCCTACCAGTACAAATGTGGGAAATTGACCGGCGAGGTCGAGGCAGATGAGAAGGGTAGGATATTGCTGCCAGTGGAGATGAGGCAGAAATTCAAGTCGAGACGCTTCGAAGTTACAATCAAGGGCGACGTCGTTGAACTCCGCCCGCTGCCCGCTATCGAGGAGCTGCGGGGGAAATACCGCGACGTAATCCATTCAGAATGGGAAGACTTGGAAAGAAAGGCTGAGGAGCTAGTCTCTGACGGCAAGAGGTAGTCCGAATCGCTAGGTCCTTCTCGGCGATACCGACTTGTTCTTCTTCTATCTCAAGGGAGGAAGGTGTGAAGACCAGGCCGCTGAAGTCATCAGGGAAGCTTCCGCCGGCGCGGTCCAGCTCCGAAAGTCGTCGGAAGTATACGATCCCTAGCTCAAAGGCATGGGACCATTTCCGCTTCGTCCGATTCTAATCTTCCTGACGACCAAAACCAAGGATAGCATGGCCACGAGGAAGACGAGGAAAGCCACTCCGCCGTAGGAGAACTCAGGCACGCCGATGCCGACGGTCGTTGTTGAAGTGCTAGAGGTGGTGGAAGCGGTAGAAGAAGAAGTCGAAGAAGTGGAGGCAGGGGGAGTGGAGATCGACGTAGACGTGGAAGATGTTGTGGAAGTGGATGACGACGACGACGAGGTAGACGAAGCACTGGACGTAGACGAGGTTGACGCGGACGCAGAGGACGTGGAGGAGGTAGACGTTGATGACGTCGACGATGTGGACGAAGATGATGAGCTACTTGATGTCACGGGGCCGCTTATCTGCGCGTAGAAGGCGTTGCTCGTCTGGCCGCCGACGCCGTAGATGTAATCGCCTGAGATTACAACCTGGTTGACGCTGACAAACATGGGATACTCCGGTGCTGCTGTCCACGCTCCCAGCGTGCCGCCCGAGATGGAAGCGTAGTTGACCATAGCCCCGGTGGAACCAAAGCCATCAACGCAGTACATGTAACCGCCAGAGGTGGCGCACGTGGCGGCTCCGCTTTCGACGTGCACGGGGTAGGCCGTGGTGTTGGACCACGTAGCGCCAACGGCACCGGATGAGAGCGTGTCAGAGTAGACGTCGCCCGTTGAGAAGCCGCGCGACATGTTATACTCGCCTCCCATGCAGAAGATGTACGATCCCGAGACGGAGCACGTGTCGAGGTTATCGGTGAACGGGTAGTTTATGGTGGAAGACCACGCGCCCACGCCGGATGAGGAGACTGGGGCGTAGTATACAGCGTTGGTAATCGTGCTTATGGTGGCCGGGAAGGTTAGACCGGCGACGCACGTGATATAGCCCCCTGAGATGACGCACGATAGTGCCTCTACGTTGGTCGGATAGTCCGTCCCGCTCTTCCACGTGCCGACGGTGCCAGAGGTGAGCTGGGCGTAATAGACCGCGTTGGTGAGGGTGCTCGCGGCGATGAGGCCACCGACGCAGTAGATGTAGCCGCCCGCTATGGCACACGATGGTAGGTAAGCGTTCGTCGGGTAGCTGTTCGTTTGGTTGGTCCAGGTGCCTATCCCGGATGAGGAGATGGGAGCGGAATAGACCGAGTTGATGGGGCCCACTCCGTAGCCTCCCACACAGTACATGTAGCTCCCGTCGGTGGCGCACGACGACCCATACATATACACGGGATAGCTGGTGGTCGCGGTCCAAGAGCCCGGAGCTTCGGCACTGGCAGCAGGCAAAACGGGAAGCAGCCCGAGACCGAACGTAACCAGGACGAGCGTGACAGCGGTTAGCGTGAGAGACTTTCTATTCACAACGGACGGAACCGGGGTTCCCGTTTCCCGTTGATAAGCTTTCAGAAGCCTCTTTCCTAATCTGGAGGGCAGCTCTGTGAAACCCGTAGACACCCGCTGACGCGCTTCGACCCTGCTTGGATGTCAGGTCACTCGACAGGGACGGCCCTATTGCGCGGTAGGGGTTAAATGCAACCCGCAAGGCGTCGCAAGGGACTTTGCGGACATGAAGGCGATTCCCCACACCACGTATCCTATGAGCGCCGAAGTCGCGGAAGAGGCGACGTCTTTGGATCTCGCTCGTGGCGGAAGACGCTTCGATTCGTCTCATGTCTCGACGGCGAAACGATGCGACCTCGCAATCCTCACTAGCGACAAATACACGATAGACCGCTCCTCGAAGTTGGGGATAAGCGTGGTTGGCCTGTCTGGGTGGAAAGAAGAGCACCGCGGTGAGTGATGGTAGAATTGCCGGCGAAGAGCATCAAGCTGTACTGGATCGACAAGTCGATCAACAACGGCGACATACTCACGGTGCTCTTCGGGGAGCGCAAGGAGACCATAGACGCTGCGAAGACCCTCGTCGGCAGGATGAAATCGAACGCAAACCTCTCGATGACCAAGCGCGAGATGCGGTTCTTCGCCAAGGACCTCGAGGCCGGGAAGCTCGGCGTGAAGTACAGCTACCACAACTTCTACATGAAGCTGCTGAGGAAACTGCTCGACATGGGGTTCATCGAGAAGGACGTCCTCATCTGGGACGACAAGAGGAAGAAGACGCAGTCGGTCTACCAGCTGAAGTTTCAGTCCATACCCGAACGGGGGCCCACAGGCGGCTTCATCAAGCAGACGTGGCAGCTCGCCAAGGGCTGGAACGACCTCATCCGCGGGCAGTAGTGCTTTAGTTCGTAGCCGATGGCTGGACCACGGTCGTAACGTTCGCCGAAAAGTCAGAGAGAAAAGCCTGGAAGTCGTCCGGTGCCAGCACGAGATATTGCCCGCTGGTCGTCTTGACCACGAGATTGATGGCGCTGTCAGTGAGGACGTCGGCGGCGGCCCCGTTCGAGAGCGTAAATTGTCCCTCGTAGTAGCTACCTAGAGCGGTCCCTACGACCCTGTTGGAGAGGCTCAGGTTCCAGTCGTTCAGGTTCACCACGTACGCCTGCGCTACCTGGTCAGGGTGTATCGTCACCGAGACGAAGGGTGCATTCACGCTCAGCTGCCCGGATGTTACCGTCACGGAGCTCTGGGCCAACGGGTCGAGCAGGACGAAGGAGACGGCTCCCACGACCAGCAGGATCAGCAGCGTTGCGTAGAGCCTGTTTCTGCTCATCTTTGCATGGCCCCTGACGCTCACGGCTGTGACGAGTATCGCGGCCCCCGCTATCGCGGTGATGACGATCCACGAGAGGACGGTGGCACCCTCTGGCGTCGGTAGCAGATAGGTGGCCACGGGATGTCTGAAATCAAGGCGCTTGATAAGGCGTGTGTGCGCGAAGAGCGGTCAGAGCTCCTGTCCATATAAATGAAACCGGCGTTCCAGTCCTTCGGAAAGAAGGTGAAGAGCTACTGCAGCGAGAAGGCTGTAGCGATTAGACTCTAGAAGAGTCCAAGCGCGCGCATGGGCGAGGCACGGCAGGCCGCGCGAATCGCAATTGCGCTCACTAGTGAGGGGTCATATTCTATCCGAACGCTGCGCTTGGTAGGGTTCACCCTGACCGAGCTGACGCCGTTGATCTTCTTGACAGACTCGATTACTTCCGTGGGTGACGATTCGCCGAACGTTGTGATCAGGGTTCCTGATGACCTGATGCTTGAGGACTTCAACGATGCTGTCATAATAGTAAATGAAGTGTCCATGGGTGCCTATATACTTTACTACAAGTTTGAGCGTGGTTTGCTAGAAGTTTGACCGTCCGAGCAGCATATTCTGTAAATCGCCGCAGACTATAGCTTGATGAATTATCATATCCATGAATGACCTATATACTCCTTCATGTAACATCTGAAGCAAGTGAGGTGGAAACAAAGAATGACACCATTTGAAGTTTTGATGATCGCGCTACCGGCAGCAGGTTTCGTCGGCTCGTTCGTGGCCGTACGTAAGGTTTGGACGACCGTCTCGCACCGCAGCGCGCTCGCGTAGTTCGCTCCTGAGCTCGCCCAGAGGGGGACGAGCCAAGGCAGGACGGTTGAGTTTCAGATCCAGGCGCATCGCGTGACGGGAAAACATTGGAAAAAACATAAATACAACGTCGTAATGGAATGAATGAGTGAGTAGGGTATGGCCAAGTCCTCTAGTTCAGCGCAAGGGAGGTTCTCCCTCTCCATGGCTCGCGTGCTCGAGCTCAGTGCGGCACATCCGGGGATAATCACCATGGTCATAGCGGTCACGGCTGCAGGCATCTTGGGATTCTATCTTGTGATTGTTCCACCGGGAACGGTTTCCTACCCGTAGGCGCTTCTCTTTAGCTGACGCTCGCGTCCTCCTTGAGGATGCGCGTTATCAGATTCAAAGACCCGCGAAGAATAATTGGCGCGGGTTAGTTAGCCTAAACATGAATTTTGAGTGTCCTTAAATTAGCTGAATCACCAGTCCAGACTTGATGGCTACGAAGGCCAATTTCTTCGACTGGATTTCACCCTTGGAAAAACGCCTCGTAGCACTTCTCCCGAGTCCTCAACGTTCGCGATTACGTTCCAGCCTGCGATCATCGAAGTGGTTGGTTCTCATGATCGCAACATACTCCGCGGTCATGTCTTACGTAGTTCTCCTGCGGTTCTACGCGTTCCAGACCCACGCCTTTGACTTGGGTATTTTCAACCAGGCATTTTCCACAGCGCTGCAGGGGAAATTGTTCTACGAGACTCCCGACCAATACCTGATCCCGTCGGGGAGCTTCCTTGGAGTGCATTTCAATTTGTTGATGTTCTTGTTGTTGCCGATATACGCCCTCTTTCCGCATCCGCAAACACTGCTTCTGCTGCAGACGGGCGTCGTCGCGTTGGGCGCTATACCGATCTATCTGGTCACCCGCAGAATCGTTGGCACCGAGAAAATCGCGCTCATCATGGCCTCGGTGTATCTGGTGAATCCAGCCATTATCAACCTCAATCTCTACGACTTCCACCTGGAGGCGTTCTTACCGTTCTTCCTTGGGATGTTCTTCTACTTTTACATCGCAGGCAACTGGAAGGGCTACGCAGTCTTTATGGCGCTGTCGCTAATCACGATAGAGTTCGCCTCTCTGATCATAGTGGCAATTTGCTTGGCTCATGCGTTACGGACCCTCTCCCGGCGGCCGAAGAATCACTTTCCGGTGAGCTTTGGAATTGAAAAGCCTCGTGCTCTCATCCTGCTCTTGACGATTGTAATCTCGCTGGTCGCGTTCTATCTGATACTTTACGTCTCCCTAGTCATCTCGGGAAAACCGATATCAGTACAAGGGAATCTGTCGACATTTGTTAGCATCCCTGAAAATATCCAGCTGTTCCTCGCAAAGTCGGAATTCTGGATGCTGTGTTTGATTCCCCTCATGTTCTTGCCTCTCCTCGCGCCAAGTCAACTCGTGATGATTGCCCCATGGTTCTTTGTGACGTTGCTGGAAGGCGCGTACGCGACAAGCTACAGTTTCGGTTATCAAGGCGCAGGAGCGTTCGTCGTCCCCTATCTCATCCTGGGGACGATCTTCGCAGTCGAGAAACTGCGCAGGCATCGCTTGCAGTTGCGAGGTTTCTTCATAGGCGTGTTCTTGTTTTCCCTCTTCGTGAGTCCATTCAACCCCCTGATGCAGAATAGGATTCCCGGAATTGCCTACCAACAGGGATTCCCAATCGTGACTGCCCACGACCAGGTATTGGACGCTGCGATAGGGCTTATTCCACCAAACGCCTCCGTGCTAACTCAGAACAACCTCTTCCCTCAAGTAAGCAACCGGGCAGATAGTTTTCTCTACATTCCCAACGGGAACGCTTCGATAGAATACGTTCTGGCGGATTCGATGGCTTCTACCTATACGGCGGGGGTCTCCGCGTCCCAAACGATGAAGGAGTTTCTACCTTACTTCCTATCGACGGGCAATTATGGCATAGTTGTGAACGACGACGGGGTGATGCTCCTAAAGGCGAATTACAGTGGACCAGTCCTATTGGCGGGAAGTACAGACTACACGTTCAACTACCAAACGCTTGACCTGAGCGCCGGTTCCGAGGAGTCTGATCCCTCCTCCGTTAGCGGGACTGTTCTCGTGCACACCTCTTCTGACCTGAGCGGGGGTACATTCTGGTTCGGACCTTATGTTTCGCTGCCGCCCGGTCGATACGATGTCACCTTCGTACTAAAGACAGCCCCCGCAACAAACGGCTCGCTGTACCTCGATGTGGACAATTTCGTGAATAGCACATCGGCTCCTATTCTGGCGCAACAGGAGCTTACTCAAGCGGACTTCTCGAGCCCCGGCTCCTGGACCAACTTCACTCTCACCTTCAACTATACTCCTCAAGACGCCTCCACCGGGGGCCTCGAATTCAGGGGAGTAGATGCGATCGGTGGGCCGTTCTCCCTGGATTATGTTGAAGTGACATACGTGAGTCCGTTCAATGCGTGATAGACGAAAATGAAAATCGCTCTGATATCACCTGCTCATAGGAGCGGCGGTAGCATCTACTCGCAGAACCTTTCAAAGGAGCTTAATGCAACGATAATTTCCGCAGAGTTACCGTTGCGGCGAATACGGTCAGAAGTCTGCGAGAACAGATTCGATGTGGTCGATATCCAGCTCGAATATCGGACCTTCGGGTCTCACATTCGCACCCTCGTGTACCTCCCGATACTGGCATTCCTCCTCTGGGACGTGACTCTGACATATGTGACGGTTCACGGGATCTTGACCCTTCAATCGCTGCGCGGTCAACGTCTGCGCTGGCCGAAGCTGATCGCCTTTGTTCTCTCAGTGAAACTGGCAGCTTTGTTCAGCGCTCAAATGCTAGTCCACACTGAGTCGATGCGACGCGAGCTAATACGGTACGGCGTGAAGAACGTGACAGTGATAGCCCATGGGAGCGGACCCCTTTGCTACCGGCCACAAGATGGGTCGCGTAATTCTGTGCTCTTCTTCGGCTTCATTCGACCGAGCAAGGGGATTGAGACTCTGATTCTGGCCTTCGAGCAGGTGGTTCGAGTTCATCCGAAAGCGATCCTGATTATTGCGGGTGATGTGAGCGATTCCGACGAGGTCCCGTACTCCCACCGGCTCTCAGATCTCGTACGACGTCTCGGCTTGGAGGCGAATGTTAGTTTCAGGACGGGGTTCGTGCCCGAAGTCGATAAGCAGTCCTTGGCAGCCGAATCAGCTATTCTCGCGCTGCCGTATACGGATTCCTATCTCGAGGTAAGCGGCGTGGTACATGATTTCTCGGGGTGTGGAGTTTCTATCCTTTGCAGCCAGACTCCCCGGTTCTCCGAGTTGACCGACGGCTTCGACTGTCTTAAGGTGAGGGTTACACCTTCGGAACTACGAGATTCAATTTGCCGGTTACTTGAAGACGTAGAGCTTCGGGGAAAACTTGCGAGCAATCTCTTCGCCCTTGCTCAATCCGAATCATGGCCTGCCGTAGCACGGACGCGCTTAGACTTGTACGCTGCCACGATACCCGCACATAGGTCAGCCAAGAGGGCCCCCGACCAATGAAGGCTTCATAGGTCGTCCACTTCTCCGCAACGTAGTTGATCTCGCCGACTCTCCTTATTCGTCTGTAGCCGTAAGACCGAAGGATTTCGCCCTTTATCGCGACGTCTTGGGGGAATGACTCGAATATTATCCTCGGTCTGCCCGCGCTGAACAGTTTCTTGCCTCCCTTGAAGATCTGAACCTCGGCCCCCTCCGCGTCAATCTTGACCAAGCCGACGTCTGTCGGCTCTATTCTGAGGTCCTGTAAGACCTGATCGAGGGTGATGGTCTCGACATGCTCGGAGCGTTCTTGTGGACGTGTGACAGAGTGCCTAAACGTTGTAGATGATAAGAAAAGATCCAGCCCAAGCCCCGATTTGTCCCAACACGCGTATTTCAGGAGGCTAACGTTCTTGAGCCCGTTCAGTTCCATGTTCCTCTGCAGCCCGCGAAAGTTCTCCGAATTTGGTTCGATTGCGATCACGCGGTCAATCTCTCGCCCGAGCATTACGGTATATCTTCCTGCATGAGCGCCGACATCCATGAAGACCAGGTTGGCTTCGCACATGAAGAAGCTCCTCAGCTCGCCTTCGTAAGAAGGCCAGAGCGTGAAGAAATCGTCGTAAGTCTTACAGAAAAAAACGCCGTAATCTGTTCTGATTGTGATGTCTTTTGGGGCCGCTCTGCGCGCTACTCCAGTAGCCCTGGAGTAGCTATCATCCCCAATTAGCAGGAAAGGGAGAGTGAAAGAAGCCAACAGCGATAGGAAGACCAGCTTAAGTTTGTCTGTCAATCCGAGGCCCAGCAATGGTATCGGATGCAAGGCTATCGACAGCAATTTGTCCGAAACTAGCCTGGCGTCCAAGGTCTAATCGCCGCTACAACGACATTGCTGCCCATGCCTATCACGCACACCCGCCTGTTCTCAGACATTGGGTGGGTTCTGCGTTCTAGCGTTGGTCCCAAGTCCTAATAACAAATAAGATTCACTTACGAAGCGACTACTTCATAGAACATCTTCTCGTACTCGGT
>Ga0182024_10016807_pt1 | contig 13824 bp, 10 predicted proteins | sample P32metaG_FD_120480 | JGI IMG/M metagenome (GOLD analysis project Ga0182024, IMG submission 120480) | Permafrost microbial communities from Stordalen Mire, Sweden - P3-2 metaG (Illumina Assembly) | ecosystem: Environmental > Terrestrial > Soil > Wetlands > Permafrost | place: Sweden: Stordalen... | reverse complement strand
TCAAACGCGTAAACTGGCTCCACGATGCGCGCATGAACCGACTGACCCACTCTTTTCACACGGATCTCCTGATCCAAAGCCACTTGCAGTGGCGTGCCCCTCGGCACAGAGAGCGCAACCGACCGCGGAGGCGCGGGCGTCATCGAACCCCTGGACGTCGGTGCCGGCTTGCGCGCCGAGCCTGGGGAAAGCTGAGGAATTGGAGCCTCTTGAGCTTCGACCGAGCCTAAGTATCCAACGGCGAACAAAATAGCGCAGAGCACGCGTCGAATCGGCATTGAATTACTCCCAAGATGGATCAGTCATGGGGGTTGCGCCCGCTTTCGGGCGGACAAGCAAGATGGTTAGAGGACCAACCTTCAGTGCGCCTAGAAACTGTATCAGAACGATGCTTGCGCCGCCGCATAGGTGTATCTGCGATAACCCGCGGGTGGTCGGCAACCCAGTCCTTCGGGCTGTTTGCAGACTTCGGAGCGTGGGATCCAGTTCCGCTCGCGGCTGCGCCAGACCCGGCTCCGCCGCTTGTTGCCGCGCAGAGCCCCCGAAGCCCATGGATGGAGCAGTTCCTTCCAGTGTCCACGAGGACAGGGTTATAACAATCGGTAAATCCTTGGCGTATTACACGTTGCCCAGGCGGGCACTGCGCGGTGTCACTGTCGAAGTAACACGACCTGCCGCCCGCCGGGATGACGCACCACCCCGTCAAGGTGTCGTTGCTGGTCACGCCCATTCCGCTCAGGGAAACCGTCTGCGGACTGCCGGGCGCGTTGTCGGTAACCGAAAGCGTCCCGCTCACACTGCCCGTTGCGCTCGGCGTGAAAGTGACATTGATCGTGCAAGTCGCCCCCGATGCGAGGTTCGAACCGCTGCAGGTGTCGGTCTCGCCAAAGTTGGCGGTTGCGGCAATGCTCACGATGGTAAGCGTCGTTGTGCCGTAATTACTCAGCGTGAGGGACTGCGCGAGGCTGGTGGTATCCACAACCTGGTTGGCGAAAGTCAGGCTGCCAGCCGACAAAGTGGCATTGAGTCCCGACGTAAGCCCCACGCCATTCAGCGAGACCGAATGTGGACTACCGACGGTACTGTCGGTAATCGTTATGGTAGCGCTGCTCGGGCCCAACTGGCTGGGCGTGACCGTCACATTGATCGGGCAATTCTCTCCCGCCGCCAAGTTCGATCCGCACGTGTTGGTTTGGCTGTAGTCCGTGTTGGTTCCGCTCAAGAGGCGATGGTGCTCAATCGCAATCCTTGCGCCCATGCATCCTGGACATACTGGGGTCCCTTAACCGATTCGCTAGGATCGGTGAAAGTGCTGTTCTCGAACGACAGAGGAGGCGATGGGCTGTACGCTTCACTTAAGCCGTGCGCGGAATAGATCTCGATGTTGTGTTCTAACTCCCCGTTATGGGGAGTCCAAAAGATTGGGAACGGCATTTTCCCGGTATGATGGGGGATCGTTAGTGCTTCTCCCGCGTGCAAGACCTTCCAAAGCTGATAGAGTGTCACTTCCTCTGATAGAGGCAGTCCACTTGGCTTACCCCGAAAAAAGATATTGTGGTGCCCGAAGGGTGCTCCGAGCGAGCATTCGTAGGCATGTAAAGTCACGAACTTTCCAGGGTCGTGATGCTTATCAACAAGCGCTGTGTACTCGGCCCATATCTCGGGCGTGTTAGGTCCCAACCATCCGGAGAGCTGTGATCCGTCATAGCATAGAAATCGAGGCCGGAGGTGTATCGTGCGTACGCAAAACTGTTGCGACCGACGGCGTCAGAACTGTAATGTTGCGATCATGACTGTTAGGCACAAACAAGGCGTCTTATGCAACAAGTATTTCGGGCTGGTGCAGTCCCGCTTCACGGAAGCGTCCTGACCGTGCACTGAATTTACGATCGTGAGGGAATTCATTACTACCGAGAGAATCACATGTTTCAGGGACGAACTTTACCTTAATCCAATTGCTCACTGTGCCCATACCGCGTTGTGGTCGCCGGAGTGCTCGTGACGGTGACTAGCTTTTCCCCGCCCTCACTGCACCTGGAGCGTGGTGCTGGTGGAACGCACGAGCGAGCCCGTTGCTGACCCCGACGTACCCGTTATCGTGATGGTATACGCACCCGTGGGTGTCCCGTGGCTGCCTCCGCCACCGCCGCAAGCCACCTGAAACACAACACCGGCGAAAAGCAGGCAGCCCAGCAGCATGGCCTGGATTCTTCTGCGCTTTGAGTTTCCACGCTTCGAGCCGAAGCAACTCCCCAGGCCCACCAGCCCCAGCAGCGGCAGCCATAGGGCATACGATAGAGTTACGCCCGAACTGGAGGTTACGCGCGCGCTCGGGCCGGTGGTGGTGACCGATACGGTCACCTGCGTTCCGGGCGTCGCCGAAGCGGGGACTGAGCATTGGGGCGCTTGCGCGGGGCTCGGCGACACCGAACACGCGAAAGTCACGGTGTCGGTGAATCCGCTGACCGCGATCAGGTCCAGGGTAGCGGACGCTGGCGAGCCCGGCGCAACGGTAGCCGGCGTGAGCGTAAAGGCCGGCACGGCAAAATCCGGCGGCGTGGTCAACTTGAACACTGTCCCGTTCCCGTTGGCGCCAAGGGTCGTCACGCCATACAGGTTGCCGCTTGCGTCCTGCACCAGGTCGCCCGACGCCAGATTGTCGTTGCCGGTGAAGGTGAACAGAACGGACTCCTTGCCGGTGGAATCCAGTTTGAAAACGTTGCCGCTGGCCAGGCCATAGAAATTCCCAGCCGCGTCTTGCACCAGGCCGGCGGTGGGGAACGCGGCCCCGTCCCCGGGACCGAAGGAGTGGAGCAGGGTTTCCTTGCCGGCGGGTGTCACTTTGAAGATGGTGCCAGCGCCGGTGCCCCCGAAGGCGGTGGTCCCGAAGAGATTGCCCGACGCGTCCAACAGCAGGCTGGATAAAGGAGTGCCGCCGTCCGGCCCCGTGCTCGCGCCCTGGAACGAGTACAGCATGCTGAACTGGCCGGCCGTATCCACCTTGAAAACTGTGCCACATTGGCCGAAGAGAGCGGACGCGCAGTTCATCACGCCGCCGGTGGAGGCGGTTCCGAAGAGATTTCCGGAGGTGTCCTGCGCCAGGCCCGCGACCGGGAAAGCGCCATCATTTATGAAGTTGTACAGGATGCTTTCATTGCCATTCGCATCCACCTTGAACACCGTGCCGCAACCGACGTCGACCTTAACGTGGTTGAAGCCAAAGAAGATCCTGCACCCCCCGTTACCGCCCCACTCGGTGGTGCCGAAAAGGTTGCCCAAGCTGTCCACGATCAGTCGCCCCTGGGGACGGGCCCCATCGGAGGCAGCCGGGCCAAAGCGGTGCAGCACGGTCTCGGTTCCGCTCGGATCCAGCTTGAACACGATTCCACAACCAACCAAGATCGCCTGAATCGGGCAGTGGATCGCGCTGCCACCGAAGGGTGTTGTCCCGTACAGATTCCCGGTAACAGTGTCCCGCGCCAGTCCGTCGGTCGGCAACCATCCGTCCCCCGGCGGGCCGGCGAAACTGTGGAGCAGGGATTCGGTGCCGTTCGGGTCCAGCTTGAACACGGTACCGGCGTTGGTGGTTCCACCGTTGCTGGTCACGCCGTAGAGGTTGCCCGCTGGGTCGAACAGCAGCCCACCGGTTGGTGTCGTCCCGTCCGCTGGCGGACCGGCAAAGTTGTGGAGCACGGTGAGGGTTTGGGTTTGCGCCGGCAGAGTGGAGACCAGCGTTAACGCGGTGAATAGCGCGATGCAAGTGATGGAAGCAAGTTTTGCGAATTTCATCGTCTCCCCTATTTTTCTTGCTGCTCTGGCAAACTATCGGCCCGGCGATTGCCGGCCGGGCATGTGATACCCCTTGCTCCGCCGCGACTGGGGCAGACGCTCGCGCTGGGCACGTAGCGCGGCGCAGAGCTTTGCGCCGCCGTGGCCTCATCCACCAGGCTGTAATCGCAGCCCTCGACGCCGGCATGATTTTCGTCGCACGGGATCAGCAGAACGGCGTGCTGGACACCACTGGGGGGGTGCCGCGGGCTGCGATCTCGCCTCGATCGTTGATGAAGATGGCGCTTACCAGTATCACGCCGGAGCCCGGTTGAACCAGACTCTGCAAGTCGACCAAGGGACCGCCGTTCTCCGACAAGCCCGCATGGTCATCGAAATTGCAATCTCCCGAAGTACCTACGATTTGACCCCTCGAATTGATCCAATTCGCCCCACTGCATGTATCACCGGCCACGGTACCGAGATCGATGATGGCTCCGTTTTTCCAGAGTACCGCGTGGAAAGAACTCGTACGCGGGGCATCGGACCCTCCGACAATCTCGCCGGCGTCGTTGATTGAGCTTGCATTTCCATACTGTCCCCCCGGCAGGAGGCCGAGATCCTTCAGCCCTTCCTTCTTGTCCCAAAGGAACGCGTGGCTATTTTGATCCCCAGCCACGTCCGAAGCGCCACCGACCTGGCCGCGATTGTTCATCCAGTTTGGAATACCGTAGGTTCCGCCGAGAGTGCCAATGTCCACCATTTTCCCGTTCTCCCAAAAGAATGGATCCAGGGTTGGAACACCGGTCGAGAGGTTGGGCATGAAGCTGGTAAAGGACTCGCCCGCAATCTGTCCGCGCCGATTGACAAAACTAGCCGAGCTGTCGGGCCCGCCCAGGGTGCCCAGGTCCTGCATGCCGCCAGCTTCAGTCCAGCGAAACGCGTGCGCCTGGGATGCGGCTGGGACAAAGAGGAAACACCAACTGAATGTGTTGCCACAGAAAGGCACAGGGATGTTCGCGAACGGATCGGAAATCGTATTGAGCGCGACTCCCGCCACCTGGCCGCGGTCATTAATCGCATTGGCCTCGCTCTGATTTCCACCCAGCGTCCCAAGATTGACGATCCCATTTTTCCAAAGGACGGCGATAACCTCAGGGTACGCAGTGAGCGGATCGATTTGGCCGTTCTCGGAAACGCCAACAGCCTCCCCGCGCGCATTGATGGCTTGGGCGACGCTGCTATACCCGGCATTCAATGCGCCCAAGTCGGTCAGGACACTACCCTGCCATACATAGGCCTCGGTGACGAAACAGTCAATGTAGCCGAAGCAATTTGGGGCGAAGGGATCGGGGACCGAAGTATCGGCCCCGCCCACCGCCGCTCCTCGGTCGTTAATGATGCTCTCGGGAGGGTGCGATTCGTTGTAGCTCGCGGGCCCGCCGAACGTGCCGGGGTCAATGAGTTGGTAGTGATGGTATTGGTGGTGGTGGTGGTGGTCTCGCTTAGTGTTGTCTTGCGCGGCCAGCTGAACTGGCATTGCCAGCGCGGCGAACAAAGCCAGAGCGATGATGCGCGTCCATGTTTTGGAATTCATATTTTTCCTTGAACTCTTTTGTTTCACTGCGCCGAACTTATCTGCGCGGCGACCTCGTCTGCCATGGACGCTGCGTTGCGTTGGGACGGTAACTGGGCGCCAGGCTTGGAATCGGCGCCGCTCCGCGGTTGGCGCTGTCATCCTCTTTATCTTTGTCCACCGGGATCAGCAGGACTGCATGCCGCACGCCGCTGGGGAGCACTCCGGCGCAAACGATCTCTCCCCGGTCGTTAATCATGATCGCGTCCGCCAAGTGAAGACCAGAGCCAGGCAACGCGAGAGTGTTCAAGTCAACCATGGGTCCATCGTTTTCCCACAACCAGGCGTCGCCACCGACGAAGCATACCCCCGCATCGCCTACGATCTGGCCACTGGAATTGATGGAGGTCCCGGTGCTGCAGGGATCGTTATTGATTACTCCAAGATCGGTCATCACGCCGTCTCTCCACAGAAACCCGTGGTGAGCCAGACTGCCGGGCATGTCGGCCCTGCCAGTCACCAGGCCATCGTCGTTGATCCCATAGGCCTCCGAGAGATCACCTCCCAAGGTGCCCAGGTCGGTGAACGTTCCTCGGTCCCAAACGAATCCGTGATGGGTTGCGTCTCCAGGCAGGTTCGAGTAGCCGACAACCTGGCCTCGGTTGTTAATCCAGTAGGTGGTGCCAAAAGTTCCCCCGAAGGTGCCGAGATCCACCGCGGTGCCATCCTCGTCCCAAAAGATTGGATCTATAGTCGTCGTGGATTTCACGTAGTACTGCCCCATGATCTGCCCGCGCTCATTGATCGTGAACGCCATGCCATCCGAGCCGCCTAACGTATCCAAGTCCCGCATAACGCCGTGCTCCCAAAGAAAGGGCCGGGTCTCGGTTGCCCAACCCGCCATGGAAACGGGATCGGGCACAGCGTTGGCCGCAAATCCAACAACTTGCCCACGGTCGTTGACATCGGTCGCAAGACTCTCATTGCCGCCCAGGATGCCTAAGTTTTTGATCTGACCGTTGCGCCAGAGAACAGCGTCGTACTCGGGTATTCCCAAGACTGGATCGGTGACGCCGTTTTCCGAGACCCCAACCACCCATCCGTTCGCATTAATGCCGAACGAGAAGCTATTGATGCCACCGGGCAGCGTGCCCAGGTCGGTCAGGGTGCCATGCCGGAATTGGAACGCATGCTGGACGAAACAGTCCGGGAAGTAGGGGGTGGAGCAGCCGGGATTCGGATTTGCGTTGGGAGTGTCGGCTCCGCCCACGACGACCCCATGAGGGTTAAGGGTGCGCGATTGGCCAGCCCCCTCGCTTCCGGGACCACCGAAGGTTCCCAGGTCAACCACCTTGTACTGGTGGTGCTTTGTGTGTTTTTCTTGCACGGCGTTGTTTTGCGCTGTGACGGCGACCGGGATCGCCAGGGCGAATAACGTCATTGCGATGATGCGGGTAAACCTTCTGCTTTTCATGCGCACTTCTCCTTTTGGCTTGGTCGTCGCGTCGGCTTCAGCGTGGTGACCGGGGCGGAAGTGCCGAGTTCGCTTCGAGGCGCAACTCTGGGCCTGCCCGGTTGCGGCGTCAATGGCGTGCGCGTGACCTACGCGTGACATTTTTGTTCCTTGCAGCAACTGGGGATTGCTCAATCACTTAGGTGAGAGTCTGACCCCTCGCTTGATTAATCCGTGCTACACTTCCCACGCGTTTTCTTCCCTCGCGCAGGCTCGCCGATGGCGAATCCAGCCGAATCCGCACACATCGTCCGCTTTGGCGATTTCGAGCTCGACCTGCGCACTGCCGAACTTCGCACCAATGGCCAGCACATCGTTCTCCAGGAAAAACCTTTCCAGATTTTGACGGCTTTGCTGGAGCGACCGGGGGAGATGATCACGCGGGAAGAACTGATCAGCCGACTCTGGCCCGCTGGGACATTCGTCGATTTCAATCTCGGCCTGAACAAAGCCGTGAACCGCCTTCGCGAGGCACTGGATGATTCCGCGGAGCAACCGCGGTTCATCGAGACCTTTCCGAAACGCGGATACCGCTTCGTGGCGCCTGTCGCCGAGGTCACTCGTGCCGAGGCCGCCGACTCTCAGCCCCGCGACGCTCAAGGCAGGTCGCTGATGCGACGCTGGAAGTTGCCAAGTGCTGCGGCGGTGGTCATTGTCGCTTTGGTCGCAGGCGGCATCTACTGGCGGCGCGCGCACCAACTCACTACGCTCACCGAGCGAGACACAATCGTCCTTTCCGATTTCGCCGCGTCGCCACAGCAGCCGACTTTGCGCCCGCTCACCTCTTTAGCGGGTAACGTTATTTCACCTACGTTTTCGCCGGATGGCACGCAGATCGCATTTGGGCGGGACGGTGAGACGAATGGCGCCGGGTGGGACCTCTACGTCAAAGCGATGGGACTAGATAAGCCCCGGCGCCTGACACATCATCCGGCGTCCAGGCTTTCAGCGGCATGGTCGCCGGACGGACGTAACATCGTGGTTTCCCGAGTGGCAGGCGAAAGCGATACGGGTGTCTACCTGATTCCGGCGACGGGCGGACCTGAACGCCAGCTCGCCTCCGCATCCTTCGGGAGTTGGTTTGGCAACGATATAAGTTGGTCCCCGGATGGAAAACAGCTTGCGTTCACCGATCACCCACCTGCGTCTCCTTTGGGGACTGAACTACTCTTCTTATTGTCTCTGGACACGTTGGAACGGAAACCCGTCAAGACAGACTGCAAGTTAACCGAGACTCCAGCGTTTTCGCCGCACGGGGATCTTCTTGCCTGGGTTTGTGTTGACACGTGGAGCAGCGTTTCATTACACGTATCCCGAATGAGCGACGGCCACAGCGAACGATTGTTGCAGGGGATAGACGGCATCCCCGGAATTGCATGGTCGGAAGACGGACGTCGAATCGTATTCAGTTCTCCGTGGAATGGCGACCTCTGGGAAACTTCGCTGTCTCGGCCGGGCTACGCACAGAAGCTGCCCTTTGGCCATGATGCCTCGGATATTGCGGTGAGCCCGGCGGGGCATCGGCTTGCGTACGTGCAAGGGGTGAGGAACGTAAATATATGGCGCCTGGACTTGTCGGGATCGCCACCGCAGGCTCGAAAACTCATCGTCTCATCTCGCGAACAGGGAACACCCAATATCTCGCCGGACGGGCGCAAAATCGCCTTCTCGTCGAACCGGTCTGGCGGTTCCGAGGTGTGGGTTTGCGACGCCGATGGCTCCAATGCGGTGCAGGTAACCTCCTATGGGATTCTGGCGACCGGCACGCCGCGCTGGTCTCCCGATGGCAAGCTGATCGCCTTTGACTCGAGGATGGGTGGCGAAGCCAATATATACATCGTGGACCCGAACGGTGGCGTTGCGCGCAAGTTAAGCATCGACGTACATGGCAATAACCTGCCGAGTTGGTCTCACGATGGCCGCTGGATATACTTCGTTAATGGAGAGGATGCCCGCGTTCCGGCAGTCTGGAAAGTAGCTTCCGAGGGCGGCCGCGCCGTAAGAATTGCCGCAACTGAAGCCACCTATCCGCAGGAATCACCCGACGGCCAATATGTGTATGTTGCTCGCAAAAGAAGGTTGTGGCGCGTCAAGACTGACGGTTCCGCGGGGCAGCAAGTGGAAGGGATGCCGGAGCTGCAAGCCACCGGAGATACATGGGTACCAACTGGATCGGGCATCTACTTCATGGCCGATGTAAAACATCATACCGAAGTTGATTTCTTTGATTTCAACAGTCAGAAGGTGAGGAGAGTCTTCACTCTTAGAAAATCCCTACCGGGCTGGGCCGGCGGGGTGTCCATTTCCAGTGACGGCAAATGGCTGCTCTACCCCCAATTGGATGGAAGTTCGAGCGACCTGATGATGATCGAGAATTGGAAGTAGCGGCTTACTCGGCCGTGGTTTTTCGAGCAACGTGACGGCAAATGTCGATTGATGAGAGGTTTGCTGTTTAAATCGCTCTGCGTTCCCGCAACGTCGTGTCTTGGCCCGACCCGTTGCGCTCGGAGCAATGCTTCACGGATCTTGTTCGCAGGGGCCGGTCCGGTCCCTAAGACCACCTTAGACTCAGATGCTGCTGCCGTGCGCTTTCCTGCGTCCGACCCGGGTTCGATTGGGCCCTATCGCCTGATCAGGAAATTGGGAGAAGGAGGGATGGGAGAGGTATGGTCTGCCAGAGGTTTCGCACGCCTCTGGGAAATCGAACTTCTGTCGTTGGGGAAACGACGTGCCTCCCGAGATTCACAAAATCACCGCGTAAAGTGCAAAAAATCCGCTATTTGTTCTCCACTTTGTTCTCCAGATGAACTGAACTCGGTTAGCTCTGCAAGACTCGACCTTGCCCCACCTTTGGCCGACCGGTTCATCTCGGGCTTCCCCATCGATTACGGCCCGGTACTTCTCCGCAGGCCCTTCGGATTCCCCTCACGGTGGACACCCTGCCCTCCGAAGTACTGCCAGCAGTGGCTCTAGCTCCGTCTTGGCTGTATCCAGCTTTCGCTTTCGTGCCCGTTTAGACATCTGCATACCTTCTGCCTTCTTCGTCCAGCGAGGAATTACCCCCGCTTTTGGATATAGCGCCCCTCATTTGAGCGCCAGAGGGACTTCAACCCTCCTGGACGACGTGCTGCTCAGCACACACTTCGCGTACTCCGCCTTGGCTTCCTTCAGGATGGGGATGTCGGGGTCGGCGTCTTTCCAGAGCGTGAGGAAATCTTTGTAGGCGGCAAGCGCCCGGACGCGGGCGGCGTCGGCATCCGCTCCCTGCGAGGTTCTCGACTGCAAGGCATTAGCGCGAGCCACTCCCAGATGCGCCAACGCTCCCGTCCAGCAGTTCCAGACGATGCCGCTGTGATCGAGAATCTTCTGAAACTCGGCAGCGGCGGCGCTACCTTGTCCGGCTGCCAAGTATGCTTCTCCGCGTACATACACGTCATAGAGGCAGGAAGAATTGGCGACGAACTGAATATTTCCCAGCTCGATGGCTGAAGCAGCTTGCAGGGTAGTCAGGGCCGCAGCCGGGTTCTTGCTATCCAGTGCCAATTGCGCCTGAATCGCGGGCAGCCAAAGCGCCTGCATTTGAGTGTCCAGCGGGAAGCGTTTCCCCAAGTCTTGCGCCAAGGATTCGACTCGCGCCGTATCGCTCGCCATGGCAAACGCAAGCGCGGCTTCTACCTCGACGCCCTGACTTGTGGGGGCAAGATTCAAAGCCTTCTCCGCTGAATGGCGGGCGTCCGTAGGATTGCCGTAAGCGGCTTCCCGCTGAGCGGCAATCGCCTGCCATATCGCCCCATTTTCCTTACTGTCCGCGCGAATGGCCGAATCCACAGCTCGCTTGGTCAGTTCCCGAGCTTTAGCAAGATGGCCGCCGTAAGCCTCGGTATCGGATGCCAGTGACAGTCCAATGTTCTCTTCGGGCTTGCCCGCAAACCACTGTTGCTGGTCTGCCATCGCCGCGGAGTCCGCCCCGACAAAGGCAAGAGCATAAAGAGCACTGTGCAATATGGAATCATCCATTTTTCCCGCCTGCGCCTCGTGGATGATCTGCCGCGCCTCGTCGAAGCGTTGCAAGCAAAGTTCCCAGACCGCGAGGTCGTCGTACGCGAACGTGCGGTCCGGCGCAAGGCGCACTGCTTCCCTCGAGATCTCCGCCGCTTTTTCATACTGCCCCTGTGCCGCGTACGCTAGGTTCAAGTCGCTGTACGCCCTCGGGCGTGGGTAGGTGTCCATCTCCTCCTGAAACGTCTTGACTGCTTTGTCCAGTTCGCCAGTTACAAACTCGTAGTACTCGGCGACGATCGTGAGCTTCTCCCGCTCGCTGGCGTGTTCCCGCAGTTGGAATGCTTTCCTCATATATTCGCGGCCCCGCTCGATCTGGCCGAGGGTTAAGTATTCACCACCCACGGATCTGTAGGCCATGGCAAAATTCGGATCTAGCTCAATGGCACGCTGATTGTAAAGCAGGGCTGCGGCAGCGCCTTTCTCGCGCCATGCCTTGATGCCAAGGCTGTACGCTTTCAGGGCTTCAAGTGAAGAGGTGGTGGCCTGTTGGAGCGGAATATCGAACTTCTGCACCGTTGCCAGCGACTCGCCCAGTTCTCCCCGCAGCTTCGATGCCGCCTCGCCCACTATATCCAACACTTTTTCTTTGGCTGACGCCGTGACCTGCTCCTCGGCCAGCGGGTCTCCACTCTGGCAATTCACCGCCTTCAACCCCACCACATATTGGCTGCCCAGACTGGCAATCGATCCCGCAATGTAAGCCTTGCTGCGCGCTCGCTGGCAAAGCTCGCGGGTGACTTCGGGCGTGAGTTTCGTGTTTATTGGACGCGTCATCATTTGCAAGGTCTTCGCGACTTCGCTGTCGGAGAGCACATTCAGGAAAGGCGATTGCCGGAGCGAAACGTTAAGCGCGGTCTTCAGCGTGTCATCGAAGATCGCATCTCCCGTGCTGTTGGCAAAATCGGCGAGGACGATGGTGTCTTTTTCGGTCAGGCGCTGGCTTTGCCGTGACCGATAGTAAAGGCCGCCCGATACGAGCAAGGCGATCAGCAGGAGGGAAACTGCAACCTTCCAGACCTTGCCCCGCCGCGCCGCAGAAGCTTCTGCCGCCATCATGCCTGAACTCGCCGCCGCACTGTGTCCGCTCTCCGTGTCCCGCTTCAGTCGTTGCAGGTCGGCTCGCATTTCCGCCGCGCCCTGATAGCGCAGGTTGCGGTCTTTCTCCAGAGCCTTGTTGATAATGTCTTCCAGCTTTGGCGGCACGTCTGGATTCAGCCTCACCGCAGGCGTGGGAGCCGCGTCCAGAATCGCTTTGAAGATGACTCCCGAGCTTTCCCCACGGAAGGGCAGCGCGCCCGTAGCCGCCTCGTAGAGCACCACGCCAAAGGAAAACAAGTCTGTGCGTCCGTCCAGTTCCTTGGCCCTCACTTGCTCAGGCGACATGTAGGCGACAGTCCCGAGTGTGGAACCGGGGCTGGTGAGATGATCTTCCGAGTCTATGGTCGTGGCGCTCAGGGCAGCGCTCTCCGGCTTGAGTGTAACTTTCGCCAGCCCGAAATCCAAAATCTTGGCGTGCCCGCGCTTGGTGACGAAGAGGTTGGCGGGCTTGATGTCGCGGTGGACGATTCCTTCTGCGTGGGCTGCGTCGAGCGCGTCCGTAATCTCGATGGCGAGCGACAGAATCAACTCGGTTTCCATCGGTCGCCCTGCGATGCGATACTTCAGGGTCATGCCGTCCAGAAACTCCATGGCTATGAACGCTTCGCCGTGCTGGTCGTCAATTTCGTAAATCGTGCAGATGTTCGGATGATTCAGTGCAGATGCTGCCTTGGCTTCGCGCTGAAAGCGGCTGAGTGCCTGCGGGTCTTTGGCCACGTCGTCGGGCAGGAACTTGAGGGCAACAAACCGTCCGAGCTTCACATCCTTGGCCTTGTAGACGACGCCCATTCCGCCGCCGCCGAGTTTTTCGACGATGCGGTAGTGCGAGATGGTCTGGCCAATCATTGGGGAGCGCGGGACTCAGGCTGCAATGTTAGGGATGTGACGAGGCAGAGTCAACGAGGGCACACCGATGGAATCAGAGAAGGGCAAATCCCGTGATTTCAGGCTTTCCCAAGCCCTTGCTTACCCGGTGATCAAAAGGGTATCTGCGACGGTTTCATTTTATGCGGCCTTTCGCCCCCTGTTTCGCCTCGGCGGAAGATGGTCAGCCAGTATACCTTCGGGCCAGCGATCACTGCGGCAGCCCGATCCTGCGCCGGAGAGCGACATACCGTGGGTCAGAGCGGAGATTCCTCCCGATAGCGCGGAGCATAAACCTGGGTGCCGGCACAGGCAATGCCCCAGCCGCGATACAGTGCCTTCAGCCGATTCATCACTCGGGTTAAATCTTGGCCGATGGTGTGATAACTGCGCGCCAACTCGCGCAGCGTCCGCAGTCCATTTTCTCCGTGGTAGACCGGCCGCAACATGCCGGTGCGCAGCAAATCGGCTAGCTTGCGCGCATCCACCTTGTCGCTCTTGCTGCCCTCCTTTAATAAGGCATTGCGGCGCGGATTGCAGACCACAACGTGCTGCACCTGCGGCTGCAGCAAATCGTACAGCCAGGCCGCCCAGGTGCCTTCTTCCCAGGTCACATGCAGCTCGCCCCGTAGACCGTGGAGAAACTGCAGAATGCTACTGGCTTTGGTTTCGACAATGGTTTCCATGACCAGCTTCCCACTGCCATTCAGCACGGCGATCACAATCGCTTCCTTGTGCATGTCCATTCCGATATATTTGACGTCGTGACTCATTTGAGTTGCCTCCTTGGGGGAAAGCTCATTCGTGTCAACGCTGGTCTTTCCCTCAAGGTAAATTGCCATTCTCCAGCCGCTTTGCCTATGCTCTCCTGTAGTCCTTCCGCACCGGACACACGACTGCACTTACTCCCTAGCGCCGCCGTAGCGGAGCGAAGCCCCTGCAC
>Ga0182024_10016806_pt1 | contig 13825 bp, 11 predicted proteins | sample P32metaG_FD_120480 | JGI IMG/M metagenome (GOLD analysis project Ga0182024, IMG submission 120480) | Permafrost microbial communities from Stordalen Mire, Sweden - P3-2 metaG (Illumina Assembly) | ecosystem: Environmental > Terrestrial > Soil > Wetlands > Permafrost | place: Sweden: Stordalen... | reverse complement strand
GGTCTTGTATTTATCCGGCGCGAGGATCGTCACCGTCTTCGGCGCGCGGAACTGGTCGAGGTCGTTGCCCTTGACGTCGTGGTATTGCACCCAGATCGGCCTCGCCTCGGTCCACTCGCCGTCGGGGCCGAACGAGATGTCGCCTTCGATCGTGTGGAACGGGTGGCTGTGCATGTATTCAGCGATCTTCGCCTCGTCGAGACTGCCGACCGCGGTGATCGCGTCGCCGAGGATCTGCAGCTCCGAATAGGCGAAGGGTGGCAGGAAATAGCCGAGTGGATCGACCCCGGCGGCCGCGGCCTGGTCCTGATACTGCTTGATGAAGTCCATGATTCCGGGGAATTCCATCGTCTTGACCGGTTCCCACAGCTCGACGTTGACGACGCCGTTCATCAGCGGCCCAAGCTGGGTCTTCAGCGCCGCCGCCGGCAGGCCGACAAAGGCGCCGCCGATCATCTGGGTCTGCAACCCGACCTCGCCGATCGCGCGCAGCAGGCCGACCGTGTCGGGCGGGTAGGAGGCGACATAGACTATATCCGGAGTGGTCGCCTGCACCGCGCGCACGATCGGCGTGTAGTCGACCGTCGTCGGCGGATAGGTCTTGTCGTAGACGATGTCGAGGCCCAACGCCTTGGCGTTGGCGCGCGCGCCGTCCGAGGCGTTGCGCGAGAATTCGGCGTCGGCGGCGACGATGGCGAGCGTCTTGGGCTTCGGGTTCTGCGCCATGACCAGGTCGAAATAGCCTTGGCTGAAGCTCTTGGTCGGCTCCGGCCCGAACACCAGCATTGAGAAGTACTTGGGATAGTGGAACTGGGTATTGGCGGCGAGCGCGAAGAGGCCGAAGAACAGCCGGTCGTGCGAGATCGCCACCGGCATCGCCGGTACCACGAGGTTGGTGCCGTAGCTCGAGATCAACAGGTCGACCTTGTCGATGCTGATCAGCTTTTCGTAGATCGCCGGCACGTTCGACGGGTTCGACTGGTCGTCGTAGTAGATGAGCTTGACCGGCCGGCCGAGCAGCCCGCCGCTCTTGTTGATGTTCTCGGCCCAGATCTGGAAGGCGAGCAGCCCCGACTTGCCGACGACGGCGAGGGGCCCGGTCAGCTCCATGCTGAAGCCGATCGTGATCGGCGGCTTGTCCTCGGCGCGGGCGGAGGCCGCCCACAGAACGCCGCAGGCCAGCGCGGCACAGAACGCCCGTCGAAACTTTGTCATTCCAGGAGCTCCCTCACCTGTTCTTTTGTCAGAAACCGGGTCTCGGCGCCGCGCAGCAGCAGATAGAGCTTGGCGGTCTCCTCAAGCTCCTCGACCGCGTTGACCGCGGTGTCGAGGCTCGATCCGGCGACGACCGGCCCGTGATTTGCCAGCAGCACCGCGTGGTGCTTGGAGGCGAAGCCGCGCACCGCCTCGGCCAGCGCCATGTCGCCCGGCTTGTAATAGGGCACCAGCGGCAGCCGCCCGACGCGCATCACGTAATAGGCGGTGATTGGCGGCAGCACATCGTGCGGGTCCACTTCGGCGAGGCAGGACACCGCGACCGAATGGGTCGAATGCAGGTGGACGACCGCGCCGGTATCGTTGCGCTCCTCGTACATGACCCGGTGCAGGAAGCTCTCCTTGGTCGGTGCGTCGCCGCCGACGAGCTTTCCGGAAGTGTCAAGTTTCGAGAGCCGCGCTGGGTCGAGCCGGCCGAGCGACGCGTTGGTCGGGGTCATCAGCCAGCCGCCCTCGACGCGCACGCTGATATTGCCCGACGAGCCGGCAGTGAGCCCGCGCTCGAAGATCGAGGCGCCCAAGGTGCAGATCGCCTCGCGGGCTTTGGCGTCGCTCATCGCGTCGCTTCCTCAAGTGCAGCGAAGGCGCGCAGGAAGAAGTCGGGCGCCCCGAAATTGCCGGATTTGAGCGCGAGCGCCAGCGCCGGCTCGTCGAGGTTCCGGGGAAGGCTGACCGTCCACGGCACGCCCGGATCGATCTGCCGGCCGATCCTGAGACCGGTGACGCCGAGCGCCTGCACCACCGCGCCCGCGGTCTCGCCGCCGGCGACGACGAGGCGGCGCACCCCGCGGGCGACGAGGCCCTTGGCGATCTCCGCCATGATGCCTTCGATGAGGGCGCCGGCCCGCTCGCGGCCAAGCTGCTGCTGGACCGCGGCGACCGCATCGGGCGGCGCGGTCGCGGCGAAGAGGATCGGTGCCTCGCCAAGCTTGTCCGCGGCCCAGGACAGCGCCTCGCTGGCGACATCGCGCCCCGCGGCGGCGGCGAGCGGGTCGATCGCGAAGGCCGGCGCGCGCTCGCGCATGTAGGTGAGCTGCGCCAGGGTGGCTTGCGAGCACGACCCCGACAGCACCGCCGCCTTGCCGCCGATCCTGGGGAGGATGTCGGCGCCGCCGCCGTCGCCGATCAGGCCCTGGCGGCGGAAATTTTCCGGCAGGCTGAGCGCGATCCCGGAGCCGCCGGTGATCAGCGCGAAATCCTGGGCGGCCTCGCCGATCGCTTCGAGGTCGCGGTCGGCGATGGCGTCGACGACCGCGTGCCGGAAGCCGTCCTGCCGCAGCCTGGCGAAGGCGTCGGCGATGGAAGCTGGGCCCTTGGCCACGGCGGCGTGTTGCACCAGCCCGACCTTGCCCTTGGATTGCCGTTGCAGCACCCGCACCAGCGACGGGTCGCGCATCGAGGTCAGCGGGTGGTCGCGCATCCCCGATTCCGAGAGCAGCACGTCGCCGACGAAGAGGTAGCCCTTGAAGATCGTGCGGCCGGCCTCGGGAAAGGCAGGACAATAGAGCGTGAAGTCGGAGCCGAGCGCGTCGAGCAGCGCCTCGCCGACCGGGCCGATATTGCCGGCGTCGGTCGAGTCGAAGGTCGAGCAGTATTTGAAGAGTATCTGCCTGGCGCCCGCGCCCTTGAGCCAGGCCAGCGCCTTGAGGCTCATCGCCACCGCGTCGGCGGCCGGGATGGTGCGGCTCTTGAGGGCGATCACCACCGCCTCGGCGTCGGGGATCGGGCTGTTGCCGCTAGGCACGTCGATCAGCTGCACGGTCTTCATGCCGCGCCGCACCAGCGTGTTGCAGAGATCGGTCGCGCCGGTGAAATCGTCGGCGATCGCGCCCAGCAGCACGCCCATCTCGACCCTCCCGCAGCCTTGCGATGCAGACTAGCCGCCCGTCGCGGAAGCCGCAAACTTGACGGTTCACAGTTTCACAGTTACACGGAAACTGTGAAAAACATCACAGTTTCACTGGACGACCAAACCTATCGTCACGCCCGGATCGTGGCCGCCGAGCGCGGCACCTCGGTATCCGCGCTGGTCAAGCAATTCCTCACCGGCCTCGCCAAGGGCGGCGACGAAACCGAGCAGCTGAAACGCCACGAGGAAGCCTTGCGCGAGCAGATCAGCAAGTTCCGCGCGGCCGACCGGCTGCCGCGCGAGGAAGCCCATCGCAGAGAGAGATAGGACTGCACTTCCTCGACACCAATATCCTCCTCTATTCGATCAGCCGCGACCGTGCCGAGCGGTCGAAACGCGAGCGGGCACGGGAACTGCTCGACCGCGACGACGGCGCCCTGTCGACGCAAGTGCTGCAGGAATTCTACGTGCAGGCGACGCGGCCGACGCGCCCCGATCCGCTGCCGCACGACATCGCCGCCGGGCTTATCGTCACCTGGACGCGCTTCCGGGTGCAGGCGGTCACCTTGCCGACCGTCGCCGCCGCGCTCGAGATCGAAGCGGCGCACGGCTTCTCCTATTGGGACAGCGCGATCATCGCCGCCGCCCGCGCCCTCGGCTGCGAGACGCTTTACACCGAGAACATGGCGCATGGCCGCGACGTCGAGGGCGTCGCCATCGTCAACCCGTTCCGGTGAGCGCCGCCTATACGCGCCGCCGCCAGCGGCGGAAGATCAGGCGAACCAGCAGCAGGCCCAGGGCGATCAGCGGCAGCCAGGGCAGGGCGCCGATGGAAAAGCGAATGGCCGAGCCGGTGTTGTCGCCCAATACCCGGCCCGCCTGATCCCAAGCCTGGGCGATCGGCCCAAGGAAGCTTCCGCCGCTGTCGCGAGCGCTCAAATAGATCGTGAGCTTCTCGGTATCGACCCGCTGATCGAGGGTCTTCTTCTGGGCGGCGATGGCCTCGAGCTGGCTCTGGGTGTTCGACAGCTCGCTCTCGATCTTGATCAGGTCCTCGACCCTTACATCCGGCCGCTTCGACAGCTCCATCAGCCGGTCGCGATAGTCCGTCAACTGCGCCTGCCGGCGCTCGACATCGGCGATGGCGGCGGTGAGGTCGTCGGCTGTCGTCGAGCGCGAACGCAAGACGGCGTCGTTCGCCGCCTCGCCCGGCAAGGGCGCCAGCAAATCCGCCTCGAACGGGGCGACGCCATCGTGCGCCAACCGCACGGTCAGCATCGCGCCGGGATGCGGCGCTCCGAACAATTCGGTCGTGCTGAACGAGGTGTTCAGCACGACGCAGTGGAGCTTATCGTCGTCGAGGCATTGCTTGATCGCTCGGTCGTAGCGCGCCTGGACGCTGGTTGCCGGCATGTCCAGGCGCAGCTCGTGGCTGTAGGCGAGCTTCAGGTCGCGGGTCGCCGCCGCGTTGGCCGCCAGCGGCGGCGCGGGCGCCGCTGCGGGGGGCGGCAATGAAGACGGCTTATCGCATCCGCCGAGGACGAGCAAAATCGCCAGACCCGCGGACCTGGCGAGATGACGGCCCTTGGCCGGTGGAACGCGGTGCGCCGGACCTTGCGGCATGCCGGCATCCTCGATGGTGGCAATCATCGGCAGTCGCCTTGACCAATTGAACGGTGAATCACGTCGACAACGATCGCTCGTTGATTGATTTGCCGCCCGCTCTATCGGGGAATTGGGGCAGGATATCGGCAAGATCGCTGCAAAACGGAGATATCGCGCGGGTGCGGGCTCGCGCTCGACGACAAACCAAACAACCCTCAATGGACGCTGGCGAACGTCACCTTCGACTGGCAGAACCCCGGCATATCCGGCAGCGGCGTTTCCGCATGCGAAATTACTCGGCCGTCGTAATAGTAGGGCCGCACGTTGGGCGGTAGCGTGCAGTCCTTGAAGGCGTAGTAGAGGGTGACCGGCTCGGAGCGGATGGCGCTGGTCGCGATGTATCCGACCAGGGCGTGCTCGGCGGTGTGGAAGCCGTTTTTCCAGAGATGGATCTTGGGCAGGCGCGGCGTGTAGTCGGGCAGCGGCAGCTCGTCCCACACCTCGCCATAGCGGTGGTCGACCATCTGCTTGAGCCAGAAATCGTAGGTCTTGGGGATGTCGGTCAGCAGGGTCGGATCGCCGATCCCGAAAGTCAGCGCCGCCTGGTCCAGTTCCGCCGCCATCCACCAGGTGCTGGTGCGGTTGATGTCGTCCGGCTTGGCGCGGCACGTCCGCTGGGTGGCCCAGGAGCCGGTGACGGGGAGATAGGCGGCGCGCAAGATGCCTGGCGCCCGGTCGCGGGCGAATTTCTCGAGCGCGGCGTCGCCGGTGATCCGGCCGGTTAGATAGAGCATCCAGTAGGCCTTGATGGTGTGGCCGAAATCGGTGTCCTCGCCATCGAAGATGCAATCGACTTTGGCGGCCTTCGGGTCGATGACCCCGACGAACAGGGTCGAAGTGGAGTCGTAGAACCGCTCGCGCATGGTCCGGGCGATCTGCGCCAGCTCGGCCTGCCATTGCTTCTGGGCCGGCTGCGGCAGGAGCGGGGCCAGCAGCACCATGTAGGCATTGGCCTGGTCGAGCTGCGCCACGAGCTCGACGCGATCGGCGTCCGGCCCCTGCAGCTTCCAGCGGTAAAGCCTGGAATGCGGGTCGTAATAATTCTGCCGGATGTATTTCTCGATGCGCAGGATCGGCTGCAACACATACGGGTCGCGGGTCAGGTAATAATAAAAGGACAGCCCGACCAGCGTGTACGAGAGGTCCTGGCTGGTCTGGTCGGTGGGGTCGGCGACCGGTTTGCCGTTTTCCCAATAGGAGGCGATGCCGCCGGTCGCGTTGTTGAAGGCATGGTCGACGATGTAATGGGCTCCGGCCCGCGCCCAGGTCAGATATTTCGGGTCGCCGGTGACGTGAAACGCCACCGCGTACAAATAGACCTGCCGCGACATCATGCGGACGTATTGCCGGGCGAGCGTGCTGCGGATCCAATCGGGGGCGATGAGGAACTCGGTGCACGGCGCTTGCGGGTTGTAGACCGAACCGTCGTTGCAGCGGAACGTCGGGAAGTTGCCGACCGGGTTCCCCAGCGCCGCCGGGGTCTGCCAGAACGGCAGGATGTCTTGCTCCAGATGCCGCTTCCATTCCGTGGTCGGCGGCAGCCCGGCGATCGCCGCAATCTTGTCCTGCGCGAGTGCCGCGGGCGACAAGACGATCGCCGACGCCAGGAGAAGCCACGTCGCCACGCGCTTTGGAAACATCGGCACCCCCGGGTCGCGGTGAGAGAGACAATGACGAGACGCCAGTCGCCCCGGCGCGAATTTTCCATGAGCGTCCGGCGCGCATATTTGGCAATCTGAAATGGATTGCCGTACGCCGATTGGCGGCGCAAGCTTCGATTCACTTGGTTTCGCCATAACCTCGCGGAGGAACCCATGAGCGGTCACGGTAAGTACAGCCCGGCGGAAATTCGCGCCAAGCTCAACCATCCGATCATCGACGGCGACGGCCACTGGGTCGAATACGACCCCGTCTTCGCCGAGCAGATGCGCAAGGTCGGCGGCGACCTCGCGGCGGACGGGTTCCTGGCAGCGATGGCGGTGACCCGCGACTCGCTGCTGCTCTCGGTCGAGGAGCGCCGGCGCCGCCGCGTGTCGATGCCGGGGTTCTGGACCCGCCAGACCGGCAATACCTATGACCGCGCCACGGCGATGATCCCGCACCTCCTGTACGACCGGCTCGACGAGATCGGCAGCGACTTCGCGATCATCTATCCGACCGCCGGCCTGCGCCTGCCGCGGATCAAGGACGACGCGACTCGCCGGGCGGTCATCCGCGCCTACAACATCGTCTCCGCCGGGTATTTCAAGGACCTCGCCGACCGGATGACCCCGGCGGCGATCATCCCGATGCACACGCCGGACGAGGCAATCGACGAGCTCGAGTTCGTCACCAAGGAATTGGGCTCGAAAGTCGGCATGTTCGGCAGCGCGATGCCGCGCCAGACCGACTCGATCAAGAAGGGCGAGAACGCCGACGCCGACCGGCTCGGCGTCTGGTACGAGGTGTTCGGCATCGACAGCATGTACGACTACGACCCGGTCTGGCAGAAATGCGTCGACGTCAAGATCGCGCCGACCTTTCACTCGGCCGGCAGCAACCAGGCGCTGCGCAACAGCCCGACCAACTTCACCTACAACCATATCGGCCATTTCGCCGATGCGGGGCATGCCGCAGCCAAGGGCATCTTCCTGGGCGGCGTTACAAGGCGCTTCCCGCAGCTGCGCTTCGCCTTCCTCGAAGGCGGCGTCGGCTGGGGCGCGCAACTGTTCGGCGACCTGATGGAGCACTGGGAGCGGCGCAACATCAAGGCGCTCGAAAACATGAAGCCCGACAAGCTCAACCGCGAAATGCTGATGAGCTATGTCGAGAAGTACGGCTACCAGGAGCACGCCGAAGCGCTCAAAGCGCGCGACGGCTGGCCCGATCCCGACCTGCACATGACCGGCGGCATCGACAATCTCGACGATTTCGCAGCGTGCAAGTTCACCCGCAAGGAGGATTGGATCGAGCTCTACGCCAAGCCCTATTATTTCGGCTGCGAGGCGGACGACCGGATGAACGCCACAGCGTTCCTCAACCTCAACCCGTTCGATGCGCAGCTCAATGCGATCTATTCGTCCGACATCGGGCATTTCGACGTGATCGACATGCGGGAGCCGTTGGCCGAAGCCTACGAGCTGGTCGAGGATGGCGTCATCACCGAAGCCAATTTCCGCGACTTCGTCTTCACCAACGCGGTGACCCTGTGGGGCACGCAGAATCCCGATTTCTTCAAGGGCACGCGCGTCGAGAAGGAAGCCGCCGCGGTGCTTCGGGCAGTGCGCCAACCGGTAATGGCTGACGCCGCCAAGTAACCCGACGGGCGTTCCATCACCGACTGTAGGGCGGGTCACGACCCGCCCTACATCGTTATGCACAGGCGCAAGGGAGGCGTTTCATGGGCAAACTCGACGGCAAGATCGCCCTGGTCACCGGCTCGGGCCGCAATATCGGCCGCGCGACGGCGCTGATGCTGGCGCGGGAGGGCGCGCACGTCGTGGTCAACGCGCGCTCGAACGAGCAGGAACTCAACGCCGTCGTGCGCGAGGTGCAGGAGGTCGGGGTCAAGGCGATCGGCGTTCTCGCCGACATGGCCAAGAAGGAACAGGTCGAGGCGATGGCGGCGCGCGCCCTCTCCGAATTCGGCCGGGTCGACATCCTCGTCAACAACGCCGCGATCCGGCCGCACAAGCCGTTCCGGGAACTGACCGACGCGGATTGGGAGCTCGTCAGGGGCGTCGTCCTCGACGGCGCGCTCTATCTGACGCGCGCGCTGATCGGCCCGATGGTCGAGAACAAATACGGCCGCATCCTGTTCTTCGTCGGCGACGGCGCGTATTCCGGCCGCGGCAGCGGTCGCGCCCATCTGTCGGCGGCCAAGATGGCGCTGGTGGGCCTGGCGCGGGGGCTCGCCTCCGAATTCGCCCCGCACAACATCCGGGTCAACGTGGTGTCGCCCGGCAGCATCGACACCAGGCGGGACAATCCCGAATGGTATGGCGGCCGGCCGCCGAGCGCCGAGGGCATCCCGCTCGGCCGACAGGGGAAGATCGACGAGATCGCCGCCACCTGCCTGTTTCTGGTCACCGATGACGGGGGGTTCATCACCGGCCAGACGATCCACGTCAACGGCGGGGCGGCGTATTATTGATCGCCGCCGCGCAGGGAAGTTCGAGGAGGTCCGATGCCGAAATTCGCCGCCAATCTCAGCATGATGTTCCAGGAGATCCCGAATTTCCTCGACCGCTTCGACGCCGCCGCCAAGGCGGGGTTCAAGGGGGTCGAGTTCCTGTTTCCCTACGACCACAAGCCGGAGGAGATCGCCGAGCGGCTGGAGCGCAACAAGCTGACCCTGGCGCTGTTCAACCTGCCGCCCGGCGACTGGTCGAAGGGCGAGCGCGGGTTCGCCGCTATCCCCGGGCGGCAGCAGGCGTTTATGGCAGCGGTCGAGACCGCGATCCCCTATGCCAAGGCGGCGAAGTGCAAGACCATCCACGCGATGGCCGGGCTGTGGCCCGAGCGCCGCGACAAGATGGAGGCGCTGCCGACCTATATCGACAATCTGCGCTGGGCCGCCGACCGCCTGGCGCCCGAGGGCATCACCGCGATCATCGAGCCGATCAACACCCGCGATATCCCCGGCTATTATCTGAACACGACGGCACAGGCGATGCCGATCATCGAGGCGGTCGACCGGCCCAATGTCAGGCTCCAGCTCGACCTCTACCACGTACAGATCATGCGCGGCGATCTGGCGCCGACGGTGCGCGAGCTCCACGGCCGATACCCGCACGTCCAGATCGCCGGCACGCCGGGACGGCACGAGCCCGATGTCGGCGAGATCAACTACCCGTACCTTTTCGACCTCTTCGACGAGCTCGGCTACGAGGGCTGGATCGGCTGCGAGTACCGGCCCAAGGGGGACACCGTCGCCGGCTTGGGGTGGGCGAAGAAATATGGAATTGGGTAATATTTTTTCCGTCATTCCGGGGCATCGCGCAGCGTTGAACCCGGAACCCATGAACACTGGCGGTTCAGCTAAAGCGACGTCGGCCGAGCCAATATTCGGCTTAGTCCGTGCGTATGGATTCCGGGCCCGGCCCGCGGCCGTCCCGGAATGACGGAGTTTATTAAGACGCCGTCGTCACCCCGTCGGTGGGGTAGACGATGGTGCGCAGCATGACCCGGCGCTCGGAGGGCTCGTAGTCGCCGGCGCCGCGGTGCATCGTCGCCCGCTCGTCCCACATCACCACGTCGCCGATCCGCCAGGAGTGATAGTAGATGAACCGCTCCTGGGTCGAGTGCCGCGCGAGTTCTTCAATGAGGCCCCAGGCGGCGTCCTTCTCCATGCCGACGAACCCGTGCACGTGCATCGGGTTGACGAAGAGGATTTCCCGGCCGGTGACCGGGTGCCGGGCGATCGCCGGCCAGGGCTTCTCCTCGTATTCCCTGTCGGCGGTCTTGGCCGCCTCGTTGTTCTTGTAGAGATCCCCGCCGGCCGGACCCGAGGTGTGGCCATGCAGCCCGGTGAGGCCGGCGAGCCGGTTCTTCATCTTGCCGTCGAGCGCGTCGTAGGCGGCGCGCATATCGGCGAAGACCGTGCCGCCGCGCTGCGACGGAACTTCGAGCGCATGGAGGATCGCCAGCAGCGGCAGTTCGGCCTCATAGGTCGAGTCGGTGTGCCAGGCGGTGGCGCGCTTGACCCCGAACCAGTCGATCTTGCCGCCATCGTCGACATTGCGCAGATACGAGACCTCGGGATGGCCGGGATAGCGGTAGTTGATCAGCGAATGCGGGCGCGGCCTGCCGAAGCGGGCGCCGAAGGCGGCGAGATCGGCGGCGCCGAGGCGCTGCTCGCGGAACACCAGCACCGGGTGCTCGGCGAAGGCTTTTTCGATCCAGGCGAAGCTGGCGTCGTCGAGATCGGCGAGGTCGATGCCGAGCGCTTCGGTGCCGAGCGCGTGGCCCAAGGGACGCAGTTGCGGTTGCATCGGCGGTCTCCCGTTTGTCCGAGCGCAGCGTAGGCGCGACCCCGCCCAGCGTCCAGGCGCAAGCCTGCCGGCAGGGCAGGCGATTTGCGCATGGGGCGGCGCGGCGCCCATGCTAGGATGACACCCAGAACACGGAGGAATGCGGCATGAACCAGGCGGATTTCGAGAAAAAGCTCAAGCAAGAAGGCTATGCCGAGATGGTCGATCGCCGGATGGAGGCGAACCATTTCAACCCCGAACACGCGCATGAATTCGACGCGTGCGTGTTGGTCGTCGAAGGCGAGATCACCATTGCCCGCAACGGCAAGCCGGAGGTGTTTCGGGCCGGCGACATGTGTTCGATGGCGGCGGGCACGCCGCATACCGAGACATGCGGCGCCACGGGCGTGCACTATCTCGCCGGGCGACGCCACCCGCAACAGGCGGCCAGCTGACCGGGATTTCTATTTTTCGTCATCCCGGAAGTTAGGCGAGCCCCGGCACTGCCGGGAGCGCGAGCCTTGCTGTCCGGGACCCATGAACACCGACAGTGCCCGATTTGCCGGAGCCCGTGTTCATGGGTTCCCGGCTCGTCGCTGCGCGACGCCCCGGAATGACGGCGGGGATAGCGAGGCGCGGCAAAATGGCGTCGTTTCGAAAATAAATCAGACGCTCGCAAGCGCGATTCGCGTTCGCGGTATAAGTCATGCATACTGTCCCAGATAACGTGCGAAACTGGCCGGTGTGTGCGCCAAATTTGTGCAACAGGGTGACGCGGAAGAGCATCTGCGGATGAATGAGGCAAGAGGGCCCGGGCTTTACGACCCCCGCAACGAGCACGATTCGTGCGGCGTCGGCTTTGTCGCCAACATCCGGGGCCGAAAGTCGCACGACATCATCCGCCGCGGCCTCGAAATCCTGGTCAACCTCGATCATCGCGGCGCGGTCGGCGCCGACCCGCTGGTCGGCGACGGCGCCGGCTGTCTGATCCAGATCCCCGACGCGCTGTTGCGCGACTGGGCCGAAGAGCGCGGCCTCGTCCTGCCGCCGCCGGGGCGCTACGCGGTGGCGATGTGCTTCCTGCCGATGGAGGAAAAGGCGCGGGCCTACGCGGTGGCGCAGATCGAGCGCATCATCCGCGTCGAAGGCCAGACCCTGCTCGCCTGGCGCGACGTGCCGATCGACACGGCCGGGCTCGGCAAGCGGGTGATCGAGACGATGCCGCACATCGCCCAGGCGATCGTCTGCGCCAGCGGCGACATCGCCGACCAGGATGCGTTCGAGCGCAAGATCCTGGTGATCCGCAAGCAGGTGCTGAACCGGGTGACGACGCAGGCCGAGCGCAACACGCTGCCGGAGCTGCGCCACCTCTATATGCCGTCTTTCTCGACCCGGACGGTGGTCTACAAGGGGCTCTTGCTGGCGCCGCAGATCGGCGGATTCTACGAGGATTTGCGCAACCCGCTGACCGTGTCGGCGCTGGCGCTGGTGCATCAGCGCTTTTCGACCAACACCTTCCCGTCATGGCGGCTCGCGCACCCGTACCGTTTTCTCTGCCACAACGGCGAGATCAACACGGTGCGCGGCAACGTCAACTGGATCCACGCGCGCCGCCAGGCAATGTCGTCGGCGCTGATGGGGCCCGATCTCGGCAAATTGACGCCGCTGATCTTGCCCGGCCAGTCCGATACGGCCTGCCTCGACAATGCCTTGGAATTGCTCGTCGTCGCCGGCGGCTATTCGCTCGCCCACGCGATGATGATGCTGATCCCGGAAGCCTGGGCCGACCCGTTGATGGACCCGGAGCGGCGCGCCTTCTACGAGTACCACGCGGCGCTGATGGAGCCGTGGGACGGGCCGGCGGCGATCGCCTTTACCGACGGGCGGCAGATCGGCGCCACCTTGGACCGCAACGGGCTGCGGCCGGCGCGCTACATCGTCACCGACGACGATCATGTGATCATGGCCTCCGAGGCCGGCGTGCTGCCGGTGCCGGAAGAGAAGATCATCCGCAAGTGGCGGCTGCAGCCCGGCAAGATGCTGTTGATCGACCTCGAAGAAGGCCGCATCGTCGGCGACGACGAGATCAAGGCGAAGCTCGCCGCCGAGCACCCCTACGAAGCGTGGCTGAAGCAGACGCAATACAAATTGTCGGAGCTGCCCGAGCCGGCGGAGACCACCGCACCGGCCCGCACCAACGACCCCGAGGCACGGCTCTCGCTGCAGCAGGCGTTCGGCTACACCCAGGAGGACATCCTGTTCTTCCTAGAGCCGATGGCGCGCGACGGCGACGACCCCGTCGGCTCGATGGGCACCGACACGCCGATCGCCGCGTTCTCGAACAAGCCGAAGGTGCTCTACAACTACTTCAAGCAGAATTTCGCCCAGGTCACCAACCCGCCGATCGACCCGATCCGCGAGGAATTGGTGATGTCGCTGATCTCGATGATCGGGCCGCGGCCGAACCTGCTGGGGCACGAGGTCGGCACGCATCACCGGCTCGAAGTGTCGCAGCCGATCCTCACCGACGGCGATCTCGACAAGATTCGCAACATCGAGCTGTTGATCGACGGGCGGTTCAAGACCGATACACTCGACATCACCTGGCCGGCGGCCGAAGCCGCGGCCGGGATCGAGCCGGCGCTGGAGCGGATTTGCCGCGAGGCGACCGATGCGGTGCTGGAAGGCCACAACATCCTGATTCTCTCGGATCGCGGCACCTCACCCGAGCGGGTGCCAATCCCGGCGCTGCTCGCGACCTCGGCGGTGCACCACCATCTGATCCGCGAGGGGCTGAGGACCAAGACCGGCATCGTCGTCGAGACCGGCGATGCGGCCCAGGTGCACGATTTCTGCGTGCTCGCCGGCTACGGCGCCGAGGCGGTCAACCCCTATCTCGCCTTCGCCACGCTGGAGCAAATCCGCACCGAGACCGGGATGGCGCTCAGCGCCTACGATGTGCAGAAGAACTATTTGAAGGCGGTCGGCAAAGGGTTGCTCAAGGTCATGTCCAAGATGGGCATCTCGACCTACCAATCCTATTGCGGGGCGCAGATCTTCGACGCGGTCGGGCTCGAAAGCGCGT
>Ga0182024_10016804_pt1 | contig 13825 bp, 11 predicted proteins | sample P32metaG_FD_120480 | JGI IMG/M metagenome (GOLD analysis project Ga0182024, IMG submission 120480) | Permafrost microbial communities from Stordalen Mire, Sweden - P3-2 metaG (Illumina Assembly) | ecosystem: Environmental > Terrestrial > Soil > Wetlands > Permafrost | place: Sweden: Stordalen... | reverse complement strand
TTGGTTCTTCTCCAGGCTCGAAAGGGCAACAAGCACTGAATTAAGATGGCGGGCCGAAGCCGCATCCTGCGGGCTGGGCAGCAGATCGTCGAGTTGCTCTCGCATGCCATCGACGTAAGCGGCAGGGCTTGTCTCGCACCGCTCGTTCGTTTCTTGTAAATCCTCTACCAATTCAGAAATTGGAGTGCGCAGCACTGCGGATAACGCCTCGGTGTGAGCGGCCTTCAGGGCGCGTTCGGAAGATTCCTCACCGTGGACCAGCGATAATCCCCAATGCTTGTAGCCGCCCTCGCGGCGGCGCAGAGAAGCGACGTAGGCCAGTTTGGCGAGAATTCCTGACACTGCGGCCAGCGTGGTTTCTCGCAGGTCTTGCAGAGCGGATCTCAGCGTCATGATGTGTCACCAGCCGGGTTGAGGATCGTCGGTGGGGGACCGGGCGCCGCGGCAGGCGCGGATACAAAAGTAGCATGGTTTGGCGTGGGGACCAAGGAAAACTGGAGTGTGGTTGAGCCGGCGGCACCTTCGTGCGTGGCGCAGTTCTTGAAGGCTGAGGGGAAGCGCGGTATAGTGCCGAGCGACGGCCATGCTGCAGCCACACTCATTTTTGTGGCACTACCTGTGGGTTGGACCTGGCATTCTACTCGCAGTGTTAGCGGTACTCGCCTGGCGCAGAGGATACGCAAATCGTTCTCCCGCGTTTTTTATCTACCTAGTTTTCGAATCAATTCAGGCGCTGACGCTCTACGCGATGGATCTAACTCCCCGGGTCAGCGCTAACGCCTACTGGCACGCGGGCATTGCGAGCTTAGTGGTTGAATCACTCATAAAGCTGGCTGTGCTTTGGGAGCTATTCTCGCACTTAGTCAAGCGACGTCTCGAATTGGCGGGGCGGGGGAAGGTAGTTATTTGCCGGATTGGAGCTGCTCTAGTGATGCTCGCTGCTGTGGTGGCGTCCCAGGCTCATCTTGGAAAGTTCTTGATTCTCTCTTACTTCCAGATCCTGGAGCAGGGAATTTATTTAGTCGAGGCTGGCCTTTTGCTCTTCCTTTTTTTATTCGCGGGCCATTTTCGTCTGGCGTGGGATAGAAGGGATTTCGGCGTCGCATTGGGGTTGAGTATTTCGGCTTGCGTGGGGTTGGGCGTTTTCGCTGTCTACGCTAACGGGATATTATTCACCAGACTTTATCTTCTTGATTTCCTCGACGGCTTTACGTATCACCTCTGCGTTTTGGTTTGGTTTTACTACCTACTAACGCCTCGCTGGTCGATGATCCCTCCGGCGCGTGATCGGGTGGTTGAGGATAAGCACGCCGACTCAGCGCGGCTTCCGATTCGCAGGCTTTGGCCGACCTAGCTGATGCCCCTGTGAAAATCCTTCTCTGTTACAAATTCCGAACAGACGCGCTGGCTAAAGTGACCTTTCCAGCCGCGGGGGCTGAATGAAAACATCACGGTTCGTTTTTCAACCGAAGGAGAAAAATGACCGTGAAACGCATCCTGCTTGTGGTAGCTGCGGCTATATTGTTCATCAATACCTTGGCGGTACCAACGATGGCTCACGCTGACGGTGTGGGCGGCACGAGCTGTGGCGGCAGTGGCACATGCCGACCGTAGCATCCGCATGTTACGAAAACCGGACATGAACACTTGAAGAATTGCGGCCGCCATTTGTTCGCGGTATAGTAAACCGCCACGAGATGTTGCAGGCCCACTCATTCCTCTGGCACTACCTTTGGCTCGCGCCGCATGTTCTGCAGCTTGGGCTGGGGATAGTTATTTGGCAAAGGCGCTGGTACAAGCGCTTTCCAATCTTCTTCGTCTACATCATTTTCGAGTGTGTTGAGGAGTTCACCCTCTATACCATGGACGTAGTGCCGTTCGGCAGCGACGCGCTATTTTGGGGAGTGTTCCGTGTTGGGTTAATCATTGAGGGCCTGCTTAAGATAGCGCTGATCGCGGAACTGTTCCGCCATCTGGTTTCACAGTGGCCCGCCGTGGCGATGCTCGGAAACCGCCTCATCAGCGGCTTCGGGGTCATTCTAGTCGTATTCGCTGCCCTCATCGCGGCCTATTCGCCAGTCGACAATCCACAGTTCACGATCGTTTCGAGGGTCCATGTCCTTGAACAGACTTTCTACATCGTCCAGTGTGGATTAATTTTGTTCCTTTTTTCGTTCGGCGCGTACTACAAGTTGAGTTGGGAGCACCGCGCTTTTGGCATCGCAGTCGGATTCGGAGTTGTTGCCTGCGAGCACATGGCGGCCTGGGCAATCATGGCCAGCGGGGCGATGCTCGATAAGCGACACCTTTTGGACCTTTTGAACATGGCCACCTACCACCTGTGCGTTCTGATCTGGTGTTACTACCTCCTCGTCCCTCAGAAGAAGGCCACTACGTCTGCGGTTGCGTTGCCGGAGAACAACTTGGCGATGTGGAACCGGGAACTGGAGCGTTTACTACAGCGATGAATTTGGCCATTGTACTTGTCGTTGCAGCCGCAATTGCGCTGGGCATTATTTTGCGCCTGGCAGTAACCCAGACCTTACAAACCCGGGGCAGCGTCGAATTGAATGGCGCGATCCGTCCGATCGATATCGAAGCCTTCCGCAATTTGATTAACCCCGCCGAGGACCACTATTTGCGGCGCAACTTGCCTCCTCCGCAATTCCGCATGCTGCGGCGCGAGCGGCTGCGCGCCATGGCTGCCTACGTTCGGGTAGTAAGTAACAACGCCGGAGTGCTGGTACGCATTGGCGAAACGGCCCTCGCCAGCGGCGATGCGCAACTTGCCGAAGCGGCGGGGCAATTGGTGAATGACGCACTGTTGCTGCGGAGAAATACCACGGTGGCGCTGGCGCGAATTTACCTGGCATTGGCTTGGCCGTACTCCGAGTTTGCCGCGGTGCGGGTGGTGGAGCGCTACGAACACGTCAGCGGAGCCGCCATGCTGCTGGGACGGCTGCAAAATCCGGGGGTTGCGGTTCGACTGTCGGCTCTTCGCTAGAAGCTGACAACGGTCAATCTGGCGAGGCCGCCCTAGGCGCAGGCCTGAGAACTGGATGCGGTCGCTGACGACACTTATTTCTTTCCGCTCTTAGCCCGCACTTGTGATTTATCCTTGAGAGCCTGCTCTTTCGCCCCTTCGGGACTTTCGTATTTCCGTTTCGGCCCCACGGCTTGCCCGTGGGCTGCATTCTCGCGCCGATTCGCGGCTGAAAGCGGTTACTTCGGCATCACCTCTCTGCATTCCATCCTTGTTTTCGCACGACGTTCTGGTGTAAAAACCAGCGGGAACCTGCCAATTCCAGAACCTTGTGCCAATTTCGGCCCAGTAGCCGTAAGGGTTATTTCTGCCGCCACCTCGGAGTGGCGAAAGCATAGGGAGACTTTATGATCCGCTCGATCAATGTCCGCTACCTGAAAACTTTTTTCGCCACATTGCTCGTTGTAGTGTTTTCGTCCATCGCCTTCGGTCAGGGCGGCTCCGCAACGGGCGATCTGCACATCACGGTGAAAGATCCCAAGGGCAACTTCATTAACAACGCGACAGTGACTGTCAGCGATGCTGAGAAGGGCCTGGAACGAACGGCGACGGGCGATGGCCAGGGCGGATATACCGTACGGCAGTTGCCGCCGGGAACGTATGGCGTGACGGTGGCAGCCGCGGGCTTCGGCAAGGCGGAAGCGAAAGATGTGAGCATCACCGTGGGCGGAGTGGTGGAGCTTCCGGTGGCGCTGGCGGTTGCGAGCGGACGGGAAGTGGTGGAAGTGACTTCGCAGGCTGATTTGATCGAGACTTCGCGCACCTCGACGACGGACACGATTGGGCAGCGGCGCATCGACAATTTGCCGATCAATGGCCGCAACTACATCAACTTCACGCTGACCGATTCCCAGGTGGAGCGCGACAACGCGCCGAACACGGGGGCGGCGCCGACGTCGGGGCTGAACATCAGCGGGCAGAGGGCGCGATCGAATCTGGTGAACGTGGATGGCGCGGATGCGACCGATAACGGCGTCAACGGAGTTCGTTCCACGGTGTCGCAGGAGGCGGTGCAGGAATTTCAGATCATCACCAACAACTACGCGCCCGAATATGGCCGCGCCTCGGGCGGAGTAGTGAACATCATCACCCGCTCGGGATCGAATGATTTCCACGGCGATGTGTTTGGATATTTGCGCAACCGGAACTTTCAGGCGGTGAATCCGTTCAGCACGGTGCCCAATCCGGCCTATACGCGAGTGCAGGCGGGCGCGGCGTTTGGCGGGCCGATCAAGAAAGACAAAACGTATTTTTATTTTTCGTATGAAATTACCCGTCGGCACGAGACGGGATTTTCGAGCATCGCACCGGCTAGCGACATCGGATATTACGGGCTGCAGAATTTTGACACTTCCACTCTTGGGTTTCCCTTCGGCACCATTCAGGTGACGCCGCAGCAGGCGGCATTTTTCGGGAGTTTGACGCCGACAACGATCGGGGCGCTGGGACTGGCGAACGTGGAAAACTACATCGTGCTTGCGGGAGCATCGTCGGGACAAGCGCTGACGGGTGCATGGCCAACCGGCCTGGTGCAAGGCGCGACCGGCGGATTGTTGTCGGCCTGGGCAGGCTTCCCCACGACTTGCACTCCGCCGGGGCCGTGCGCGCCAGTTCCCGCGTCGTATCAAACGATCGGTTCGCAGGCGGGAAATTTTCCGGTGTTTGAAGGAACCAGCCTTTATTCGCTGCGCATTGATCACAACATCAACGCGAATCATCGTCTGATGCTGCGCGCCAACGTAAGCCCGAGCACGATCACTGGAATCGAAGTCAGCGGGCAGGACCAGCCTTTCGGACAGAACGCGTACTCGCGAACCTCCGAACAGACTTATCGCGATGTGGCCGGAGTGGTGCAGGAAACCTGGGCGATCGGCAACAACAAGGTGAATGAGTTTCGCTTCCAGTACGCGCGGCGTGGACTGTCGTACTTCTACAACACGATGATTCCGGGCGGATCGGACCCGGCGGTGAACATTCCCGGCTTCGCATATTTCGGGCGCGAGCCGTACTCGTATATTCAGCGCACCGAGCAGCGCTACCAGTTCACCGACAATTTTTCGTGGACGATGGGGACCCACAGCACAAAATTTGGCGTGGATTTCGATTACATTCCGACCACGGCAACATTTACGGTGAATTATGGCGGCGTGTATGACTTTGGAACGGTGGCGGCATTTCCGTCTCCCTTCCCCGTACTGAACGCGGTGCAGGCGTATGGCGCGGGTTTACCCAGCGACTTTATTCAGGGCATCGGCAATCCTCACGACTCCTTTCCCAACAAGCCGCTGGGAGTTTTCTGGCAGGACTCGTGGCGCATCCGGCCGAATTTCACTTTGAATTACGGAGTGCGCTACGACATTGAATTCCCGCCGCAGTTCGCTCCGGTGAGTCCGCTGGCCCTGGCCGGTTATAAATTCCTGGGATTGCAGAAAGGGATTCAGACCGCCACGCATAATGTGCAGCCTCGAGTCGGCATGGCATGGGATCCGAATGGCGATGGCAAGACTGTGGTGCGAGCTTCGTATGGAATGTTCTATGACCATCCGCTACTCGGGCTTTATTTCCTGGGCGATGCGTCCGACGGCTCGACCAGCGGGCAGTTGGCCTTCGCGGGAACTGGCGGTTGCGCGGGCGCGGGGAATCCGAGCAATCTGAATGCGATCCCAATCTTTCAGGGATTGCCGCTCAACGTGGCTGGCTCGCCGTGCGCGGCGTCGACGAACCCGGCGACACTGGCGGCTTTGGGCTATTTGCCGAATCAACAGCAGTTCCAGGCGCTCAACTTTCCGCAGTCAGTTTTTCTGAACCAGAATTACCTGAATCTTACTTCTACCCCTCCGACGTTCTTGCCACTGGGATTCCAGCCGTTTGGTTATCCGCAATCGGCGAATTTTGTTTATGCCTATTCGCAGCAGGCGAACTTCAGTGTGGAGCGGGATCTGGGCGGCGGCTTTGCCCTGAACCTGGCTTATAACTTTAACGGCGGAAGGCATTTGAACCGGCCGATCAATGCCAATGCCGTCCGCGGCGATTTGTTGACGGCGAATTTCGAATCGGCTTATTACGATGCGATCGCGGCGGGTGGAACACCGCCGGCGAGCCCGTTCACCGTGAGCGGATGCAATCCGTTGGGGGCGCCGTTTCCTTATGTCGACCCGGCACTGATGAATTTCTTCCGGCCCAGTGGATTGAATCCTTCGATCGCCGCTGGAATGTATTTGACGGGGGCGCCCGGAGCCAACTGCGTGGCGCAGGGCATGGCCTTTCTGCATACGCTGCCGGGATTTAACACGGCTTGCAATCCCGCGCCGCCGACGTTTTCTTACAGCGGCTGCATCCCGTTCGGCGACATGGACGCGAACTACTCGAACGGCAGCTCGGTTTATCACGGCTTCAGCGCCAACCTGCGCAAGCGTTTCAATCGCCACTACGAATTTCTGGCTTCCTACACCTGGTCGCATGCGATTGACGACTCAACTGACCTGCAGGCCACGCTCACTCCGCAGGATAGCTACTATCCGGCGATCGACCGTTCGACGTCGCTTTTCGATCAGCGTCATCGCTTCGTTTTCAGCGGCGTTTACCAGAGCGGCAGACTCGGCGGCAGCGGATTCGGCAGCAAGTTCTTCAGCGACTGGACCGTTGCACCCCTGATTGAGTTCGGATCGGGACGGCCGTTTAATATCATCACCGGCAGCGACGACAATTTTCAGTTATCGTCGCTGACTGGCCGGCCGAACACGACGGTGAACCCGGCGTGCGGCCCGGTCTACAACAGTAAATACTCGCCGACTGGAGTTTTTCAGGAGCCTTGCATTAATGGCTTCGTTGCAGCCGGGATCGCGCCTACGCTGCTACAACTGGATGGCAACCTTGGACGCAACGCCGGAGTGCAGCCATGGACAGTCTTCAACGATCTGCGCGTGGCAAAGCGAGTTTATTTCACCGAACGCTTCAGCATGGATCTGATGGTCGACATGTTCAACATTGCCAACCGCGACAACGTGGCCGCCGTCAGCCCGCTGTTCAGCAATGCGGGGCAGGCTACGGCGGCTTACGATCCGCGGCAGTTTCAGTTCGCGCTGAAGTTGAACTGGTAGGGGCGCCGGCGTTTTAGAAAGACCGAATCCCTTTCTTGAAGGGCATCCGGTCGCTGGAACTTTGCTGGCTCCTTTGGCGTAAGGAATTACATGTCAGAACAAGTCATGGGTATGCCTCCGGAAGCGCCGGTAACGCATCCGCCGGTTCAACCGCCATCTCCCGCTCCCGCCTCGAGCGTTTTCCGTGGGCCGAACGGCATCCGTGCCGGTTGGCGGGTGCTCATCTTTTTCGCAATCGTGGCGGGCCTTATTGCCGCGGTTAATCTCGCCGTCTGGCTGGTCGCTCACTTCCTGCTGCACCACCGGCTGCAAGTGGGAGCTGTTACGTCGCTTTCCCCGATTGTGGCAGTGTTTAGCGACGGCGCGATTTTTGTCTTCACTGGCCTGGCCGCCCTGATTATGAGCCGGATTGAGCACCGGAAATGGGGCCAGTACGGGCTGCCCGCCCGCTTCGCCTTTGGGCGTCATTTCTGGATCGGAGCTTTGTCTGGATTTCTCGCGATCAGTACAACCCTGCTGATCATCTACTCCCTTCATGGATTTCATCTCACCGGCATCGCAATTCATGGCGGAACGATTCTTACGGCCACGGCTGCGTGGACGGTTGCGTTCATCATCGTCGGCCTCGGAGAAGAATTTGCCTTCCGCGGTTATTTGCAGTTCACACTGACTACCGGGATAGGTTTTTGGCCCTCGGCGATTTTGATGTCGTCGTTGTTCGGCCTGGCCCATGCCGGCAATCCGGGCGAGAGCAAGTTTGGACTTCTCTCCGTGGTGTGTTTTGGGTTGCTTTTTTGCCTGATTCTGCGGCGTACCGGAAATCTCTGGTGGGTTGTGGGATTCCATGCGGGATGGGATTGGGGCCAGACGTTTTTCTACGGCGTCGCCGATAGCGGACTGAAGCCCTATCACAATTTATTTAACTCGAGCTTCGGTGGGCCGGTTTGGCTTACCGGCGGCAGCGTCGGCCCGGAGGCCAGCGTTTTCACTCCGTTGGTGCTGCTGATGGTTGGGGTGCTGGTGAGCCGGCTTTATCGGGATAACCGGCACGATCCGATCCGGGTAGTGTCCTAAATTCAGAAACCACGAAGGGCGCCAAGTCACACTAAGGCGCGATGGCTGGAGTTCCTTTGTGTACCTTCGTGCCTTGGTGGTGAAATCAGGACCTACCAGGATCCGCGGAGTTCGGGCGTAGCAAGATTTCGGTGTACACTTTTGTTTTCAGCCATCCTTGGCGCTTGCCGGAGTTTCTCCCCATGTCTCAGCCTTATACGCCAACCCCGCGCACCCGTGTGGTCCGCGAGGCGCATCGCGCTGTTTACGATCGTGAAACGGCTTACCGAATTCTTGACGAAGGCTTTCTTTGCCATGTTGGTTTCGCCGTGGACGGGCAGCCGTTTGTCATTCCTACTTCGTATGGGCGCCAGGACGACAGCCTGCTGATTCATGGCTCCGCCGCCAGCCGCATGCTGCGACAGATGAAAGAGGGCGTGGCGGTGTGCGTGACCGTGACGTTGCTGGATGGGCTGGTGATGGCTCGGTCGATCTTCAACCAGTCGATGAATTACCGCTCGGTGGTCGTGCTGGGAAAGGCCACGCTGGTGGATGAACCGGCCGAAAAGCTGGAAGCTCTGCGGCTGCTTTCGGAGCACATCATTCCGGGGCGCTGGGCGGATGTGCGCCCGCCGAATGAGCGCGAGTTAAAACAGACTTCGGTGCTGAGAGTGCCTATTGATGAATTCTCGTGCAAGGTGCGCAGCGGGCCGGCGATAGATGATGAGGAGGATTATGCGTTTCCGGCGTGGGCAGGAGTGGTGCCGCTGGAGGTGAAGGCGGGGGAGCCGATTGACGATGAGAGGCTGCTGGCTGGGCAGACTGCGCCAGCGTATGCGCGGCGCTATTCGCGGGGGCGATAGCCCATATCCTCTTGCTTTTATTGGTAAGGAAATATATCCTTACAGTAAGGAGCATTGGTAAAGATGAGCTACTTTAGCACTCTTAGCAGTAAGGGGCAGCTCACGGTCCCGCAGGAAATTCGTAAGCGCCTCGGGCTGGAGACAGGAGACCGCGTAGAGTTTGTGACGGAGAAAGATCGCACTGTGATCAAGCCAGCACGGTCGGAAGCCAACCCCTTCGAGAAGTACATCGGGATCTTGGGCCCGTTCCCCGGTGGCGAAGAGGGAATCAAGGCGTGGATTGACGATATGCGCAGCGATAAAGACTACGAATGAGAACCGCCTTAGACACCAACATCTTATCCGTATTCTGGTCGAGAGAACCGTCGGCGGCCGGGATGACTGATCGGTTATCGCGTGCGCGAGCTGATGGGGCGCTGGCGGTAAGCGCGCCGGTTTTCGTGGAGCTTTCCGCCATCCCCACAGGCAGCCCCCGCCGCATTGAAGCATTGCTGAGGGAAATGAATATCGCGATAGATTTCGACCTCGGGGAGGATGTGTGGCAATTAGCGGCAACGAGTTTCGCCGCTTATGCAATTCGTCGCCGACGGTCCGGCGGAGGGTCGGCAAAGCGTTTACCGGCTGACTTCGTAATCGCGGCACATGCCTCGTTGAGAGCGGACAGACTGATGACGCTTGATGCCAACCGCTATGGCACGGACTTTCCTGAGCTTCGTCTTCTATGAGACAGCCAGAAAGCTGCCGGGGAATGACGCAGCGTTTCTTGCGATAAGAACCGAGCATCGAGCGTTTCCCAGTTCATGCATTCGCGGGCGAGGGCGCCCGCGCCACACGATTACGGAATCAGCAGCAGCTTCCCCGTTGTCTTTCTTCCTTCCAGCTCGCGATGGGCCTGCTGGGCTTGCGCTAACGGGTAGGTATGCTCGATGCGCAGTTTAAGTTTTCCGGCGGCGATCATGCCGAACACGGCGGCGGAGCGCGCGACCAGCTCCTCGCGAGTAGCAATGTAGTGCGCCAAAGACGGGCGGGTCAGGTAGAGCGATCCCTTTTGCGACAAGGCGATTAAGTCGAAGGGAGGGACGGCGCCGCTGGAGCCGCCGAACAGAACCATCATGCCTCGAGGCCGTAAAACGTTCAGGCCTTTTTCAAACGTTGTCTTTCCGACCGAGTCATAGACAACGTTGACGCCTTTATCTCCAGTGAGGCGCTTGGTCTCGGTTTCGAAGTCGGACTTGGTGTAGAGGATGACATCGTGCGCGCCGGCGGCGCGAGCGAGCTCCGCTTTTTCTTCGGTCGAAACCGTAGCGATGACGCGGGCGCCAATGTTGTGCGCCATCTGAGTAAGCAGCAGTCCCACTCCGCCGGCTGCGGCGTGCACCAGCGCCGTCTCGCCCTGTTTGAGCGGATAAGTATCGTGCGAGAGGTAGTGCGCGGTCATTCCCTGCAGCATCGTCGCGGCGGCCTGCTGATCGGTGACCCCCGCCGGAATCGGCACCAGGCGGTCGGCCGGGACGGCGGCGTATTCGGCGTAAGATCCATGGACTGCGGTCCAAGCCACGCGATCACCGACTTTGACTGAAGTCACATCGGAACCGACGGCGATCACTTCCCCCGCGCCCTCCTGGCCCAAGGTGAGAGGAAGAGCGGCTTTGTAACGGCCCTCGCGGAAGTAGACATCGATAAAGTTGACTCCGGAGGCGGCTAGCTTTACGACTGCCTCGTTTGGCTTGGGCTGAGGGATAGGGAGGTCGACCAGTTCCATGGCCTCGGGTCCGCCGGGTTGCTTCACTTGAATCGCTTTCATGGTTGGGTTGGATTCTATCGTCGACAGAAAGATTCCAGCATTGTTAAACGGGTCGCAGCGGCTAAGAAACTTGCGGGAAAACTCGGCTTCGCACCGCAGCGCCTAAAGGCGCGATTGATAACGTGGTGCTTGCGGCATCCCTGAAGGCATACCCTGATACGAAGCGTCAATGGCCGGTGCAGGTGATGGTCTGATAGAAAGCGGGCGGTTGGAATTTGAAAATCGCTCTACCGCCTCTGCTACACTGGCACGTCCGCGAAAGGAGCCCTTCGTCATGGCTGAGAAGAAGCCCCAGACCTTCGCCAATCATGGGCGCTTAGATCCGCTGTTTCACTTCATCGTCTTGCCAGTTTTTGGCCTCTCTGCAATCGCTGCCACAATCCATTTTCTGTGGCGGCCGAGCGCGCACTCTGCAGCGTTTTTTGTGCTCTCGGTGGCGGCGGCGATCGCCATTACGAAAATTCGCCTGTATCCGTTGCGGGTGCAGGACCGGGTGATTCGGCTAGAAGAGCAACTGCGACTGGCGCTGCTTTTGCCCGAAGGGCTGCGCTCCCGCATTCCGGAGCTAACCGAAGGCCAGCTTATCGCTTTGCGTTTCGCCTCGGACGCGGAAGTCGGAAAGCTGATGGAACGGGCGCTGAACGAAAAACTCTCGCGGGCTGATATCAAGAAGGCGATACAAGTGTGGCGTCCGGACTATTTCAGGGTCTAGGGGTTTCGACGCGGTAGTCTGGCTAATCTTCATTCCCCTTGGCGTCAAACCTTTATCCGGCTTTTGCCGTCTGACTAAGAGGGGGTCGCGGGTAACGGCGCGGCCAGTACCGAAAGTAACCGCCGCCGGGTGTTTTGGACGTTGACCCGGAACTGGGCGCGGGGTACGATTTTGAGTAGAACCCCTCTGGCCAGAGCGTCGGCGCGACATCCGTATCTCATAGATAAGTATGCAAGTTGCGAATTTAAAAATACGGATCGCAGTACTCGCCAGCATTGCCCTCGCGGCCTCTTCCTGCCAGACGGCCAAAAAGCCGGTTCCACTTTTGCCGGCAGCGAACGCACCGAGCTTGACGGCTGCGCCGACAACGGCGTCCGGCGCTGCGGGGCAGCAAACAGCACAGCAAAGGGAAACCCGGGCACCTCTTCCATCGAGCGCGGAACAGCCTCAGGCAGCTTCCCAGAAGACGCCGGGCGAGAATCCTACTCAGACTGCTGCTTCGACCACACCGGATGCGGTCGGCGACCTTGTGGCTGGAGTCGAACGGGATTACCAGGCGGGATTGGGCGCCTACCAAGCTGGGAATACCGAAACCGCCAAGAAGGATTTCGACCGTGCCTTCAACGCCCTGCTCAGCAGCAGCGTCGATATTCGGTCGGACGAACGCCTGGAAAAAGAGTTTGACCACATTGTTGAGGGCGTCAACCATCTCGAGCTTGGCGATCTAGCTTCGGATTCCGAAGCGCAGAAGTCGGAACCGGCACCCATCGACGAAACCAACGGGATCACGACATCGGCTGACCCGAAGGTCAAGGCAAAGGCGCAGGCGGAGATGCAGTCAACTCATTCCGACTTGCCGCTGATGATGACCGACCAGGTTGCGGGATATATTAGCTATTTTTCCAATCGCGGGCGCGGTACGTTTGAGCGCGCCTTCGCGCGTTCTGGGCGATACCACGACATGATGGTTCGGATCCTTAAGGAAGAGGGCGTTCCGCAGGATCTGATTTATCTGGCGCAGGCCGAATCCGGGTTTCATCCGTTGGCGGTTTCCCGGGCAGGAGCGCGCGGCATCTGGCAATTTATGGGACCGCGCGGGCGTGGCTATGGCCTGCAGCGGACCATGTGGATCGACGACCGGCAGGATCCCGAGAAATCGACTCGCGCTGCTGCCCGGCATTTGAGAGACCTCTACGCCCAGTTCGGCGATTGGTACCTTGCCATGGCCGCCTATAACTCCGGGCCGGGCACTGTGCAGGCTGCCGTAAAGCGCACCGGCTACGCCGACTTCTGGGAGCTTTACCGGCGCAACGTTCTTCCCAAAGAGACTCGCAACTACGTTCCGATCATCCTGGCCGTCACTATTGTGACCAAGAATCTGTCGCAGTACGGTTTTGATGACGTCTCCATGGACGAGCCTCTGACCTATGACAAGGTTTCGATCAGCTATCCGGTGGATTTGCGGCTGGTAGCGGAGTGCGTGGATGCGACTCCGGCGCAGTTGCAGGAGCTGAACCCCAGCCTTTTGCGCCTGACTACGCCAAGGGAAGGCAAGTTTGAGCTGCATCTGCCGGCGGGGACGAAAGAGCAGTATCAGACGGCAATTGCCACCGTTCCTCCTGATATGCGGCTATGGTGGCGGATGCACAAAGTGCAGCCGGGGGAAACCCTTGCGTCGCTGGCGCGTAGCTATCGGGTGACGGCGAAGTCGATTGAAACTGCCAACCACCTTGACGCGGCAGAGTTAGAGGCGAATGCAAAGGTGATCATCCCAGTTGCACCGGGGAAGCATCCGGCAAGCGATACGGCGACCTACGCCAAGCGGATTACGCGGTATAAGGTACGCAGGGGAGACACGGTCGAAACCGTGGCTGAGAATTTTGGAGTCTCGCCCAAGATGGTGCGGCGCTGGAACGGGCTGCATGGCGACAGCCTGCAAGGCAGGAAGGTGCTGGCTTTGCACCTGCCGGTAAGCCCGGGCAGCGAGGTGGCCTCGGCTCCTCATAAGGCCGCGCCTCATTCGCAAAAGACAGCGCAGATTGCGGCGAATCTACCCGCGCATAAGACCGTGAATTCTGAAGACGAAGATAGTTCGGAATCGACGAACGTGCTGCACCACAAGGTGAAATCCGGCGAGACCCTATATTCCATCGCCACTGCTTACAAGACCACGGTCGACGCCCTCAAGCGAACGAATGGCAACGTAGCCACTCTGCGGCCGGGAATGATCCTGATCGTGCAGCCCAGCCA
>Ga0182024_10016803_pt1 | contig 13826 bp, 14 predicted proteins | sample P32metaG_FD_120480 | JGI IMG/M metagenome (GOLD analysis project Ga0182024, IMG submission 120480) | Permafrost microbial communities from Stordalen Mire, Sweden - P3-2 metaG (Illumina Assembly) | ecosystem: Environmental > Terrestrial > Soil > Wetlands > Permafrost | place: Sweden: Stordalen... | reverse complement strand
GCCAAGCTTCCGGCCAGCAAAGGGACCGTTGAGGAAACGGCATTCGTTCCCCGTCATCCACGCTTCGCCGACGGGCTCTGAGAGGCCCGTCTGTTCGGGAAAGAAAGGCGCCAGAGAAAGCGAGCCCCAGGGCCGGGGACTAAATTCAGGAACCAACCGGGCGGGGCAAAGATTCACCTCGAATTCACTTTGCCCGGCCGGGCGATGCGAAGAATCGAGTCAAACGGCGCAGCCCCTCGTCGATTCGATCGAGAGAGGTTGCGTAAGAAATACGGACATAGCCGGGAGCACCAAACGCTTCACCAGGGACCAGGGCGACATGCTCTTGTTCAAGAAGCCGTTTCGCTACAGCTGTGTCGGTTGGAAGATCCGAGTTGAGATGCGCGGAAATATTGGGGAACACATAGAATGCACCTTCGGGCGCCGTGCAGGTGACTCCCGGAATTGCTCGAAGGCCGGCCAGAATACGTTCACGCCGCCGCGCGTATTCGGCCAGCATGGCGCCTACCGAATCCATCGGTCCGCGCAGCGCCTCCAGTGCGGCATATTGCGCAACGGAGGTAGTGTTGGACGTCGACTGGCTCTGCAGCTTTGTGACCGCTGCGATGAGTGGTTGTGGGGCCAGCAAATAGCCAACGCGCCAGCCGGTCATGGCGAATGTCTTCGAAAATGAGCCCGCGATTATAAGCCGATCGCGAGAACCCTGAAGGCTCGCGACGCTGAATGGCTTTGCCGCTCCGTAGGTGAAGTGTGAATAGCACTCATCCGAGAGCAACCAGATGTCACGGCGCTGGCAAAGATCATATATCTTTGCAAACTCCTCCGGGGGAATCACCGCCCCTGTTGGATTGCACGGCGAATTAACAATGAGTATGCGGGTGCGCGAGGTGATCGCCTTTTCCACGGTAGCCGCGCGAAGGCGAAATTCGTCCTCCGCGTGCGCTGCGACAAACACCGGTTTTCCGCCTGCATATTTGACGATATCGGGATAGCTGACCCAGTAAGGGGCAGGAATAATCACTTCGTCGCCTGAGTTGATCAGCGAACAGACCGCATTGAAAATCGCATGCTTCCCGCCCGAGTTCACTACACATTCAGCGGGCTGATAAGCAGGCGCGGATGCCAGATTGGCAGCATGCCAATCGCAAATCGCCTGGCGCAAGGGAGCGATTCCCGGTGTGGCGGTGTATTTCGTGCGATTCTCTTCAAGGGCCTTTATCGCAGCGCGCTTGATGTGATCCGGCGTCGGGAAGTCGGGCTCGCCCGGGCCAAAGTCGGCGACATCGATGCCCTTGGCCTTATACTTTTCCGCCTCTTGCAGCACCGCCATTGTCGGCGACACACTGATGCGATTCACGCGATCTGCCAACTGGAATCTTTCTTCCGTTTTAACGACTGTGGCCTTTTCCATGCAATCCTTCCTCTTCAGGATTCTAACTCAGCTTGGCGCGAAGGCGCTCCTCTACAAGCGCCGGCACGAAACCCTTCACGGGCCCACCCAGCCGGGCCAACTCCCTCACGATCCTTGAGCTGATAAAGCTGTAAGCCTCGCCCGGCAGCATGAAAACAGTTTCTATATGGGACTCGATTTTGCGGTTCATCATAGCCATCTGCAACTCATATTCGTAATCTGACACTGCCCGAATACCCCGAAGTATCACGCTTGCCCCTTTTGCCCGAGCGTATTCCACCAAAAGGCCCTCGAATACCTCGACTTGAACGTTCTTCCAGTCAAAAGTTGCAGCTTCCAGCATCTCGATTCGCTCATTCACGCTGAAGAGAGCGTCTTTTTCAAGATTTTGCGTTACTCCTACAATCAGACGATCGAAAATCATCGCACCGCGGGCAATCAGATCGAGATGCCCGTTTGTAACCGGGTCAAAAGATCCCGGATAGATCGCGATTATGGACTTGTTGCGTTCGTGAGCCATTGGGCCGGCCATTTTAAATCATTTGGCAACTAAAATCATCGGAACCGTCGTGTCCAACGTGACGAAGCTCGTGCCCTTCACCCAAGCACCCACGATGCTGCCGCAGAAATCGAAGCGAGGGTGCTGATTCTCCGAAGCGGATGCCATTCAGGTGAACACGGTACACTGAGTCCTATACTCATGCAAACTGTTGCATATGTAGAGCACATTAGGCGAAAAATCGCTACCTATCGAGAAGAGATTAGTCTAGTATTCGCTGCCAAGTTGATTATGTCTCGGCTTTCCACAGGGTTCAATCCCAAGAGAAAACGAGCCATAAAGAGACCTGAGGTTCTGCTTCCAAAGGGTTTTGTCGAACCCAAGGAAGGGTAATACGAGCGGCGCTCTGCGCGAGTTGGACAAAGACTTCTGCATCGGGTTTGGCGTGCCGTCTTTGGAAGAGCGATTGCTGATTCTTTACTCGAAGTAGTGTGAGAAGTACTGCTACATCTTGGAGGAGCGGTGGGAATGACGGAACGTCGCATGGCTCGCCGGTATGACTTGTCTCTCCCGGTGAGTGTCCGCCTGCCAGTAAATCGGGAGCCTGGCTCCCACAGCGGGCAAACTCGCGATATCTCTACGCGAGGGGTTTACTTCACCATGCAAAGGGATCTTGCTCCCGGAACGGAACTCGATTTTACGCTGACGCTCCCGGCCGAGATTACCCGAGGAACAGAAGTCTTCGTTCGTGCCCACGGCCGGGTAGTTCGAGTCGACAAGCGGCATGACGACGACGCTCCCGACATTGGTGTGGCTGCCGTGATCGAGCGATACGACATCATCCGCGGCGAGCCGACCCGCGCATAAGTTTCCCACCAACACATCGCAGCATCGCCGTCCTTCGGATGGCCACGATTCCGTTCCGAACGCGATCGTGGCGCTCAGGTCACTTGGAGTGCTGCCCGTTCGACTAAAATCCTGTGGAATTCTTTGTGGAAATGTAGTCTTGATCCCCTCTTCCCGTTGCCGCCTGCGTCTACATCCATGCTCCAGGGAAACGATCTTCCCGAAAGTGCCAACAATTTTCTAAGGTTAGGACCGGAAAGCAGGCCGTTGGGGACTACTACTCACGTCCTATTTGCATAGTACTTGGCGACTGACCCCATAAAACAAAACGCTTTAGAAGCGATGCAAAGCAACTTTGGGTTTTGGTGTACTGTGTGCAACGGACCTTCGCCAGTTGAAGAGTCAGGTTCAATAAAAATATGGCATCCGCTGCTGAACTGAAACCCGAACTACCCGTACACCCGGCTGAATTGCCCCCGGACCATATTTACTTTGGTCCGTCCGAAGCGATGCAAGCCGTTCGCAAGAGAGTGGAGCGAGCAGCCGCGCTGAACGTGCCGATTTTGATACTCGGTGAGAGCGGCACGGGCAAAGAAGTACTGTCCCGATTTATACACAATCGTTCCCCTTGGAAGACGGGCCCATTCGTGAAAGTCAACTGCCCGGCCATTCCCGGCACGCTGCTGGAAAGCGAGCTTTTTGGCTTTGAGAAGGGTTCATTTACCGGAGCAACCGCATCGAAGCCAGGACGCATGGAACTTGCGCAGGGCGGCACTCTTTTCATGGATGAGATAGCCGAGCTGGATTCCAGCTTGCAGGCCAAGTTGCTCCACGTCCTTCAAGATGGCCATTTCATGCGACTAGGGGACCATGAAGAAAGACGCATGGACGCGCGGGTGATTTGTGCAACAAATCGAGTTCTTCAGCAAGAAATAGAGAGCGGCAGTTTCCGCTCCGATCTCTTTTATCGTATCAACGTCATCAGCGTGACGCTGCCGAGTCTGCGCGAGCGCAGGGAAGATATTCCCTACTTGGCGGAGTACTTGCGACTATTGTTCAACCGTCGATTTCAGCGCGAAGCCCCTAAACTTTCTAAAGAGACAATTCAGACATTGCAGCAGCGCGATTGGCCCGGGAACGTGCGGGAGCTGGAGAATTGCGTCGCTCGGTACGTGGTTTTAGGCTCGGAAGAGGCCTTTTGCGCGGAGCGAACAGAAAAGAAGCCGTTCAGCTTCAGCTACGAGCTTTCCGAAGACGGTAAGATCCCTTTGAAGCGAATCGCTCAACAGGTGACCCGGCGCATGGAACACGACGTAATACTAAAAGTGTTGCAGGCGAACCATTGGAACCGCCGAAAAGCCGCGGAAGTGTTGAAAATTAGCTATCGCGCTCTTCTTTATAAGGTCCGCCAAGCTGGTCTCCCCGCGAAGCGGCCCAGGCGGAAAGCGGAACTCGAGCCCGACGCAGCACAAGTCACTACCGAAACAAACTGAACCTCTCAAAAACTGAACCTCTCAATCCGCGGAGAAACGCTGTTCGCGGAATGGATCGCCGTAAAGGTGATAGCCGTTCTGTTCCCAGAACCCAGGGGTGTCCTCTTTCAAGAACTCCAACCCCCGAACCCATTTAACACTTTTCCATGCGTACAGGTGTGGGACGACGAGACGAACAGGATACCCGTGTTCAGGAGGAAGAGCCTCACCGTTTTCCTTCAGTGCAAACAAAGCGGTGGGCCGATCAAGATCGGCTAAAGGAACGTTCGACGTGTAACCATGCTCAGCAGTTACCATCACATATTTTGCTTCCTGCTTGATTTTCACGAGTTTTATAACTTCGCTGAAAAGTATGCCTTCCCAGCGAACGTCGAAACGGCTCCAGCGAGTGACGCAGTGCATATCGGCGGTGACGGCCGTTTGGGGCAATCGAGAGAATTCGAGCCAGGTAAGGGAAATCGGCTGCTCCACCAGACCTGTAATCCGAAACGTCCAGTGTTGAGGATCAAACGGTGGAACATCGCCAATGTGGAGCACCGGCCATTTCAAAGTGAGGGACTGCCCCGGTGGGAGGCGGCCTGCGTCGCGCATGGCACGTTCGAGTTTGCGACGCTCCGAGTTTTCGCCAAAAACCACGGCTGGAAGCCTCCCGGAAGATAACATCAATGATGTCGAAAGATGAGCTTTAAGCCGCAGGTTCCAGCGTCTGGCGCTTAACCGCCGCCAGACGCTCAGTTGACAGGCACGTTAAACCGGTAACCAAACCAAGGCTCTTTCAGCAGGTACTTGGGATGGGCGGGCGACGGTTCGATCTTTTTTCGGAGCCGGTTTACGAAGACACGCAGATATTCATGGTCGCGCTCATATCCGCGCCCCCAAACTGCTTGAAGCAGTTCTTCGTGAGGGATGGGTCGATTCGGATGGACGGCAAAATAGGAAAGCAAGTGAAATTCTTTTGAAGTGAGCCTTAGCTGCTCTTTAGGTGTGACGATGCGTCGATTCTGAAAGTCGATATCGATTTCTCCAAGCCGAAGGTGATTGGGACCAGAGTCGGAGGGGGCGATCGCTCTTCTGAGCGCCGCGCGGATACGCGCGAGCATTTCCAGCATCCCGAAAGGCTTCTCTACATAATCATCCGCCCCTAAGTCGAGCGCTTGTACTTTGTCCTTTTCCGTATCACGCACCGTCATCATGATGATGGGGATGCCCGAAAACGACCGAATTTGTCGACAGGTAGTCAGTCCGTTTATGCCCGGCAAATTGATATCTAGAAGCACCAGATCGTACTTTCCGGCCCGAACGCGTTCAAGAGCCTCCTCGCCCGTCCGGGTACATTCCGCCCCATAGCCCTCTGCTGTAAGCGACACACGCATGACACGCTGAATCTGCGTGTCGTCATCCACAATCAAAATCGACCCGCTCGGCATGTGAACGCTCCGCCAACCAAAAAATCAGGGAACCAGCCGTTTATCGTTGATATTTAGAAGATGACCCCGGAGGCGCTCAAGCACTTGCTGTTCCTCTCCATTGACCAGTTCGCGCTCAAGCTCGTCCAGCGCAAAATGAACGATGTCGTGGTGATGGATTTCCTGGTTCGGCAATCGATCGCTCAATTGGAGCCAGATTTTGTGCAGGAGATCGATTTCTTTGGGGGTGAGCCTGGGAGCATGCGGTCCAAGATAGAAAACTTGTTCCTGCCCGGATGGCGTGAAAATTTCAAGGGTTACTCGCGGCCTAGGTTCAGGCATGCGCTCCCATGAGAGCCCGATCTCACGGGCCTGGTCATTAATCGGAGCCTTCGCCGAACTTCCGAGCACGATCGTACTGGAATCGAGATTGAACGCTGTGCGCAAGATTGCTTCCCAAAGGTCGTTTGCCGCGACAACTGCCAATCGAACAGGTTTGCCTTCCTTTTCCGCCATCGAGAGCACGCGAGTAAAGAGCAATTGCTCGATCGAGCTAAACAGTTGATCTGGGGCTAAATCGTATTCGCCGGAGGCCGCTCGCCGCAGCAAGCGGACGTGAAGCACCACGATCTCGGCCGGCCCTCTCCGGGCCCTGCGGAGCGCCGCTTCCAGATGATACAAAGCATAATATGTGCTCACAGGAACCAGAATGTTTCCCGGCTGCACCCCAACGTTTTGCAGAGAGAGATCAGCGGACTGCGTCAGGTTGAACTTATCGAGTTCCGTGTGCGTTTCAGCTTGCTTCTTGGTGATCTTCTCCGAGATTTCGAAAACGCCAAAAAAGATCAGCGTAAAGGCCACACCGGAAATTGTGGCCACCTCCTTGGTCAAAAGATTGATGATACATAACAAAAACAGGGCAATCGTGATGAGGGCCACACCGACCGGAATTTCCGTATCGCCGATCTTGAAGTTTAGCGGAACCTCGAATTCTCGATGACCCGGCTGTTTGTAGCGAAGGACCAGCACCGCCAGGCCCTTCATGCTGAAGCTCCACATCACACCGAACGCGTAGGCTTCGCCAAGCAGGAAGATGTTCCCTCGGCTCAGGATAATTGTCAGCAGTTGCAGCGCGACCACAAGATTCAGGATGCGGTGCGAAGTGCCGAACCGGCGGTGGGGATGGCGGAACCAGTCTGGAAGAATTCCATCTTCGGACACCCGGTTTAGAACGCCATTCGAGCCTACAATCGCCGTATTCACCGCGCCGGCCAGCATCAAAACTCCGACGATCACCACGAAAGAGCGAAATACGAGCCGGACAGAAAGAGGACCGATGAGATACATCGCCAATCCGCTGATTGGGTTGTCGGAGAAACTTGGGCGTGCGGAGTCCGGAATGATCATTACCGCAAAAAATGCAACTCCGGCCGTAAAAATGAGACTGTACAGAAAAATCACCAAGCCCGCCTTCTTCAAATTCGGCAGCTTGGGGTGTTCAATTTCACGGTAAACCTGGGCCAGCGTTTCTTCCCCGCTCATGGCAAGAACGGAGTGTCCCAAGCCGATCATAATGCCGATGAACCCGAACGTGTACGGCAGAGACGTGTGGCGCAGCCAGCCGAGCGCATCATCCGAATATGTCAAATTGGAAAGACGAGGCAAGGGGGGAAGGTGAATGCCGCGGACGATGAGTGTATACGAGCACCAGGCGATCAGCATAATCACCATGATGGTCGTTACATACATGATCCGGAGGGCCTTCTCGCTGGACTCATGGATCCCTTTGATGTTTTCCCACCAGAAATAAATCGTGACCACAACCGCAAAGGCGGCAGCCGTAGCGTTCGTCGGCAATACGACGGCTATGTGCGCGTAATGCAAAAGCTCGTTCAGCAGGCCGACGAGATATAAACCAGCGGAAACGCCGCTGATAGGGCCTGTTAGAACGTAATCGAACATCAACGCGGAAACCGAGAATTTGGCGAGCGTCGCCCCCATGCCTTCTTTCACCACCCGATAAACGCCGCCGCGCACGAACATGCCGCAGCTTTCGAAATAGAGCGCTTGGACGGCAAACGCGAAAAGCATGATGGCGAGGACGAACCACGGAGCCGTCTTGCCCATGAAATGCTCGGCTATGGCACCGGCGTAAAACGCCGAAGAACCTAAATCGTTCAGGACGATCGCCGCTGCGCGCCAATAAGAGATAAAGGCGAGCATGGCCGTGGTAGCGACCAGTACTTTCGCGGCGGAGCGCGGAGAGGTTGAAATTTGACCTGGTTGGTTCAATGCCAAAGTTTAAAGCCTGAGGAACAGGAAAGGCGCACACTCGGACTCGCGCCAAATCGAAAGCTAAGATTACATAAGAATTTCATAAATGTCATTAGTGCCGGAACTAGGGTTACGCCAGAACGTCCGGGTGCTTGAGATACCGGTCCACAATGGCATCCACAGTTCGGTAGGTAAGCGCCAAAATCGTCATAGTAGGGTGGGCGGAGAAATTCTGAGGGAACGCCGAACCTCCAAAGACAAATACGTTGTGAGCGCCCCAGTGCTGAAGGTACGTGTTCACAACGGAGTTTTCGGGCGAAGCGCCCATGATCGCACCGCCTTGAACGTGAGTACTTTGATAGCGGGTGCCATCATAATCACGCAGACCAGGGAACCGGTTAACATCGGCCGCTCCCATGGCCTTCGCTATTCCGGCCGCTTTCGCGGTGGCGAAATCGGTCAGATTTCGTTCATTGTCGGTCCAGTTGAGAGTTAACCTCAGCAGCGGATCGCCAAGATGATCTTTATATTGCGGGTCGAGGTCCATGAAATTAGTTTTGTAAGCGAGGTGTTCCGCCAGAAGTGTAATGGTGCCGGTTCGGTCGAAATAGCGCACTGCGGCATCCTTCCACTCGGAGCCCCAGCGAGCCTTTACCGATTCGGGCACGGCGCCAAAATTGCTAATCGGCCGCCCGCCGGTTATTGAAGCTTCCAGCATTCCTCCGCGCAGGAATGGGAGGTTCGTGTGATCGAACATGTCGGCATCGAAATCGTTCATGGTGACCCCCGCTGCCCCACTGCCCATGAATCGATTTAACGGTTCATCGAAGAAGCCCTGTGCGGCCGGCAGGGAGATCTGATGAGTTAGATTTTTGCCGAGGCTCCCTTTAGCTGTTGCTGGATCGTACACATCGCCGATCCCGGAAAGGAACAACAAACGAACGTTATTCAGGGTCCAGGAGCAAACAAGCACTAAGTCCGCCGGTTGAAAAAACTCATCGCCGGAAGCATCACGATAAACAACACCGCGCGCTACTTCGGAGTTTCCATTCTTTTCGTGAACAATCCGCGTCACCCACGAATGAGGACGCACAAAGACATTCTTGTGCTTCCGAATTACCGGCAAAAGCGTGTTCGTGGGCTGCGCTTTCGCGCCAATCATGCATCCAAAGCGCTCGCAGAAGCCGCAATAGGCACAGGCCGGGCGCACAATGCCGTCTGGATTGGTGTACGATTCGCTGATGGTCGCCGCGGGAATGGTATAGGGGTGATATCCAAGCGACGCCGCTGCTTTACGGAACATCTCAGAAAAATAGGGAACCTTCAACGGACCAGTCGGATACTCGGCGCTGCGTGGTCCTTCGAACGGATTGCCCCCTTCTACTCTTTGTCCACGCAGATTTCCGGCCTTACCGGACAGGCCCAGCAATAAATCGACTCGAGAATAGTATGGCTCCAGGTCATTGTAAGTAAGTCCCCAATCCTGGACGGAATGATCCGCCGGCAACTTTTTGGCGCCGTATTTCTCTGTCGTACGCGTAAGGAGCTCAAATGCGTCAGGCAATCCGCGATGGCATACTCCGTTCCAATGTTCGCCGGCACCTCCCACACCCGCTCCGGGGAGAAACGACCCATACTGCCGAAGCGGGTAGGCGCGCTGTTGCGGATTGTGTCGCAGGGTTACGGTTTGCTCAGAAGGGTCCTGCATCATGTGGAAGAGCACCGCGTAGTCGAGCTCATCCATGCCGGCCAGATAATCGGCTCCTCCGCGGGGCCCACCCCGCTCGAGCACTGCTATAGAAAGAGACGTACGCGAGCCGATCTCTTTGGCCGCGAGCAAGCCAGTCCAGCCGCCGCCCACGATGGCGATATCGACGTGGGGAAGATTTTTCATTGGTTATCTAATCTCCATAGGCAGCCTGTCGCCTCCGAGGAGGGAGGCAACAAAGCACTCTATCAAATAAGCGCCCAAAACTCTTAATTTTACCGAAGGCGTCTTTCAACGAATTTTCCCATCAGCAGGCGCGTGAGCCGCAACTGATCGTGCCGCGCAACAGAGCCTTCTTGCAGCAGATCGCCTGTTACATGCTTCACGCCCAGAAGGTCGAGTTCATCCACAGACGGGTCGACCGGCTCTGCTCCTTGCGCGCGATACCTGCGAAGCAACCGGGGCGTAACTGGCTTGGTGTTGATTACCACATAATCAAAAAGTCCTGGGCGCGTGTGGTCGTAAATGGCCCGAACATGGTCGGCGACGGAGTAATGTTGGGTCTCACCCGGCTGCGTCATAAGATTTGCGATATACACACACGTTGCGCGCGAATTAACGATCACATCCACGATCTCTTCGATTAGAAGATTTGGAATAATACTCGTATACAAAGAGCCTGGACCCACGAGTATGAGATCCGCCTCGCGCAGCGCATCAAGCGCTTCCCTTACAGGGCGAACCCGGCGTGGAACCAACCGAATGCGGGCGATCGGCCTTCGGGAGCGCGAAATATTCGTTTCACCCGCAATCAAGGTCCCATCTTCCAACTGCGCCTCGAGCGTCACGTTTTGCTCGGTGGACGGGAAAATACGCCCACGAATTGCGAGTACCTGCGCTGACACTCGGACCGCTTTTGAAAAATCACCCGTGATGTTTGTAAGGGCTGTGAGAAACAAGTTTCCGAAGCTGTGGCCCGCCAGGCCTCGCCCAACCGGAAACCGATATTGAAAAAGCTCCCCCAGCAGATGTTCATCTTTTGAAAGGGCCACCATGCAATTGCGGATATCGCCAGGGGGCAGCACGCGGTATTCGTTGCGCAAACGACCGGAGCTTCCCCCATCGTCCGTAACAGTGACGACGGCTGCAAGATCGGAGATCGGACGGTTGGCCTGATTCTTCTTAGGCTCGGCGACGTGCTGTTTGAGGCCCCGCAATACCGAAGAAAGCCCAGTGCCGCCCCCAAGCGCAACAATGCGCACAGATGCTGAATGACGCTTCGAGGAACTTTTCACGGGAGCAGCAAAAGATTAACCGGCGGATTCTCGCTCGGGGTATAGAAGTTCGGTAAAGCGCGGATCGTCCTGCAGGAATGCGAAATCTTCGTCGTTTCGCGCATGATAGCGATTTTCGGGGCGCAGCTGAATGGCCGTCTTCAAATTTTCCATCGCGGAATCCGCTTCGCCTGTCAGGCAATCGAGCGCGGCCATGGCGTAAACAACATGGTCGGCTTTTGGCGCGGCCTTTCGTGCCCTATCAAGATGTTCTCGTGCTTCATCCCAGCGTCCAAGGTTCATCAGAGCCACGCCCTGGGTGTAATGATCTTCGGCCGATTTTGCGGCTGCGGCTGGCGGCCGCGAAATCCTCTGGTCGCAGATACGCACATGGACCAATGCTCGATCCCGTAGCTCTTTGCTGGGCCCTTCGAGGACCCGATCAAGCGCTTGCTTGGCGCGCTGATATTTTTGCTGCTGGAAAAACCCCAGTGCTTCTTCGTAGGCTTTCAACTGCTGCTGTTTGGCGGGCGCTTCCGGGTCTGGAGGAGCAGCCTTCGGCTTTTCCGAGTGCTTTAAAGCTTTATTGTTCAACAAATTATGTCCAGTCCGCGAGGAGTCACCAGCTGCCGCTGCTCGTTTCTTCACGAGTGCACCTTGCAGTATACAGACATGGACGATACCAAACTCGATAACTTACGTCAATCAATGGCTGGCCAAGCCCAGTTGGGTCCTGATGAATTGCGCCATTCGGCTAGTTCCGTTGAAAAGAATCCTGGTCGCTAGCTCTGCCAGTCCAAGCCCCCGCACGATCTAGGAATGATTCATCTTATTCACAGCGATTCCGATAACGGTTACTACCAGCAATCCAACGACGACGGCAGAACTCACTTGAAGCGCTACGAGCATTCTTGCACTCCGTCCCAGGTTCTTTAGATCAGACCCACAATAATCAATCGATGTTGCCTGAGCTCAACTGTCCAGCTACCAACCGAGTTGATAACGGCCCTCAGAACGCGTGCCCAAGAAACGGCAGCATCATTCCCAAGTAGGCCACCACCACCCAGAAGACGATCGCGGATAGGGCAATTGCTTTGAGCCCCGCCGGTGCGTCTACGTTTGCCTCAACTTTCCAGGGCTCATCGAACAGCACAAAATATAATGCGTTCAGCCCCCCCAACAAGATGAGGCCAATTTTCCAGAAGAGGGTGCTGTTGTGCATAAAGTCGTCGGGAGTGGCTAAAAAGAAAACCATGCCCGTTACCCAGTTCACGCCAAATCCCAGAATGCCCAGCGGCAACAGTTGATAAAGCGAAGCAAAAGACCAGCTTTTGGCCATTCCCAGCATCCGCAAATCAACTAGCAGCACAACTGTAAAGAGCAGCGACATGCCGGCAAAGTGAAGCACCTCGCTTGCCGGCCGCACCCACGTGTTGTTTGCCACAAGCGCCACTACCCACTGCGTCGGTCCATGCTGGATATCAGTTACGATTTTCCCTTGCACGATTTCTGGGTGGCGAATTTCTCCCCCCAACTCGGCTGCTCTCGCCATCAGGCCGAACGCGATGATCCCGAACAGCGCCACCGTAGCCAAATTCCACATCGGAAGACGACGGGTGATGCGAAATTGCCACAAAGCCATCCAGGCAGCGAAACCAGAGAACATCATGAAAGCCCAAGCCGGGATCACCGCATCTTCGTGCGCTTGGATTATGTCTTGCGAAATTTCCGGGTGGCTTTCCAGCATTTGCATGGCTGCGCTTCCGCTCAGATAGGTTGGTATCGAAGCCAGAGCGACCAGGAAAATCAGCACCAATCCAACACGAGTCAAGTACTCATGTTTCCAGATAAAACCCGCAAGGAAAACAGCGAAAGCCAAGCCATACCCAACCGTGGGTATATGGTTCAGCAAAAAATGGATATGCGCTGCGTTCATGATAGTCATTTAAGCACCACTTCCTGGGCCAACATATGCCAGTAGGCGCCCAGAAGTCATCACGCCGAGCCATAAAATTAAAGAGGCGAATGCTAAAACCTTTGCATTCGCGGGCAGGGCGCCATCACTGGCAGAAGGGTCCCGGAGAATCCGTTTTTCGATCGTCCGCGTGCAAATCACCGCAAGCAATACAAGGAGCATCTTGATGTAGAAGTCGAGGTTTGTCAGTTTGTTCACTGCGTCAGCTGCCACCAGGATTGTGCCGGTAACCGCGTTCATCCAAAAGCCGATCCACACAAACCGGATGAACTTGGCCATGGGCGCGATTGGCACCGCAGGGGCGAAACCAAGAATACGGAGGTCGACTCCCGCGCATACGCTAACCACCATTCCCATGCCGAATACGTGCAACAGAAGAATTGTGGGATACGCAAGAAGCGAAGGCGACGAGTGAACCCACTGGCAGAAGGCACTCTGTTGAATGGTCATCAGAAAATGAATCATGGTTTTGTTAGACCAACTGCAGGCCTGAAACCTCCCGGAAGCCTCACCGAAGATAGTAAATCAAACAACCTTGCGATCCGAACAAAAGCCGGAGAGTCCATGGCAAACATCGTCCTCTGGACACTCCGGCTCAAATTTTACTTCCCATTCCTTTGAACTCAATCCGATCGAGAGAAGCAATCGCAAAACGGACAAAGTCTAATTCTGATTGCCGTCGTCCGATTTGCGAGCTGCGTCGCGCGCGGCACGCTCTTCTGCCGTTCCGCCGCCTTGCCGCGACCATTTCAGGACCATCGTTCCGTCGCCCCTCTTGATCTGGTCGATAACGCTATGAGGCGTGCCCGCCTTCGCAGGCCGAATCGTCATAAGGACGTCATCGCCGGGCTTCAGCGAATTCTTGGTGAGACCGTCGGCGAGCAACGAGGAAACCGATGCGAGCTCCCCAGACCATCGCACTACGGTCCCGCTGTCGTCT
>Ga0182024_10016802_pt1 | contig 13826 bp, 24 predicted proteins | sample P32metaG_FD_120480 | JGI IMG/M metagenome (GOLD analysis project Ga0182024, IMG submission 120480) | Permafrost microbial communities from Stordalen Mire, Sweden - P3-2 metaG (Illumina Assembly) | ecosystem: Environmental > Terrestrial > Soil > Wetlands > Permafrost | place: Sweden: Stordalen... | reverse complement strand
CTTCTGCTCTGGTTTCGCCATTAGGTCTTCGCACTCGCTTTCTTCTTGCCGGCAATCGTGCCCTTACGCGGGCCCTTGCGAGTGCGAGCATTGGTGTGGGTGCGCTGGCCACGCACCGGCAGCGACTTCCGGTGGCGCAGGCCGCGATAGCTCTGAATGTCGATCAGGCGCTTGATGTGCATTGAGACGTCTTTGCGCAGGTCGCCCTCGACGTCCCCCTGGTCCTCAATCACCTGGCGGATGCGGTTGACCTCTTCCTCGCCCAGATCCTGGACCTTCTTGAAGGCATCTACATTCGCCTTGTCCAGAATTTTGAGGGCGCGGGGCTGACCGATCCCGAAGATATAAGTGAGCGCGATCCGTGCCTGCTTGTTGCGGGGCAGATCGACGCCAGCAATACGTGCCATTCTCTGTGTCCTTCTCTAGGTTGTGTGCCTCCGGCCTCAACCGGTCCGCACGGGTTAAGGGAGCAACTTCCGAGGTTCATCGCAAGCCTTGACTCCGGCTAACTAGCCTCTTGAAAAGTTCTTAGTTCGCTGTTCTCAGCAATCTATTCGTCTGTGAACTTCGAACTGTTAACTATCTCTGGAAGTCTCCCATCATTGCCAGGCCTTACTTATCCCTGACGCTGCTTGTGCTTGGGATTCTCGCAGATCACGCGAACCACGCCGTTGCGAGTAATCACCTTGCACTTGACGCAAATCTTCTTTACCGATGCCCGAACCTTCATTGTTGCTACCCTTCTTCGCGCGATGATCGTGGCGCGGGAAAATCTTTGGATACTGGCCGCTTGTTACTAGGCCGTTTGCTACTTGTACCGGTACACAATCCGTCCGCGATTCAAGTCGTACGGACTTAGCTCAATGGCCACGCGGTCGCCGGGCAAAATCCGGATGAAGTTCTTACGCATTCTGCCCGAGACATGCGCCAAAACCTCATGGTTGTTCTCGAGCTTCACCTTGAACATCGCGTTTGGCAGCGTCTCCATGACGGTTGCCATCACCTCAATCGCATCTTCCTTTGACAATCAGTGTCCACTTCTGGCGCATCCCGCGCCTTTACATTTTGGACAGGAGCATTGCTACTCCGTCAGAATTCTTGCTCCGGTTGCAGTCACCGCAACCGTGTGCTCAAAATGAGCACTCATGCTTCCATCTCTTGCCACGGCGGTCCACCCGTCGTCCAGCACTTGCACATCCGGCTTGCCGGCATTCACCATGGGCTCAATAGCGATGACCATGCCCACTTTCAGCTTCATGCCCTGGCCGGCTTCGCCAAAGTTCGGTACCTGCGGATCCTCGTGCATCTGAGCGCCGATCCCATGGCCCACAAAATCGCGCACCACCGAAAATCCTTCACCCTCAACCACGGTCTGCACTGCCGCTCCCACATCACCCAGAGTTGCACCTGGCCGAACCGCCGCAATCGCGGCCTGGAGTGACGCTTCCGTGGCCTTCAGCAACCGTGCTGCGTTGGCGTCAATCGAGCCCACCGGCACGGTGATGGCTGCGTCGCCGTAGTAGCCGTCGACGACCACGCCAAAGTCAACCGAGACGATGTCCCCATCTTTCAGAACCCGTTTCGGCGACGGAATGCCATGCACCACTTCGCTATTGACCGAGGTGCAAAGCATGCACGGAAAACCGTGATAGCCCTTGAACGCCGCTTTCACGCCCAGTTCTTTCACTCGCGCTTCGGCGGCTTTCTCCAGATCGTAAGTAGTGGCGCCCGGCTTTACCTTGCTCCGCACCAACTCCAGAACCTCGCGAACCACCTGGCCCGCGCGGCGCATCTTTTCGATCTCTTGCGACGACTTGAGTACAACAGCCACTTGATCCCAGCCTTCACTTGCCGCAAACACGCAAAAACCCGCCGCTACAGTTACGCTGCGTGGCGTAACCGCTCGACGGCGGCAACAATTCCGGACGCGATCACTGCGATCGGCCGGTCCCCATCTACTTCCGCAAATCGTCCCTGCGCCCGATAATGCTCGACAACAGGCGCGGTAAGAGCCTCATAAGCGCGCATGCGCTCTTTGAAAACCTCTTCCGTGTCGTCGGCTCGCTGGACCAGCTCTGCACCTTCAATGTCGCAAATGCCATCCTGTTTCGGAGGATGCATATAGACGTTGTAGATGGTCTGGCAAACAGGACAATTCCGGCGCCCCGTAATACGGCGCAATAACTGATTATAGTTCACTTGGATGTTGACGGCAACTACTGGCAAAGACTCGATTTGTGCCGCAAGCCGGGCATCCAGCCACTGTGCCTGCCCAAGGGTCCGCGGAAAACCATCAAGAATATAGCCCCGGGCCGTGTCCGGTTCCAGCAGCCGGATAGCCACCATTTCGTCGACCAGCGAGTCGGGGACTAGCTCGCCCCGTCCCATGATCTCTTTTGCGACTTTTCCCAATTTGGTCCCCTCAGCGACGTTGGCGCGCAGCAGATCTCCGGTGGAGATTTGCGGAATACTCCAGACTTTGATCAGCTCCTTGGCCTGGGTTCCCTTGCCCCCGCCTGGCGCGCCCATCAGAAGAATCGGGCCGGGTACGGTGTCAGATTCCGTTGCCCGGCCAGATTCCTTGGCGGTCTCAGATGAAGCCATTACCAGGTTTTCCTTCCGCGAACTCGGCCGGAGCGCGGGGAAAACCCATCGTAGTGACGCATGATCAACTGCGATTCGATCTGGTTGACCGTATCCATAGCTACGCCCACCACGATGAGCAGCGAAGTGCCGCCAAAGTAGAAGTTCACGTTCATGCCGTGAATCACCCAGTTGGGAAGATTCTCAAACAACCTTCCGACCAGCCAAATCTTGTCGAAGCGGATGCCCGAAATAAGGAAGGTGGGCACCATCTGCACCAGAATCAGATAAATTGCGCCCACCAGCGTGATGCGCGTCAAAATGTCGTTGATATAGTCCGAGGTGCGCTTGCCGGGGCGGATTCCGGGGATAAATGAGCCCGACTTGCGGAAGTTGTCGGCGATGTCGTCAGGCCGCATCACGATGGAAACGTAAAAATAGGCGAAGAAGATGATGAACACAATGTTCAGCAGCTCGTACCAGGGCATGCCGGCTTGCAGCGCCTGCACAATAGGCTGGAAGATGCGGCTGTTCTGCACCCACTCCGCCTGGCCGAAGAGCAGCGGCGCAGAAAGAATGGAACTAGCGAAGATGATCGGCATCACGCCGCCGGAGTTCACCTTCAGCGGCAGATGGCTCGACGCGCCACCCATCATGCGCCGGCCCACAATGCGCCGAGCGCTCTGGATTGGGATCCGTCGCTCGCTGCGCTCCACAAATACGATGAACGCCACGACCCCCACCATGCCCGCAACGAGCAGCAGGACGACGAGAAAAGTCATTGGTCCCCAGGCGTCTGTCTGAATCTTCTGGTAAAGATCGGCCACGCCGCGGGGCAGGCCGGCCACAATGCCGGAAAAAATCAGCAGGCTCATGCCGTTGCCGATGCCGCGGTCGGTGATTTGCTCGCCCAGCCACATAATGAACGCCGTGCCGGTGGTGAGCGTAAGCATGGTCATCAAAATGAAGCCCGGGCCGGGATTCATCACCACGCCCTGTTTGGTGAGAATGGCCGCAATGCCAATAGACTGCAGCGCGCCGAGAACGACCGTCATGTAGCGCGTCCACTGCGTGATCTTGCGCCGGCCGAGTTCGCCCTCTTTCTGGATGCGCGCCAGCGGCTCATAGACCACGGTAAGAAGCTGAAAGATGATGGACGCGGTGATGTAGGGCATAATGCCCAGCGCAAAGATCGTCATGCGGCGCAGCGTGCCACCGCTGAACAGGTCCATCAGGCCGAGCGCCGATCCGCCCTGCTGGTTAAACAGCAGCTCCAGTTGGCGCCAATTCACGCCCGGCGTGGGAATCCACGCGCCCAGCCGGTATACGGCGAGTATGCCCAGCGTGAAGAGCACCCGCTTGCGCAGGTCAGGAATCCGGAAGATGTTGAGAAATTTCTCCAGCATATTGGGTATCCGCTTCAGGCGCTCGAAGCGCCGCTCGAATCCTGCAACCAATCCATGTTAAAGCGCTTCCCGGTTCCTTCAGCCTTACAAAAATCGGGAAACGAGGAATGTGCGTCACGTCACAGCTCAAAAATGTGCGCTTAAGGCCCAATTTCGAGCGTGTTACGGAAAAACCTTACGCCGCCGCGGGGGCCGGTTCGCCGCCCACAACAACTGCTTTGCCGCCGGCTTTCTCAATCTTTTCGGCCGCCGATTTTGAAAATTTGTGTGCGTGAATCGTAATGGCCTTCTTGAGCTCGCCGGAGCCGAGAATTTTGATGAGCGCCTTTTTGTTCGAGGCCAGGCCGTGTTTCTTGTAGTCGTCGAGGCCGATCTCGGCAACCTTCAGCTCGGCGATCCGGTCAAGATTCACAACGGTGTATTCGGTGCGGAAGATGTTGGTAAATCCGCGCTTGGGCAGTCGCCGGTGTAGCGGCATCTGGCCGCCCTCAAACCCGCGCATCATGTGCGAGCCGGACCGTGAACGCTGGCCCTTGTGGCCGCGGGTTGACGTCTTGCCCATGCCGGATCCCATGCCCCGGCCCACGCGCTTGCGCCCAGTGTTAGCTTTCTTCGGCGCGCGCAAATTCGATAAATTTCTTGCCATGTTCCCCTCGCTATAGCGCCGGCGAATTTAGTATCCGCCGACTCGCGTTATGTTAGATCACAGTTCAGAGTTCGTAGTTCTCAGACGCGGGCAAAGCTTTGCGAACTGTGTACTGCGAACTAAGAACTAGCCTTCTAAAATGCGAACCAGATGCGGTATAGCCTTCACCATGCCGCGAACTGAATCTGTATCCTCGCGCTCTACGATCTGGTTGAGACGAGTAAAGCCAAGGCCCTTCACCACCAGCTTGTGCTTGGTGGGCGTGGCGATCTTGGAGCGGAAATATTGAATGCGAATCATCTTCGTCTTTGCCTTTACCATCACAGATCCCCTATCTGCTTGCCGCGCATCGTTGCCACATCGGCCCTGTCGCGCAACTGCAGCAGCGCATCAAACGTGGCCTTGATGACGTTGTGCGGATTCGGTGAGCCGAGGCTCTTGGTCAGCACGTTCTGCACGCCGACCGAAGTCATTACTGCGCGCACCGCGCCGCCGGCGATCACGCCTGTGCCTTCCGGCGCCGGCTTCAGCAGCACTTGGCCTGAACCGAAACGGCCCAGCACCTGATGCGGAATCGTGGTCTCAGTCAGGTGAACCCTCACCAGATTTTTCTTGGCGCTCTCAATTCCCTTGCGAATGGCCTGGGGAACCTCTTTGGCCTTGCCCGATCCGTAGCCCACCACGCCTGAAGCCGCGTCGCCCACAACCACCAGCGCGGCGAACGACATGTTCTTGCCGCCCTTCACCACCTTGGTCACGCGATTGATGGCCACTACCTGATCCTTCAGGTTGTACTGGTTGGCATCGAGTTTCTTCGTTAACATCGTCATTTGCTTTGTCTGTCCTTCCCGGCGCCTTGCGCCGCGGAAAACCTGCCATTGCACTCGTCCAAAACTCTAAAGAGAGGAGCTTAGAACTCCAGCCCCGCTTCGCGCGCCGCATCGGCAAACGCCTTCACGCGCCCGTGATACAAATAGCCGCCGCGATCGAAGATCACCTTCTTGATGCCTTTCGCGACAGCCTTTTCCGCCACCGCTTTTCCGGTTTCTTTTGCCGCCGCCACGTTGCCGCCACTCTTCAACTTGATGCTCGAAGCGGAAACCAGCGTCTGACCCGTCTGATCGTCGACCACCTGCGCGTAGATGTGGTTGAGCGAACGGTACACGTTCAGCCGCGGCCGCTCCGTTGTCCCGCTGAGCTTCTCGCGAATGCGATTGTGAATGCGTTGCCGGATTGCATTTCTTTTGTGCTGCGTAATCATGTCTTTTCTCACCTATCAGCGGAGCCGCCCCGCGACCCCGTTCGGATTTTTGAGTTCACAGTTCGTAGTTCTTAGTTCGCAACGATGTTGCTTGCTTTCGCTCGGCTGCAACTGCGAACTACGAACTGGGAACTAAGGACTCTTACTTCGCTCCGGTCTTGCCGGCCTTCTTCTTCAGCCGCTCGTCGGAGTAGCACGCCCTTGTTCTTGTACGGATCAGGCTTGCGCAGCGAGCGCATGTCTGCCGCCACCTGGCCCACCTTTTGCCGGTCGACACCCATAACTGTTACGTGCGTCTGCTTGGGATCAACCGTAACCTCGATGCCCGAAGGCAGCGGAACCTCGATGGGATGCGAGTAGCCCAGTGTGAAAACCACTGTGCCCTTGCCCTTCAACTCGGCGCGGTAGCCGATGCCCACGATATCCAGTTCTCGGGTCCATCCAGTGGTCACGCCGTGCACCGCGTTATTCACCAGCGCCCTTGTCAGCCCATGCAACGCGGCTTTGTCTTCGCTCGCCCGCTCCAGGTGCAGAGTGCCGTCAACGGTCTTCAGCGTGATGCCATCGGCAATCAGCGCCGACACCTTGCCCTTGGGACCTTCCACCAAAACGGTGTTGCCCTCGACCTTATACTTCACTCCCGGCGGCAGCGGGATCGGCTTCTTTCCAATGCGCGACATTTTTCAAAATCCTTATCTTGGCTTGCGAGTCCCGGTCGCATCAGCGACCGTTCCACTGCAGCCTGAAAAACAGAGATCAGAGAACAGCAAAACCTTCAATCAGGCAATCACAAAATGATCTCTGATCTCTGTTCTCTGACAACTGTCCTTACCAAACTTCGCAAAGCAGCTCGCCGCCCACGCCTTCGCGGCGCGCCTGGCGGCCAGTCATCACGCCCTTCGGCGTCGTCAAAATCGCAATTCCCAGCCCGCCCTGCACCCGCTTGATCTCGTCGCGGCCAACGTAAACGCGGCAGCCGGGACGCGAGATGCGCGCCAGGTCGCGAATAGCCGCTTCCGCGCCGCCGTACTTCAGGTAAACGCGCAGCACCAGCTTGCCTTCTTCGTCCTGGACTTTGTAGTTCGAGATGTAGCCCTCTTCCTTGAGGATGCGGGCGATCTCTGTCTTCAGCTTCGAAGCGGGAACATCCATCTTTTGATGACGCGCACGAATCGCATTGCGAATGCGCGCCAGAAAATCTGCTACTGGATCCGTCAGACTCATTCCTTCTCCTTCATTCCCCGTTCGTCCGCCTGCTGCCGGAAACCTGCGGGAATGCTTACTACAGTTCTCAGTTTCGAGTTCGTAGTTTGTAGTCGCTCAGGCCTCGATGATCTGCAAACTGAGAACTACGAACTGTGAACCGTCTTGCTACCAGCTCGACTTGTTGACGCCGGGAATCTCGCCCTTCAGCGCGAGCGACCGGAAGCATAAACGGCACACGCCAAACTTGCGCAGAAAGGCCCGTGGCCGACCGCACAACTGGCAGCGATTATGTTTGCGGCTGCTGAACTTCGGCTTCCGCGCGTCCTTGACTCGTTTTGCAGTAGTTGCCATAATTTCTCGACTCTCTCTCCCTACGCGCCCTGGCGGAAGGGCATTCCAAACTGGCGCAGCAGCGCACGCGCCTGGTTGTCCTCCCTTGCCGTGGTCACAATGGTGATGTTCATGCCCTTCAGCTTCTCTACTTTGGAGTAATCAATCTCCGGAAAAATCAGCTGATCGCGCAGCCCCAGCGTGTAATTGCCGCGGCCGTCGAAGCTCTTGGTTGACACGCCGCGAAAATCGCGCACGCGCGGCAGCGCAATCGAAATCAGACGGTCAAGAAACTCATAAGCCTTGTCGGAACGCAGCGTGACCATGGCGCCGATGGCGTTGCCGGTGCGAACCTTGAAAGCCGCAATCGACTTCTTGGCCTTCGTGGTCACCGGCTTCTGGCCGGCAATCTGCGCCAAATCATTCACCAGCGGATCCAGCAGCTTGCTGTTCTGCGTGGCCTCGCCCAAACCCATGTTGATCACGATCTTGTCCAGCCGCGGCACGGCCAAGGCGTTCTCCAGGCCGAGTTCTTTCTGCAACGCCTGCTTGATCTCTTTTTGGTACTTCTCTTTCAATCTTGCTGCCATGTTGCTTCACCCTTCACTTCTCAGATCGTAGTTCTTAGCCTGTAGTCACCTGCTCGCGATTTCACTTCAGCAACGGCGAACTGTGAACTATGAACTGCGAACTTATTTTTTCGTGGGCAATTCCTGCCCGCACTTCTTGCAAACGCGAATCCGTACGTCGCCTTCGATTTTGTGGCCCACCCGCGCATCGCCACAGTTGGGGCAAACCAGCACCAGGTTCGAAACGTGGATCGGCGACTCCTGCTCCGCGATGCCACCTTTGGTTCGCTGGCCTTGCTTGCTCGAAACCGTCTTCTTCACCACGCGCACATGCTCTACCAGCACTCTGTCCTTGTCAGGAAAAACGCGCAGCACGCGGCCCGTCTTGCCCCGATCGGAGCCCGCGAGCACCTTCACTGTATCGTTACGACGAATACTCAAACTCGGCATCTTCTTCTCCAAAACCAGTTGCCCGGCTCCTAAACTACTTCCGGCGCCAGCGAAACAATCTTCAAAAACTTTTTCTCGCGCAGCTCACGGGCCACCGGCCCAAAGACGCGCGTGCCGACAGGCTCATGATCGTCGCTGATCACCACCGCGGCGTTCTCGTCAAAGCGAATGTAAGTGCCGTCACGCCGCCGATGCTCCTTGCGCGTGCGCACAATCACCGCCTTCACCACTTTGCCCTTTTTCACGGTGCCGTCCGGCGAGGCTTCCTTGACCGCGGCCGTTACCACATCGCCCAGTCCCGCCTTCGCGCCCAGCCCGCCGCCCAGCGGCAGAATCACTTGCAGCTTGCGCGCGCCGGAGTTGTCGGCTACCGCGAGCATCGTTCTCATTTGCACAGCCATGGTTTGCCCTCCTTTCGGCAGCCTTACTTCTCAGCGGAAACCGGTTCGCCTGGAAGCACGGCATCTTCAATCTGTCCCAGCGTCGACCGCCGCACAATCTCTTCGAGCGACCAGCGCTTCAACTTGCTCAGCGGCCGCGTCTCGCGAATCCGCACCACATCGCCCATTCGCGCCGAACTTTGCTCGTCGTGGGCATAAAATTTCTTCGTGGAGCGCACGATCCGCTTGTACTTCGCGTGGGCCTTGCGCATCTCCACAGCGACCACGATGGTCTTCTGCATCTTGGTCGAAACCACTTGCCCAACTTTTTCGTTGCGTCGCGCGCCTACTGCGGCGGGCGCTTGTGCCGGGGTCTTGGTCGGCGTCATTTACTCGCTCCCTTTTTCTTCCCTGTCTTCTTCTTCGCCGCGCCTGCCGCGGCTTTCTTCGTCTTCCCGGTTTTGGCTTTCGCGGCTGAACCGGCTTTCGACTTAACCTTCTTGGCTTTCGCGGCCTTGGCCTTGGCTGGCGCGTGGGTTTTCTTATGCGTCGCGGGCTTCGCTTCAACTACCGCTGCCGATTCCTGAGCCTTCGTAGCCGTGTGCTTCGCGGCCGGCGCGGTCAGTTTCTCTTCGGCTGCATCAGTGTGAATTCCCAGTTCGCGCTCGCGCGCCACGGTCTTCACCTGCGCAATCTCCTTGCGCAGCTGGCGGAGTTTCTTCACTCCGTCGTTCTGCCCCAGAGCCACCTGGAAACGAATGCGGAACAGCTGCTCCGCGGAGATCGTCTCCTGGCGCTTCAACTCTTCGTCGCTTAAATTCCGAATCTTTGCCAATTCCATTTTCTTTTCCTAACTCCAGCTTTCAGCTACCCTGCTCGGCTCTTCTACTCGGCCTTGGCCACTGTTTTCTCGGCTCCGGGGCGCATCACAAATTTTGTCCTCAGCGGCAGCTTGTGCGACGCCAGGCGCATGGCCTCGGCCGCAAGCTCCGGAGTCACGCCCTCCATCTCAAACAGAATCTTTCCCGGCCGCACCACCGCGACCCAATGATCGAGCGCACCCTTGCCAGAGCCCATGCGGACTTCGGCGGGCTTCTTGGTGATCGGCTTGTCAGGGAACAGGCGCAACCAGATCTTGCCTCCGCGCTTGATGAAACGGGTCATGGCGATACGGCTTGCCTCGATCTGCCGGTCCGTGATGTACCCGCACTCCAGAACCTTCAGGCCGTACTCGCCGAACGACAGCGTGGAGCCACGCCACGCCTTGCCCCGGCGCTTGCCCTTCTGCTGCTTGCGATACTTCACCTTCTTTGGCATCAACATAACGAAAATCCTCGAAAACCAGTTCTCAGTTCTTAGTTCTCAGATTTCGCAATCCGCGCCGCAACAACTTTGAACTGCGAACTGTGAACTGCCCTTAAAACGCTGTCTTTCCAACCTGCGGAACCTGGCGGCGCTTCTGCTCATAAATATCGCCGCGATAGATCCAAACCTTCACTCCGATTACGCCGTACGTCGTCTGCGCTTCGGTGAAGCCGTAATCGATGTCGGCGCGCAGCGTATGCAGCGGCAAACGCCCCTGCAGGTACCACTCCGAGCGCGCGATCTCGTTGCCGTTGAGCCGCCCCGACACGCGCACTTTGATTCCCTTGCAGCCAAAGCGCAGCGCCGAGTCCACGCTTTTTCTCATCGCCCGGCGAAAACTCACGCGCTTTTCCAGTTGCAGCGCGATGTTTTCGCTCACCAGTTGCGCGTCCAGCTCCGGCTTGTTCACTTCGATGATGTCGATGAACACGTCGCGGTTGGTGCGCTTGGCAAGCTCGGTCTTGAGCTTCTCGATCTCCGCGCCCTTGCGCCCGATCACGATGCCCGGCCGCGCAGTGCGAATGAGGAAGCGCAGCTTGTTGCCCGGCCGCTCGATTTCGACCGAGCTCACGCCCGCCGCTTTCAGCTTGTCGCGCAGCTCGGCCTTCAGCTTCACGTCCTCGACCAGCAGCTTGGCGTACTCGCGCTCAGAGAACCAGCGTGACCGCCACGGCTTGTTGATTCCCAGCCGGAATCCGTAAGGATGGACTTTTTGTCCCATATACTTCCTCTCAAAAATCTCCCGGCTTATTTGCCGGACTTCTTTTTCGTTGCCGCCGCTTTGCTTGCCGGCTTGCTTGCTTTTGTCTTGCTCGTCTTTGTTTTGGCGGGCGCGGTCTTCTTTGCCTTGCCCGTCTTCGTAGATTCCTTGCCAGTCGCCGGCTCTTCCACCTTTGTCACCAGGCCCGTCGCCGACTCGCGCTCAGCTACCGACAGCACGATGTGCGTGAGCCTGCGCTGATAGCGATACGCTCGGCCCATCGGCGCCGGCCGGATGCGCTTCATGCGCGGACCGTCGTTGGCAATCGCCGTCTTCACGTAGAGATTGTCCACGTCAAGATCGATGCCCTCTTCGCCGGCCACGTACTTCGCGTTGTCCACTGCCGAAGTCAGCAGCTTGTGCACCACCGGGGCGATGCGCTTCTTGGTAAACGCCGCTGTATCCAGCGCGTCCTGCACTCCGCGCCCTTTGATCAGCTCCAGCACCAGCCGCGCCTTCTGCGGCGACACGCGCTGGAACCTCGCTTCGGCTCTGTATTCCCTCGTTGCCACTGCCATACTCATGCCTTCCTCAAACTTCCGCTTTCAGGCCCCAATTTCGCCTGGCCTACGCCGCCGGCTTTGCCGCCGTCTCGGTTGACGCCTTGTTGGCGCCGGTGTGGCCCTTGAATGTGCGCGTCGGCGCAAACTCGCCCAGCTTGTGTCCCACCATATTCTCGGTCACGTAGACAGGAACAAACTTCCTGCCATTGTGCACGGCGATGGTGTGGCCCACGAACTCGGGAAAGATTGTCGAGCGCCGCGTCCAGGTCTTCACTACCTTTTTGTCGTTGGCCCTGTTCAACGCCTCGATCTTCACCATCAAGTGCGCATCCACAAACGGCCCTTTTCTCGTCGAACGTCCCATAAAACTTAGCTCCTAGCTTCTAGCCTTTAGCTCCTAGCTTTCCATTCATCGAGCTAGCAGCTGGCCAATTCCTCAGTTTTCTCGCCCCGCAACCATTAGCTAGCAGCTAGAAGCTAGTAGCTAGAAGCTGCCTTTTCACTTCGCTCTGCGGCTGACGATGAACGTGTCCGTCCGCTTGTTGTTGCGCGTCTTGTAGCCGCGCGTTGGCTGGCCCCAGGGCGTCACAGGATGGCGTCCCCCTGAAGTTTTGCCTTCGCCGCCGCCGTGCGGATGGTCCACCGGATTCATGGACACGCCGCGGTTCGTCGGCCGGATGCCCAGCCAGCGATTGCGTCCCGCCTTGCCGATCGAGATGTTCTCGTGATCCGTGTTGCCCACCTGCCCGATCGTCGCCATGCACTCGACCAGCACCCTGCGCGTCTCGCCAGAAGGCAGCTTGAGCAGGGCATAATCGCCCTCCTTGGCCACCAGCTGCGCCTGCGCTCCGGCCGAACGCGCCATCTGCGCGCCCTTGCCCGGCTTCAGCTCGATGGCGTGCACCGTGGTGCCCGAGGGAATATTCTTGAGCGGCAGTGCGTTGCCAATCAGAATGTCGGCCTCGGGTCCAGAGGTCACCGTCGCTCCCACCTTCAGCCCGACGGGCTGCAGGATGTAGCGCTTCTCGCCGTCGGCATAGCTCACGAGAGCAATGCGCGCGGAGCGGTTGGGATCGTACTCGATGGTGGCTACTTTGCCCGGCACGCCATACTTCTCGCGCTTGAAGTCGATGAGGCGCAGCTTCTGCTTGTGCCCTCCGCCCTGGTGGCGGATCGTCAAGTCGCCCGAGTTGCGGCGCCCGCCGGTGCGCTTGCGCGTCGTCAGCAGCGGCTTGTGCGGCGTATCTGTCGTCAGATCGCTGGTATCGAGCGATGTCTGAAACCGCAGCGTCGGTGTGACCGGTCTGTATGTTTTGATTGCCATGATCGTTTTCCTAAACTGTTCACTGTCCAAAGTTCAATGTGAACTGCAAACTGCCTTACAAATTGCTTACGTACTCCGGCAGCTTCTCGCCGGCCTTCAATTTCACGTAGGCCTTCTTCCAATCCGGCCTGTAGCCCGCGAACTTGCCCCGCCGGCGTTCCTTGCCGGCAAAGGTTGCCGTGCGTACCGCGACTACCTTCACTTTGAAGAGCGTCTCCACGGCTTCTTTCACTTCAGTCTTGGTGGCATTGGGCGCTACCTCGAAGACCAGCGTGTTCTCGATTTCCTTTACGCCCAATCCCTTTTCCGTAATCACTGGGCGGCGAATCACTGTGTGTAGAGTCGGCATTAGACTGCCTCCTTCTCGCCAGCGGATTTAGAAGCCAAGTGCTTGCGTTTTGAAGTGCTCTTCTCGAGCGTCTCCGCCAGCTGCTCAATCGCGGCCTTCGAAAAAATGGCCCGCTCGTAGCGCAGCAGGTCGTAGGGGTGCACTTCGTTGTTCAGCACCAGTTCCACGCCCTTCAGGTTGCGCGCGCCCAGCACCAGCGACTGCGCCAGCGTCTTGCCGTGTTCGACCAGCAGCGCCGTCCGCTTAACGTCGAGCTTGTCCAGCGCCTCGCGGTAGAGCTTGGTTTTGCCTTCCTTGATCTCAAGCGAATCCACCACGATCAGCTTGCCGTCAGCCAGCTTCGCAGCCAGCGCCGAGCGCAGCGCGCCCAGCAGCTTTTTGCGCGGGAAGGGATACTCATAGCTGCGTGGCTGCGGCCCGTGAACAGTGCCGCCATGGCGCCACAGAGGAGAACGAACCGAACCAACGCGCGCCCGTCCCGTGCCCTTCTGCTTCCATAGCTTCTTGCCCGAACCGGCTACCAGCTTGCGGTTCTTGGTGGCCGCCGTGCCCTGGCGCAGCGAGGCGCGGTAGTGCTTCACCGCCTCCCACAGCAGTGCCTCGTTCACCTGCTCCGGCGCAAACACCGCGTCGGCCAGATCAACCGTGCCCACCTTCTTGCCGCTTAAATTCACTACATCTACTTTTGCCATCG
>Ga0182024_10016801_pt1 | contig 13826 bp, 13 predicted proteins | sample P32metaG_FD_120480 | JGI IMG/M metagenome (GOLD analysis project Ga0182024, IMG submission 120480) | Permafrost microbial communities from Stordalen Mire, Sweden - P3-2 metaG (Illumina Assembly) | ecosystem: Environmental > Terrestrial > Soil > Wetlands > Permafrost | place: Sweden: Stordalen... | reverse complement strand
CTGTGTTTGCGCCTGGCGCATCGTTGGCCCCATGCCAACCACGATCAGAATGACCCCCGAAGTTCCCGCAACCAGCCACTGGCCGTTCACTTGTTTCACATCTTCAATGTGAATTTCGTCCTGTGGCGGCTTCTTGAACACGATCACGGAATCCTTCGAGAATGAATCGAAGGTGTCGTCATCGTCAAACGGGAACGGTGGCACAACAATACGCACGCCGATCTGAAATCCGCTCCGTGTTTTCAGTTTGGGATCGTTGCCATTTGCCAGATCGAGAAAGAATTGGCCGATCGGCGTTAGCATACCTGCCTGCTGGATGCTGATGGTCGGATATCCAAACCGCGATGTAAATTCTAGCGGATAGATGCCGTGGGTGTTGACGATGCAGTTCAAGTCGATGTATCCGATGTAACCTTCCGACGCCAGGACAGGCTCCATTTTCAACAGCGTTTGATTGAACAGCTGATTCGGGCCGCTCCAGAACATCGACGTTCCCATCTCTCCGGTTGGCGGACCGATATCGCCGGGGAAAAGCTTCTTGTGCTCGAAATTGACGTTGATCGGATAAATGAAATTCTTCCCGTTGAAAAAGCCGCCCACCGCTACTTCGACACCGGTGACGCGTCGCTGCAGCTGAAATACCTTGATCTCCTCAGATAGAGCCTTTTTGTATGCCTCCAGCATGCGGATGATGTCCTGCCCATCGTCTTCTTCACCAACAAACAGGCGCCGCTTGACGTTTTGCGCCTCGCCACTCGGTTTGATCACATAGCGGCCGGGATTCTGCAATACGTGCTCGATTGCATCGTCGAACGACACGAACTCGCCGTAGGGAATAATGTTCACGCTGGCTTTCTTAAGCTCTTCTTGACCGAATGAGCGGTCGTCCTCGAGGCGGTCCGGATAGGGTGTCCCTCCCAAGATACATTAAGCGCGTAGGCTCTCGCCACTTGGCGCATCGTCTGCAATCGTTTGGGCTGCCGAGCAAGATTCCGAATGTAAAAAACAATGCCATCCGAATCCTGTGCGACAAACCCATTTTCACCGGACTGAGGGGATTGCCAATCGACTCTCCAGCTAAAGGAAGTTCTCACTCTAAATGGGCACGGCTTCACCGCAAAAGAAATCCGACTTCTCGCTTGGAAGAATGCCGTCACGCGCTGGAATATTTACAATCATGTGAAGAATCGCAACCTGCTCCCAACTTCAGAAACGGATGGCATCAATCGCGTGGTGGATCGGTACTGTTCGGGAATCAGGAACGCCAGCAGTGTTCCGGCCAAAACTCCCACCACAATTGCGCGTGCGAGCAAACGCCGTTGTTCACACAGCAGCCTCAGTTTGGCGAGTCTTTGCCCGCGGCCTGACTCGCCCTCGGATTCCGCTGTCAACGCTCACTCTGGCGCCCCTTGGGCGACGTGCGAAGGGAAGGATTGTTTTCGGTTTATTCGGGGACTTGGAAGCACGGACGAGCTGGCGGGCCCAAAAGCGGCGAGAATCCTCTGTGACACGCGCTAACTATCACATAAAGATTTACTAATCGCCCAAACAAGTCGGCAACTTTGATCTCTACTAGAGGCATGTTACGGCATTGTTAACGTCTCATGACAGGACAGTGGTGAGTCGTGAATCATGTCCCTGGGCCACGAGCGGCGAGAGGCCTGATCGTAGCAACGTAAAAGCCACCCAACCCCTGGGCTGCTAGGCGTGAAGTCTTTCGAATAGCGCCTGGCCTTCCATTTCACTAAGTATATTCTTCTGAACGAGCATGAGAATGAGATACATCAAAGGACTTGCTTCTTTCCCCTCGGTGATGGCTGTTCCGCGTTCGGTTGTTGCCCGCTCAGGCGATTGGAGTGACCCCAACACTGAGTTGTTCGGTGCCACCGTGGCATCGGGTCCTGCGATCCACTCTTCGAGAGTCCGGGATTGTTCTCCTTCCGCGGTGGCAAATGCTAGGCCCATCCCATTTCCGTGTTGCGCGTAAACGACTTCAGCGCTTGTGTTAAATGACTCGTTGTCCTTGTTTAATTGCAACGTCACAACGGTGCCTACTTGTAGGGGATTCAGGGTATCGATATAACAACCGCCTCGATTGATGTCAGTGGTGCGGGCAGACAGCCGCGAATTCGAATTGAGTTCGACCAGCTCTGCGCTTGCAATGAAGAAACAGCGTCCGTTATTTCGCCGCTCGTTGAAAGTTGCGGTCGCATTTTCGATTGGTCTCTGACATCGTTCTTCAGCCATTTGATGTTCTTCCCCCGTGTCTCTACCTATAAGGAGACTCACTTTGCAAGGGCACGTTCGATACCAAGAGAGGTTTCTAGTATGTCCTGTATTATCTGTCGATTGTCGCGAGTTTCATATCAAACTACGAGGAGCATGGTGTAGATTCTTGCCCAGATGTTGCAAGTCGTTTCCGCCGTTGACCCGCTACAGAGATTTTAGACAGTCTTCGACGCGATGAGCGTGTCATAAATCATCATCATCGCAAAAATCTCTTAGAGGGTGCGTCTACCAGCCGACTGCCGTGGGCGGCCCCGTCTGGTGAGATGTCCGACGGCAGCAGGCGCTCTCGGCCAGACGGTAAGAGACCCGTCAACGAACGCAGATAGGCCCAACGCGGCGTCACGAAATCGGCATCGCTGTGGCGTGTCAACATTTCCGAAGTTGGCGACCGAGATGGGGCCGAAGCAGTTGATTTATCGGGTTGTCAGAACTTTCCCGTACCCATGAAGACTCTCGTAGATTTGAAAAGGAGCCCAATAGAACGGTCTTCGATAAATGGTTCTGGAATTCAGAAGGGCCAGCTTTGCATCTCTCAAAGCTACATCGGCGGACGTGCCTTTGCTGATTTCAGCATAGAGCTGATCCATCAGCATCGGGGTAGAGTTATCGTTCACCTCCCACAGCGCTGCTATAACACTGTGGGACCCGGCCCGCAAAAATGCCCAGGTCAGCCCGATCAGTCCTTCCGCAAAATACGTCCGTACCCCCTCACCGTTGCAGGCTGAAATCGTTACTAGATCCGCATCAATCGGTTGATTGATGATGTCCCGCGCATAGAGCTTATACGAATCGCCTTGCCTTGTAAGGATAACTGCCGAATCGAGTGGACTTGTGAAGCTCGCCGTTCCATGAGCCACAAAATGAATCAAGGTAAACCGGCCGGGACGGCTGTCCAGGTATGCCTGGGCAGTGGCTTCGCCGCGAGAAAAAATCGTTCGTTGCGCCGGCTGAAAATGGTTTTCAATTCCCCTCATTTCAGATGCAGCTTGCGGCAGGTCAGGAAAGTCTTTCTCCGGTGACACGGGATCGCCCACCAGTAGCAACTCCTGGGGACGTTTCTTCCGATCAGAGTTCGCTACCGAAGGTGACGTTAACGAGTTCGCAACGACGATAACGACATCATCAATCCAGTAATGCAGGCGGGGAGAGGAAACTAGAAGAGTCTCGAAATTCAGTCCGTAAAGGCTACCGTCGGGAACGACGACAACACGCGACCCCTTATGAATGAGACCCTGCGCGGGGGCAACCAACCAGCGGTAGAGCTCCGAACCGAATGCGTTTTCTGTATCCAGAACGTCTCGCGGTCCAACCAAAGCCCTTTGGTAGGACTTGACGGCGCCGTCGATCTCGACAGCAGGAGGCAATGTGAAAAAAAAGTTTCTTTGCGGGGTAATGGTCCAAAGATAAGAATGTTTCTGCCCGAGCCAGTAGAACAGATACGTTGAATTCATGCGCCCACTCTTCCGCTGCAGATGAAGACTCCCTAGCGAAAACGCGGTCGCACGGGGAGCTGCTTCCAATCCTTCCTCAAGTGTTTGGGCGCGACCGAGAGCCGCAATTTCCAGGGCATCCTCATGCCTGTTCTGAGAAACCAGGAAATCGATGTAGTCATCATAAAAAGAAGTTGCACTGGATAGAAACGACAACCGAAATTCTTCGGTTTTCACAGAGGCTCGAGCTTTCTCGATCGTCTCTAGAGCATGGCGAAATTCCCGTTCGGCTTCCTTCTGCCAGCCCTCGGCCGCGTACGTTTCGCCGAGCCGCGCCTGTGCTTCCCACCGGAGCGCTGTGCTCGCGCCGACATCCCGTATCGTTGTTTGAAACAACTGCTCCGCCTTATGATAATGGTGTCTACCTTCTTCGATGCGACCCGCGATTAGCGAAGAATCCAGTTCGAGAGAATGATCAGGATGCGTTTGAAGGATTCGAATGACTTGATCGTGGTAATACTGAGCTGTGTCCAGTTGTCCCCTCTCGAAATTTGCGTCGGCAAGGTTTTCGAGACACTCAGCCATCGCCGGCTGGTAATCGAGGGATTTCGCATGGGTGAGGGCTTCCTGGTAAGCCGCCTCAGCGAATCCGAAATCGCCCTGTTCATAGCGCACATTCCCTAGATCGATTTCCCATTCGATCTGGGCGCGCTCTAAGCCGGCCTTCACAGACGCTTCTTTTGCCTGTTGAAATAGTGATAAAGCGTTCTCGTAATCTCCCATCTTGAAGTAGCTCCAGCCCATATTGCCCAGGATCGACGCTACCGAGTCTTGCGCCCCGACAGACTGAGACAGGCGAAGCGCGGCCCTATTCCAGCTGATAGATTCGTCGTAACGCTCCTGCTTAGTCGCCGTGAGTCCCAGATTGCCCAGGGCGGCTGTCTCAAGGAAGCGATCCTTCCGCTCTCGTGAAATCCGAAGTGCTGAACGATAAGCGGACTCCGCTGCCGTTGTATCCGCGCGGAGTAGAGCCAGCGTACCCTTTCGCAGTTCAACTTCTCCCAAGAGTTGCGGTTGATACTGGGTTGCGAGGAACTCCGATTCGTTCAGGAGCTTGTCGGCTTCGCCGAACTGCCCTAAAAAACCCTCCGCTGCCGCTCGCCATAAATCGCGCCGAACGGCCACGTCACTCGCTTCAAGAATCTTGGGAAGGTCCTGCGAAAGGATTTCAAGCGACCGCTTGTTCAGACCCTGCCTTACCAGCACTTCACCTTGTAGGACGGCAAATCGCCAATGCCATTCGGTATTTGTATTAGGAAAGAGTCGGAGCCCCGCATCCGCAGCTGCGGCTGCGCCGTTGAGGTCGCCACGCTTCAGCTTGAACTGCGAATCCTGGTACGTCCGGTCGGCGGACAACACGTGAGGCCTACCGCATCCTTCTCCAAGAAGCAGAAGGCCGCCGAGCAGAAACCATCCTAAAGCGGAATGCCATTCCCAACGATTTCCGCGATAAGCCCAGTGCCGCACACAGAACAGTTCAAAGCGAACCGAATCATCGTGAGCGTACGCTTGCATTGTTGGGCGCGAACCTCGGCCAAAAATATTTTCCCAAAGCACGGCACGAAAATTGTGTGACCTTGGCGTTTCACACCCGGACACAGCGTTTTCACGTCTTTGAGCAAGGAACAAACCATCACCCCGTGACGCTCTGGCAACTTCTGGGGCTGCCCCGTTTGAAATGGATCCTCAGCCATTTTGCGGAATTCGGCGTTGGATTCAAACTCTTTTCTAAAGGCCTCAAACGTATCCAGCTTCAAGAAGAGTTCGTTATGGAGTTCGACATCAACCGGACATCCAGCAATCCTCAGATTTTCGAAGTGACTTCCCAATACGCGAATGCGCGGTTCTTCCTGGTCGGGCGGATGCTCGGATGAGAGCCGCGCAACCACGCGGTCGGCCCGAACGACATCCAGGATGTTCAAATCTTCCACCGTCGAGGAGACAAGAGTCGTGTAACTCCCGCTTTCTTTGTTGTAGCTGCCAGAAACCTGCGTGTAAGCCGCTCCGAAAGAAACGATTTCCTTGAAACGGAAATTCTCCGCGCGTGACGACCCATATCCTCCGGTGGTCGCCAACGACGTTCCTGCTTGGACTTCGATAAGCTGATCGAACGGCCTTTCGATCTGGCCACTCAGAGCATGTCCGTGCGCGTTATATGAGTATGTCTTCTTCGTCATATCCATCCGAATCACCTCCTTTGATGAGGCTCATTGTTTGAAGCTGAGAACGATCGAGTAGCGGACGACTTCCATGCCTTCGCCATTGATCCCCGGGCTGCCACCAAGCCCGTTCACGATCAGAATGTGCCTCCCGGGTCCTAGGCGTCCTGCCGGAATAAGTAGTTGCACTGTTTCCGTTGCTTCCTGCTGTGACAGCCTCAGCGAGATCTCTGGAGTGCCAGATTCAGTTTCCATCTCGCAGATATAAGACGAAAAATTGCCCGGCGGAATATCCAGGTAAAGACCGAAGGGTTTGTTTGGCGGCACGATGATGGTTGAGGGAGCACCACCACGAGAATTTTCTCGAATGAGTGAAAACGAAGCCAGCGCTTGCGGAGCGTTCGTCTGCGATATATCTTTCTTCATCCGTGGTATCAGAATCGCATTTTGGTAGGAAACAATCGCCAACAGTATGGCCATTGCCGGGACCGCGAAGGCTGGACGGAAGAGCATCGCGAACCACCCCTGCACGTCAGTTTTCGCCGGTGCTGGCGGCACTCGAAAGAAGTTCTCCGAGCCTAAAACTTCTCTTGCGCCGCCGACGAATGCCACGCCGACCTTCACTTCTTCGGCGCACTCATGACACGAGAAGAAATGCTCCTCGTATTGCTCGCGCAGGTCGCCTGTCAATTCTCCGAGCAGGTATTGCTCGGCTGCTTTCATTCGGAGCGCGTCTACGTGTTCCATCCTTGCCATTCTTCCTATAGTGATTCCGCAGTGCTGATCGTTTCAGGCCACGATCAACTTAGGGCCTCTGCCCGGCCAACTCGCTCTTTTGATAGAACGCTTTGAAGTTGTTCTTGGCCCTATGCACCATAACCCGCAAGTAGTCACGATCCACGCCGAATTCACGGCAGACGTCGTCTTTGTTCCTCTCCTCCCAGAAGATGGCCCGAAGCAATTGGCGGTCTTTTTCGGGAAGCTTTGCTAGGATCGCTCTTACGTGCTCGGTGGTCTGTTTGTTCGCTAACATCCCATATAGATCAATTTTGTGATCAGGGGGCTCCGCTGCCTCCATTTCCGGCGAATCGTCCCGAGCAGAGGATCGGAAAAATTCCTGCAGAACATTATTACAGACCGAATTGACAAAAGCGCCCAATCTTTCCGGATGGCGAATGCCCCCTTCGCTTTGAATCGCCTTGAAGACCCGAACGAACGTCTCCTGCCGGATATCGTCGATGATGTGGAGCGAGTGTACTCGCGATCGGAGCTTGATCAACATGAGTTTGCTGAAATAATCAACAAAATGCTGTTCTGTAGCAATGTCGCGCCTACAGAGACGGTCGAAGTAGGCCTTATCGAAGGAAAAGAATTCCACGAGCCCCTCAAAGAAACTGGAAGTATATATTCGTGTCGCAAACAAGCGCAATCCATCTGGCCCGCTTCCTTTGCTTGGCCTTCGCCATTCTTACGGCTGCCATGCGGATATTGAGCACCGTTCCCCTAAAAAATGCAAAAAAACGTGAAGTCGGACTGAAACGAACGAGCTCCGTCGTGCACTACTGTCTGTATGTGTTACGCGGTAGAGAGACGTATCCGGATCGATTTATAGCCAAGTCCGACGGTTTCTAGGTCGCCAACTAGCAGAGGAGAACTTTGAACGAAATGAGTCACTCTCTCGAAACGAATTTGGAAATGATCGGTATCCGTGCCCACAATTCCGGTTCTTCGAAAGCGGAAACAATTTTGGAATCGCGCACGTCTACCTTTCTCGCGTTGAACGCCCGGGCCGTAGAATTCATTGCCAAACCAGACAAAATTCAGGATCTTCGAGATTGTCTGCGCGGAGCGGTCGCCGCTTCCCTCAATGACCAAGCCGGGTTTTCTGGCTCCCTTCTTCTTAGCTCACATCAAGAGCCTCGCTTGGTTCTCGTACTCAGCTTTTGGCGAACGGCGGAGCAAGCCTTGGATAACGGATGGGAGAATACGTTCGATGTCCGGCGCTCGGTATCGCCTTTCGTGGACGTCTGCTCGAAGGTCCATACGTACGAGGTGACTCTGCCAAAGCTGTCCAAAATGGCAGCGACTCAAGCCGAAATGCAGGTTTGGTGACACCGCTCAGCTCGGACACCGAAACTGCAAGATGCTCAATGGGGATCTGTTGCTGACACCGTCGGCGCTTACTTCAAGAAAGGGAAGAAAAATATGGGGGAAGGTTCATCGCGCCAAATTGAAGAACGTTACGAAACAGCGTCTGCCATTCGCAGACAGCAAAGTTTTTGTGGCACGGAGGGTTGCGAACAACACGGGGTGTGTTCACTAGAGCTTCGATACTTCTGTCTAGGGCACTTCATCTCCTATTCTTATCAACGTCTTGAACTTTGGAACGCTTTCGTGTGCGGCGATCCGTCCGGTACCACGACTAAATCAAACGATCGCTTCCTCCAGGAGTGTTTGTTCGGATCGCAGGATTTGGTGAGCTCAATAGAGACTATCGACAACCTCAGTCGAGCAAGGTTGTTTGACATCTTCTTGTGGGCATCCGATGTTTCAGCCAAACGGACCGCTTTCAGAAAAGCAATCAGCGCGGAATCTGGCGACGGTCGGCCCGTCCCTCGCTGAGTCTCAATTTGATAGGCGATCGTGCTCGGCCACCGTCCCAAACCCGCCAATTCCAGGGACTAATCGCCTCGGTTGATCAGAATCCGTGCTGAAAGGCCCAAGACTCTTATCCCAGGACAGGAAAGACGTGCTCTCACTACCAAGAACCAAAATTTGGCAGCGCAGCGCCCCATCGTTTGTCCATGTGCTCCTTTTTCGTTGCCCTCAATGCAGCGACCCTATTCTGGGGGCAAGCCCGAGCCACGCAAAAAATCTGGAATGTGTGGACGTCCTTTTATTTGAATTGCGGTGCCCTTGCAGTTGGCTAGGAAACCTTCTCGGCGTGAACGCCATAGCACACTGGGTGGAGCCCTGGGAAGCCTCGGACGGCTGCACGCCAACTGCTCTCTGAGGACAAAGTCGGTACCAAAGCCCGCGGGGATGGCGTTACCGAAATGGATCCGCGCCTGCGGGCAAATCTGGGGAAAAAGTAAACACCAACGGGTAGCGCGGGTCGGGGTCGATCGCTCCTGTTGCCCGTGACGGGGCCGACCCGATGCTCCATTGGACAATTGAATGCCAGCGCCGATGACGACGATCAGGATTCCCGCAAATACAAGCGCGAGGGTGAACTCTGGCCTCGCAATTAACCTCTCAAATGCGGTCTCCTTCAGTGGTTCATCGTTAAAACCACATCGTTGCTATCGACCTCTACGACGAGCGCCCCGACCCCTCTGACGTTTCCTGCGACGTCTGTGATTGGTAGACAAGTTTCAACGCGGAAGCTGTGGGACGGGCACTTGAGGAGACTTGGCGCACCACTGACATTGAGAAAGTGAAGCGCTTCGGAGCGATTCTCGGAAATTCACTAGCGACGGACGGCAATCCGAACGTTCTGCGGGATGCGGCGGATTTCATCAGAGCCGTTGCCCAATTGGATGATCGGGACATTCGGGCCCTTCAAGCATTGTATCCGGCCCTTGCGGTTACCGCCTTGCCGGTCTCAACGCGGCTGTGGGAGCGTGGGTATCTTGGTGGACGAACCTGGGTAATAGACAATCACGTACAAATCGTTCGCCAGGAGATTCGTGCCCTCGAAGCCGTTTCCAAAGGAAAAATTCCACTCGAACCCATCGGAGGGCCCGTTGGTCTGACAAGCGGATACGGCGGTTTCCGCTTCGCACGCCCAGTAGAGGTACGGCTCAATATTATGGAAGGGACCGACCTTGACGTCCGGAGCCGCGACCACGGACTCGCCCCGGCGGAGCCCCAATTGTTTATAGAACAACTCCCCCATCGGGCTACCTGTGCAGTCAAAGCCGGTCGTTCCTTTCATGCTGCATGATGGATCGGGCGGCCCAGTCTCAGGCAATTGCCAGACCGTTTGGCCGAGGTACCCGCGGCCTTGATCGGCTTTGTTCATGGCGTCGACCCACTGGACCGCCGCCGAGTGTTCCATCGAACCATCCGGGTTGATGTCTGCAACACCGAATGTTTGTTTGGCCGCCAGATTGGCGTCCGCGAGCCAAGTGACTTGTGCAACCGGGTCATAGACGGTTTGTCCGTCGGGGTTGACTTCCAATCCTTTGCCGGCGGCGGGGGGCGTGCCCGGCAGCTTGCCTTTGATCACCGGCAGGACGTAGAGATAATTCGGTGATACGTTGGTCCCTTGAAATCCAGTGTTGAACGAAAAGCTCACAAACCCTTGCTTCGGATCGGCGGCCGGAGACCCCGACCAATATAAATAGGGTTGGAAATCGTTGAATGGGCCGATCTTATTGGCGGGGATGCGAACGGCCGTGTTCGGCTCGCGAAGGCCCAACGAATCATAATACAGAGATCCCAGCGCACTGCCCGAACAATTGAACCCGAACGATTCGCCGTGCCGTCCCGTACGAGCACAGCTCCTGTCTTGGGCCGGCGCGGTCGGAAGCTGCCAATTATTGTGACCGAGGTAGCCGGCGCCGTGGCCGAGCGTGTTCATCGCATCGACCCATCGGACCGCCGTCGCATAGTCCATCGAGCCATCCTTGTTGATGTTTGAAACTCCGAATGTCTGTTTGTCGGCCAGATTGGCGTCGGCTAGCCAGGTGACATTCAGACTGGGATCATAGACGGTCTGACCGTCGGCGGCAGGTGCCAGAGGTGCGCTCGCCGCCGCCGCGACAGGGACTGAGTCGTTCCCTGCCCGACATGCGTTCACCAATTGCGGGTTTATGGTCGGCAAGGGTCTTGATGCTGCCTTGGGCCGCGCTGTCCCGTGGACGATCGGATTGAAGCAATCCACCAACAGCCCGTCGCGAGCTCCGCCACCTAGAACGAAACCCGCATCCTTGCACGCCCGTCTGATCTGTTCGCACGAAGCCGAATCGGCTCGGACCTGGTTGTTGGTGAAGACCAAGTTTAGGCCAAACAAGGTCAAGATCATCATCATGTGGACGACGGTGCGTCGGATAAAATCCATCAAGACCTCCCGAGTTCGCAAGCATCGCTAAGGACGATAATTCACACCGGGTTTTTCTTATTTAGTTAACTGCTTTTCAGAGCCGCAAGCAAATCTGCGCCGTTTGGAGTGCCCAGCCCCGTGCAAGGATCCCATCGCGGACCTGCCGCATAGCCGCCGTTGTTGCCCGAAGTTATGTCGTGAAACGTGGCGGCTACGTTCGCCGAGTACAGAAGCGGATTGAGATATCCAGCCGGCTTGCCGATCAGCTGATTGATGCGCGCGAGAAGTCCGGCCCAGAGAGGCGCCACGGCGCTGGTCCCGCCAATCACAGTGGATTCGCCGTCCACGAGTACGTCATACCCGCTTGCCGGGTCTGCGTCGGCCGCCACGTCCGGAACTCCGCGACCTCGGAATGCATTCGGAGCGGCAGGGACATTGGCGCTGCTCTGAAAAGCCGGGATTGCGAACACTTCGCTGACGCCGCCGCCGGTCGCGCCTTCGTTCTGCGCGAGTTCGTTCCAGACTTGCTCGCTGCGGATGAACTTCCCGGTGAGCGAGAGCTTCGTTCCGCCGCAGCCAATCACGTAGGGGCTCGAAGAAGGGAAATCAACAGTAAGTGCGCCGTTGGCCGAGCCGTCGGTAGCGCCCTGGTCGCCCGAAGCGACGAGCACGGTGACGCCCATCGTTGCGGCATCCTGGCACGCGGAATTGAGTGTGTTGCGCGCCTGCGCAGTCCACGAGTTTTCTGGGCCACCCCAGCTGATCGAGACGATCGAGGGTCGCAAGTTTGTGTCGTGTACGGCGGTCGTGAGCGCGTCGATGAATCCTTGATCCGTGTTCGGCGCGAAATAGACGCCGATTTTCGCGCCGGAAGCAATCGCGCCAGCGACTTCGATGTCGAGCTCGACTTCCCCGTCGGGGCCGTCAGCGCTGCCTGTAGGGGAATTCGACCCGCCGTCCACGGAAATCGCGCTGACAGTGGGAGTAGCGAGGCCGATATTACTGAAGTAGGTGGTCAAATCCTGCACGCGGTAGCCGCCGCCCAATTCGAGAATCGCGATTGCCTGCCCACTACCGTCTGCACCACCTGGAAAGTTGTACGCCTGCGCGACTTGAAGTGCAGTAAAGGAAACGTCGACCGCCGTGGCGCGAATTCTCCGACGGAAATGAGTCTGTGCCTGCGGACGATTGTCTAGGCCCAAGATGCCTTCGATCACACTTTCGAGCTCGGCAGGAATTTCCAGCACGCCGGTGCGGCAGCGGTACGTGCGGCCTTGAAACGAGTAATGGTGCAGCTCCGCGCCAAAAGCCTTGCTGAAATCTTCAACCGTGCCGCTGAGCATGACCGTGCGACGGGCGGCTTCCACGCTCACGATTTCCAGGCCATTTTCAGCGGCGAACGTGCGGATCGCGGCAATGTCTTCGGCACGAGCGCCGTGCTTTGCTCCAAATTCTTCACGAGTCAGGTAATTCCGCTGTGCCGGCAGACCGCTGCCGAGTTCAGCGTCGGAGGGGAATTCGCCCGGACGCGAACCGCGCCGGACGCGAACCGTCAACCGGATTTGCTCGGCGGCATCGGCCGGGCCGATTTTGTGGGCGCCGGGAAGCAAAGTGCGGGTGCTACTTTTTAGTGAAACGCGACGCTGTTTTGCACTCATCGCTTTCTCCTTCGCGAAGCAGGTTAAGCCGCGGTGCGATCCCCGGAGGCTCGAATTGGTGCGACGAAAGTTTCCGGCTGGGAGGTGTTCAGATGTTAGAGGCGGGATGCGCGCGCGTCAATGGACCCGAGGAACCCAGGAGAGAAATTCGAAGCCGGGGCGGCCGAGGTGGATCCGACTCGAAAAGTCCGGCGCGTCGCCTAGGGTGCGGGCATCCGCATTGATGTGCGCTCTCTCCTTCAGCACTTCCGAATGGCGGGGCGCCCGCGACGTTTCCTCCATCGCAGAGAATTTGTCGCCGCCGCCGAGCAGCCCACAGCGAGGTGCGAAGATGGCCTGTGCGGCCATGCGCAAGAACCTGTATCAGCGAGCCTGGGGCGCGGTGGAGATTGATTTCCGCAGCTACTTTACGACCATTCCACACCCCCAATTGCTGGACGGGAGCAATCCCGTCAAGGCTACCCGATCTTATCGGACACCACGGGTTGCAAGAACATTGCACAGCGCGATGAACGCTGCCAATCAGAATGACCTGCCTTTGATCGCCACGCAGGCGGTCCAACGCCCCTATGAACAATGCAGACAGCGCAAACACCCAAGCGTGCCAATAGTTACACTCGACGGGTCAGCTGCGACATTTTCCTCGCGCTTATGTCAATCGATCGGGAACGAGTCATTCCCACACGACGCTGCTTCAGCGCACAGGTTTCGACGCACCGCGATAATTTCGAGCCACTCACTCTCTAAGCGATGGGCTGTCAATTCAAATCAGGACTTGACCAGGACTTTTGTACCGAGCACCTGGCGAACTTTGCTCAGAAGCGCAACACGCGTACAGGGTTTAGGAAGAAAAAACGTGCCCGCCTCTAGCTCCCCGTTTACGGCAACCGAGTAATCGGTATAGCCGGACATAAACAGGATTTTCATAGCCGGGCACAAGGGGGCGATCGTCGCAGCGACCTCGGGGCCGCGCATTCCTGGCAGAACTACGTCGGTCAATAGCAAACGGATGTTACTTTGGTGCTCTTGGGCGATCTTGAGTGCCTGTGCGCCATTGCTCGCGACCAAAACGGTATAGCCCTCCTGGACAAGCAAGTCCCGAGTCAACTCGCGGAGCGATTCTTCATCTTCCACGAGCAAGATCGTCTCGAAGCCTTGCAAGGAACTAGCCGAGTCCTCGTTT
>Ga0182024_10016799_pt1 | contig 13827 bp, 12 predicted proteins | sample P32metaG_FD_120480 | JGI IMG/M metagenome (GOLD analysis project Ga0182024, IMG submission 120480) | Permafrost microbial communities from Stordalen Mire, Sweden - P3-2 metaG (Illumina Assembly) | ecosystem: Environmental > Terrestrial > Soil > Wetlands > Permafrost | place: Sweden: Stordalen... | reverse complement strand
TCAAGGCGGCGGAGGGCGCGAGCGGCGTCGCGCCGGCGGCGCCGAGATTGACGCCGCTGAGGACCGTCGCACCCGTGAGGCTGGAGGCGGCTACGGTGCCGATCGCGCCGGCCGCGTCGAGTGTGCCGCTCACGGCGCCCGGCTTGAGGCTGCCGATCGACCCGGCACTGTAGACCAATCCACTGACGGCGCGGGCCTGGAGAGTGCCGATCGCGCCGGCGGAAATCTGCCCGCTGATCGATAAAAACGACAGTGACTGGATCGTCCCGGCCGCCGATAGCGTACCGGCCAGCGTGCCGGCGGGGGCCGACAGTCGGGTCAGCGACCCGGACACATCGACGCTGCCCAGCGTGAACGTCTTAGAGCCCAGTTGCGCGGTCAGGCCGAGGTTTGCCTTGGGAGTTGAGCTTAGGATATTGAGGTCGATCTCGGTCCCGACCTGCGTGGCGTAGCCTGTCCCCCCGGACATGGAAAGGGTCACGATCGTCCCGTCCGGCTCGGTGAGCTTGAGGTTGTGGTTATGGCCGTTGTAAAGGCCGAAGAGTTGGGGAGTCGGGGACGGCGTTGGGATAGGCAACGAGCCGGAGTAAACCAGTTGGAGCGAGACGTTGTCGAAGTCGCCGTCCGAATTCCCGCCGCTTCCGAGCACGACGGTGATGTCCCCGGCGGGGACGGTGGCCTTGGTGACATAGGTCTTGGTGGTGGTATAGAAACCGTCGGCTTGTTTTGCCGTTGAACGGACCCTTGTAGTCGAGAGGAAGGTGGAGCCGGCTTCCAGGTTCAGCGCGCCGCCCTCATCGACGTCGGCTGACAGGACGTATTCGCTGTTGGGCAGGAGGGTGGTCCCGACCAGGGTCTGGCGGATTTGCGTCGAGTCGTTAGACGTGTCGGGCGTGTAGAAGATCGATGCAAAGTTGTCGGTCTTGCCCGGGTATGCGACGGAATCCTTCACGATGCCAGCCACCGGCCGCTGCTTGGGAGCGTGTTCAATGGGCAGGACCGTCCAACCCGGGACGTCCACGGTACGCCCTGTGGTGCCGTCGGAATAAGCCACAGTGGCAAAATCCAGGTTGCCGAGCTGCTCAACGGGATAATCCTGACCAAAACCCTCGGTAGCGCTTTCGTTCGGGATCGTTGCCGTGATGGTCGTGGAGCCGGGCTTGTAGAGGGTGTCAAAGCCCGGGTTGACCAGCGGCAGGTTGACGGTCACGCTGAACAACCGGCGCGGCTCGAGTGCGTCAGCGACCGCGACGCCGCTGTGCCCGTCGAACGCGCAGGCCTTCAGGCCTTCGAACGCGCGGCTGATGGCGCTGCAAACGCGCTTGAGCGGGTGGCGTCGGTCTTCTCCCATGACGGTTTCGCCCTCCTGGCGGAAATTCATGCAGGTTTCCTCGAATTCGTCAATCCGCTCGAGCCGGGCCGAGCCCACTTGGCCCAACCCGCGGCCCGGGGTGGACACGCGGGGGAAGTGTACTCACCGGGGCGGTGCAATCAAAGAGACGCGGGGTCGCAGGAAAGTGGAAGATTAAGATTAGGATTAGGATTAAGATTAGGAAGAGGATTACTAATCTTAATCCTAATCGTTCTTTTCCACTCCCCCAGCGCGCAGACGCTACCGGATCACCCCGAATTCCCTTCCCACCTTGGCAAACGCCTCCAGCGCCCGCGACAGGTGGCTTTCGGTGTGCGTGGCCATGTAACTGGTGCGCAGCAGGGCCCGGCCCGGCGGAGTGGCGGGGGAAACCACCGCATTGACGAACACCCCTTCCTCGTGCAGGCGCTTGGCCATGTGGAAGGCGGTGAAATCTTCGCCAACTACCACCGGGATGACCGGCGTCTGCGAATCGCTGGTGTTGAAGCCAAGGCTCTTGAAGCCGGCGATCATGAAGCGCGTGTTTTGCCAGAGCAGGTCGCGCCGCTCCGGCTCGTTCATAATGATGTCCACCGCGGCACTGGCGGCGGCCACATTGGCCGGGGAGGGGGCGGCGGAAAAAACATTCGTCCGCGCCTTGTGCTTGACGAAGTTCATGACGTCGCTGTCGCCGCAGACGAACCCCCCGACGCTCGCCAGCGACTTGCTGAACGTGCCCATGATCAGGTCGACCTCGTCTTCCAGGGCGAAATGCTCGGCGGTGCCGCGGCCATTCTTACCCAGCACGCCGATGCCGTGGGCGTCATCGACCATGACCGCCGCGTCGAAGTCCCGGCAGGCCGCCACGATCTCGGGCAGGGGACAGATGTCGCCTTCCATGGAGTAGACGCCGTCGACCACCACGAACCGCCCGCAAGCGCGGGTAGCCGCGTCGCTCTGCATGAGCCGGCGCAACTCCGACGGACTGTTGTGGCGGAACTTGCGCACGTCGCCCATCCCCAGCCTGGCGCCATCGATGATGCAGGCGTGGTCCTGCTTGTCCAGGTACACCACGTCGCGCCGTTCAACCAGGCAGGCGATCGTCCCCAGGTTGACCTGGAAGCCGGTGGAGAAGGTCACCGCCGCCTTCTTGCACATGAAGTGGGCGAGCTTCTCTTCCAGCTCTTCGTGGATCACCAGCGTGCCGTTGAGGAACCGGCTTCCTCCGCAACCGGTCCCAAAGCGTTTGACGGCTTCGATGGCGGCTTCCTTGACCTTGGGGTGGTTGGTCAGGCCCAGGTAGTTGTTGCTTCCGAGCATGATCAGGGTCTGGCCGCCGATGCGGACTTCGGGGTCCTGGGCGGATTCCAGTGCGCGGAAGAAAGGGTAGGCGCCGCCGGCCTTGATCTTGTCAGGCACGTCGTAGGTTCGGACCTTGTTGAAGAAGCCGATGGGGCGAGCCAGCCCCGGCACCCGTGGGGGCAACGGCGCTGAACTTATTGCGCGCGCAGCCTGACCGTTGCCCGAGTGGCGATGCTCGTGATCGCCCGGCTGGCCGTTGCTGCTTGCTTTGTCAGCCGCATCGGGCTGTGCTTCGATCGGGACCGTGTTTCTCAAGCGATACCCCTTCCCTGACTTCCATGTCATCCGTGACATCAAAACACCTGGCCCGGGTGGAAACCCCACCCGAACCAATCCAGGCAAAAGGCCCGGAATCCTTGCGCTACTCAGCGGAATACCGAGAGAGTAATTGCGATTTATACAGCCCAAACGTTTTGCCGCAACCATTGGTCGCGCACATAACATCGACAAAGTTCACGCAAACCCTCCTTCCAGGGCGTCAGCGCGGGCACGGCCAGCGCCTGCGCCGAGCCTCCCGAAGGCCCTGGAAGCACGCCGGAAAGCTGCTCGGCCCCGATTCTTATCGGACTTTCAATTCCCAGCAAATCGCGCAGCATGGGACCGGCATCGCACAGCCAGTCGTCCTGGAGGATCTCACGGGCCTTGTCCCGGTTGAAGGGCCGGGGCCGGCGCGTCAGCCATTGCCGGATCGATTCGACAGCGGCGGCGGCGCGGATGGCAATTGCGGGCACCGGCACCACCTTGGCCGGCGGGGACCGCAAGTCAGCGATTCTGCGAGCCAGATCACCCATCGAAACAACATCGGTCGCCGCAAACCCGCGCCGCCCGGCCAAATCGGGCCGGCCGGCGGCAGCCACCAGCATTCGCGCCAAGTCTTGGACCGCAATCAATTGCAGCCGCCTGCGCCCGCCAGCCAGGATTGGCGCGATCCCCTTCTGCACCACGCGGAACATTTCCAGCAGGCCCGGGTCGCCGGGGCCGTAAACGACGCTGGGGCGAATGACGCACCACGGTCCGGGAAACCTGCGGGCAACGGCCTTTTCTCCCTCCAGCTTCGATGAGCCGTACCACGAAACGGGGTGCGGCTCGTCGGCCTCGGTCACCGCCCGCCCGTCGCGCGCCGGGCCCGCGGCGGCTTGCGACGAAACCAGTACGAACATCGCCGCCGGGCACGCCTCGGCCGCAGTGATTGCCACTGCTTCTGCGCCGCGGGAATTGACCGCACGGTAAGCTTCCAGATCCAGCGCCTTCACCACGCCGGCCGCGTGCACCACCGCATCGCAGGCTTGCATGGCCGCGCGGTATTGCTCACAGCCGACCAGGTCACCTTGGACCTGCTCGACGCCGGCCGGCAGGCGGCCCGGCCGGTTCGGGTCGCGAACCAACGCCTTCACGCGCCACCCCTCCGCGAGAAAGCACTCGGCGGCGTGGCTGCCTACAAAACCCGTTCCGCCAGTAAGAAAAACGGTTTTCAAGGCGGTCCCAGTCAGTCGCTTCGTTTGCTCGTGCCTTTCATAGCGGCCTTTTAATGCGATTACAAACCAGACTTTACCTGAGTTTAGCCGGACCTCCAATGCCGGCGGCCGGTCAATCAATAAGTAAATTATTATATAATATATAGTTATGTGCAAGATAAGCACTCGCGGGCTCGGCGCCGTAGCACCGTGAATCCTGATGCCGTGGCACCCGTGGCACCGGTCCGGGCCGATGTTTCCGGCTCGGAAATCACCGGCGGGACGCCTGTGCCACAAGAGAATCACATGCTCCAAGCACGATGGCTCGCGGCGTCGGGAAGAAATACCACTGGCGGCCACAACCCAAAAAAGCGAGAATAAATCAGAAGCCGGCGCGTCTTTAGAATGACGGGTAAGTTAACATCGATGGCCCGAACAGCGGTAACCGAGCGAACTGAGGCGAGCGAACCGGTCGGCATCGGTGACGAACTTCTGCTGGAGCGATTGCGCGGCGGCGACGCCGCGGCTGGCGAGGCCTTGGTCAAACGCTACGCCCAGCCGTTGATGCGCTATCTGCAGCGCATCGCCGGCGAGGCCATTGCCGAGGAACTCCACCAGCAGACGTGGTTGAGTGTCTTGGACAATCTGGACAAATTCGATCCCGTAACCGTAACCTCCAAGGCGTCGTCGGCCCAGCCGGTGAGCCAGGGGGAGACGGATGGAGAATTGACTATATCCGGTGCCGCCCCGCCCGGCGGGTTCAAGGCCTGGTTGTTCCGGATTGCGACCAACAAGGCCAATGACCATTGGCGGTCGCGTGGCCGGGAGAAGGCGGCCAAAGACGGCCTTCGGCTGGTGACCGATGAGTCGCTTCCCGATGCCGCTCACCGTCTGGAAGGCACCGAGCAGGAGCAAAAGCTCCGCCGGGCCATCGATCAACTCCCCGAGGCGCAGCGACAGGTGTTGATGTTGCGATACTATAGTAATATGAAGTTCGTCGACATCGCCAAGACCCTCGGCTGCCCGTTGAACACGGCCTTGGGGCGCGTGCACAAGGCGATGATCAAGTTGAGACAGTTCATGGAGACTTGAAACGTCAGGCATCTTGAAACTTTAGGGCTTCGTGAAACTTCAGGGCATTGCTGTGGCCAGCTTACTCCAACAACTTCAAGGCGATGACACGCTGCTGCTGATGTACCTCGTTGACGAGCTACCGGCGGCGGACCGGGCCGAGGTCGAACGCCGGTTGGCCGCGGACGCGAAGCTGCGCGCCGATCTCGACCGTCTGACCGAGACATATGGCTCGTTCATCTCGGACATGCAGGCCTTGGATGGCGGCAGCCCCATGCACGCCGATGTTTCGGCGGCGGTGCGCCGCGCATCGAGCGCCATCCGGCAGTGGCAGGCCCGCCCGGCGCCCGCAGTCACCTATGGCGTGGAACGCCACTCCCCCAGCCGCTGGCGCGTTTGGACCATCCCTTCTGCTGCCGCGGCAATCGTGCTGGTGGTCGTGGGGGTATCGCTCTATTCCGGTCCAACGCCAAGAATGCCCGTAGTGGTGGTGCCCCCGCAGGCGGGCCCGCAAACGGCACAATCGGATGATGCGGCCATGGCCAAGCTCATCACACAGAGTCCGGGAACGGACGCGCTGGCGGAAGCCGAGGGGCCAGGTTTCAATTCGGACCTGGCGCGCGACGAATCCACGAGCAAAGCACTTCGTGAAGATGCCGTTTTTAACGTCCCGGAACCCTAGGCGGCAGGGCACCTGAGAGGCTGGCAGTTTCAGTTCGGCGACGCAATAGGATTGGAGCCGGGAACCCTTCATTGCAGTGCGATAACAGGGCATCACCTACATGAAACGGGACGGCAAAAGCTTGAGGAACCTGATTGGATGGGCGCTGCTGGCCACGCCGCTGCTCCTGCTGGCCAGTCGCCCCGCGGGTCGCGCCCCGACAACGACCAACGCTCCCATGACCTCGTCACTGGCTGCCGGTGGGAAAGAGGCCGGCAGGCGAGCTGGAAATAACGAAGACAACTGGCCGGAAGTCGCGGACTTCATGAAGTCGCACTCCAGGCACAAGTGGGAAGCGTTTCAGAAACTGACTCCCGCCGCCCAAGCCCCGGTAAGAACCCAGTTGATCGCCCGTTTCAATGCGTTGAACAATCTGGTGAACAAGCGACTGCATGAGATCGAAGTGCAGCGGGTTGAAATCGAGGACGACCTCTTCGCGGCACAACTGTCGGAGAGGGGCCGGCCGCATGCTCAGGGATATTCCGCCCCCTACCTGGATGCGGTCAGGAGACTCGTTTTGAACCGCATGGATGAACGCAAGGCACGCCTGGAGAACTTGACGAACGTCGTGCATGCCGACGAAATCATCCGCAAAGACCCGCATGCGTTGAATGAGTTTGTCCAGGAACGGGCGGGAGCGATAGAGAAAAATGGCGTCGGCGCGGCCGCCCAAGGGGCTCGTCGCCGGGGACTCGGCCAACCCACCACCGGCGAAACCGAAGACGAAGCGCCTTAGCTTCTGTCTAATCACAAATGAGGAGCGACAACGAAGCAGGCGGGGCAATTCCGGCCCGCCGCTGCCCGTCGAGTTTTCAGACAGGGCCTAATACACCACCGCCATCGAGTCCTCGACGGCCTCAATCACCTGCCGGACGTGGAACGGCTTGCGCAGGAAGCCGTCGAACCCGCCGGAAAGCAGGCCCTGCGCTTCGGCGTCGGTGAGCTTGCCGCTCATGGCGATCACCTTGGTGAGCTGCAAATCGGGGTTGTTCTTGACTTGTTTGGCGACCTCGGGAGCGTCGATGTCGCGAAGGTGCATGTCCAGCAGGATCACGTGCGGCCGGAACTTCTCGGCGGTGACGCCCGCGGCGAACCCGCCCTTGGCCACTTCCACCTCATACTTGGCTTCGCCTTCGAGGATTTTTTCCAGCACCTCGACGATGTCCTGTTCGTCGTCCACGATCAGCACGCGGACGCAGCCGGTCATGAGCCCGTTGAGCGGCATGCCGTGGTGCTTCATGAAGCGGATGAGCTGGTTGAGGGGGATTCGCCGGTCTTTGCTGCCGGGAATGCGGTAGCCGGTGAGGGCGCCCGAGTCGAACCACTTGGAGACCGTGCGCGGGGCCACGTTGCAGATCTTGGCCACCTCGCCGGTCGTGAGCACGTCCTTCACTTTCGTGGCATTCATCGCATTTTCTCCGGTTTGTCGTAGGAGGTTGTTTCACAACCTCTGGTGAGCCGGGCCGTGTCGGCCCGGGCCGGCAGGACAGGGTCATCCAAACGGCTCCCTGGCGGCCTGCCCCGGCCTTGGCCGGGCCCGCTTCTCCCGTGTTCTCCATTTCCAGCCACTCCAGCAGGACAGCGCCGAGGGTTGTCTGGATGCTATTAGTATCGTCCCGCGGGCGGCAACCTTTAGGCCGCGGGCGCACGATCTTCCGAACACGCCGAACTGCGTGAATAATCGTATTGGGAGTTCGATTATCGGCCTTCCCGGATTTTGCAGCGAATTGCGGTTGTCCGGTTGCGCAGCCCAGATGAAACGCTTCAAAAACCCCAAAGCCCGGTAACCTCGCGGTTATCAATGCGTGCCGGCAGGGAGGCCCCGCCGCTTGCGGAGTCTGCGCCCTTCCTGGTGGTTCCGGACCGCAACTTGGGTATGATCGAGGCAAATCTGCTGGCGTTCGCCTGTTTCGGCGGGGCCGGCACGTTGTTGTACTTCGGCACGCGCGGGTTGCTTCGGGTGATGCGGGGCGATCCGGGTGTCTCTGCCTTGCGTTCTCAGCCTTATCGCGGGACGGATTTATGAGCGTTTCCTGGGACACGTTCGAGCGTTACAAGCAGAAGGGCCTCGATGCCCGCCGGGCCGGGCAGTGGGACTCGGCTCGCATCTACCTGCTGGAGGCCGCCCGGGCCATGCTGGAGCTGAGCAAGACCGCGCAGGGCGATGAACTGCGCGAGGGCCGCCGTGAGACGGCCCAGAAGCTGCTGGAGCTGGCCAAGGACTGCGAGTCGGCAAAGAACGAAAACCGCAAACGCCCCGCGGAACGCAGGCCGTCGGCGTCGCGCGAGTCGTCCGACCAGGGCGAGGGTGAAAAAAGCGCCGACCAGTGGATCGTCAAGGAAAAGCCGAATCTGCGCTTCGCCGACGTGGCCGGACTGGACGGGGTGAAGGAAGACATCCGGCTCAAGATGATCTACCCCTTCGAGCACCCCGAGCTGGCCGAGAAGTTCGGCATCCGCCCCGGCGGAGGTGTGCTCATGTACGGCCCGCCCGGCACCGGCAAGACGATGCTCGCCAAGGCCACCGCCGGCGAGATCGAGGCGACGTTCTTCCGCATCTCACCCGCCGACGTGCTGAGCAAGTGGGTCGGCGAAGCCGAGCAGAACATCAAGAAGCTGTTCGACGCCGCCGCCGCCGAGGCCCGGAGCATCATCTTCATCGACGAGATCGAGGCGCTGGTCCCGGCGCGCCGGGACGACGGCTCCAGCGTCATGCAGCGGGTGGTGCCGCAGATTCTGCAGGGAGTGGAAGGGTTCGACCGCAAGAGCGGGCGTTCGCTGCTGTTGATGGGCGCCACCAACGTCCCCTGGCAACTCGACCCGGCCATGCTCCGCCCCGGCCGGTTCGACGAGAAGGTGTACATCCCGCTGCCCGACGTTGTCGCGCGCCGGAAGATGCTGGACATTTATCTGGCTCACCGGCCGGTCGGGCCGGAGGTGGACTTGGACGGTTTGGCCCAGAAGCTGGAAGGGTTCAGCGGGGCCGACATCAAGTACATCTGTGATCGGGCCGCCACGATCCCGTTCCTGTCCAGCGTCGCCTCGGGGGTGGAGACGGGGATCACGCCGCAGATACTGGCTGACGTGCTCAACGAGGCGCCGCGGTCGGTGACCGCCGAGATGCTCAAGCGGTTCGAGGCATGGACCAGGCAGGCGGCGACGAGCGGGTGAAGAAGGGGTGTTCGGGTGGTCAAGTGGCGCGGTGCCGCTTGCGGCTTCGCGTTCAGCGAGCGGGTTCGCATCTGCAAATTCGATTCATATCGGGTTAACCGCGATGTTCAGGATGTGGAGCGTCTCTTCATTCTGTCCAAATTGAAACGTGATTTGGATTTGATAGCTCCTGCCGGCGAACTGTCGTACAGAAAAGAAGGACATTCCCGGCTCGTCGTACGGCATCGATCGGGCCTCCACGGAGCCTGGCGAAGCCGCCAGTCGGTCAATTTCATCAATCGCCATTTCGGCGACATCGGGCATTAGGGCGGCCAGCGCCTCGTTCGCTTCAGGCTCCAAGGCGACGGCGTAGCTCATCCCTAACCTCCTGGAGCGGCCGGCCTTCACCGCGCTTGAATTGTTCCCGCGCTCGCTCCATCGAGGCTACGGTTATCTTCAGCATCGCCCCCAGTTGGTTCTTGGTTTCGGTCAGTCGAGCCATCTCCTCTAGTGGGAGGCTAATATCGCCACCGCTTCCACCCACTTCTTCAAGGTGGCGAAAGGCCCTATGAACTTCCGCGTATCCGTCCATATAACCTTGCGCATCGGCAGTCTGGTACTTCACGTCACCCGCTTTAATCCTGCCCTGCCATCGTTTGATCGACGCGCCGATCCCGTCGACCAACTGAAGTCCGACGGAAATCAGATCACCTAACTCCCTTGGATTGGTTATGGGCTCCGTTACGGAGTGTGCGTAAGCGGCAATCTGGCTTCTTAATGCGGTGGTCATCGGTGCCTCCGTGGCATCACAATTCTATCATGCTGAGGCGTTCGCGTCACGACAAAATTACCTCGACTCACCCGAGCGCTTCCGTTGGGCCTCCAGCGTCCCCCACACCCGCGCTGCCAGGTCTTCGCCGTTCGCCTCCAGTTGGTGCGGCTCGACGTCCTTCCCGTCAAACCGGCGCATCAGAATCTGTCAGCGATTGCTCTGGCAACTCCAGCGCGCAGTTCTGCTAAGCGCCGCTCCCGCTCCTTAGCCGATAATTCACGCGGCGGCAGTTGTATGGCGTGACTTTCGCGCCCCGCCGTGCTCCTCGGCCCCAAGGCACACAAGCCCCTCGCTGACAAGCAATAACGACGCGTCTTCCGGAAGAATCATCGAAAGGAAGCGTTTGCCGAGCGAATAAGGCATGGTCGGTTCCTCGTAAGATGGGTAGTTTTATCTGCCGGCCTATCCGCCGGATACCCCCATCAAACATTGGGGCAGGGAGAAGAAAGAATCGGCTCGCCGATGTCTGCTCAATACCACAGCGGGCCGTGCTTGGTCGTAAGAGCGAACGCTTACTTTGCGGAGACAAAATGGGAATAAAGATCCAATCGGGGTGCCATGGGCAAGCGTACTCGCTTGCCCGTGGGGCCACCGAGCACGCCTGCCCCCCAAACCGCTGCTCCCGGAACGTCCCCGGCTCTGGATCGGCCCCCCGCTTGCGCCGCGCCATCGCGGCGTCCATCGAGCCGCTCGAAGGCCGCACCCTTTTCGATGGGATCGTGGGGCCGGTTGACAATATCCCGCCGGCGGCTTCGATCGTTCCGCCGGCGCAAGTCACGACCTACCACGGGAGCAGTGAAACGATTGAGGTTTACTACGCCGACAACACCGACATCAACATCTATAGCATCACGCCGAGCAACCTGACGGTTACCGGCCCGGGCGGCCGGCCGCTGGATGTGACCGGGGTGAGTGCCAACCCGAATACCTACGCGTCAACGATCATCGCCGACTACACCGTCGCCGCCCCATCGGGCGGATGGACTTCGTCCGATAATGGAACCTATGGCGTCGCGCTCATCGGATCGACGCAGGGCACCCGCGGCGGCAGCGTTCCGAACGCCGTCACCGACACCAGCAGGAACCCGGTGCCGGCCGAATCCACCTCGTTCGCGGTCGATGTCCCGACCGCGCCCAGGGCGTCGATCGCCACGCCCGCCAATATCACCACCGAGACGTCCGCAGCGGAATCGGTTTCCGTCACCTTTACCGACGCCAATGCGGTCAACACCGGCTCGATCGGCACCGGCAATCTGACTGTAACCGGCACCGGCGGCCAGACGCTTTCGGTGACGGGTGTCAGCGTCACGCCGCAGGGCGATTCATCGAGCGTCACGGCCACATACACCATCGCCCCGCCCGGCGGCAACGCCTGGGGCTCGGCCGACAACGGGACTTACACCGTTTCGTTGCTCTCCAACCAGGTAACCAACGTCGGCGGCGTGCCCGCTCCATCGGCTTCCACGCAGTTCACCGTCAACGTCCCCATTCCGCCGCTGGCGGCGATTGCCGCGCCGGCGCAGATCACCAACATCGTCTCGACGCCGCAGACCATCGCCGTCACCTACTCCGACGTCGATGCCGTCAACGCTAATTCGATCAGCGACGCGAACCTGGGCATCACCGGTCCCAACGGCCAGCCACTCACCGTGACCGGCGTGAGCGTCACGCCGCCCGGGAATATCGGCAGCATCACGGCCACATACACGGTCGCGCCGCCGGCCGCGACCAACGACGTTTGGGAGCCGGCCGACAACGGCACCTACACCGTCGCGCTGCTCCCGAACCAGGTGACCAATATCGGCGGTGTGCCGGCGGCCCCGGTGACGTCGCAGTTCGTGGTCAACATCCCAACCCCGCCTCCCGCGGTGGATACCGGGTTCGACGGCGGCGGGACCGTCAACAGCGGGTTCGTGTCCGAAAGCGCCACGGTCCAGCCGGACGGCAAGATCGTCCTGGTCGGCCGGATCGGCGACATCGCCGCCGGGACTTCGCAGGCCGTCGTCGAGCGCCTCAACGCCAACGGCAGCGTCGATACGACCTTCGGGAACAACGGGCTGATCACCAGCCCTGCCGGCGCCAACGATGCCGACTACGCAGTCGCCATCGAGTCCGGCGGCTCGATCGTGACCGCCGGGACATACAACGGCGCATTCGCCGTCGAGCGGTATCTGCCCAGCGGCTCGCCCGACCCCTCGTTCGGCAGCGGCGGGCGAGTGGTCACCAGCCTGGGCGGGACAAGCGACACCGCCTACTGCGTCGCCGTGGCGCCGGACGGTTCAATCGTGGCCGCGGGCTCGTCGGCGGGGAGCTTTGCGTTCGTCCGTTACCTGTCGGACGGGTCGCTCGATACGTTCTTCGGCCAGCGCGGCATCGCCCTGTTCGGCCTGGGCGGCAGCACCACCAGCAACGTGGTCGGCGGGCTCGCCCTGGAGCCCGACGGGTCCATCGTCGCCGCCGGCGCCAGCGGTGATAGTGTCGCGCTCATCCGCCTGACTGCCGACGGCCAGGAAGACACGTCGTTCGCCGGCGGGGGGGCCATGCTGGTCCCGCAGCTCAAGACGCCGCAGAACCTCACCGGCCCCGATCCCGTGGACGGGGTGGCCATCCAGGCCAACGGTCAGATCCTGGTCGCCAACACCTCGGCCGCCAATCATTTTGCCGTCGCCCGGATCAACGCCAATGGCTCGCTGGACACGACGTTCGGCACCAACGGCATCGCCAGTGCTGACTTCGGCGGTGATGACGACGCCGACGCCGTCATCGCCCAGCCGACCGGGGAAATCCTCGCGGTGGGCACAACCAATGCGGGCGGCACGCCGCTGATCGCCGTCGCCGCCTTCGGCCAGGACGGCACGCTGGACCCCTCGTTCGGCACCGGCGGCATGCTCACGCTGCCGACCGGCATCGCCGCGCCGCCCGGGTCGCTGGGCGCCCAGGCCCTGCACATTGGCGACATTTTCCTCCACGCCTTCGGCGCAGCCGGGGACAACGGCAAGCTCGTCGTCGGCAGCACCAACGATGCCGCCGCGGCCGACACGTCGTCGGGCCTGCGCCGCCTCAACGTCCCCGGCGCGGGACTGATCGGCTCCTTCGGGGCCGTGAACGGCAAAAACCGCAAACTCTCGCTGGTCGACAACAACGGCGTCTCCGTCACCCTCGCCCTCAAGGGCGCCGGCTCGGGTCAGGCGTTCTTCGACGGCAGCGCCATCGACCTGGTGCTCTCCGGCACCGGGACCGGCACCGTCGTCAGCGTCAAAAGCCGTGGCAGCCGCAGCCAGGTCCACATTCGAAACGTGCAGGCCGACGGCGCTATTAAGGAATTCGCCGCCGGCTCGTCACTCCTTTCCGGCTCGTTCTCCGCCGGCGGCAGCGTCGGCTCGATCGCTCTGCTGGGCCTGACTGGCACGATCGGCGTCGCCGGACCCATCGGCGCGATCACCATCGGCACCAGCGGCCTGACCAACGCCAACATCCTCGCCGGCGCCAACCTCGGCTCCGATGGCCAGCTTGGCGGCACCGGTCCCGCCGCCGACACCTTCGCCGCCGCCGCCATCGGCAAGCTCAAAATCGCCGGCGCCGTCGCCGGCTCGCTCATCGCCGCCGGGCTCGACCCCGCCGGCGGCGTGCTGCTCGCCGCCGGCGACACCCTCGTCGGCGGCGCCGCCAGCCGCATCGGCTCCATCTCCATCCGCGGCGGCGTCGACGCCGACACCCACTTCATCGCCGGCGCCTTCGGCTCGGTCGCAATTCCAAAGAAGGTCAAAGACCTGGCGGCCGACTCGCGGTTTGAGGTGCTGGCATGACTCAGGGGTCACAGTCGAACTTCGGCACCTCGCCGTCGAACTTCGGCGCCCCTGGCCACCCGAGGTGCCGAACTTCGATT
>Ga0182024_10016798_pt1 | contig 13827 bp, 13 predicted proteins | sample P32metaG_FD_120480 | JGI IMG/M metagenome (GOLD analysis project Ga0182024, IMG submission 120480) | Permafrost microbial communities from Stordalen Mire, Sweden - P3-2 metaG (Illumina Assembly) | ecosystem: Environmental > Terrestrial > Soil > Wetlands > Permafrost | place: Sweden: Stordalen... | reverse complement strand
CGCTATTCCGTGGCGGAGGTGGCGGAGCTTTCGGATACCGAGCGCGGTATTGGCGGATTTGGATCGACGGGGTTGCTATGACGAATTGCACAGGTTCGGCTTAGGCAGAATTGCCGCATCTGCCTCTCGCGCGGTGTTGCCGAAATCCCACCGGAAAAATTCTGGATTTCCTGAATGATCTGTTTCGCCGCCCCATGCCATGATGATACAATCGCCGTTTTGTTATCTATAGTAACGGAGTGGGATGATGTTCGAAGAAGACAGCATTCCGGGCGAACTAAGACACGCCGTCAAATGTCCGCGTTGCACCGCGGAATTGACGATCGAGCAGAACGGATACGACCCCGAAGCCGATGATCTCGTCTCTTGTTATTTCCATGGCCAGATCGGTACGCGGCAGGACGTTTTGCAAGCCGTTCAAAGGGGCGAGCTGGAGATGAGGGAAAAGGTTGCCGATGTTTCGTCTATAGCTGGACAGGAAACATACAACGGACAGGCAACATACTACAATTTGCCGGGGTCCTCAACGGCTAGCGGAGCGCCTTTTGACCCAAACGCAATGGCAGGAGCGATGACTGCTGAGAAGGTTCCGCTTGGTTCTAATGTGACGGTTACTTATACCAACGGTCATAGGGAATGACCGTTGGTATAAGAGTCTTTTTTTGCGCGCGGCCGCCCCGCCATCCCCGCGCGCGATACTAACTGGCATAAAGGATGAGTCATCCTTTATGCCAGTTAGTATTACACGGATCCGAATGGAAAAACTACAAGTGTTCGTGTCAAGATTAACGACCGCGGCCCATTTGCAAGTAAGCCCGATGGAACTCCCATACATCCCTACCGGCTAGACCCAAAAGACGTTATAGATTTAACCCAAAGGCATTCCGTCAACTAACTGGCGGCACCACACTTGGCCGCATTAATGTAACGATTACGACACAGTAGGAAGCGTATGAGAAAATCGCCATTATGCACGTTGTTACTGCTGGCCTCGCTTTTTTCTTCAAAGCAGGCTGCGGCTCAAAGTTTTTTGGTAGATATTGAAAACGTGATGCTAAACCCAGGAGAGAGGGTTGTTGGGTTTGACTTCAAGGTTACATCCGGATACGTTTCAATGGTTCAGGCCCCTCCCGGTTGGCAGATTGAAATAGATAATGACCCATCTCAAAATGTCGAAATCAGTGGGAGTATTTTCGTCGGTGCTGCGGCTATTAATTGCGAACGTTTAAACAGAATGATTACGGTAACGCAGACGCTGGTTTTTGAAAAAATGCTTGAGATAACTGGAAATGTTACAATAACGAAAGATTTTGACCACACCCGAACAATAACATTGGCGCCTAGAAACATAATCCTGAAACCCACACCGTGACGATGTTGATTAGTTCAAGCATTACAAACACTTTACCGCAGAGAAAATAGCTTATGCCAGTCCGGGCCTGTAGTTGGTTTGCTGGCGTGGCGGGAATCTCCATGATCCTACTCGCCTGTAGGAGCGGAACTTCCTACGCAGGATGTCGCGGATTGCACGACCATCGGACAGTTCTACGATAAAAATGGTGTGTTTCACCCCTATGGCCCGGCTTACACGCCAACAGGCGCAGATGCGGATTTGGAACGGGACATAAGCAAATCCGACCGCCAACTGGCTTATGAGGATTTGTGGGAGGGCTCTGATCCTCGGATTCTTATCAGGTCCTGGCCGGGTGTCGGCTTGCGCTTATTTCGCAGCATGTTGCGTACATCTGCCGTGGCGAATGAGGATCTTGCTCAAGTGCAGGAGCTGCTTCAAGAACGTGCAGACCCAAATGCCGAGGCGCCTGACGGCATTATGACTCCGCTGATCACAGCAGCCCGTTGCGCTTCCCCGGAGATCACCGTTTTACTCGTGCGGGCGGGAGCAAGGGTTAACCAAACGTCCTATCATACCGACGGGTCGGAAGGGTTGATTACGGGTACCACCGCCCTGACATTTGCTGCAGGCCGGGGCAACTTGAGTATTGTTCAAACCTTGCTACGGGCCGGCGCCAATCCCAACGCCGAGGAGACATTCACCGACATAGCAACAAATCATTCCGAGTTGATTGGTGCGCCACTGCTAGCCGGCCCACCGCTGCCGGTGCTCGAAGCCTTGCTTCACGCCGGAGCGAAGCTCGATTTCCCCGCCTCGTCCGGCGAGACCCCTGATGGCGGAGGCAGAAAATGGCAATTCCGATGCATGTTATGCGCTCCTCGAGCCTGGCGTCGATGAGCAAAAGAAGGACGTTAACGGCGATACGGCGGCGAAATACGCGCGAGAATGGGGCTTTCCTGCGCTGGCGAATGCCATAAGGAACTGGTCCCCAAAGACGGCAAAATCTTCTTGGCCACGAAACGGTCAATAGTAGTTAGGGCATTCGTCTCGTGGAGCAGTTCCTGTCTGATTACAACCGCGCCGAAAGGAAAATAATTTATGCCAAGGCGGTCCGTTCGTTGGCTTGTCGGCTTGTTCGGAGTCCGATGATCCTACTTTTCAGGGCACGGACCCCTGATCGGCATGATTGGGTACAAGAATGGCTTTGTGCGATTAAGCGAAACATTTACACCGCCGGATCTACCCAGGGGTGAAATTCCACACGCCAAATTAGGAGTTATGAGATGTCGAAGAAGGTGAGGAACACAGCCCATGTCTCAATTCTGTTTTTGCTGATGCTTCCGTGCCTCGGTGTCCGCGACGCGAGCAGGCGAGCATTCCCCCTGCAAGCGGCGCAAACGCGGATAGCCCGGCGAACCATTGGTCGGATTGGAGCGCGCGGGCTGTTGCTGGTGCGGTGCAGTTGACCGACCAGACGATCGCGCTTGCTGAGGCGCTATTTAGAGCGATACACAAGGAGGGTCCGGCTCCCGCAGCCCACGGCGCAAGCAGGCATCGCCGTCACGGCCCGACCGGCCATCGGGACGATCCGATTTTCATTTATGCCCGTGGCAATACGGGGGAATACACGCATGAATAATGGGTGACGCCGCTTATTCTTGGTCATGGTCGACTCCGGCAAAAACCCCGGAACCGGATCAGCCGTACACTCGGAAATGCGCGAGGCAGGTAACTCTGGGCCACGGGGACCCCGGCGGAATCGGCGCTAAATCGCCCCGCTGCATCGGCGCGGCCGTGGTCATAAAACAGCAACATAGGCCGGGGTGACAGGCGGATGGGCCTGGGCTAAGGGCGAGGGGCAATTACCCCCTAGCGCCAATCTCAGGACCTCACATGACCAGTTTTGCTGCTCCCGCGCTGGCTTCGGGCCGCCGTATGCCGAACCGCTGGGATGGCGTGGCGATGTTGCTGGTCATGGGGCTGCTCATCGGGCTGGTCGATGTGGGGCGGAGCACCTTGTTCACCCCTCTGGCCGCCAATCAGACCGCGACCATCCATCTCGACCCGTCCTATTTGCCGTTTTACGCCTTGCGGACCACGGCGCGCATGTTCGCCGCCCTGTTCTGCTCGCTGTTTTTCACCTTTACCTTCGCCACACTGGCGGCCAAAAGCCGGCGGGCCGGGCTGATCCTGATCCCTATTCTCGACATTCTACAATCCGTGCCAATTCTGGGCTTTTTGTCCTTCACGGTTGTTTTCTTTTTAAATCTTTTCCCGGGTCGCGTGTTCGGTGCAGAGCTTGCCTGTATCTTCGCCATTTTCACCAGCCAGGCCTGGAACATGGCCTTCAGCTTCTACCAGTCGCTGACAACGCTGCCGGCCGATCTGGTTGAGGCCTCGCGGGCATTTCGCCTTTCCTCATGGCAGAAATTCTGGCGCCTGGATGTGCCCTTCGCCATGCCGGGGCTGGTTTGGAACACCATGCTGTCGATGTCCGGCGGCTGGTTCTTCGTGGTCGCCTCGGAGGCGATAACCGTCGGCAATACAAGTTTTGCCCTGCCCGGCATCGGCTCCTACGTGGCCTTGGCGCTGCAGCAGAAAAATCTGTTGGCGATTTTCTATGCCATTATCGCCATGCTGATCGTCATTCTGCTCTACGACCAGTTGCTGTTTCGGCCGTTGGTAGCCTGGTCCGGCAAGTTCCGGTTCGAGACGACGGCGTCAACCGCGACGCCCGATCCCTGGATGCTGAAGCTGATCCGCCAGACCCGGTTCTTCCAGGCTGTTTTCGACACGATAGGCGGCGGCGTTGGCAAGGTATTCCGGCTGCGCCTTGGCGCGGGATCGACGGTCCAGATCGATGAGAACCGCCAGCCGTCGCGGGTGATCGATATCCTCTGGTATCTCATCATCGCCGCTCTGGCGGGCTATTCGCTATGGCGGATCGTCGGCTTCATTGCCGGATCGCTGCATTGGAGTGATTTGGGTGAGGCGCTGCTGATGGGCAGCTACACGATGATCCGCGTGATCGTGCTCATGTCGATCGCCGCTTTGATTTGGGTGCCGATCGGCGTCTGGATCGGGCTGCGGCCCAAGGCCACCCGCATTGCGCAGCCGATTGCGCAGTTCCTGGCGGCGTTTCCTGCCAATCTGCTGTTTCCGCCTTTCGTCGTGGCGATCGTGTATTTCCATGTAAGCCCCAATATCTGGCTGACCCCGCTGATGCTGATCGGCACGCAATGGTATATTCTGTTCAACGTCATTGCCGGCGCTGCGGCTTTTCCGGGCGATATGCGGGAAGCCGTCGCCAATTTCCGGATTCGCGGGTTTCTGCGCTGGCGACGGGTGATGATCCCCGGCATCCTGCCTTATTTCGTAACCGGCGCCATCACCGCCAGCGGCGGCGCCTGGAATGCCTCCATCGTCGCCGAGGTGGCGAGTTGGGGCAGCACCAATCTGCACGCGCAGGGGCTAGGCGCCTATATCGCCCAGGCGACGGCGGCGGGCGACACGCCGCGCATCGTGCTCGGCGTGGCGGTAATGTCGGCCTACGTGATTACCTTCAACCGGATTTTATGGCGGCCGCTATACGCCTATGCGTCGCGCCGCACGACATTGGGTTAGGGGAGGGGGAGGAACAAAAGAATGGATCAAGCGATAATGGTTGATGCCCCGCTGGTCACTGTTCGCAATTGCCGGCAGGCTTATCACAAGGATGCCAGTACCGATTTGATCGTGCTGGATGACGTCAATCTCACCTTGCAGTCAGGCGAGATCGTCGGCCTGCTGGGGCGGTCGGGGTCGGGCAAATCGACCTTGCTGCGCATCGTCTCCGGCCTGCTGAAACCTACCTCCGGCGAGGTGAAATGGCGCGGCCAGCCATTGACCGGGCCGGCCGCCGGCGTTGCCATGGTGTTCCAGAGTTTTGCACTGTTTCCCTGGCTCACCGTGCAGGAAAACGTGGAAATCGGCCTGGAGGCGCAAGGCGTGAAAAAGGCCGAGCGCGAGGAGCGGACGGAATCCGCGATCGACCTGATCGGCCTCGGCGGCTACGATACGGCCTATCCGAAGGAGCTTTCGGGGGGCATGCGCCAGCGTGTCGGTCTGGCGCGGGCGCTGGTGGTGCATCCCGATCTGTTGCTGATGGATGAACCGTTCTCGGCGCTGGATGTGCTGACGGCCGAGACCTTGCGGACCGACCTGATTGATCTGTGGATGAATAAAAAGCTACCGGTGAAGTCCATCTTGATGGTGACGCATAACATCGAGGAAGCGGTGCTGATGTGTGACCGTGTATTGGTGTTTTCCTCCAATCCGGGACGGGTGGCGCAGGAGTTGAAAGTGCCGTTCCCGCATCCGCGCAATCGCTACGATCCCGCCTTCCGGCAAATGGTGGACGATATTTACGGCATCATGACCCGCCGCAAGCCGCCGACGGCGCAGGCGGCCGTGGCCGCGACCGGATTTGCAACCCCACTGCACCCGATCAGCACCAATATCATGGCCGGTCTGCTGGAGACTTTGGAAGGCAAGCCTTATGATGGAAGGGCGGATCTGCCGGCGCTCGCTGCCGCGCTGCAATATGAGGCGGATGAATTGCTGCCGCTCGGCGAGACGCTGAGTATGCTGGGCTTCGCGCTGCTCGAGGAAGGCGACCTGCATATTACCCAGGCCGGGCGAAAATTCGTCGATGCTGAAACCGAGGAACGCAAGCAGATTTTTGCGAAAATCCTGCAGGCCCAGGTGCCACTGGCGGCGGAAATCCGAAAAGTTCTCGATGAACGCTGGAACCATCGCGCTTCTGCCGTTCGCTTCCGCGATGAGCTTGAGGACCATATGTCCCCGGAATATGCCGAGGAGACGTTGCGGACGGTCATCGCCTGGGGCCGTTATGCCGAGCTTTACGAATATGACGAAGAAGCGCAGCAATTCAGCTTGGAAGAGGAAGACGAGGATGAGGAGTAAGGAATCCGCTTTTTAAAAAAGGCTGGCCGCAAAACTTCTGACAGTAGGGCGGGCAACGCCCGCCGCTTTGCGGAAGATAAAATGGCGGGCGTTGCCCGCCCTAGGGCAGTCGGTAGGCTTCGCGGTGAATGGCGGTGTGTGCAACGCCATCCGGGCCGATATAGCCGCGATACATGCCGGTTGAATTGAAGGGGAGCACGGGAGGTCCGGATGGTCCTATGGCGATCAGGCCGCCATCGCCGCCGTGGCGCAAAAGTTCGGCGATCACCTCATAGGCGGCGTGTTGCAGGCTTTGCTTGCCATAGCGCATCCGCGCGGCGATTTCCGCGGCGGCTGTGTAACGAATGAACACTTCGCCCGTGCCTGTTGCGGAGACGGCGCAGGTTGCGTTGTCGGCGTAAGTACCGGCGCCGAATATCGGCGTATCCCCAATTCGACCCGGCCGCTTAGCGGTGATTCCGCCGGTCGAGGTGGCGGCGGCGAGATCGCCGAACACATCCCGCGCCACGGCGCCCACCGTGCCATGGCGGTCCGCATCGGATCGCGTATCCGGCGCATCCGTTGCCCGGCGTTTCAATTCAAGCTGCAAGGATTGCCAGCGGCGTTCGGAGAAAAAATATTCCGGCGGCATGAAGGGAATTCCCTGGCTACGCAAAAAATCCTCAGCACCTTTGGCCGCCATAAATACGATGCCGGAATGCTCCAACACGGCGCGTGCACCGAGGATGGGGTTTTTGGGTCCGCAAATGCCCGCCACCGCGCCGGCTTCGCGGGCTCTGCCGGACATGATCGCGGCATCCATCTCCAGCGTGCCCGCAGAAGTAAAAACCGCGCCGCGCGCGGCGTTGAACAGCGCATCGTCTTCCAATACGATAACGGCCTCGGTCACCGCATCCAATGCCCGCTTGCCGTTTGCGAGAACGCCCCAACCGGCCCGCAATGCTTTTCGCAATGCCTCATGGTATTCACCGGCGATATCAGCACCGAGCAATGCGGCTGGGATTGTTCCGGCGCCGCCATGCACGGCGATCGATGCTTCCATCAATTGCGTCTATCGCGGATCGCGTTTTTCGTCTTCAGCCATCCTGGTGAGGATATAGGAAGGGATCGTTGGGCTGAACGGGCTGCTGCCCTTCAGCACCAGCCAGCCGGCCGCCAGCGCGATCGCCACAACCGGAATGGCAGCAACCGTGAACGTGCCATCCGGATAATCAAACGCGGTCAGCACCAGCACGGCCAGCAAAAAGCCCAGTGTGAGCCAGGCTGAAAATGGCGCGAACGGCATCTTGAATGAAACCGGCGGCACGGCCCCGCGATTGATCGCGCGGCGCAGCATCATCTGGCAGATCACGATAAACGCCCAGGTGCTGATAATCCCCAGCGACGCAATATTCAACACGATTTCAAAAACCTGGCTGGGCAACACATAATTCAGCACCACGCCAATCGCATAGATCACCAGCGTCACCAGGATGCCGCCATACGGCACTTTTGCTTCGTTCATCTTCGCAACGAATGGCGGCGCCGAACCGCCCATCGCCAGCGAGCGCAACACCCGTCCGGTAGAATATAGCCCGGAATTGAGGCTGGAGAGTGCGGCCGTCAGCACGACAATGTTCATTACCGTGCCGATCCCAGGCACGCCCAGCGCGCCGAAGAATGTCACGAACGGGCTGGTGCCGGCTTTATAGGCCGTCCAGGGCATCAGCAGCACCAGCAGCACCACGGATCCGACGTAAAAAAGTGCGATCCGATACATCACGCCGTTGATCGCCTTTGGCAGAACCTTGCGCGGGTCCTGCGTCTCGCCCGCGGCGATGCCGATCAGCTCGATGCCCGCATAGGCGAACACCACGCCCTGCACGATGATCACCGCGGGCAACACGCCATGCGGAAATATGCCGCCATTCGCCGCGATGAGATGCAGTCCCGGCGCCTGGCCCGCGACATGGTGTCCGCTGATCAAAATCACCACGCCGATGATCAGAAACAGAATCAGCGCGCCGACCTTGATCAGCGCGAACCAGAATTCCATCTCGCCGAACCATTCCACCGCGATCATGTTCATGCTGCCCACGATTACCATGGCGATCAGCGCGAACACCCATTGCGGAACGTCCGCGAATGTTCCCCAATAATGCATGTAAAGCGCGACCGCCGTGCAATCCACGATGCCGGTCATCGCCCAGTTGAGATAATACATCCACCCGGCAACAAAGGAGCCCCGTTCGCCCAGAAACTCCCGAGCATAGGAGACGAAACTTCCCGAGCTGGGCCGGTGCATTGCAAGCTCTCCCAAGGCCCGCAGAATCAGGAAGGAGAATATGCCGCAAACCAGATATACCAAGGCCAGCGCCGGGCCGGCATGCTGCAGCCTGCCGCCGGCGCCCAGAAACAGCCCGGTGCCGATCGCGCCGCCAATGGCGATCATCTGTACCTGGCGCGGCTTCAGGCCTTGCGCGTAACCCGATTCGTGAGATTCCAGCCAGGCATTTTTCTCGGCTGCTTCCGCGGACGGCGTTGGCGCAAATGTATCTGGCATGGTTATCTCCTTATGCTTCGTTGGCCCTTGAAATTGGCGTCTGGCGCTGCGATCACCCCTCAAAATTATCAGCAACCAGCCGGTCTAACAGCCGCACGCCAAAGGCAGTCGCACCTTTCGGCGTTGTCGGCCCATCCTTGGAAGCCCATGCCATTCCGGCAATATCCAGATGCGCCCAGGGTTTTCCGTTCACGAAACGCTGCAAGAACTGCGCGGCGGTAATCGAACCCGCGCCCTTTCCACTACCTATATTCTGTACATCCGCGATTGGAGAATTTAAATTTTTGTCATAACTCTCTCCCACCGGCGCCAGCGGCATCCGCCACAGGTTTTCACCCGTCGCTTTGCCTGCCGCCAGAAGTTTCTCAGCTAATGCCTCATCATTGCTGAACAGGCCGGCGCATTCCTGCCCAAGGCTGACGATGATCGCGCCGGTCAATGTCGCCAGATCGACCATATATTTCGGAGCAAAACGTTCCTGGGCGTAATACAGCACATCCGCCAGCACGAGCCTTCCTTCCGCATCCGTATTCAAAACTTCAATGGTCTGGCCTGAATAGGATTTAACCACATCGCCCGGCCGTGTGGCGGTGCCGGAGGGCATGTTCTCGACCAGACCGATCAGTCCCACCGCATCCACTTTGGCGCCGCGTCCGGCCAGGGCCGCCATCAACCCGGTCACGGTTCCGGCGCCGGCCATGTCCCATTTCATATCTTCCATGCCGGCAGCAGGTTTTATCGAAATGCCGCCGGTATCGAAGGTCACGCCCTTGCCGATAAAGGCGATCGGTTCCTTCAATTTTCTTCCCTTCTTGCTATCTGGGTTGGAGCCGGATGCGCCGAACCATTGCATCACCACCATGCGGGCTTCCCGCGCACTGCCTTGGCTGACGCTCAACAGCGAGCCGAAGCCGAGCTTCTCCAGATCCTTCTTATCGTAAATCTCGACCTTCACGCCGAGTTTCTTCAGCGCCTCGGTCCTGATGGCAAATTCTTCCGGGTACAGAACGTTGGCCGGCTCCGTCACCAGATTGCGCGTAAGTTCCACGCCGTCGGCGACCGCCGCCAGCTTCGCGTAGTCCGAAGCGGCCAAGCCGGTGTCCTTCACGATGATCTTCAGCGCCGATAATTTCGGCTTTTCATCCTCTTTCTGCGTCGTGCGGTATTTGTCGAACGTATAGGCGCGCAGCCGCGCACCCAGCCCGACATGTGCGGCAAGGTTCGCGTCCAGCGCATCCGCCAGGATTGCAGCCGATTCTTCTTTCACCAGAGCGACCTGCGCCGCGCCGCCAAATTCCTCGGCCGATCGCGGGTTCAGCGCATCTTCCTTGCCCAGTCCGAGCACCAGCACCCGCTTCAGCCCGGCGCCCGGTCCCGGCAGGTTGACGGACTGGCCCTTTTTGCCGGTGAATTCCGCCGCCTTCAGCGCCTGCGCAAGCCTTCCATCCAAAGCCTTGTCCAGCCCCGCCGCCAGCCCAGCCAGCTCCGCACCCTCTTTAAGCGGCACCAGCACCACACCGCTTTTGGGCAAAACCGCCTTGGCAAACGCGATATCCAGCATTCGACTCTCCCGAAATATTTCTGTTCGATTACCATAACAGCGCCGCCGCTATTGGCGAGGGGGCGGGATTAAGCCTAACACGCATGAACTCATGGACGATGCCGCATTCGCTCAACTCGCCGTTACCCTTGCTGCCCGGGCTGCGGCGGAAATTCTGAAAATTCGCGATGCCGGATTCAGCGTCGTGAGCAAGGCCGATCTTACCCCGGTCACATTGGCCGACCTGAACGCCGAGCGCATTATTACCGAGGGCTTGCGGGAAGCCACGCCCCATCTGCCGGTGATTGCCGAGGAAGAAGTCGCCGCCGGCAAGGTGACGAGGCTTGGAGACGAATATTGGCTGGTCGATCCGCTGGACGGAACGCGCGGTTTTGCCGATGGAGGTACCGACTTTACCGTGAATATCGGCCTTATCCGCCATGGCCGCGCCGTGCTGGGCGCCGTTGCCTGTCCGGCCAGCTTTGAGATTTTCTACGGCATTGTCGGCGCCGGCGCCTGGAAGAAGACGCCTGGCGGCACTGTTGCCATCCGCACCCGCGAGGCGCCGGCGGAGGGCCTGTCCGTGATGGCCTCGCGCCATTACCAGCATGATCCGAAACTCGCCGAGTTCCTTGCGGCCTATAAGATCGCTGCACTTGCCAATATCGGCTCCGCGGAGAAATTCTGCAGGCTTGCCGAAGGAACGGCGGATTTCTATCCCCGTCTTGGCCGAACGATGGAATGGGATACCGCCGCCCCGCAGGCTGTGCTGGAAGCCGCTGGCGGCAGTACCCGCACCTTCGAGGGCGAAACCCTGACCTACGGCAAGCCGGGCTTTGAGAATCCGCCATTTCTCTGCCACGGACGCGCACCCGCCTCAACTATCCGCGCTTGACCGAAGCGCCGCTCTCTGCCCGAATTCGGACATGACAGAACCCAACCCCCTGCTTGCAACCTGGTCCTCACGCTTTGGATTACCCCCATTCGACCAAATCCGCCCCGAGCATTTTCCCGCCGCCTTTGACCAGGCGATGGCGGAGCATCTGGGCGAAATCGTCGCGATTGCTGAAAATGCGGAAGCGCCAAGTTTTGCCAATACTATCGAGGCGCTTGAGCGCAGCGGCAGAAGCTTGCGACGCGTTTCCGCGGTTTTTTTCAACCTCGTCGGCAGCCTGGGCGGAGCGGCGCTGGAGCAGTTGGATACGGCGCTGTCCCCGCAACTCGCCCGCCATTGGACCCAAATCGCCCTGAATCCGGCCCTTTATCGCCGCGTCGCCGCATTATTCGCCCGAACCGAATCGCTGAACCTGGAAGAGGATCAGAGCCGGCTGCTTCGGCGAATCCATCTGAACCTGGTGCGCCGCGGGGCGGCGCTGGGACCAGCCGCCAAGCTGCGGATGGCGGAAATCCTGGAACGTCTCGCGGTGCTGCAGACAAGGTTCGGGCAGAACGTGCTCCATGACGAGCGGGAATGGACATTGCCGCTTGGCCAGACCGATCTCGCCGGCCTACCAGATTTCGTCATCGAGGGCGCGGCCCAGGCGGCCGGCGAGCGGGGGATCCAAGGCCATGTAATCACGTTGTCGCGATCGCTGATCGAGCCTTTTCTGACATTTTCGAAGCGGCGTGATCTGCGGCAATCTGCCCATGCCGCCTGGATCGCGCGCGGCGCTCATGCCGGGCCGCATGACAACCGGGTGCTCATCCCCGAAATCCTGGGCCTGCGGGCGGAGCGCGCGCGGCTGCTGGGCTATGAAAATTTCGCCGATTTGCAGCTTGCCGATACCATGGCCGGCACGGAACAGGCGGTGCAGGACTTGCTGGCGGAGGTGTGGGAGCCGGCGAAGCGCAAGGCCGCGGCCGAGGCTGAGCGTTTGCTCGCGGCCGCGCGCGCCGAGGGCATGAATGACGCGCTGCAACCCTGGGATTGGCGCTATTACGCCGAAAAGGTCCGGGTGGCGGACTATGATGTCGATGAGACCGGAGCAAAAAACTACTTCACGCTGGAGAATCTGCAACAGGCGGCTTTCGATACCGCGAGCCGGCTGTTCGGCCTGACCTTCACGAAGCTGCAAGATGCGCCCGTTTATCATCCCGATGTGCAGGTTTATGAAGTCCGGGATGGGCAGGCGCATCTTGGCCAGTTCATCACCGATCACTTTGCCCGGCCGGATAAGCGCTCCGGCGCCTGGATGAGCAGTTTCCGCGACCAGGAAATGCTGGATGAGCCGGTCTCGCCGATCATTATCAACAATAATAATTTCGTGAAATCGGCGCCGACCTTGCTGAGCTTCGACGATGCCCGGACCCTGTTCCATGAGTTCGGCCATGCCCTGCACGGGCTGTTGAGCCAGGTTCGCTATCCGTCGCAATCGGGCACCTCGGTAAGGCAGGATTTCGTCGAGCTGCCTTCGCAGATTTACGAGCATTGGGCTGAATTGCCGGAGACCCTGCGCGCCTATGCACGGCACCACGAAACCGGCGCGCCTTTGCCTGATGCGCTGATCGCGCGCCTGCTGGCGGCGCGCGGTTTCAACCAGGGGTTTGGAACGGTTGAATACACTTCCGCCGCGTTGATCGACATGGCGTTGCACGGTGCCGCCGCGCCGGAGGCGCTCGATGTGGATGCGTTCGAGCAGGATTTTCTTGGCCGAATCGGCATGCCGGCGGAAATTCTGCTCCGCCACCGTCCAGCGCATTTCCAGCATTTGTTCGCGGGGGACGGCTACGCCGCCGGCTATTATTCCTATATGTGGTCGGAAGTCCTGGATGCAGACGGTTTCGAGGCTTTCAAGGAAGCCGGCGATCCGTTCGATAAAGCGATCGCAACACGGCTGAAAACCCTGTTGAGCGCCGGCGATACGCGTGATCCGATGGCCTTATACGTCGCCTTCCGCGGCCGGCAGCCGAGCACCGCCGCCTTGTTGCGGGGCCGCGACCTGGCGCCGGCCTGATGGCGGATGCCGGCGCGGCATCCGCCCCCATTTCCGCCCGGATGATCCTGGGCGCTTCCATCGGCAATGCGCTCGAATTCTACGATTTTATCATCTACGGCTTCTTCGCCTCCGCGCTCGCCACAACGTTCTTTCCGGGCAAGGATGCAACAAGCAGGCTGCTGCTGACCTTTGGCGCCTTCGGCGTCTCGTTTTTCGCCAGGCCCGTTGGGGCTTTGGTGCTGGGAATCTTCGCCGATCGCAAAGGCCGGGTGCCGGCGATGATTTTATGCGTTTCATTGATGACGCTGGCCAGCGCAATGATCGCGCTGATGCCGGCCCGCGCGGAGATCGGCCTTGCCGCGCCGTTCGGCATTCTGCTGGCGCGGCTGATCCAGGGTTTTGCCTTGGGCGGCGAATTCGGCAGCGCAACGGCCTTGATGATCGAGCATTCGGCGGGCAGTGAGACTCGCGCGGCAAGCTGGCAGGGCAT
>Ga0182024_10016797_pt1 | contig 13827 bp, 12 predicted proteins | sample P32metaG_FD_120480 | JGI IMG/M metagenome (GOLD analysis project Ga0182024, IMG submission 120480) | Permafrost microbial communities from Stordalen Mire, Sweden - P3-2 metaG (Illumina Assembly) | ecosystem: Environmental > Terrestrial > Soil > Wetlands > Permafrost | place: Sweden: Stordalen... | reverse complement strand
ATCGGCGGGATCGCTGCTGAGTATCGGGTCGAGCGGGTCGATCCTGTCGATCGGCTCCACCGGCTCGATCCTCTCCATCGGCTCGGCGGGGTCGATCCTGTCGATCGGCTCGGCTGGCTCGGTAGCTTCGGTGCTCTCGGTCGGCTCGGCGGCTAGCGCCGGCTCCATCCTGTCCGGCTTTTCGTATTTGTCCCTCCTGGCCTGGCGGTCCAGACGGGCCATCGGGCCTTCCGGCCGCCGGCCAGCCCCATGAATGCGCGGTTCGACGGTGCTATAGGCCCAGCGAACCGCGCATCCATGGGGTCGCCATCCTTTCTAGCGCCGTGCACCTAGGAGTGTCGTGTCCATGAAGGTCACGGTGCTGGGCGGCAGCGGAGCGTGGCCAACGGCGCGGCAGGCCTGCAGCGGGTACCTGGCACAAAGCGACGGCTTCCGGCTGCTCATCGATCCGGGTTATGCCACCCTGCCCCGGCTGCTCGAGCACGCCGCGGCCAGCGCGGTCGACGCGGTGCTGGTCAGTCACCGACACGCGGATCACTGCGCCGACCTGAGCCCGCTGCTGCGGGCACGGGCGATGAGCGACGATCCGCCGGGCGCGCTGGCCGTGCACACGCTGCCGGGCGCGGTAGACGCGGTCCTCGCGCTGGATCCTTCGCGGATGCGGGACGGATCATTCGTGCTTCGCGAGTTCACGCCGCCGGACCGGTTCAGCATCGGCCCGTTCGAGATCAGCAGCTGGCTGCTGCCGCACCATGTGCCCAACGCAGGCCTGCGGCTGACCGCCGGCGGATCCGTGCTGGCCTACACCGGGGATACCGGCCCCAGCCCCGGCATAGCCGACCTGGCCCGCGGCGCTGACCTGCTGCTGGCCGAGGCCACATACCCGCACGTCGTCCCGGCGCACTCCGCTGCCTACCTGAGCAGCGCCGTCCAGGCCGGGCAGCACGCGGCCCGGGCCGGCACCGGCCGCCTCGTGCTGACCCACCTGTGGCCGGGCACGGATCCGGTGGTCGCGCGGGAGGCGGCCACGGGCGCCTTCGCCGGACCTACCGAGGTCGCCCGTCCCGGGCTCGTCATCGACCTGCCCTGACCCGCGGCCCGGGCGCCGGCCTGTGTCCGCGCTCCGTTCCCCGGGCGCAGGCCCGCGTCCGCGGCACCGGCCCTCGGAACGGCATTCCGCCTGATGGATGCCTAGAAAGTCCGCGCCGGCGCAGACCAACGAGGCATCCATCAGGCGGAACGCACCACACTGGGCGCACGTCACACGCGGAACACGCCAGCCACAGGAGCAACCAGGCAAGAGCCCGGAGCAGGCTACGGGGCGGCCTCTTCCATCCGGCGCTGGAGCTTGTTCATGCCGCGCAGCCACCGGTCGGTCTCGGTGGCCCGCCCGGCGTACATCTGCGCGACCTCCGGATGCGGCAGGATCAGGAACCGGCCATCGGCGATCCCCGCCATCACCGCATCGGCCACGGCCTCGGGCTTGATGACCGTGTCGCCGAGCACGACCTCCGCCGCCGGATCGGTGCCGTCCAGCATCCCGGTCCGCACCCCGAGCGGGCAGATCGCCTGGACGGTGAGGCCCCGGTGCGCGTACGTGACGGCCATCCACTCGGCGAAGCTGAGCGCCGCGTGCTTGGTCACCGAGTACGACGCCGTCCCCGGCATGGTCAGCAGCCCGGCCGCGGACACCGTGCAGATCAGGTGCCCGCTGCCCCGCTCCAGCCACGGCCCGAGCAGCAGTCGGGCAGCCCGGACGTGACCCATCACGTTGACTTCCCAGGACGCGTCCCAGTCAGCGTCCGGCGTCTCGGGGCCGCCGTTGCGCACGATCCCGGCGTTCGCGCAGTAGATGTCGATCTCGCCGAGCGCTTCCCTGGCGCTGGCGATCAGCGCGGCCACCCCGTCCGCGGACGCGGCGTCGCCGGGCACGGCGGTCGCCCCGCACGAGGCGGCGACGGCCGACCCGGCCGCAGCGTCGATGTCGTTCACCACGACTCGCGCGCCGTCGGCGGCGAACCTGCGGGCCAGCGCCGCGCCGATGCCGCTGCCGCCGCCAGTAACCACGATGCCTGCGTTATGAACCGAATTCACCGGGCACCTCCGCGCGAGGTGCCGGCCGGGCCAGCCCGGCGGGCCGCCGGGGCGGGCGGGGCGGGAAGATCAGCCAGCCAGGCCAGGGATGCGCGGTGCTGGTCAGGCGTGCCGAACCCGATCGAGGCGCTCTTCGCCCGCTTCAGGTACAGGTGCGCGGGGTGCTCCCAGGTGAAGCCGATGCCGCCGTGCAACTGCACGCACTCCTGGCTGGCCCGGACCGCGATATCGCTGCAGGCCGCCTTGGCCAGCGCCACCGCGACCGGCGCGTCGGGGTCGCCTGTGGCCAGGCAGGCGGCCGCGTACCTGGCCGCCGCCCGTGCCTGGGTCACGCCGACCCACAGGTCAGCCAGCCGGTGCTTGAGCGCCTGGAACGAGCCGACCGGGCGGCCGAACTGGCGCCGTTCCTTGAGGTAGGCGACCGTCATCTGCACGCACCGCTCGGCCAGGCCGAGCTGCTCGGACGCGAGCATCGCCGCCCCGGCGGCCAGGGCGGCCAGCACCGCGCGCTCGGCCCCCTGGCCGGCCGCAATCGACCGGCCGACGGCACCGTCCAGCGTCAGGTCACACAGCTGCCTGGTCATGTCCAGCGAGACGACGGGCGTCACGGTGACGCCGGGATCGCCGGCAGAGACCGCGTACAGCCCGTACGGCACACCGTCCGCCGGGACCAGCAGGACCCCGGCCGGGAGCGCGTCGATCAGAGCGGTGACCGTCCCGCTGAGCCGGTTGGTGCCCGCCGCGTCGCCGTCGCGCGGCCCGCCGACCCGCACGGTCACCGCGGGAAGGGCGCCGGGCGCGGCCGGGAACGGCACCGCGAGCGCGGCCGTCGTGGTGCCTGCCGCCAGGCCGGCCAGCAGCTCGTCGTCACCCGCGGAAACAGCTGCTGCCGTGGCAACGATGGCACTACCAAGATAAGGAACGGGGCACGCGGCCCGCCCCGCTTCCTCGGCGACGACTGCCGCCTCGCGGTAGGTCGCGCCCGCCCCGCCGTGGGATTCCGCAATCAGCAGGCCGGCGCAGCCGAGGTCGGTCGCGAGCGCCTTCCACAGCGCGGTGTCGTAGGTCTCGGGAGTCTCCGTCCTGGCGATGACGGCGGCCGGGCCGGCCCGGTCCTCCAGCAGCGCCCGGACGGCTGCCCGCAGCTCGTTCTCCGTGTCGCCGTACAGCAGGCCCGGCAGCCCGGTGCTGGCCACGGGCACGGCGTCCGGCGTGGCCTGCGCTGCCTGTGCTTGCTCAGTTGCCCGTGCTTGCTCAGTTGCCTGGGTCACCGCGGCAGGTCCTTCCATGGCACGTCCTTGTCCAGCCGGGTTTCCTGCGGGAGCCCGAGGACCCGCTCGGCGATGATGTTGCGCAGGATCTCCGAGGTACCGCCCTCGATGGAGTTGCCCCGGGCGCGCAGGTAGCGGTAACCGGGGTGACGGCCGTAGAAGTTGGCTCCCTCGGGCCTGCGCATGGTCCAGTCGTCGTACCGCAGCCCGTCCTCGGCTGCCAGCTCGACCTCGAACTCCGAGATTTCCTGGTTGAGCCTGGCGAAGACCAGCTTGGCGGCCGATCCCTCCGGGCCGGGCTGGCCGACGGCGAGCTGCTGGCGGAGCCGCTCGCCCGCCAGCCTGGCCACCTCGGAGTCCGCCCACAGCCGCAGCAGCCGGTCGTGCAGCCCGGGGGTGCGCAGCTCCGGCTGGTCCCGCCAGGTCCGCGCCGCGGAGCCGATCATGCCGCCCTCGCGCGGGATCGCCGCGCCGCCGATGGCGACCCGCTCGTTCATCAGCGTCGCGGTGGAGACCTGCCAGCCCTGGCCGATCTCGCCGATCCTGTCGCCGTCGGGGATCGGCACGTCGGACAGGAAGACCTCGTTGAACTCGGCCTCGCCGGTGATCTGCCGCAGCGGCCTGACCTCGACGCCGGGCGCGGTCATGTCGCAGGCGAAGTAGGTCATGCCCTGGTGCTTGGGCACGTCCGGGTCGGTGCGGGTGACCAGCAGCGCCCACCGGGCCAGGTGCGCCGAGGATGTCCATACCTTCTGGCCGGTGACGGTCCAGCCGCCGCCGTCGGCGTCGCGGACCGCGCGGGTGGCCAGGCCGGCCAGGTCGGACCCGGCGCCCGGCTCGCTGAACAGCTGGCACCAGATTTCCTCGCCGGTCCACAGCGGCCGCAGCCAGCGCCGTTTCTGCTCGTCCGTGCCGAACGCGAGGATCGTCGGGGCCGCCATGCCCAGGCCGATCCCGATCTTCTCCGGGTTGTTGCCGGGGGCGCCCGCGTCGGTGAACCCGGCGTCCACGGCCTGCTGCAGCACCCGGGGCAGGCCCTGGCCGCCGAGGCCGGGCGGGTAGTGCACCCAGGCGAGCCCGGCGTCGAACCTGGCGCGCAGGAAGTCGACCCGGTCCGTCGTGGCTGGATCGTTCTTCGCGAGGAAGTCGCGGACCTGGCCGCGCAGGTCGTCGGCGGTGATGCTGCCACTGCCACTGCCCCCGGCAGCGCCGCCGTTGCCCGCGGGAGTCAGCACAGCGGGCCGCCCGCCACGTAGATCACCTGGCCGGAGACGTAACCGGCGCCCTCGCTGGCGAGGTAGGACACGGTATGCGCGACGTCATCGGGCTGGCCGACCCGGCGGACCGGGATCTGGGACGCGGCGGCCTTCTGGAAGTCGCCGAAGTCCATGCCGACCCTGGCCGCCGTCGCCGCGGTCATGTCGGTGGCGATGAACCCGGGCGCGATGGCGTTGGCGGTGATGCCGAACTGGCCGAGTTCGATCGCCAGCGTCTTGGTGAAGCCCTGCATGCCCGCCTTGGCCGCGGAGTAGTTGGACTGGCCGCGGTTACCGAGCGCGGAACTGGACGACAGGTTGATGATCCGGCCGAACCGGTGCTCGACCATGTACTTCTGGCAGGCCCGGCTCATCAGGAACGCGCCGCGCAGGTGCACGCCGAGCACCGTGTCCCAGTCGTCCTCGGTCATCTTGAAGAGCAGGTTGTCGCGGAGCACGCCCGCGTTGTTGACCAGCACGGCGGGCGGGCCGAGTTCCGCGGCGATCTTGGTGACCGCGGCCTCGACCTGGTCAGCCTGGCTTACGTCGGCGCCGACGGCGAGCGCGCGGCCGCCAGCCGAGGTGATCGCGTCGACGGTGGCGCCGCAGTCGCCCTCCTTCAGGTCGAGCACGGCGACCGCGAGCCCGTCAGCGGCAAGGCGCCGGGAGGCGGCCGCGCCGATACCCCGCGCGCCGCCGGTGACGACGGCGACCCGCTGTGCTTCGTCTGACATAAGTTCCTCCTGCTAGATGCGACGTGCGGCCTCGCGCCTGTGCTGTTGCCGTTACCTGTGCCGTTGCCGTTACCGGTGCCGTTTGCTGCTAGCTGTGCGACCTCAGCTACCGGTGCCGTTTGCTGCTAGCTGTGCGACCTCAGCTCGCGCCGGGCGAGTGAGCGCTTGTGCACCTCGTCGGGCCCGTCGGCGAACCGGAGGGTGCGGGCGCTGGCCCAGAGGTGGGCGAGCGGGAAGTCCTGGCTGACGCCGCCGGCACCGTGCGCCTGGATGGCCTTGTCGATCACCCATTCGGCCATCGCCGGGGTGACGATCTTGATGGCCTGGATCTCGCGGTGCGCGCCCTTGTTGCCGACGGTGTCCATCAGCCACGCGGTCTTCAGTACCAGTAGCCGGGCCTGCTCGATCCGGACCCGCGACTCGGCGATCCAGTCCTGGATCACGCCCTGCTCGGCCAGCGGCTTGCCGAACGCGGTCCGGCTGCTGACCCGCTGGCACATCATGGTGAGCGCCCGCTCGGCCGCGCCGATCTGGCGCATGCAGTGGTGAATCCGGCCGGGGCCGAGCCTGGCCTGGGCGATCATGAAGCCGTCACCCTGGCCGGCGATCAGGCTGCCGGCGGGCACGCGCACATCGCTGAACTCGACCTCAGCGTGCCCGCCGTGCGTTCCGTCGGTGTAGCCGAAGACGTGCATGCCGCGCCTGACGTGCACGCCCGGGGTGCCGGTCGGCACCAGGATCATGGATTGCTGGCGGTGCCGTTCGCCGTCGGGGTCGGTCTTGCCCATCACGATGAGAATCTCGCAGCGGGCATCCATCGCCCCGGACGCCCACCATTTCAGGCCGTTGATGACGTACTCGCCGCCGCGCCGCTCGATGCTGGTGGAGATGTTGTTGGCGTCGGAGGAGGCGACCTCCGGCTCGGTCATGCAGAACGCGGACCTGATCGTCCCGTTCAGCAGCGGCTTGAGCCAGCGGTCCTGCTGCTCGGCGGTGCCGAACTCGGCGAGCACTTCCATGTTGCCGGTGTCCGGCGCGGCGCAGTTGAGTGCCTCCGGCGCGATGGCCGGGCTGTGCCCGGTGATCTCCGCGAGCGGCGCGTACTGCAGGTTGGTCAGTCCCCCGCCGCCCGGGTGCTTCGGCAGGAACAGGTTCCACAGCCCCCGGCCGCGCGCCTCGGCCTTCAGCTCGTCGATCACCGGCGGCCGCTCCCAGACGCGGCCCGCGGCCGCCGCCTCGGCGACCTGCTCGGCGAACACCTTCTCGGCCGGGTAGACATGGGAGTCCATGAAGGCCAGCAGCTGGCCCCTGAGCTGCTCGGTGCGTGCGTCGTATGCGAAGTCCATGGCGCCTCCCGACGAGTCCGGACCAGACTATCTACCGGCCGGTATGGCTCAACGCTACGGTCATCTCATGGCATTGGTCGAGACGGTCCGCGGCCCGGCTGACGTGGCCAGCCTGGGGACCACGCTGATGCACGAGCACGTGTTCGTGCTCAGCGAGGAGATCCGGCAGAACTACCCCGGCTACTGGGACGAGGACCTCCGGGTGGCCGATGCCGCCGCCAAGCTGACCAGGGCGAAGCAGCGCGGCATCGACACCATCGCCGACCCGACGGTGATCGGCCTCGGCCGGGACATCGGCCGGATCCAGCGGGTGGCCGCGCTGACCGGCATCAACATCATCGTCGCGACCGGCATCTACACGTTCCGCGACGCGCCGCTCTACTTCCGGTACCGGGGCAGGCGCAGCGGCGCGGGCGGCCAGGACCCGATGACGGAGATGTTCGTCTCTGACATCACCGAGGGGATCGCCGGGACCGGCGTGAAGGCGGCCTTCCTCAAGTGCGCGATCGACGCCGAGGGCCTGACTCGCGGCGTCGAGCGGGCGCTCAGGGCGGTGGCGCGGGCGCACGTGGCGACCGGCGCCCCGGTGACCGTGCACACGCACCCGGCCAGCCGGTCCGGCCTGGTCGCGATCGGGGTGCTGCGCGAGGAGGGCGCCGACCTGACCCGCGTAGTGATCGGGCACAGCGGCGACACCGACGACCTTGGCTACCTGGCCGAGGTGGCGGACGCCGGCTGCCTGCTGGGGATGGACCGGTTCGGGGACATCGACCCGCCGTCGTCCGGGCAGCGGATCAAGACGGTCGCCGGGATGTGCGAACGCGGCTACGCGGGCAGCATGGTGCTCTCCCATGACCAGGCCTGCTTCATCGACTGGTTCCCGCACAACGACGAGACGGCGGGGAATTACACCCACATCCACGACCATGTGCTGCCTGCCCTCGCCGAGCTCGGCGTCACCGCAGGGCAGATCGAGACCATGCTGGTCACCAACCCCCGCCGCTACTTCACTCCCATGCCGTAGCGATGCGCCAAGGGCGCGGCGGTCCGGATCTGATTTTTACCGAGTCCGCCGCGATGGATTCGGGGCCGTGCCGGGATCGTCTCTGGCAGCATCCCTTCTCCCGGGCGAGCGCCCGGGCCGTGGCGCGGAGATCGCCTGTGCCGGTCTGCTCGGTAGCCTGTCCCGTCATGAGCAGCATCGACGAGATCGCCGACCAGTACGTAGAGCGGGCAGCTGAGCTCGACCCGGTGGCCGCCACGGAAATCGGCATCGCCGGATACGACGACCAGATGACCGACCTGAGCCCGGCAGGCTTCGCCGCTCGCGCCGAACTCGACCGGGCCACGGTCACAGCCGTGGAGGCGGCCGTCGCCGCCGATGAGCGCGAGCGGGTCGCGAAGGCGGCGATGATCGAGCGTCTCGGCCTGCAAGTCGAGCGATACGACGCCGGCGACATCACCAGCGAGCTGAACGTCATCGCCAGCCCGGTGCAGGCCGTGCGCATGGTCTTCGACCTGATGCCCGCTGGCGGCGAGGAGGCGCAGCACAACATCGCCGCGCGGCTGGCCGCGGTGCCGGACGCCTACGCGGGCCTGCGCCGCACCTACGCGGAGGCCGCGCGCCAGGGCCGGGTAGCCGCCGCCCGCCAGGTCGCGGCCTGCGCTCGGCAGTGCGCGGACTGGTCGGCACCGGGCACCGGCTTTTACACCGGGCTGGCCGGGCGTATCCAGGCCACCGGGCCGCTGCGGGCTGAGCTGGATGAGGCGGCCGCGGCCGCCAGCGCGGCGACGGCCGATCTCGGCCAGTTCCTGGAGACCGAGCTATTGCCGCTCGCGCCGCAGCGTGACGCGGCCGGCCGCGACCGGTACGCCCGCGCCTCGCGCGACTTCCTCGGGGCCACGATCGACCTGGACGAGGCGTACGCGTGGGGCTGGAGTGAGGTCATCCGGCTCAAGGCGGAGATGGCGCGCGTCGCGGGCCAGATAGCGCCGGGCGGCACGCTGGCGGACGCCGTCACCGCGCTCGACGCGGATCCGTCCCGCCGGATCACCGGCCGGGAGAACCTGCGGGCCTGGATGCAGGAATTCGCCGACAACGCCATCGCCGAGCTGAACGGCACCCACTTCGACATCCCGGAACCGGCTCTCCGGATCGAGTGCATGATTGCCCCGACCAGCAGCGGGGGGATCTACTACACCGGCCCGAGCGAGGACTGGACCAGGCCCGGCCGGATGTGGTGGGCACTCCCCGACGGCCTTGAGGAGTTCTCCACCTGGAAAGAGGTCACCACGATCTATCACGAGGGCGTGCCCGGGCACCACCTGCAGATCGCGCAGGCCATCTTCCAGAAGGATCAGCTCAACCGCTGGCAGCGGCTGATGTGCGGTACCTCCGGGCACAGCGAGGGCTGGGCGCTGTACGCGGAGCGGCTGATGGAGGAACTCGGCTACCTCGGCGATCCCGGTAACTACCTCGGGATGCTCGACGCCCAGCTGCTGCGCGCCGCGCGGGTGGTCGTCGATCTGGGCGTGCACCTGGGGCTGACGACTCCGGCAGGCACCGGCTGGCACGAAGGCGAGACCTGGGACGCCGGCCTGGCCTGGGAATTCCTGCGCGCCCATGTCCAGATAGAAGAGGGCATGCTGCGATTCGAACTGGACCGCTACCTCGGCTGGCCGGGCCAGGCGCCGTCGTACAAGCTCGGCGAGCGGATCTGGCTGCAGGCCCGCGAGGATGCCCGTTTCCGCAAGGGCGCGGACTTCAGCCTCCGGGAGTTCCACCGCCAGGCGCTGGCGCTGGGCTCCATGGGCCTGGACCCGCTGCGCGAGGCGCTGGCCCGCTTGTAGCCTGCCTGCCTGCCCGGGCAGGCAGCCGGCCAGTTTGCCGCGGCGCCCGGCGTGCTACAACGCAAGCAGGACCTCCGCAACCCGCCTCGACGACAGGAGCCTGCAGATGACCGCAACCGTGGACCAGACCGCGCCTGCCGCGGCGGTAACGACCTGGCTGTCTGCCTTCGGCGACGCGCTGGCGGCCGGGGATGCGGCCGCTGCGGCTGACCTGTTCCTGCCGGACTGCTACTGGCGTGACCTCATCGCGTTCACCTGGAACATCAAGACCTTCGAGGGACGCGCCGCGATCGCCGGAATGCTCGGCGAGACGCTGCCTGAGGTGCGGCCGGGCAACTGGAAGATCACCGACGGCGAGGAGCCTGCCGATACCGGCGGCGTGATCGAGGCCTGGATCGAGTTCGAGACCGCCGTCGGCCGGGGTTGCGGGCACCTGCGCCTGCGCGACGGTCTCTGCTGGACGCTGCTGACGACGCTTTACGAGCTCAAGGGCCATGAGGAGCCCCGCGGCCTGAGCCGTCCGAAGGGCGCCGAACACGGCGCGCATCGCGGGCGGACTACCTGGCTGGAAAAACGTGAGCACGAGGCGTCCGAGCTCGGCTCGACCGAGCAGCCGTACGTGCTGATCATCGGCGGCGGCCAGGCCGGCATCGTCCTCGGCGCCCGGCTCCGCCAGCTCGGCGTGCCCGCGATCATCATCGACAAGCGCAGCCGTCCCGGTGACCAGTGGCGCAGCCGCTACAAGTCGCTGTGCCTGCATGACCCGGTCTGGTACGACCACCTGCCCTACCTGAAGTTCCCCGACAACTGGCCGGTCTTCGCGCCCAAGGACAAGATCGCCGACTGGCTCGAGTCCTACACGAAGATCATGGAGCTCAACTACTGGCCGAATGCGGAGGCCACGAGCGCGGCCTACGACGAGGCAGCGCGCGAGTGGACGGTGCGGATCGAGCGGGATGGCCAGCCGGTGGTGCTCCGCCCGGCGCAGCTCGTGCTGGCCACCGGCATGTCCGGCAAGCCCAGCCTGCCGTCCTTCCCGGGCATGGACGTCTTCCGCGGCGAGCAGCATCACTCCTCTGCTCATCCCGGCCCGGATGCGTACCGGGGAAAGACGTGCGTGGTCATCGGGTCCAACAACTCGGCCTTCGACATCTGCGGCGCGCTGTGGGAGAACGGCGCTGACGTGACGATGGTGCAGCGGTCGTCCACTCACATCGTGAAATCCGACTCGCTGATGGAGATCGGCGTCGGCGCGCTCTACTCGGAGCAGGCGGTTGCGGCCGGGATGACGACCGACAAAGCGGACCTCGTTTTCGCTTCTCTGCCGTACCGGATCATGCATGAATTCCAGATCCCGCTGTATGACCAGATGCGGGAGCGGGACAAGGACTTCTACGACCGCCTGGAGGCCGCGGGCTTCGACCACGACTGGGGTGACGACGGCTCGGGGCTGTTCATGAAGTACCTGCGCCGCGGCTCCGGCTACTACATCGACACCGGCGCGGGCGACCTGGTGGCCAGCGGGGACGTGAAGCTGGCGCACGGGCAGGTCGACCACCTCACCGAGGACGCCGTCGTGCTCGAGGACGGCACGCGGCTGCCTGCCGACCTCGTCGTCTACGCTACCGGGTACGGCTCGATGAACGGCTGGGCGGCCGACCTGATCTCCCGCGAGGTGGCCGACAAGGTCGGCAAGTGCTGGGGCCTGGGCTCGGACACCGCCAAGGACCCGGGACCGTGGGAAGGCGAGCAGCGCAACATGTGGAAGCCGACGCAGCAGCAGGCGCTGTGGTTCCACGGCGGCAACCTGCACCAGTCACGGCACTACTCGCTGTACCTCGCGCTGCAGCTCAAGGCCCGCGAGGCCGGCATCCCGACGCCGGTGTACGGGCTGCAGGAGGTCCACCACCGCAGCTGACATGCCGACGACTGTCGTAAACCTCAAGGGCCATCGCGACGACCCTGACTACGCCGACGTGGCATATGTCGGGCGGGCGGTAGCCGCGACGACCGGGGTTTACGTGAGCAGCAGCTGGCTGATCCGGAAGCTGGCGACGTAGAGGCCGATCAGGCCCATGATCGCCAGGTAGGCCGCGTGCCAGAGCAGGCCCGGGCCGACGATGCCGAGGGTGAGGCCGCGGAGCAGGGCAACCCCCTGATACAACGGCGTGCACTCGACCACGATCTGGATCGCCCGCGGGTAGACGCTCAGCGGGTAGAACGTGGTGGAGAACAAGAACATCGGCAGCGTCGCCAGCGTCACGAACTCGAAGTGCTGCCAGCTGCGCATGAACGTGGTCGCGGCCATCCCGCCGGCGGCGAACGCGAATCCGATGAGCAGTGCCGTCGGCAGCGCCAGCACCGCCCACCATGAGTGCACGAGCCGCATGGCCAGCATGACGATCATGAACGCCGTCCCGTACAGCCCGCCGCGGATCAGCGCCCAGGAGATCTCGCCCAGCGCGATGTCACCCGCGCGCATCGGGGTGGACAGGGCCGCGTCGTAGAGCTTGTTGTACTTCAGCCGGAAGAAGACGTTGAAGGTCGAGTCGAAGACCGCCCCGTTCATCGACGAGGTCGCGAGCAGCGCGGGCGCCACGAAGCTGGTGTAAGTGATCGGGCCGCCGGGACCGGCAACCGTGCCGACCAGCTTGCCCAGGCCGACGCCAATGGACAGCAGGTAGAACAGCGGCTCGCAGAACCCGGAGATGAGGACGAGCCAGGCCTGGCGGTAGACCCGGGCGTGCCGTTCGACGAGATGGCGGCTGCCTCGGCCGCCCAGGGACCCGCGGGCCAGCCAGGACACCGGCAGCACCCGCAACGGCAGCTCCCGGACGGCTAGCGCCCGGGCGCTAGACATAGAGCCGCCGCCGGTAGGTCCGCTCGCCGACCATGATCCCGGCGGCGGCCAGCGCCGCGAGGTAGCCGACGTGGATGAGTGTCCCGCCGATTGTGGCCGTGCCCAGGCTCAGCGACCGGCACAGCGCGACGCCGTGCCACAGCGGCGTCGCGTAGGCGATCGGCTGCGCCCAGCCGGGCAGCTGGCTGACCGGGAAGAACGTGCCGGAGAACAGGAACAGCGGGATCATGCCGAACCTGAAGATCATGGCGAAGGACGTGTCCTTCGCGACCGTGATCGCCCAGGCCTCGATCGGGGTGGCGAACGCCAGCCCGGTCAGCACGGCGACCGGCAGGGCGGCCAGCAGCCAGAGTGACTTCACCGCGCCGAAGGCGGCCATCACGGCCATGAAGACGGCGCAGTTCATCACCAGCCGCATCGTGGTGAACAGCAGGTGGCCGTGGAACAGGTCCGATGGCCGCAGCGGTGTGGACCCGGCGGCGTAGTAGGTGCGGCGCCACTTGACCGACCCGAGCACCGGGTACGTCGACTCGCCGATCCCGGTCTCCATCGCGGCGGCGGCCAGCAGCCCGGGCGCGAGGAAGACGAGATAGTGGATGTGACCGAGGCTGGCGGATCCGTGCTTGTTCACCAGCGAGCCGAGCCCAATGCCGATGGAGCCCAGGTACAGCACCGGGTTGAGCACGCTGGAGTAGATCGACCCCCGCCAGGTCCGGCGGTAGTTCGTCGTCCAGTAGCGGAACTCGCGCACCGCGAAGGAGAACGAGGACGACGCCGGAGCCGGCTGCGGCCCGGCGGCCGGCGCTTCCCGGGCGGCTGGGGCTTGCGAGGCCATCAGTCCTCCAGCCGGCGGCCGGTCAGCCGCAGGAAAACGTCCTCCAGCGTGCTACGGCGAACCAGTGAGGTCAGCGGCTCGAGCCCGAGGCCGCGGACGGCAGCAAGGGCGGTGTCCCCGTTCGGAATGTAAAGCAGTATCCGGTCGGCGAGTACTTCCATGCGCTGAGCCCGCAGGTCCGCGAGCTTCTCGGCGGCCTGGTCGTGCTCGCCAGGGTCGAAGCGGAGCTCGAGCACCTCGGCGGTCGAATACCGCTCGATCAGCTCGCGGGGCGAGCCCGCGGCCGCGATCTTGCCGCGGTCCATCACCACCAGGCGGTCGCAGAGCTGCTCGGCCTCGTCCATGTAGTGCGTGGTCAGGACCAGCGTCACGCCGCGTTGCTTCAGCCTGAACAGCCGGTCCCAGACCACGTGCCTGGCCTGCGGGTCCAGCCCGGTGGTGGGCTCGTCGAGCAGCAGGATCTCCGGCTCGCTGATCAGCGAGCGGGCGATGGTGAGCCGCCGCTTCAGGCCGCCGGACAGCGGCTCGACCTGATCTGCGCCGCGATCGCTGAGCTGCACGAACTCCAGCAGCCGGTCGGT
>Ga0182024_10016796_pt1 | contig 13827 bp, 11 predicted proteins | sample P32metaG_FD_120480 | JGI IMG/M metagenome (GOLD analysis project Ga0182024, IMG submission 120480) | Permafrost microbial communities from Stordalen Mire, Sweden - P3-2 metaG (Illumina Assembly) | ecosystem: Environmental > Terrestrial > Soil > Wetlands > Permafrost | place: Sweden: Stordalen... | reverse complement strand
GCATCAGCGGCTCGAGAAGAGCCCATTCCTCATCGCTCAAATCAAATCGCATGATTCACCTCCAACCACGGTGAATCACGATCTCTCCGATTTTTCAAGAAACTATGTGGGTACAGACCCTAGGCTTTTGCCGCCATCGCGCCTGATGTGATAACGCAATCCTTGTCCGTCCTTGTCGATCCTGGACAGACTTTCGACAAACGGCTTCAGGTCGCGGAGGTGTTGGCGGAGCGCCTCGTCTCCAAGGTCGGCCCGCTCCAGAAGTTCAAAATAGTCCTGGATATCGTGATCTGGCCGCTTTGACTTCGAAAGCGTGCCAATTTCTCCAAGTCGACGTACTGCGAATTTCAGGATAAGCTCAATAGCGTGACGCGCATTGTAAAGGATCGGCAGCACGACAGTATCGCGCTTTTCCAACATTCCCTTTTCTATAACGGTCGAAACCAGCTCCATCGCCGCTTCGATGTAGCCGTCGAGGTAGTTTTCTTCGGTGCCCTGTTTGCCGATACAAGCATTCCAATCAGAATCGGCGGGCAACCGAAAAAAGGGATCGTTCTCTAGCTGGTCCGAATTGACCATTCCGACGCCCTTTCGACTTCAATCTCCTTTGCAATTCGACTCCCGCTATTCGTAGCTGGTTTTCAGGGCCGGGTCACTGGTTGCCGAGGACCTCGTTCTGCTCGTCGTTGCCACAACCTATCGATCGAGATGGACGCGAAGCCGTCGTGCACGTTCACGGAAGGCGGCCTCCCCACCCTCTAGTATGTCGCAGACGGCCTTCCGAATTGCCCCATTTTCTAACCCACCCGCCATGTAGCTGATAGGTGGTAGACCACCGGCCGGATGAGGACCGGCTTCCGCTACGATGATCTGGTCGGCATCGGTGTTAATGACGAGGTTTGCATTGTGCGTGACTATGATGACTTGGCGCTTCGCTTTGGCAGCGACGAAGAGCGCTACTAGCTCGTCGAAAACTGATTTCGGGTCGAGATTCTCCTCAGGCTGGTCGATTATTAGTGGGCGATCGTCCGAATCGTCGAGGACGAGATAAAGAAGCAATAAAACAATGCCGCGCGTTCCGGGCGAGAGCTTTCGGATGTCGACGCCGTCATAGGAGATTTCATAGCGGACGGTGATGTGGTCGGTACCAAAAAGCCAGTGCGCGAATTGCCTTGACCAGGTGCGAAATTCCGCCTGTTGCTTTGGGGCATAGGGCGCGTGCGATAGGAGGTCCTTGAGATATTTCCCCATGAAGGCAGTCATCGCGACCTGAACCTCCGCCGCCGAGCCGGTCTCCCATGCCGGTTTCAGCGCCTGCGTCGCGGCTGTGATTAAGGAACCACGGCCGTAGAACGGCCCGGCCTTGCGTCTGTCGAGGAGTTCCTCCTCCGCAATGGAGCCCCATTGCTCGACGTCGGCGGTCCTTCGAACCAAGAAGCTGAGTTTCTTAAGGGTGCCGGAAGACCTCGCGAGCCGCGCCATCAGCGGAGCGTACAGGTCAGCGAGCGCATTCTGTTGGTTGACGATCGCCTCGAAGACACGGCCATAGCTGTCATTGCGCTCGTTCTGCAGGTCCCTACGGCGAGCGGGTGCACCCTGCGCGTCCGTGAGCCTGTTCTCGAGGGACTGCAGCGCAGAATTTTCCAGCGCGATGCGCCCGGTCAACGCCGAGTATTGATCGCGAACCAGCTTATCTGCACTGAAAAGAGCTTCCAGCCTCCCCATCTCGGCAGCGATCGGCGCAAGCGGAAGTGCTGTGAGATCGGCATTGTCGGCGACGAGGGGGACGCTGGGATCTCCAGGTGGTGGCGCAATACCGTTGAGAGTCGCGACCTGCTGATCCGCCCATGCGATGTACGCGGTTAGGCTGGCGTCAACATCACCTTTGTAAATCAGAAGGAATTCGCCCCATTGTTCTGTATTCATGCCGCTGTTGCTGTGGCGTGCCTGCACCTGTCGAAGCATCTCCGGGGCGCGCGTGGCGCGCATACTTCGGACCTCGTCCTGCAGGGCGACAAACGTGCGGCGCTGATTGCCGAAGGCTTGGATTTTGCTTCGCAACTTTTGAGCCGCTTCACTGAGCTTGGTGTGCCGAGTAACCTGCGCTTCGGTTCCCTTGACGACCAGTTTGGCGAGGTCCGAATTATAATCAGCGATTAGCTTATTCTTCTGAGAAACCTGCGTCGTCAGCATTGTGACGAGGCTCTCTTTTTCGAATTCGACCCCGATCCGTTCAGAGATATCGTGGATCGCCTCGGCTTCACGCTCACGCGCCTGCTGGAACCGCGCGGTCTGTTGGTCGCGCAGTTCTGTAAAGTCGATAGCTCCCTCGCGGTCATCTTGCGGGTGCGACTCGAAAATCACCCTCTCGATCTCGTTCACAAGACCGTCGGAGACGCCTTTCGCAGAGCAAAGATCCTCGACGAACTGCTGCGACAGATAGCGTGCCCGCGGAAATGCCATGTGGCCGTCCGCATCCCTTCCATCGAGTGAGCGCGTGACAGTCGCGCCGCCGCCCCAAGTGAGTGTCGTGGTCGCGTCGCCTAGCAGCTTGCGCGCCCGTGCGAGGAAGGATGGGGTAATATTCTCGTCAGCGTCCCATGCGGAAGGTGAGATCGCATCGCAGCCCGCCGCGATCACGTCGACGAAGGCAGTCTTGCCCGAGCCACGCCCGCCAATGATCGCCACAAGGCCGGGGTTGAGCGGGATGTCGGGTGTGGTGGCCCAGCTTGCGTCATTGATCTTGAGATCTGAGATGACCTGGGACGGCATTGCCGATCGAGGCGGCTCCTCTCCGACATATGCACGGCCCTCAGGATCGATATATGCTTGGCGAAGGGCGTCGAACTCCAACGCGCCCTTTACCCACGAAAACCGATTATCTGTAGGCTGTCCGATGGACGTGTGGTCGTGGGAGTCGCTGCCATGGAGGCAGGGCTTGCAGCCGTCATATCGGGCCCGCAGATCTTCGACGGTTACACCGGATCGCTGGCCGAGCCAGAATTCTCGCTGGGCGGGACTGCTAGAGAAGATGATATGGGCGAACTTCTCAATCTCCTGACGCACGGTCGCGTCCGCCGCCTGCCGCACACCCGATGTTCCGTCTCCGGACCCCCCAGCGACGGCGATTAGGATGTTTTTGGTCGCCCACTCGCTTTCGCGAATGACCTTGCGCAGTTGGTCGAAATTGACCTTGAACTGCGTTGCTCCATACCGGAGAGCTGCGCCATCATCGGTGATCGTTGGATCGGCGCGCTTTCCCAGCTTGATCAATTCCTCACGCGCGCAGTCGAAGCGGTCATTGAGGGCATGAAACTGCAGACGCCTGAGAATGCGCTTTAACTCAGCAAGGTGATCGGGATCCTCTGGACAAACGAGAAGATGGATATTCACGAAGCCCGACTTCGCCGCCACGTCGAGGCGCAGTTCGATATTGGGAAAGAGCAGTTTCACCCCGGGCAACCGGCCGGCGGCCCTATGTTTAAGAAATTCCTCATAGGTGTCGGTGACGTAGTAATCGGTGACGGCGATCGCCTCAATTTTCGGCGTCAAGCTTTCGAGGGTCGTTAGATAGGCGCTCCACGGGTCGGTGGCGCCGAACAGATCGTTGAGGATGGTGCCGGGTGCATGGATATGCGGCTCCCATCGATGCCATTCCGAACCGCGATTGAGCATGTGCGTTTTTCACCTGCTTTATAGCAATCATCTGGCCGTGTTGCGCCCATATCGCGTGTGTCTAAGTAGCTCAAGACTCAGATGCTTTCTCACCTCGGCTCCATTCCCCGAGAGAGATTGCTGGTTGCCACTGATCGGCGGGGATGACCGACCGCGCACTCCGATCATGCGCGAGTTTTACGTGCTGCCTTAGAATTCTGATACGCGGACGCCCACTCTGGAATGGTACCAAAATAGGGAACGTACACTTGGATACGAACGCAAGCAAATTTCTTGTCCCATCGCCAATAGTAGTTGGAACGAAGAACGCCAGTCTGTAACGCAGTCTCCATCTCTTCCCGGGAGATTAGTAGGTCTTTAGCCAGCACGGCGCTCTTCGATAATCCGAGGCCGTTCTCGATTTCGCTCGACCAGGCGATGCCCTTTCAAACTCTTGCCCTCAGAATTGGATGCGAAAAGGCCGATGTTTATGGTTTTGCACGAACCGTATCTTTGGCCGAAAGTACAGAGCTCCGGAGAATATGGGTCTCTGGAGAACGTTTTCGCCTACAGCAGCGGGTGTGGAAGTACAGAGGTCGACGTGGCGAATGGCCCCCCGCAGCATGCTCTCGCTGCAGCTCGTGGGACCGGAGAGTGGTTCCGGAATTGGGATTGGCGGAGCGAGTGGGATTCGAACCCACGATACGATTTCCCGAGCATCCATCGGACAGCCTATTCACGCCGCCTCGACGTTACGGCACCACCAGTTATCGGTCCAACTGCTGACAAGTCGAACCGGTCTCCGCGCTTCCGAACCAAGTCTCTAATCAAAATTTCGGATATCGAAAAGTTGTAGGTGGAGACTAAAGGCCGAAGGAAGCGCGGTAGGAGACTATCAACCGAGGTCCTCCCCTGCGGAGACTGACGAATGGCGTGCTAACAGGCGGAAATGTCGCCGTTTTTCCAATCACCAGAAATCGCGCCTTGGAGACCGTACTGGCTGGCTGTCCTGAGAGGATTCGAACCGCCAAATGTCGAATTTGAAATCGGCCTTTGAAATGTGGCTAGAATTTCCCCAAATTTCGGAACGAACCGCGACCGGAGACTGTTCGCGCATGAGCTGCCAGAACTGTCGCATGCAGCTGCCGGCTTGACTTACTGCCTGGGTGACAGGATTCGAACCGATCTCCTGTGAAAATTTTGGTATTTTGGCCTCCTCACGGCTCAAGTAGCCACGACGCATGTCATTCAGCCAATCCTACCTTACGAACTTCCCAATGGAAATTTGCTGCGCCAATGCTGGGCAATTTCTGCTCCGGTACAAAACCAGACGCTCGCGAAACCCCGCATGTATTCAAGCAACCTGATCAGGCCCTTGCAACGGCCCGGTCGGCCAATCAGGCGGTCATGCAGGCCTATAGAAAGCAGCTTTGGCGAACCGCGCTGGCCCTCGCGATAGAGAACATCGAATGCATCGCGCATGTAGGTAAAAAAATCTTCGCCGGTGGAGAAGCCACTGTTCTCGTTGAAGCGGTTGTCGTTCGCCTCGTACGAATAAGGGATGACAAGATGCGGCCGGTTGCGGATCTTCAACCAGTACGGCAGCTCATCGGCCAGCGAATCACGGTCGTATAAAAATCCACCCGCCTCGACCAGGAGCCGCCGCGTATTCGGGCCGGGCCGCCCGGTCATCCATCCGACCGGCCGCGAGCCGGTGAGCCTCGTCAAGATATCGACGGCGAGGCGGATGTGCTCGCGTTCAACATCCTCCGCGACCCCGCAATAATCGATCCAGCGATAGCCATGGCTGACCATCTCGTGACCCCGATCAACGCACGCCTTGGCCAATTCGGGATTTTGTTCAAGCCCGCGAGCAACTCCAAGGATGCTCATTTTGATGTCGAATTCGTCAATGACATCGAGCACGCGCCAGGCGCCGCGGCGGCTGCCGTACTCGAAAACTGATTCCACGAGCGTCGCGCGCTGGCCGCGGTATGCACTTACGCCGATATCGTTGAGCATGCCCTCGGACAGGTCGTCGCCGTTGGCAAGAGAAGATTCGCCACCGCCCTCGATATTCAGGTTGAAATTGACCGCGATCACGGCGCCACCGGGCCACGCCGGATCGGGCGGCGAAGCGCCGTAGCCGATAAGATCGCGCGCGATCATGGGATCAGGTTTTGGTTCAATCATGGAACAACCGATATTGTCGCAGAGCCCGAAACGACGCCGGAGAAATTAACGCCTGAGTAAGTGTGACATCAACTGGCCTATGCGACAAGTTTGGCAAGGCACAACTTGAGAAGCAAAGACTCGACCCGCGAGAATTCGTTCAAGGTGGAGCAATCGGCACGGTGCAGGAATCGTAGCAGTAGAACCAGTCCGTTTCGGTCGGCCCGTGCATCCAGCTGTTTTCGATCGAAATGCGCTGGACCTCGCTCACCCGGGGAATCCGCATCGCCTCGTAGGAGCGGAAAGCCTCCGCCAGATCGTTGAATTTCTCAATACAGCGGCTCAGTATCGCGCCGTCTTCGACCGCCATGGCGCCGCCCGCCGCCATGTAGGGACGCACCGGATGGCAGGCATCGCCCAGCAGCACGATCCGGCCGCCGCTCCAGCAATCGTTGCGTTCGCGATCGAAGATCGGCCACAAGCTCACGGTATCGACTGCTTCCAGCACACGCTGCAAATCCGGGTGGAACCCGGCGAACGCTTCGATGAACTCTTCGCGCGACGATGGCACCGAGGCCTCATCGCCGTCCCAGTTCGGCTCGGGGACCACGCCAATGGCATAAATCTCGTCGCGCCTGCTGGTCATGAAATAGGGCAGAAGGTGCCTGTCCCGCCCCCACCATTTGGTGCAGTCGGGAATGTCGAAGCCGCGCAATCGTTCGGTTGGAAAGATCGCCCGATACGCCGCTGCGCCGACGAAGCGAGGCAGTTCGGGGCCGAGCAGGGATTCACGAACCTTCGAACGGATACCGTCAGCACCGATGACTATATCCGCCACAGCGGTGTTGCCGTTTTCAAAAGCCAGGTGGACCGAGTCGCTCTTCTCATCAAGGGCGATCAAGCGATGATCGAAGGAAATTGAGCCGGGAGCCACAACCCGCTCCAGCACGGCATGCAGATCGCCACGATGGATGTTGAGATAAGGCCCGCCGAACCTCACTTCGCTCGCGGCGTCGAACACGATCTCATACATCGTCTCGCCGGTATTCCAGGCGCGGCTGATGTAGCAGTGCGGCTTGATGCCGGCCGCGATGAGAGCGTCCTCGACCCCGAGGCGGCGGAGCACCTTGGTCACATTTGCGCTCAGTATAATGCCGGCCCCGATCCGCGAGAAAGTCGGCGCCTGCTCATAGACCTGTACGCTAAATCCCGATCGCTGCAGGAATCCGGCGGCCGTCAATCCTCCGAGTCCTGCACCGACAACCGCAACTCGCATGTTCCGATTCATGACGTTGTCTTGATACAAAAAATGAACCAAGCTTCGATGGATCGCGCCGACCGCCGTCAGCAGCTCCAAAGATGACTGAACTGGGTGGCGACCACACGATCGTAGGGCGGTTGCGTCTTGAGCATCCCGATCGCCGCCGCAAACCGATTGATGCCGGCGACAGCTTTTTCGGAAATCGTGGCATCGTAGTAGGCCAGATCGCGGCCGACAATCGGCGCGATCAATTCGGCCTCGGCGGCCGGAAACAGCGCGCGACCAACCTTGGTGGCTAGGCCGAGGTCGGACTTCAGCGCGTGCTGCGCATCGACCACGGCGCGCACGCTGGCCGCTGCCATGTCGGGATCGCGGGCGATCACGCGGTCGCTCGTGACCAGCACCGGCATGGTATAGTGAAAAGCAAACGCGGGACCGAGCCCGCGGCGCACATCGAGAACCACCGTGCCAACGCCCTGACGTACCGCGCTATCGGCACCCATGGCGTTCGCCCAGAACCCGTCGAGCTTCCCGTTGGCAAGCGCCTGCGCCGCCGCCATGCCGAACGAAACGCCGGGGGCCTCCGTCCCCGGCACTCCGACGATTCGAACACCATCGCGGTCGAGATCGATCCCCGATTCATACAACATCAGTTTCAGCCCCTGGTCGACCAACGGTGCCGCGCCGATCGTCCGGTTCTTGACGCAATTGATATCGCCCGGCTGCACCTTCAAATCGGCGCGCATGACGAGGAGCCAATACATGCCTTGAGATAACGCCGCGAGCAGCTTAGCGCCCTGCCATTCGGGAAAGGCCGGCAAGACGGCATGCGCCGGCCCAGTCACGAAGTCGATTTTGTCGTCGCGCAGCGCTTCGAACGCCTTGTAATTCGGGAAAATCAACTCGTGGGTGACGTCGAGGCCCTGCTTGGCGAAGCATCCAAGCTCGATCGCCGCAATGGCGGGAAAATAAGAGTTCGATACCAGATCCGGGACCGCGATTCTGGCAACTTTCACGCGACGTTCTCCAGCACGACCAGATCCGCCAAACCAGACCTCATTTCGTAACAAAGCCCGGCGCGTAAATATCGCTCGCGCTCACCGGCGCGCTCAATTTGAACGCGGTTTTCACAACCTGGATGGTCTCGTCGATCCGCGCTGGATCGATCTGGCCGAGGGGCTGGCCTTGGACCTGCGCGAGTTCGGCGACTGCCCTGGTCTCGCCAGCGCCCACATCCACGTCGATTTCAGGATGATATTTGTGAAGAATGGCGCCGGCCTCGTCGGGATTTGCAAAGGCGTCCCGCATGCCGTGGATGGTGGCTTCGACAAAACGCTTCACCAAGTCGGGTTTGGCCGCCAACGTCGCGTCGGTTGCCACGATGCCATTGCCGTAGAAGCTCAAGCCGACATCGAGAAAGCCGAAGCGCACGAGCTTTTCCGGAGCGATCTGTTTCTTCAGCAACGGCTCGCCCACGACGAACTGACCGACGCACGGCACCTTCTTGCCGACTAGCAGGCCAGGCAGCGATTCGCTGCTGGCAACGACCCATTTGACCTTGCCGGCGTCGATGCCGGCGGCCTTTGCATAGATCGGAAACATATCCACTGTCGCGCCGCCGGGCGGATTTGCCACCGAAGCGCCCTCAAGGTCCTTGGGCGTCTTGAACCCCGAGTCTTCGCGGCAGAATATGCCCTGGGGCGGCTTGGCATAGACGATCGCGGCGAGTTTGACCGGAATCTGATCGTTGCCGCGCGCCAATACCAGAGAGCCCGCATCGGCAAATCCGAATGTTGCGTTGTTCGCGCCGGTCTGCCGGATAGCATCGACCGAGCCCTGCCCGCGCAGGATCTTCACGTCGAGCCCGGCAGCCGTGTAGTAGCCTTTGTCGAGCGCGACGAAAAAATAAGCATGACGTCCATTATAGCCAAAGTCGGTAATCAGCGACACGCTATCCAGCGCGCGCGCCTGCGTTGCCGCCGCGACGAGACCGAATAGCGCTAGCCCTGCGATCGCGAAAGAACCAAACTCAATTCTGTGCACTCGCTGCTCCGTCGATCGGCGTTGATATGACTAGACTGCGCGGCGCTTCCGAACTTCAAACTTCACATCCTAAACGATTACGACCCAGCACAGAGAATTGCCGGGTTCCGCTATAGGGTCAAGCACAGCCTTTGATCAATCCGAGACTGTTGCGCCTGCATTGTAGCCACCGCCACCGAAATTTGGATTTCGGATACGCCCGGCGCGACCACAGCGTTTCAGACCGATTTTGCGATCTGCCGAGACGCCAGGATCTTGCCCCGCCAGTGAGCCCCCGCGGTAACGGTTGCATAGCGCGCGGGGTGCTGGGCGTCCATGCAGCTCTCCAGGCAACTCACCTCGACATCATGGTTCGGCGTGAAGAAGAACGCCACCGACATCCTGTCCACTTCGCGACACGCCGCCTCAGGCGGATTGACGACGCGGTGAATGGTCGAAACCCACCTGTCATTGGTCCAGCGCATCAACAGATCGCCGATATTGATGACGAAGCCGTCGTCGATCATCGGCACCGGTGTCCAATCGCCGCCCCGGCGCAACACTTCAAGTCCGCCCGGTGCATTCTCGCCTTTGAGCACCGTGAACGCGCCGTAATCGGAATGCGCCCCGGCGCGAAGCTGGCCCGGCTCAGGCGGCCGGTGCTGGGTTGGGTAGTAATTCACCCGCATGTTGGTCACGTGGCGATCACTGCGTACCAGGAAAAAATCCTCGTTGAGTTCGAGGGCGAGCGCGAAGATGCGCATCAGCTTCGCCGAGAGGCGCTCCATGGCGCGCCAGTAATCGCTCACCGCCGCGCGAAATCTCGGCAATTGCTCGGGCCAGAGATTCGGATAGTCATGGACCGGGCCGAAGCCTGCGGTCCAATACGGATCGTCGCCAGTTTCGAGCGGTCCGAACCCGAGACTTTCCATCAAATCCGGCGGCGCCTGGTGGCCGGCGCTCAAGCCCAGACTTTGTCCGGCCAAGCTGTTATAGCCGCGGCTAATGCCGGGGCCCGGCCGCTTGATGCCCATCTTCTCCTCGAGCGGAAGTGCAAAGAACGCACGGCCTTCGGTAAATACGTCGCGGATCGTGCCGTGCGGCACGCCGTGGCCGGTGATGATGAAAAAACCAACGTGCTCGCAGGCGTGTTTGACGGCCGCCACGACACCGCAGCGTTCAGCGAAGCCGCCGCTGTCGAACGACACTACGTCGATCACCGGCACCGTCGCATCCGAATCCGCAGCCCGGTCGCGTTCCGGCGTGAAATCCGCATTGGTCTCGTAAGCCATTGCCCGTCACCATGGTGCCCCGACGCCGATTAAAGAACCCGCGCGCCGCCGACTATGAGAGTTCGCGATTGAACCGTCCATCGCGCAACAGTTGTAAGCACCGCAGCGGTCGCGAACGCGGGGAAAGACTTGTGACGCGCCGGAGTTTTGTATACGAACTCATAATAGCGTCGCTCGTACGAACTGCCGGGCGCGAACGTCGGCGCGGAAGACCTCGTTCAACCACGAGAACCTTGCCATGGAACACGCCCCGCGTCGCTTGACCGCAGTCCGGCTTCGATTTTGCGCGGCGCTTGCCGTGCTATTGACTTTGAGTACGGCGCACGCCGCCGATCACGTCGTCTTCGTGACCGACTTCGGCCTTTATGGCCGCCACGCCTATTATTTCGTGGCAATGGACAAGGGCTACTACGCCGACGAAAACATCGACGTCGAGATCGTAAGGTCCCAGGGCTCAGCGGCGAGCATCAAGCAAGTCGCGAACAACACCGCCCAACTCGGTTTCGCCGACGCCTTTGCAGTGGTGCTCGGCCGCGCCAACGACGACATTCCGACCAAGCTCGTGGCCATGGTCTATCCCAAGTCGCCTCACGCTATTTATGTGCTCAAGGACTCAGGGATTTCCAAGCCGCAGGATTTGGCGGGCAAGACTCTCGCCGATACCGCGTTCAGCTCGATCCCGAAGCTGTTCGCGACCTACGCCAAGGCGGCAGGCTTCGACCCGAGCGCGACCAAGTGGATCGCGGCGAACAGCGACGCGCTGCCCGGCATGCTGTCGACCAAACGCGTCGATGGCGTCGGCCAATATTCGGTCGGCGAGGCGCTTCTCGCCGCAGCGGCGGCCCCGCAACAGTTACGCGAGTTTCTCTATGCGGACGCGGGATTGGATTATTACAGTAACGGCATCGTGGCTTCGGATGCCATCATCCAGAACAATCCCGATCTCGTCCGGCGCTTCGTCAAGGCGACACTGCGCGGCCTCGCGACCGCCATGGCCGATCCGAAGGCCGCCGCCGAAATCATGCACAAGCACCATTCCGAAATAGACGCCGACATCGCCGCAGGCGAGATGAAAAAAGTCAAGGAGCTCGCGGTACAGCCGAAGCTGGGTGCAATCGACCCCGCGCGCGTGCAGAAGACCATCGACATTGTCGCCGCAACCTATCCGCTGAAAAAGACCATCTTGCCGTCAGACGTCTACGCTTCGGGCTTCGTGCCGGATTGACTGCGGCCCGCAGGCGCCACGGCTTCAGCCGGGGAGCCCCGAGCAAAAACCGGCATGAACAAGATCCAGATCGAAAATCTGTCGAAGATCTATGCGTCGCGCGACGGCAACGTGACGGCGCTCGACAACATCAGCCTCGCTATCAAGCCCAACGAATTCGTCACACTCGTCGGGCCGTCGGGATGCGGAAAATCCACGCTGCTCAAACTCATTGGGGCGCTGATCCGACCGTCGCGGGGCGTGTTGCTGCGCGACGGCCGCGAATTCGATCAGCCGACCCACGACGTCGGCATCGTTTTTCAGGAATCGGTTCTGCTGCAATGGCGCAACGTCATCGACAACGTGCTGTTGCCGGCCGAAATTTTGGGCCTCGACAGGCGCAAGTCGCGGGCGCGCGCCATGGAGCTATTGGGCCTCGTCGGTCTTGGCGGCTTCGAGAAACGCTATCCACGCGAGCTTTCCGGGGGCATGCAGCAGCGGGTATCGATCTGCCGGGCGCTTATTCACAATCCGTCCGTCCTGCTGATGGACGAGCCGTTCGCGGCGCTCGATGCCCTGACTCGCGAGGAGCTTGGTTTCGAATTGATGCGCATCTGGGCGGCGGACAAGAAAACCGTGATCTTCGTGACCCACAACATCAGCGAAGCCATATTGCTCGCCGACCGGGTGGTCGCCATGTCGCCGCGGCCCGGCCGCATCGCGCGGGTGATCAAAATCGACCTGGAGCGACCCCGCACCATCGCCATGGAATTTTCCGAACGCTTCAAGACCTACTCGGAACAAGTGCGCGAAGTGATCTATCACGGGTGAGGAGCAGTCAGAGATGGTTGACACGCAAGCCGCCGTTCTCGATGAACCTGCGGAACGCCTGGAGCCCGCCGTCGGCGTGGTCAAGGCCGTATTCGGCTCGGTCGTCACACTCATCGCACTGGTGGTGCTATGGGAAGTTCTGGTCCGGCACTATAATGTTCCGGGCTGGCTGCTGCCGGCGCCGAGCGCGATCGCGCAAGCCATGGTGGAGTGGCGGGCCGATCTTGTCGTGCACACCGGCGTGACGCTTTACGAGACGCTGGTCGGCTTTGCGCTCTCGATCGCGGTAAGCGTTCCGCTTGCCGTACTCATCGTCTATTCGCCGCTGCTGCAAAACACGATCTATCCGATCCTTCTGGCGATGCAATCAACGCCGAAAGTCGCCATCGCCCCGCTCTTGGCTCTGTGGATCGGCTTCGGCGCCGCGCCGAAGATCATCGTCGTTTTTCTGGTGTGCTTTTTCCCTATCGTCGTCTCGACCGCGAGCGGGCTCACCGCGGTGCCGCCCGCCCTGATCGACTTGATTCGATCATTATCGGCAAGTCCGATGCAGACCTTCCTCAAAATCCGCTTCCCGACCGCGATGCCGCATATCTTCGTCGGCCTGAAGATCGCCATTACGTTTGCGGTGGTCGGCGCCGTGATCGGCGAATTCGTCGGTTCGGAGAACGGCCTCGGCTATCTCATACTGGTGTCGACATCGCAGTCGCGCACCCCTCTCGCATTCGGCGCGCTGGTGCTGCTGACCGTCATGAGCATCGTGCTCTATTATGGCGTCGCGCTTGTCGAACGCGTTGTCGTGCCTTGGGCACCGCGCAACTAGGCTTGAGATCTCTAGTTCCGGCAGCTGCGCAATGGCCGATTGGTCCGCGTAATCTAATATCAAACCGGTCTCACGCGATATCGAACCGAGTCTCTGCCGTCAAAAAAACGGATATTGAAAATTTGCGACCAGAGACTTTCGGTTTAAAGAGGCCGGTGTCGGCGAAGAGAGCCTAAATTCCCACCGCAGAGACTGACCATCCCGCCGCTAAGTCACGGAATTCACGCAAGTGTTGCCGCGGGTCGGAAGTACCCTACGGAGACGTCACTGGGTGGCTGGGGCGAGAGAATTCGAACCGCCAGATGCAATTTCTAAATCTGTTGAGAAGCTTGTTCTGTGCCATGCAGATGCCATGCAGATTTATCCATTCTGCATGGCACATTTTTTGACGTGCTACTTATTACGATGGTTGGGGGATTTCTGGCGCGCCCGAAGAGATTCGAACTCCTGACCCCCAGATTCGTAGTCTGTTGCTCAACGCTCAGAATAAGGCATTAATAGGGACGCGTTGAGAAGTGGTGATCTCATCGTCAACGCACCTGGGGACACTGATAAGGAAATACTACCT
>Ga0182024_10016795_pt1 | contig 13828 bp, 6 predicted proteins | sample P32metaG_FD_120480 | JGI IMG/M metagenome (GOLD analysis project Ga0182024, IMG submission 120480) | Permafrost microbial communities from Stordalen Mire, Sweden - P3-2 metaG (Illumina Assembly) | ecosystem: Environmental > Terrestrial > Soil > Wetlands > Permafrost | place: Sweden: Stordalen... | reverse complement strand
ATTGTACTGCACGATCACGTTGCCGCCCGCGGCGGCGTAGGCGAACAGGGCCGGGAGCTGGGCCACGAGATCCGGCCGAGTATTGAAAGCGCGAATACCGAGAACCACGGCGTCCAGGCCGCGGAGCCCGGCGGGATTGAGGTCGCCCGCCCCGAGCGTCGTCACGGCGTAGCCCATCCGCTCCAGGCATTCGCCGACCCGGTCCCCGGCGCCGGGAAAGTAGCCGACGCGCGTCCCGCGAATCGCCAGGTCGAGGCTGACCGCGTGCAGCCGCGCCGGCGGCAGCAGGAGCTGGTCGGGAATGTGGTCGTAATGGATTTCCACCCGGCCGTTCCGGTAGCGCACCCCGCCGATCTCGGCGCGGGCGACGATGCCGGCCGTGGCCGACGCAGCCGCCGCCGGCGCGGTCAGGGTGAAGGTGAAGCGCGGATGGGCGCCGGCCGCGCCCAAGTCGAAGGTCTGCGCGGCCGGGGCGACCTGCCAGCCGGCGGGGGCCTCCAGCTGGAGCGAGCCGGTGAGCCCGGGCCGCGCGGCCGTCAGTTCGACCGTCACGACGTGGGCCGATCCCGGCGCGAACAATTCCAAATCATGGACGAATTCGAGGGTCACCGGCGGAATCACCTGCAGCTGGCGGCGCACCTCGCCGCGCAAGGGATCGCGGGTGACTTGCACGGGCGCATCGGGCACGACCAGGGTCTGGCCCCCGACCTCGAACACGAATTCGACCGGAAAGGCGGGCGGATTTTCCGGGCGGCCGATCAGGTCCGGGTCGTCGACGCGGTACATCCCCGCGGTGCCCTCGGCCCGCAACCAATACGGCTGGCTGAGCGGCGTGTCCGCGGGCAGGGTGGGCCGCCCATCGCGGGTCGCCGGCGAATCGGCCGCCAGATCGGCGGGCGCCAGCGTCTCGCGGCCCAGGAGCGGGTAGCGCACGCCCAGCCAGCGGACGGGAAAATCGGCGCGCACAATCGCGAGGTGATGCAGGGCCAGGGTTTCGCCGGGCACCGCCTCGGCGCGCGGCAGGGTGGTTTCAACGTACAGCCCCAGGCAGCCCTGCACGATGCGGTCGAGCTGGGCCCGCTTGTCGGCGACCACCGGGTCGGGGGCGAGCCCGGCCAGCTGCCCGCGCAATTCGAGCAGCGCCGGCACGCTGGCGGCCGGATGCTGCGGATCGAAGCGGGCGATCACCGCGTCGGCCGCCGCGCCGATCGCCGCTCCGCCCGGAAAGCGGCTCCAGGTGTGATCGACGCCATCGAAGAGGTCGCCGTTGGCCGGCGGCCCGCCGAGGACGCGAAAATACTCGAAGGAGGCGCCGCGGGTGCTGCTGGCGCCCATCCCCTGGCTCTTATGCATCGAGCGGCTGAGCGCGGCGATTTCGCCGAAGGACTCGCCCAACAGCGGCTGGAAGCCGCCGTCGTCGAGGCGGACCAGGGCGGCCGCGGGCGCTTGGGCGCCGCTGGGCGAAACGGCCACGTTGCCCACCGACGCGCGGAAGGAGTCCCAATAGATTCGCGTCGGCTGCCACGGCGTCAGGGTTTCCAGCTGTTCGGGAAACGCGTGGGGGTCGCCGGCCAGGCCGAACGCTTCCAAGGCGAGGACAGCCGAGGCGGTGTGGTGCCCGTGGGTGCCCCCGGGGACGGTCGAAAAGCGCGTGATCAGAATATCCGGCCGGAACGTGCGGATCACGCGAACGATGTCGGCCACCACCTGGGTGCGGTCCCAGCGGTTCAGGGTGTCCTGATAGTCCTTGGAAAAGCCAAAGTCCCGCGCCCGGCTGAAAAATTGGCGGCCGCCGTCGACCCGCCGGGCGGCGAGCAGCTCCTGGGTGCGGATGACGCCGAGGGCGTCGCCCAGCTCCGGCCCCAGGAGATCCTGGCCGCCTTCGCCGCGGGTCAGGGAGAGGTAGCCGGTGCGGTAGCTGGGGCCGCGGGCGAGGTAGGCGATCAGCTGGGTGTTTTCATCGTCCGGGTGGGCGGCGATGAACAGCACGGTGCCCGCCTCGCGAAAGCTGTGCAGCTCCTGCAGGATCGCGTCGGCGGACTGGGGGACGGGCGGAGGGGCGGCCCGCGCGGCGAGAGCGGCGGCGCCGGCCAGGGCGACCAGGACTTGGAACCAGCCGCGCAGGGCGCGGCGCCAGGGAAGGGGCGATGGGGTCATCAGGGCAGTCTGCAGATTGCTCCGGGGCGCATCCGGGGCAAGACGCATGCGCGCCCAAGTCGGACCGTCCCGGGCGGCCGAAAGTGGCCTCGCCCCGGGGAAGACCCGCTATACGCGGATCGGCAGCACCACGATCGGCAGATTCGCCAGGAGGAATCGCCGCTGGAGGGCGAAGGCGGTGTGGTTGTGGAGCCAGCGCGTGCGCCGGGTTTCTTCCATGAAGAGCAGCTGGCCGGCGAAGAAGATCCGGTTCGGGAACTGTTCGGCGGCTTCCTCGGCCAGCGCCATCAGTTCCCCCATCACGTCGGCGCCGACCACGGTCAGGGCGGCCGAGCCGTAGCCGCGGGCCCGCGCGAAGGCGACGTACTTGGCGGCGTCGGCCGCCGTGTGGGCGCGCAGCGCCTCGATTTCGTCGGCGCCCTTGAAATTGCCGGCGTCGACCGCCCCGACTTGGATGAAGACCAAGTTGCGGAAGGTGTCCCCGAACATCCGCGGCACGTTGAGCACGGTATGGAGCCCCAAGCCGTTGTAGCCGTTGACGAGCACGATCGCCGTTCGCGCTTTCGGGTCGGGCTCCCCCGCCGGAACCCGGTCGCCGGCGCCCGATTCCGCCGCTTCGACGATGGCGTCGAGGCGCCGCAGTTGATCGGTGACCCCATTGTAGTGGCGCTTGATGGCGAACGCCGCCAGGACGAGCAGAGCCGTCACGGCCAGCGTCACCCAGCCGCCCTGGAAGAACTTGACCGCGGTCAGGGAGACCAGGATCGAAAACGTGAGCGCGAAGCCGAAGCCATTGATGAGGAGCTTGCGCAGCCACGTCCGCTCGGTGTGCCGCTCCTGCCACCAGTGGCGCACCATCCCGAATTGGGACAGCGAGAAGGTGATGAAGACGTTGATGCTGTAGAGGACGACCAGGGTGTCGACCACCCCGCGGGTGGCCCACATCATCAGCATCGCTGCGATGCCCATGACGAGGACGCCGTTCTGCGACACGAAGCGGTCGCTCAGGTTGGCGAACCGGGTGGGAAACCAGCGGTCGAGCGCCATGTTGGCCAGGACGCGCGGACCGTCGAGGAACCCGGTTTGCGCGGCGATGATCAGCAGCGCCGCTTCGGACACCAGGGTGACATTGACGAAGCTGTGCCCGAGGGCCCCGGGCCAGTGCGCGCTCATCGCCTCGAACAGCACGGCGTTCAAGGTCTTGCCGTCCTGCGGCACGACCGCGTACAGGAGGTAGGCGAGCAGCAGCCCGGCGACCGTGATCGCGAGCGAGGCGCCCATGTAAACCATGGTCTTGCGGCCGGTCTGCACCCGCGGCTCCCGGAGGATCGGCAGGCCATTGCTCACCGCCTCGATGCCGGTGTAGGTGCCGGCGCCCATGCTATAGGCGCGCAAGAGGAGCGCGATGAGGCCGAAGGCGCCGACCTGGGCGCTGACCCCGTGCACCTCGTGGGCCGTGCTGGAGCCCAGGCTGCCCAGGGCGGAGGCATGGGTGGCGATCGCATAGATGATCGCGAGCGCGTGGGTGGCGACGAAGATGAAAAAGATCGGGACCCACACCAGGACCGATTCCTTGACCCCGCGCAGATTGAGCAGGATCAGGCCGACCAGGCCCAGGGATTCGAATCTCAACTCCCACGGCTGCCAGGAGACGGGAAAGAGGCTGAAGAGCGCGTCGGCGCCGCTCGCCACCGAAATGGTGATCGTCAGCACGTAGTCGATCAGCAGCGCCGAGCCGGAAACGACGCCGACCCAGGGCGCGAGCAACTTGCTGGCGACCAGGTAGCCGCCGCCGCCCGACGGGAAGAGCGAAATGATCTGCGAATAACTCGCGCAGATCGCCACGATCGTGATCACGCAGGCCAGGGCCACGAAGAGGCTGAGGTGGGTCGCCCCGCCGACCAGGACCTTGTAGGTCTCCTCCGGGCCGTAGCAGGAGGACGACAGCCCGTCGGCGCCCAGCCCCACCCACGCGAACAGCGCGATGAGCGAAACCTTGTGGAACAGGTTGTTTTCCCCGAGCGAACGCGCGGGTCCGATGACGAGTGATTTGAGCGACCGGCCGGACGGCGGTGGTTTCATGTATTAGTCTCCGAAAGCACGGGACGCGCCAAGGAATTTTGGCCCGCCCGCGATCCTACCCTGGGGAGACCCCAATGGATCACCCTTCCCATGGCCGACGAGGTTAGCTGTCGGGCTAGGCCTTGGAAAGTGGCCTCGGCGCGGTTGATCGCGTCCGTTCGCCCCGCCCCGGCACCCTTGCCGGAGATTGGGTCCCCCGTGTTCCGGCCCGGGAACGGGCCGGCCCTTTGGCGGTGAAAGAACAGGGGCAGAGTGCCCGAGGCCCGGGCCGCCGCAAGCTGCCCGATCCCGACGTGCGCAACCCGCTCGCCCAGGCCGGGATGCCGCATAAATTGCGCGTAAATACGCCCCGTTCCGCCGCTTGACATGGGCTGGCCCGCCAGGCTAAGTCCAAGCCCTGTATGGAGGCAGCCCTCGATCAGCCGGTTCTCGTCCTTAACCGCCTTTGGCAGGCGGTGAACGTGATCGGCGCCCGGCGCGCCTTTGCGCTGCTGGCGCGGGGCCATGCGAGCGTCGTCCACCACCACGACGACGATTTTCGGACGTTCACGATGCTGGATTGGATCGACTTTTCGGTCTCCAATCCGCCGATCGCGGACTTGGAGACGGTCCATACGCCCAGCCGGACGATCCGCCTGCCGCGAGTCGTGCTGCTCACGTTTTTCGACAAGCTGCCCTGCAAGGAGCTGAAGCTCACGCGCAACAATGTGTTCGAGCGGGACAAGAACACCTGTCAGTACTGCGCCCGGGCGCTCCCGCGCGAGCAGCTGAACTTGGACCATGTGATTCCGCGCAATTACGGCGGCAAGACGACGTGGGAAAACATCGTCTGCTCATGCATCAAGTGCAATACGCGCAAGGCAAACCGGCTGCCGCACGAGGCGTCGATGCGTTTGATCCGCAAGCCGGTGCGGCCGAAGTGGCGGCCGGTGATCTCGCTGGTGCTGGGGAATCAGCACCGGGAGATGTGGAAGGACTTTCTCGACCTCGCCTACTGGAACGTCGAATTGGAAGAATGAGCCGGACCGGCGGTCGACTCTGCTCGCCGGAGGTATCTCCGCGCTACGCCGAGCCTCGGTCGCGCTCCGACACCTCCGGCGAGCAGAGTCGACCGCCGGTCCGGAGCCCTTAGGATTTTTTCTGCCGGGCGATTAGGAGGACGGTCACGGCCGCCACGACGTTGATGCCGGCGGTAACGCCGCGGGCGCCCCGGGGAATGCGGCTGGGGACGAGCACGATGGCCGCCGCTTCCAGCATGAGGACGGCCGCGATCACATAGAGGGTGCTTTTCTTGTACATCAATTCTTGGCCAGCGGGAGGGTGACGCGGAAAGTCGTGCCGTCGGGGCCGGTCGCGACGAGTTCGATTTCGCCGTGGTGGGAAAGGAGCACCCGCTGGGCGATCGCCAGCCCCAGGCCCGTGCCGTCGGGCCGGCCGCTGAGGAAGGAGTCAAAAATCCGGCCGCGGATTTTTTCCGGCACCCCGCTGCCCGTATCCGCCAGGACCAGAACCGCCACCGGGGTGCTCCCTTTCAGGCCCGGCGAGAGCGTAAGGGCGATGGCGCCCCCGTCCGGCATCGCCTGCATGGCGTTGATCAGGAGGTTGAGCAGCACCTGCTGGATCTGGCCCTTCTGCGCCTCCACCACCAGCGTCCGCTCCGGCGGGGTGAACGCCAGCTGAATCTTGTTCTGGGCGAGTTTTAGGCGCACGAGGACCAGCGTGTCCTCCACGATTTCCTTCAAGTCGCAGCGGGTGTGCAGGCCCGAGGGCGCCCGCCCGAAATTGAGCACGCGGGCGACGATCTGCTCCAGTTGGTCCAATTTCTCCGCGATCACCCGCAGGTCGGTGCGGCGCGGGTCGCCCTCGGGAAAATCCGCGCCGAGGCCGCCATGCAGCAGCTTGAGCACCGTGAGCGGATTGCGGATCTCGTGCGCGATCTCGGCCGCGAGCAGGCCGAGGGTCGTCAGCCGGTCGTTCTTGCGCAGGGACTCTTCGCTGCGGAACACCCGCGAATACAGCCGCGCGTTCTGCAGCGCGACCGCGCCCAGGCTGGCCAGCGCGGCCGCCAGGCGCTTTTGGTCGTTGTCGAAGCGCTGCACCCGGTCAAAGAAGATCGCGAGCACCCCCAAGACCTCCCCCTCGTAGACCAGCGGGGTGGCCAGCACCGAGCGCAGGCTGGCGTCGCGCGGCAGGTCGGCGAGGTCATGGTATTCGACCGATTGGATGTCGAGGAAGGCCACTGCCCGGCGGGTGTGGATTGCCGAGGCGACCGCGCAGGAATCGACGGGCAGGTCTCCGGTCGGCGGCGGGGGCGGGGCGGCGCCGGTGAGCGAGCCGACGCGTACCTTGGCGGTCGGCGCATCGAAGAGGTATAGGGCCGCCGCCCGGGCGTCCATCAGGTCCCGCGCGTCGCGGGTCAACGTGTCGAAGAGCTCCTGCTGCTCCAGCTTGGCCACCAGGGACTGGCCGGTCGTCAGCAGGGTCTCCAGCTGCTGCGCCTTGCCCTGCAGGTGCCCCAGCTGCCACAGCCGCTGCAGCACGTGGGAGGCCTCCTCGGCGTAGCGGACCAGCTGGTCCAAGTCGGCCGTTCCGTAGCTTTCGGGCGCGTCGCGCTCGAGGGCGACGACGCCGATCACCTGCCCGTCCTGGGCGAGCAAAGGGGCGGCCAATTGGCTGCGCACGCCCGGCCGCAAGGCGCGGTAACGGTGGTCGCCCATGGTGTCGGCCGAAAGGGTGGGCTTGCCGTGAAAGGCGGCCCAGCCGGGGACGCCCTGGCCCAGAGCGAAGGCCCGCTCCCCCTCGGACGGCACGCCGACTTCGGCCTCGATTTCGAGTTTGCCGGTATCCGGATTGAGCAGGGCGATCGAGCCGCTTTGGGGCTGCAGCTCCCGGGCCATCACATGCAGGATATCCCGCAAGGCCGCATTGGGATCGTCGGTGCGCGTGGCCAGCCAGGCGATCTCCAGGCGCGGGTCGATCGCCGCGGTTGGGACCGGGAGAACAGGGGAGGGCGATGCCGGCGAGTCAGCCACGCCCGGAAACTAGCCCACGCCGGGCGCCGAGGTCAACGCGCGGCCGCGGCGGCCGGCAGGGCAATCACTTCGGACAGGGCATCCCGCAGGGCGTGCAGCCGCTCGGGGCTCTCCACCGGCTCATGGGTGTCCTTCTCGATATAGAAGGTGTCGATCGCCACCCCGCGCTCGGTCCCGATGCGGGCGAAGGTGATGTCGAAGCCATGTTCGGAAATCGTCTTGGCCAGGCGGTACAGCAGGCCCAATTGATCCCGCGCCTGAACCTCCACGATCGTGCGCTGCATCGACAACTCGTGATACACATCCACCGTGGGAGGAAAGGAACTGTGCAGGGCGTCGTGGTTGGTGGTCGAGAGGTAGCGGGTTGCCGCGATCTTCTTCGCCTGGGCGACGATGTCCGGATACAGGTCCTTGTTGGAGACCAGGCTCGCCTCGATGTTGCGGGCGAAGGCCTCCTGGGCCGCCGCGCTCTGGACGACTCCGCGACCCGGCTCCACGACGTAAAAAGTGTCGATCGCGATGTGATCGGTACGGGAGATCACCTTGGCCCCCAAAATGTTGAGGCCGGCGACGCTGAAGGCCCCGGCCAGTTTATAAAACAAGCCGGCGCGGTCCCAGGTGACCACATTGACCACGGTCAGCGACCGGTTCAGGTCGTCCCGCCATTCGATCGACGGCCGAAGGGAGCTGACCGAGTCCGCGGCAGTGATCGATTTGAGCAGCTGATTCACCATTTGGATATGCAGCGCCACCTCGGCGCCATCCGTGTGAATGAAATACCGGTCGGGCAACAGGCTGAAATGGGCGGCGATTTCATCGTCGCTGATTCCAGGCATTTTCTTCGCCATCAGTTCCTGCTGAGTCATTTTTTTCTTCGCTTCATAGTTCGCATCGAGCGTGGCTCCGTGCTTCAGCCGATCGAGCGTAACCCGGTAAAGCTTGGTGTGCAGCGTATCCTTGTAGCTGTTCCAGAGGTCCTTGCTGGTGCCCCGGGCATCGCAAAACGTATGGACATAAAGATTTTGGAGACGTTCGACGTCTCCAACCAATTCGGCAAAGGCAGCTGCGGTAGAGGGGTCATCTACATCTCGCTTCTGCCAGAATCGTGCCATCGCGAGATGATTTTTGATTACAAATAAGACAAGATTACGGCCCTCGGGCGAAACCCCCAGCCGGTCGAGAATGGGGCCGGCCAGGCGGACGCCGCTTTCGGAATGCCCGCGGATGCCTTCGGCCTTGCCGATGTCGTGCAAAAGGAGGGTCAAGTAGAGCAGCGCGGGGTCGGCGAGCTGGTGGAGCACCTCCCGATATTTGAGAGTGTTGGGGTCCGCTTCAGCGAAGATGTGATCCAATTCCTGAATCGCACTAAGCGTATGAACATCAGCAGTATACCGATGATAGAGCTCATGCTGAACCAGGAAGGTCAGGGCATCGAATTCCGGGATGAATCGGCCGAGGACTCCGAGCTCATGCATTTGATTCAGAACCGGATACACTGCGCCGACCTCGGACAGCACGGCCCGGAAGGCGACCGCCGCATCGGGGGAATTTATCACTTGGTCGATGAGCGGAAGGTGCTCCCGGACCAGTTCCGCCAAAGGGAAGGCCATTTCGCACTGCAGTTGCTGGCAATGCCGGAAGACCCGGATCAGGCGCAGCGGGTCCTCCTCGAAAACCGTGGCCCGCTCCGGCGCCAGCTCCCGGCCGCGCAAGACGAAGCCGTCCAGGTGCTGGCTGCGCTTAAAGCGGGTGGCGCGCAGCGTTTCCATCAGGGACATTTTGGCGCCCGGACTGACTCGGCCGATCGCCAGGGCGAGGCGGCTTTCGACCAGCTTGGCGATGCGGAAGATCGACTGGGCCGCCCGGTAGTAGTCCTCCATGAAGGCCTCCACCCGCTGCAGGGTGTCGTCCTGGTGGTAGCCGAGGTTCCACGCCACGCGGGGCTGCATATCCAAGCTCAGGATATCGGTGGCCCGGGAACTGCAGAAATGCAGGTCGTTGCGGATCCGCAGCAGGAAGTCGTAAGCCTGGGTGAATTCGGTGGTCTGCTCCGGCTTCAGGTATTTTTGGGCCGAAAGCTCGTCGATCGACCCGATGCCCAGCTTCACCCGCGCCATCCAAAACGTGTTCTGATAGTCCCGCAGGCCCCCGACCCCGTTCTTTACATCGGGCTCCTGGTTGAAGACCGTGTCCGCGAACTTGGCCCGCCGGTGGGTTTGCTCGTCCAGCCGGGCGGCGATGTAGACTTTGGGCAGGTCGCTGACGGAAAACTTGCGGTAGGCTTGATCGAACCCCTCGTAGAGGCCGGGCGAGCCGGCAACCAGGCGGGCTTCGAGGAGCGCCGTCTTGGACTGAATTTCGTTCCGGGCTTCCGTGAAGACCTGGTCGACGGTCCGGGTCGAATGCCCGACCTTCAGGCCGGAGTCCCAGAGGAGGTAGAGAATCTCCTGGGTGAGATACTGGCTGTAGCGGGTCAGGCTCGTGGCGCGGGTCTTGGTCGGAAACAGAAACATCACATCGAGGTCGCTCCACGGCGAGAGCTCCCGGCGCCCGTAACCCCCGAGCGCGACCAGCGCCACCGCCGGGGCGGCCGGCCCGGTGCGGTTTTCATAGTGCTGGACGGCGTAGTCGAAAAGGCGCCCGAGCATCAGATCCATGATTTCCGCCCGCCCGTGGGTGATCTCCAGGCCGGTCCCGCCCGCCTCGTGCCGCTGGTGGAGGAGCGCCATCTCCTCCTTGATCCAGAGTTTGCACGCGGCCAGCCGCTCGGGAATCGGGACCGCGCCCCGAAAATTGAGCCGATCCTGCGCGCGTTGAACCAGAGAGTCGTTCATCAAATGGTTCAGCTTGGCGGTCATTTTCCCGCGCGCAAAGCGCGAAAATTAGCCGTTTTTTAACCTCTTGCCTCGTCTGCGCCCGCGCGGTTGTCTCTCCGGTTCAAGCTGCGACTCCCACCATGGCCGAAATCACCAAGAGCTACGAACCCGGCGAGGTTGAGAAAAAATGGTACGGCGCCTGGCAGCGGGCCGGGGCCTTCGCCGGCCGGGTCGACCCGGACCGGAAGCCCTACGCGATCGTGATTCCCCCGCCCAACGTGACCGGGGTGCTCACGATGGGGCATGTGCTCAACAATTCGCTGCAGGACATCCTGATCCGCCGGGCGCGCCTGGAGGGCCGCAGCGCCCTCTGGATCCCCGGCACCGACCACGCCGGCATCGCCACCCAGACGGTCGTGGAGCGCGAACTGCGCAAAACGAAGCAGACCCGCCACGATTACGGCCGGGAAAAATTCACGGCCCGGGTCTGGGACTGGCGGCAGGAGAAGGGCGACATCATATTGGAGCAGCTCCGGCGCCTCGGCTGTTCCTGCGATTGGGAGCGGACCCAGTTTACGATGGACCCAGTGTATTCGCGGTCGGTCCTCACCGTTTTCGTCGAACTCTTCCGGCGCGGCCACATCTACCGCGGCAAGCGGATGGTGAACTGGTGCCCCGCCTCGCAGACCGCGCTCTCGGACGAAGAGGTCATCATGAAGCCGGTCAATGGGCTCCTGTACCGCGTGCGATACGAGCTCACGTCCCGCCCGGGGGAATTCGTCCAGGTGGCGACCACCCGGCCGGAGACGATTCCCGGCGACGTCGCCCTGGCGGTCCATCCGGAGGACCCTCGCTATGCCGCATTGATCGGCCAGACTGTCTGGCGCCCGCTCCAGCGGGCGCCCATTCCAATTGTCGCCGACGCGGCGGTCGACCGCGCGTTCGGCTCCGGCGCCCTCAAGATCACGCCGGCTCACGACAAGGTGGACTTTGAAATCGGCCTGCGCCACGGCCTGCCGGTCATCGACGTGCTCAATGCCGACGGCACCTTGAACGCCGCAGCGGGGCCGGAATTGGCCGGATTGGACCGCTTCGCCGGCCGCAAGAAGGCGGCAGAGTTGCTCAAGGCCTCCGGCGCGCTCCTCCAGGAGGAGCCCTACGCCAACAACGTCGGCTATTCGGAGCGCGCCGACGTGCCGATCGAGCCGCGCCTCACCTGGCAGTGGTGGCTGCGCTACCCGCGGGTCGAGGAGGCGAAGGCGGCCGTCCGGGACGGGCAGATCCAGTTTCACCCCGAGCGCTGGAGCAAGGTATACCTCCACTGGCTGGAGAACATTCAGGACTGGTGCATCAGCCGCCAGCTCTGGTGGGGGCACCGCATTCCGGTGTGGTACCGCGCGGGGCTCGACCGCGACCGGCTGACGGCGGCGGACATTCGCGATCCCCAGAAAGTGCATATTTCGCTGGAGGGGCCCCCGGACCCGGAGAATTGGCGGCAGGAGGACGATGTCCTGGACACCTGGGCCTCCTCCTGGATCTGGCCCTTGGCCACGCTGGGCTGGCCCGAACCCCAGGCCATGGCCGCGGCGGGCTTCGACTATTTCTATCCGACCGAGACGCTCGTCACCGGTCCGGACATCATCTTCTTCTGGGTCGCGCGCATGATCATGGCGGGCCTGGAGTTCGCGCGCCCGGGGGAACCCCTGGAGCGGCGGATCCCGTTTCGCCATGTGTACTTCACCGGCATCATCCGCGACTCCCAGGGCCGGAAGATGTCGAAATCGCTCGGCAACTCGCCCGATCCGCTCGACCTCATCGCGCGCTACGGGGCCGACGGCCTGCGCTTTGGCATTGTCTCCCTGGCGCCGCAGGGCCAGGACATCCGCTTCCAGGAGGACCGCATCGAGGGGGGCAAGAATTTCTGCAACAAGCTCTGGAACGCCTGCCGGTTCCGGCAGCTGAGCGGGCCGGCCGGGGACAACACGAGCCTCGCGGCCATCCTCTCCCGGCTGGACCGGGCGAAGTTCGACGCCGACGACCACGCGATCCTGGCGCGGCTGTTGGCCACCACGGCGGAGGTCGAGCGCAGCTTCCGCGAGTTTGAATTCAGCGCGGCCGCGCAGGCGCTGTACGGATTTTTCTGGAACGACTTCTGCGACTGGTACGTGGAGGTATCGAAGTCGAAGCTGCTGGCCCCGGAAACGGCCGGCAACTGCCTGGCCCTGCAGGATTTCGTCCTTCGCCAGACATTGCTGCTGCTGCATCCGCTCATTCCCTTCATCACCGAGGAGCTCTGGCACCAGCTGGGCTACATCGGCGCGGGCCACGCGGGCTTCCTGATGAGCGGCGTGCGGCTGGAAACGGCGGCGGCCTTGGCCGCGGGCCTCGCCGCCCGCGGCCTCGTGGTCGATCCGGCGCAGGCCGGTTCGGTCGACGCAGTGAAAACCTTCGTGTCGCAGGCGCGGGCGCTGAAGGCCGACCACAATCTGGCCAGCCGGCGCGACGTAAAGTTTTTCCTGACCGCGACCGACGCCGCCTGGGCCGCGCTGGCGCCCAACCTGACCAAGCTGCTGCGGATGGCCGGGGCGGCCGAGATCGCGCGCCAGGCCGCGGTCGACGGGGCGCCGGCCACGGTGACGCCGTTTGGCACGCTCTATTTGGATTTGGCCAGCACCGTCGATGTCGGCGCTGAAAAGATCCGCCTGACCAAGGAGCTGGAGAAGCTGGCGCAGCACGTCGCCGGCACGACCGCCCGCCTGGCCAATCCCGCCTTTGTCGACAAGGCGCCGCCGGCCGTCCTTGCGGGCGCGCGCCAGCAGCTGGCGGACCTCCAGGCGAAGCACGCCGAAGTGGCGCGCCTGCTAAAAGCCTTAAGTTGACGCATTATAGGCTCGGCATCAGTGCGGCCATGTGGGATGGCTTAGCCTGAATATGTGCTGAAGCCCGGGCGCAGTTCGCACAACGCGGCCTTCGTCCCGGGTTCATCCATTTATTTCGGGTCATTCTATAATTTATGGCAGTCTGGGAATATAAAGTCATCAGCAGCGGCAAAGGGGGCTTCGCGACTCCGGCCTTGCTCGAAACCTTTCTCAATCAACTCGGCAAAGACGAGTGGGAGATCATCCATTTTCAGTCGCCGGCCGACAATGCCCTGGCCTTCACTGGCCTCGCCCGGCGCAGCACCCAGCGGGACTGGACGCTGGAGGACGCCGCCGCCGCCGCCGCCCGCGCCGAAGCGGACAAATTGCGGGCCGAGTTTGAGGCCAAGTTCAAGGGCGCCGGCGCCGGACCGGCGGCCGACGAGAAGCCCGAGAGCATCGCCGCGGAGAAAGCGGCCGCCGACGACGGCTTCCGCAAGCCCCGCGACACCGAGAGCGACCTGGACCCGGAAGCGGGCGAGGAGGAGGGCGAGCCCGACGAATGGGACAAGCTCGGCGGCGGCGAGGAACTGCCGACCTTCTTCGAGGCGATTCAGCCGCTGATGCGGCGCAATCAGCGCGGACTGGGTCTGTCGGTCGGCCTCGACCACCTGGCGAAGAAATGGAATTTGTCCGAGGACGAAGTGCTGGGCGCCCTGAAGGAATGCGGCTTCGCGATTCCCGAGGACGAGGATGCGAGACCGGCCTACGTCGAATACGACGGCGATCTTTATTGGGTGAACGTAAACCGGCGCGGCGAGCTCTGGATCAACGCCAAGGAAACGCCCCGGCCGGTTTTCCGCATCGTGGCGGGCAACAAGGT